>Ga0190272_10000683_pt1 | contig 17081 bp, 20 predicted proteins | sample Popmic504T_FD_133746 | JGI IMG/M metagenome (GOLD analysis project Ga0190272, IMG submission 133746) | Populus adjacent soil microbial communities from riparian zone of Shoshone River, Wyoming, USA - 504 T | ecosystem: Environmental > Terrestrial > Soil > Riparian zone | place: USA: Wyoming... | reverse complement strand
TTTTATTTTACAACCGGTACAAAATCAAAGTTTCATCATTCCCCGGCTTATCCTTCCATCGTTTCTTACATGATGAAGGGATATGAAAAAGGAAAGTATTCAGGATCCCGTATCCTCACCGGAAAAATAATGTCGCAGATAGCAGGATTGCTTACTTAGTATTTGCTTCCCGCTCCTCCCCCGCCGAATTCTCCCCCACCGAATTCCGTACTACCCTGTGGCTTTACCTGCCCGGGGCCGAATGACTGCGCAATCACCAGTGCTTCTGCCGACAGGCCCAATGTTTCACCAAGGTCTTCCTGTTCCTCATACGTAATCCCGTATTTGGGTGTTCTCAGGTAATGCATCACCCACCAGCCGGCTGAAAGTAAAAACATTCCTCCAAGTAAAAGTGCCGTTTCAAAAGGCATCATATGATGATAATGACGGATGGTGAGAATGGATGCTGCAAAGAAAAGCAAGCCCAGGTTCAATGAACCGTAAAGCTTTTTACGGAGACCGAGGTATATATAAACCAAAGGAACAATAATTGTAAATGCGTAAAAGAAAATAGCAAACGGAATATCTCCGCCTGCAGGTATTTCAGCATTCATAAGCACTACACTTGCTTCCCTCACAACATAGTAATTGCCCGAGAGATAAAAGACAGCCAATGAGCATAAGATTACATGATCGAGGCAGCCGGACCAGAAATATGAATTCTCAATTTTCCGTATGGATGTAGCAACAAAATAAACTGCTACAGATGCGGCCATCATTAAAAACGGAAGCAACATCTTACCAGCATCACCTGCCTTCAAAGCAAGCAAAAATACGAGGCAGATAAAACCTGCAAATGCAGCCACCGACAACAGCCGGTCGATAAACAGAACAGCAGCCAACAATATAAAAGGAAGAGATGATATTACAAGGAACAACAAAAAATCTTCATCCAGGTGATTAAACATCAACTGGAAAGCAGTTATAAAAAGAAACAGTCCATTATATAACAAAGCATCATCGACTCCCGATTTAAAATGATCTTTATGCCTGATAAAATGATAAAGGATCCCAAACACAATGCATGAACCTGCCAGCAGAAATAATTTATATTCGTCGTCGATCAGCGGTTCAAGGATCAACACCAATATTCCCGAACTGCTGTAAAGTATGATGGTGGTAAGTAGAAAAACGCCGATCCTGTAAAGGACATGAGACCGTTTGTAGGCAGGCTGTCTGGAATTTACAATAGCAGCCACCTGATCTGCCGGGACCAGTCCCCGCCTGTACCATGCTTTGACATCCTCCAGTACAAGCAGGTTTGCAAGTTTGACCCGGTTATATAATGTCATGCCGGTGAAATGATTTCCATGTACGTTTCAGATAAACGATGAGCCACATCGAACTTCCGATAAACAAGGCAAACGATGCATAAACAGCAATAACTTCAGGCATGACCGACATTAATTTTACAAATAAATATCCTGCTCCGAAATAGCCGTAAAACAATGAAACCAGTAAAAGATAAAAAGATTTTTCATGTTTGGAGTACCGGTGAAGCGCATACATGGCCATTCCTAAAAGCGGGATCCAGATAATAGAGGTGTTGAGCTGGAAAATTCCCGCCAGACATGAAATACCTGCGAGGTGTGCGGCAAAATGAATGTAGGTAAATACAAAATTCATCTTGAAATTTTCCCTGTGCTGAAGCCATGCAACGGCAGTGAAGATCAAGGCAAGCATTGCCCCCGTATATATGATGCGCTCAGAAGAAAAATCATTGTAACGAAGAAGTTCAAGGGGTGTGATGGAAAGTCCGAGCCACGATGCAAAAAGCGTCAGGCCCAGCGTGAGAACCCCAAGGTGATCGAAACGGTAGGCTGTAACAAGCAGAAGGCAGGCAGGGATAAAGGTAGCCAGGCCATAACGGAATCCGAAAATAAGGTACTGCCATTGCAGATAGCCCAGGAAAGTAATAAACAACAGGCATCCGAGAAGCAGGATATAATCATATCCTATTCCCGGCGAAGCAGCCTTGAGACGCGAAAATGGATATGAATTTTTTATGCAATAAAAAAAGCAACCGCCAGACAGCAATCCGATTACGATGACGATCGCAAGATGCCCGATCGTATCTATGTTTTTATAAATGAGCAATCCGAACCCGGCAGAAACCAATGTCACTCCCAGGTACAGCAGTGTTTTTACATGCCAGTGAACGGAAAACAAACGGGAAGCTTCATCTTCCCTGATGCGGCTGCATGCAGCATCATCCAGCAACCCTTCCTGCTCAAGAATATGTAAGGTCTGTTTCAAAAAAAAGGAAATTTTGGAGCAAGTTAAAATAAATTTATAATACAATGTACTTTAAGTATTCTGTAAGGAACCTGTTGCAACATTTTATTTTCCGGCGTTAAACCGGAGCTCATATTAAACTCCATCAACGGCTGTTCTGCCTTCAAAGTTATTATCTTTGTTTGACGGTATGGTCGAAAAAAAATTAACGGACTCTCAGCTCCGGTATTTTAACAAGCTGAAAACGGGTGATGTGGTGGAAGGGATGGTGACAAAGATCACACGCTATGGTGCATTCATTAAAACCGGGTCCCTGAGCGGACTCCTTCATATCAGTGAAATTACCTGGGGACGGATTGAAGATGCGGAAGATTTTCTGAAAATAAATCAACGCCTGAAAGTCGTCATCACGGAGACCGACAGGCAGAACCATTTGCTGAAGTTCAGCCTGAAGCGGCTTTTGGCTCACCCATGGGAAACCCTGATCACACATTATAAAGAAGGAGACATTGTGGTCGGGCAGGTTTCTGAAGTCAGGGATTTTGGTGCATTCATCTCCCTCAGACCTGGACTTGAAGGCCTGATTCATATTTCTGATATTGATGCGGATAAAAAAGGTAAAACAGCACATGATTTTTTCAAGGTTGATGAGACCTACCAGGTGCGCATTACGGAAATTGACATCCCCAGACGCCGCATGCAGCTTTCCCTGAAAGAAGATGCATCAAAGTAAGGATGCTGCAATTTTCACTTTATTGAACATATTTAACGGTTCATGCATGGTTATGTGGTTTTTTTTGTATTTTTTTGCATAATGAATGCTGCATCATAAGGCAGTTTTGATATCACGCAGGCAAAACTTAAGTTGAAAAGTTCTTTAATCATCATAACTTCCGGGCTATTCAAGCTGTTCCTTGCGTCCTGCATCTGCATGATAGCTGTTTATGGTGTGAAGGCTCAATGCCCAACCACCGTTTCATCCTTTCCATATACTGAAGATTTTGAAGGTTCGGATGGAGGATGGATCTCCGGCGGAACGGGTAGTGACTGGGCCTGGGGCATGCCCGGCAAATCAGTGATCAGCTCAGCCGGCAGCGGCCAGAAATGCTGGATTACGGGCGGCCTCAGCGGTGGTTCCTACACGGCCGGTGAACGCTCATTTTTACAAAGCCCCTGCTTCAATTTTACCAATATCACCAATCCGTATATCAGCTTCCTGGTTTTCTGGGAAACAGAAAAGCAATATGACGGAGCAAATTTGCAGTATTCCATAAACGGTGGCAGTACGTGGTCCAATATCGGGTCAACATCCGATCTGACAGGATGCCTCAATGACAACTGGTTTAATAATGCATCAATCACCAACCTGTCAGGACTTGTTACATTAAAGGAGGGGTGGTCGGGAAACATACAGGCCACATCAGGCAATTGCCTCGGCGGGTCGGGCAGCAACGGGTGGGTAAAAGCAAAGCATACCATGCCATACCTTGGAGGCGAGCCACAGGTGATATTCCGCTTTACATTCGGTTCCGGTACTACGTGTAACTACTATGACGGATTCGCATTCGACAGCCTGGTGATCATGGAAGCACCACCGGTTCCGGTCATTGCCTACCAGTCGGTACCTGCAGGCTGCGAACCTGCTGACGGATCAATTTCATTACAGGTCACAGGCGGACCGGCTCCTTTTACGTATAACTGGACGCCTGGTGTAAGCATCACTTATTTTGCAGATTCATTGACCGCTGGAACGTATACTATAGAAGTTACGGATGCAAACGGCTGCACTTCATCCATCCGTGCACGGGTTCCCACCTCCCCTTCTGTTTCAGTAATATTACAATCATCTCCCGACACCTGTTTCCAGGGAAAGGGCCGTGCTGAAGTGGCTGCTTCAGGTGGTACGCCACCGTTCAGCTTTGTGTGGAATTCAGGAGTTACAGCTTCCGTGATTGAAAATTCCCTTCCGGGAACATATATAGTTACGGTTACAGACAACAGGGGCTGCACTGCCTCTGAACAGGTAGCCATCTCCGATACAGGCTATTTCGACATAACGCTTGGGCCCGACCTTGTTATTTGCGGAACGGCAATAGTGCCATTGAATGTCGGCAGCTTTGATCATTATGAATGGAGCGATGGCAGCAACAGCCCTTCTTTTACAGTAACCCGGGCAGGGACCTATTCAGTGGTTGTGTGGCAGGATAACGGATGCAAGGCAACCGATACGTTAGTGGTTTCTGAAAACTGCCTCGACGGAATTGTTCTTCCCAATGCATTCACACCCAACGGTGACGGCATCAATGAAATTTTTAAACCGGCCGGCAACGGAATTACCACCTTTCGCATGCAGATCAGGAACCGGTGGGGCAGTATTGTTTTCGAAGGTAATTCACCTGAATCAGGCTGGGATGGAAAATCTAATGGGAATCCCTCGCCTTCCGGAATTTATGTTTGGGAAGCGGCCTATTCCATCGGCAGTTCTGCGCCGGGTGAAAAATCGGGCACTGTTTTGCTCATCAGGTGATTTTATCCCCAAAGCATACTAAACTTAGTGCCTGTTTTAATGTTTATCAGTCAGGTTGATGTTCATTCCAGCCCTGTATCCCCTTTAAAAAGTTTATTTACCTTTGTAACATGAACCCAGGAAAAGAACTGGTTATTGCAACCAAGCCTTTTATGCAAGAAACCCGCTGGAAAAGCTGGTACTACACATTTTCCACGGTTCTGATCCTTGTCATGCTGATGGTGGGAACCTTGCTTTTGGAGCCTTTTCTGCTTCGACTTGCATGCAGCATCATGGGTGGACTTGTGATGGTGAGGCTCTTTGTGATCTCCCACGATTTCCAGCACCATGCGATCCTGAATAAATCGCCTTTGGCAAATGCATTGTTCACCATATTCGGAATTTACACCCTGGTTCCTTCCAATATCTGGAAACGGTCGCATGATTACCATCATACACATAACTCGAAACTGTTCAGTGCAAGCATCGGTTCGTATGCGATCATGGAGAAAGAAAAATACAAAACTGCCACACGGAAGGAAAAGATCAGGTACCTCGCCAGCCGGCACCCTCTTACTATTTTATTCGGTTATGTTTCCATGTTCATGTATGGCATGTGTATTGAATCGCTAAGGAGCAACTTCCGGAAACACTGGGATTCACTGGTAAGCCTGGTTGTGCACATCAGTCTCAGCATATTCATTCTTGTGTATGCTGGCTGGGTAACATGGCTTCTGTTCATCTTTATACCCTTCTTTGTTTCCGGTATGATTGGCGCTTACCTGTTTTATGCCCAGCATAATTTTCCTGGTGTTACGTTTAAAAATAATGTTGAATGGAGCTATTCAGATGCTGCCCTGGAATCATCCAGCTACATGACCATGAGCCCGTTCTGGCGCTGGATCACTGCTAATATCGGGTACCATCACATACACCATATCAATGCCCGCATCCCGTTTTACCGCCTCCCTGAGGTAATGGCGCATTTCCCCGAGCTGCAGCATGCAAAAAAAACATCCTTACGGCCATCCGACATCATTGCATGCCTCAGGTTGAAAGTATGGGATGCATCTGCCAAAAAAATGATCCCGCTTACGGAGTTAAAGTGATCAGGCTAAATCCGGGAACCTACCGCAAGAGCTGTTTTCACATACCACAAAAAAACATTACATTTGCACGCCTTTTAACGATCATCAGCATCGTGGCTGTTTCAACTGTCACTCACACCTGTTTTCAAATCAAATATTATTTACCCTTATTTTGAATTTTAAAGATTTTAATTTTGAGCCGGAGCTTATGGAAGGCCTGCTCTCAATGGGATTCGAGAATCCCACCCCTATCCAGCAGCAAGCTATCCCATTCATTATGGAGAACAAGGACCTGATTGCCTGCGCGCAGACAGGCACCGGTAAAACCGCAGCTTACCTGCTTCCGATCATCAACAAGATCATACAGACAAAAGACGACCATTTCAATACGCTGATCGTTGTGCCTACGCGCGAGCTTGCCATACAGATCGATGAAGCCCTGCAGGGCTTTGCATATTTTGCTCCCGTAAGCTCCATTGCCATCTATGGCGGTAACGACGGAAGCTCATTCGACAAAGAGAAAAAAGCGCTGAGCCATGGCGCCAGCATCATTATAGCCACACCGGGACGCCTGATCTCACACCTCGGCATGGGATATGTTAAAGCCGACAAGATCCAGCACCTGGTTCTTGACGAAGCAGACCGCATGCTGGATATGGGTTTCAGCGAAGACATCACAAAAATTATAGGCTACCTGCCTGCCAAACGGCAGACCCTGCTTTTTTCAGCAACCATGCCACCGAAGATCCGTACGCTGGCAAGCAAAACGCTACACAAGCCCGAACACATCAACATTTCCGTTTCCAAACCGGCTGAAGGCGTCATGCAGGGAGTGTATATCCTTCATAACGAACAAAAGCCGGGTTTGATAAAAGAGCTGCTCAGCGGAAAACAGATCCCGAGCATCCTGATCTTCTGCTCCAAAAAAGACAAAGTGAAGCAGCTCGAACGTGACCTGAGCAGACTGAAGTTTAATGTTGATGCAATTCATTCTGACCTTGAACAGGAAAAAAGAATAGAAGTGCTCAGGCAATTTAAAAATAAAAACCTGCAGATACTCGTAGCTACCGATGTACTGTCAAGAGGAATAGATATTGATTCAATTGGTCTTGTCATCAACTATGATGTGCCGGGTGATGCTGAAGATTATATTCACCGCGTAGGACGTACGGCACGTGCTGCAACAACCGGGGTTGCACTTACTCTTGTAAATCCGGAAGATCAATATAAGCTTAAAAAAATAGAAGACCTTATTGGTGAGCCTATCCGGAAACTGGCAGTACCTGCACATTTGGGTGAAGCGCCGGAATATGATCCGAATAAAAAAATAAAACGTTTAGGACCTCCAAGGCATTTTAAGAAAAGGAAATAATTTTCGTGGGAATTTATTTGTCAGAAAATATTTTATTAGGTATACCTTTATTAATAATGTAATTCTTTAAGCTGATCTCAATTTTTCCTTTCCTCCCTTCCTTGCCTGCCTGTTCATCTTTCTTATTGTAATTGTTCAGGTCCACTGCAACTGCTTTGGGTATCTTGAATTTTTTCACGTCAACGAGGAAGGTCATTTTTTCAGGAAGTCCGTATTCAGCAAATTTTCCATACGAATATGAAGCTATGATAGTGCCGTTGGTGCGGGTTGTCATCTGCGATTTCAGGATCACCTTGCGGGTAGTGTCAATCCAGAATTTTCCAAGTATCACTTCCATTGTATCGCTCAATGGAAGTATGCTGATCACCGAAGCATCCACACCTGAAATCGTGTCGCTCCCCTGTGGTACGACGGTATAGTTTTTACGATCGCCTACCGTTTTGTACATCTGGTCGAATCCCTGACGCGGAAGTATGGCGATTCCTTTTGATACAAGCCTGACTTTATCAGGTTGCTTAAAATAAATTTTAGCATTCATCGGCAACACCCTGATAAAAGGAATGTCAGTAACGATATGGATGTCCGCCTGATAATCTGTGACCTTTGCATAATTTTTTATCACATCATCCAGAATTTTTTCAGCATCCTGTGACAACACGCAAACGGGATTCAATCCCAATATGCAAATTATATAAATAAGCATTGTTCTCATGACAGGATATCTTTTCTCCTGAAATGATACCAGGCTATCAAAATAAAAACGACGATATGCAGGATCATTATCACAATACTTTCGATGATCTGCGAAACAGGTAGCGGGTTGTCGAAAAAGCTTTTCCAAATGATCATGTGTGTGGTGAATAAAAACGGTTTTATTTTATCGAACAGCGGAATATCCATTGTTCCGATAATCGTAAACAAAATGATAACTGCCATGGTAGTGATGATGGGACCGATGCTGTTATCGGAAAAACAGGAGAGTAGCATGGAAAATGTTGCAACAAGCACGAGTGCAAGAAATGCAGCGGCCAGCGCCGACATGAATCTCCATAATACATCATCTTGCTGAAGGATAATGATCTCATCGCTCTTTAGTACAATCAGGTCGCCTTCACCGAATAATAAAAGCCCAATGCCCAGAGCAAGAATGCCCAACCATATAAGCAGTATGAATGTATAGATGCCGCCGGCAATAAATTTTGAAAATAATATTCCCGTGCGCGAAACCGGCCGTGTAAGCAGAAAGCGGATGGTCCCTGAAGCAGCTTCGCCGGATACCAGATCACCGGTGACCAATGCCACAAGCAAAGGTATCTGCAGGATTAGTGTCTGAAGGATGATAAAACAGACCAGGTTCCCGTTCATGATCTTTCCTTCCATTAAAAACGACTGATCGAAACCCTGTGTGATAAAACCGATGTATGATTCACCGTCCTTGTACATCGCAAGGTGAATTATGCTCACAATGATGGTGATCGCTATAAAACCAATGTAGCTTCTTGGCCTTGAAGCTATCTTGACAAGCTCTGTTCGGATGATGGTCAGCATTTCAGTTTTTATGCAGCAGCTGAAGGAAAAAATCCTCGAGCTTTTTTCTTGATTCGATCCCGGTGATCCCTATCCCCTTTTCAACGAAGAATTTATTGAGCATGGCCGTTTCATTTTCATCAACAAGAAGGACAAGTGAATTTTCACCTGATTCCCTTAACCGCTCCTTCCAACGGCTTTCAGCGATCGCATTTTTCCCTGCCTCTACATTGTTCATATAAAATGAAACCACCATTTCGGAAGTATTCAGGAGTTCATCCACACTTCCTTCCACGACTGACCTGCCATGGTCGATGATAATCAGCCTTGAAGCGATGAGCTCGATTTCGGATAAAATATGAGATGACAGCAGAACCGTTTTTTTGAGATCCCTGCTTAGGTGGTTTACCAGGTTCCGGATATCGATGATACCCTGAGGGTCGAGCCCGGTGGTGGGTTCATCCAGGATCACCAGCTCGGGGTCATGAATGAGGGCCTGCGCAAGACCAAGCCTTTGCTTCATACCATGCGAATAACTTTTCGCAAGGTCCTTCTCCCTGCCCTTCAGTCCGACAAGCTCAAAAACTTCTTCTATTTTTTTTCGGCTGGGAGTAATGCCCGAAAGGCGGGCAAATATTTCAATGTTCTTGTCAGCCGGAAGGTACTTGTAAAAATCCGGCTTCTCAACGATGGAACCGGTCCTTGACAGTATGTATCTCCGGTTGTTGTGCAGCGGCTTTCCAAAGATGCTGATTTCACCTGAATCAGGGGCGATCAGCGTGAGCAGCATGCGGATGGTCGTGCTTTTGCCTGCACCATTGGGACCCAGAAAGCCGTACACATCTCCTTTATATACATCAAAATTCAATCCTTCGACAGCCCGGAAATTTCCGTATGATTTACAGAGGTTTCTGGTTTCAATGACTTTTTCGGGCATAAGGTTGATAAAAGCGCAAGTTAAAATACAATTGTTAAAACCGAATTAAAAAATAAAAGTTTTCATACCTTATATATATACAGATTTTTTGAGCATGGACCGAAAAACCATTATCCCCGGAAACCATCCTGGTTTGTGCTTTGCCAAACCATGAGGATCAATACCTTTGCAGGATGACATTGAACAGGGAAAACCTGACCTTCTTCCAGACTCTGGCTAAAAATGCCGGAGCCAGCCTTATTGCAGTTTCAAAAACAAAACCGTCTGCAGACATTCTGGAAGCATTTGAAGCTTCACAGAAAATATTTGGTGAAAATTATGTGCAGGAGCTTGTAGAAAAGCAGCGGATGCTACCCGGTGAAATTGAATGGCATTTTATCGGTCACCTTCAAACCAATAAAGTAAAGCTGATCGCTCCTTTTATCTCACTCATTCATACCGTTGACAGTCTGCGGCTGCTACGGGAGATCAATGCACAGGGATTGAAAAACAACAGGATTATCGGCTGCCTGTTGCAGGTTTATATTGCAACGGAAGAAACCAAATTCGGTTTTGATATGAATGAAGCGTTGTCGCTTCTTCAATCAGATGAGTTGAACACCTTTAACAATGTACAGATCAGGGGGCTGATGGGCATGGCGACCAACACAACGAGCAAGGATGTGATTGAGAAGGAATTCAGATCACTCAGGAATTTTTATGACGGGTTAAAGGCCGGACATCAATTCAACTGCCTCAGCATGGGTATGAGCAGCGACTATGAGATTGCCTTGCGTGAGGGAAGCAATATGATCAGGATCGGTTCCGCCATTTTCGGTGACAGGTAAAATCCGGTTTCTTCAATTGTTAAATTATGATTTAAAGAAAGGCTGCAAAGCAACAGTGAATGCTGCGGGTGCGGCACAGGGCTTCATGGTTTCCCTATTGATGAATACAAGTGTGGTTGTGGCCTTGTTGAGCAATTCATGCTTTTCGTTAAACGTTTCATATTCAAAAAACAATCGCGCTGAAGGCATCTTCGTAATCAACGTTGAAATTGTCAGCAATTCATCATAAAATGCCGGCTTCAGATATTTAACGGAAAAGTCGAACACGGGAAGAATGATCCCGCTATCCTCAATGGCCTTGTAGGCAAAGCCGAGTTGCCTGAGTGCTTCAACCCTTGCCACTTCAAAATATTGCGCATAGTTGCCATAATAAACATAACCCATTCGATCTGTTTCTGCATATCGGACCCGCAATTGAATTTCTGATTTATACATACAGGAAGATAGAATATTAATGAATTGATCTGGTGATACAAATTATTTTTTCGTGCGTTGTAAAAGTAGACAGTTTATGCTTATTATTGTAACCCGACCCCATTCATTTTCTTCCCGATGTTTTTATTTCTCCGCATACTTGTCCTGTTGTTTTTTTTAGGTGCATGCAGCCCTTCGACCAGGATAACGCGTACCGATTCCAAAGTATATCCGCTGGGAACCCAGGGCTTTGACAAGGTTGATTCAACGGTACTGATGTCACTGCTTCCATACAAAAACAACCTTGACAGCATTATGGAAGTGGTTATTGCAAATTCAGGCCAGGTGATGGAAAAGGGACAGCCTGAAGGTCTGCTTGGAAATTTTGTTGCAGACCTGGCTCTTGAGCAAGGCAAAAAAAAATATGATTCAGCCATGGACGACAAAGGCATAGATTTTTGTTTCCTCAACAACGGAGGATTACGATCGTCGCTTCCTGCAGGACAGATTACCAGGCGAAAAATTTTTGAGCTTATGCCTTTTGAAAATGAATTAATTGTTTTAACTTTGGATGGAGCCACCACCCTGCGCCTGTTGGATTTTATTGCAAATAAAGGTGGAATGCCTGTTTCCGGCGTCCGGTTTAATATGAAAAACAAGAAAGCGATAGACATTTTCATTGGCAGTAAGATGTTTGACTCCACCGCCACATATCGTGTTGTGACATCTGATTACCTGGCAAATGGCGGTGACAATCTATCCTTTCTGGCTGAGATAACCCGCAAACAACCACTTTCTCTCAAGCTCAGGGATGCCATTATCCTTCATATGGAAGAAAAAAACAGGATGAATCAAACCATCAGGGTTTCCCTGGATAACCGGATCGCATATGCAAAGTAGAAGGGAATTCCTCTTAAAAGCTGCTGCCGGCACTGCATTCCTCAGTTTATCGGGTTTGCCCATTGATGCCTTTGCAAAAAAGGAAATGGTAAAAATCGTAGTGTTGCACACCAACGATGTTCACAGCCACGTTGAACCTTTTGCAGCCAATGATCCTAAATACCCCGGCCTTGGCGGAGTAGCAAGACGGGCTGAAATCATAAACCAGGTACGAAACGAAGAAAAAAATGTGCTTTTGGTTGATGCAGGTGATATTTTCCAGGGCACACCCTATTTCAACCTTTATGGCGGAGAGGTTGAACTCAGGCTGATGAGCCAGATGGGATATGATGCCGCTGCAATCGGAAACCATGATTTTGATAATGGTGTTGATGGTCTGAGCAGCCAGCTGCGGCATGCAAATTTCCCTTTACTGTGTGGGAATTATGACTTCAGCGCCACGTCAATGAAAGGGAAAACAATGGATTATAAAATATTTGAAAAAGAAAACATTCGTATTGGAATTTTCGGATTGGGAATAGAATTAAAAGGTTTGGTAGATCCGAAAATGTACAAAGAAACTTTGTATCTTGATCCCCTGCAAAAAGCTGCGGAAATTTCTTATATGCTCAGGAAAGAAAAAAAATGTGATATTGTAATCTGTCTATCACATTTGGGATACAAATACCCCGACGAAAAAGTATCTGATGAAATGCTTGCCAGAAAATCCATGAATATTGATCTGATCATCGGGGGACATACACACACATTTATTGATACTCCTTACCGGTATTCCAACAGGGTGAACAAGCCGGTACTTGTTGCCCAGGCCGGATGGGCAGGGATCAGGCTTGGCAGAATTGATTTCTATGCAGAGCGGAAATCAGGAAAAATCTTTGCCTCTGGCAGTACAGTAAAAGTTTCGACAATGTCAAGCTAAAAAAAATATTTTTTTTATTTTTATAATGTGAATATTTGCGTACTTATTAACCACACCTTTATCTTACATTTACCAAAACATTAATTTTTTTATCAGAACTTTGAGCATGGAGAAAACTTTTGAAAAAGTATGGGATAATTGCCTAAAGCTCATCAGGGATAATGTTTCTCCCCAGAATTATAAAACATGGTTTGAACCGATTAAAGCAGTAAAGATAGAAGAGAAAATTTTGACGATTGAAGTGCCAAGCCAGTTTGTATATGAATGGCTTGAAGAGCACTATATAGACCTGCTCAGGAAAACCATCAAACATGAACTGGGAAGAGACGGAAGCCTCGAGTACAGCATCGTAATGGAAAATGCATTCAACAATGCAAAACCTTATACAGTAAAATTCCCGACTAAAAATAACAGCGTTACAAAAAATCCATCTGTAACCGTTCCCATCACTATCAACCAGGGAATACGCAACCCGTTTATTATTCCTGGCCTGAAAAAAGTTGATGTTGATTCACAACTGAATCCCAACTATTCGATTGAGAATTTTGTTGAGGGCGACTGCAACAGACTTGCAAGATCAGCCGGATTTGCCGTTGCAAAAAAACCGGGCGGTACTTCTTTTAACCCTTTGCTAATTTACGGTGCCGTAGGTATGGGGAAAACCCACCTTTCGCAGGCAATCGGAATTGAAATAAAAAACAATACGCCGAACAAAACAGTTCTGTTTGTTCCTTCTGAAAAATTCATCCAGCAGTTTATCGATTCGGTTAAGAATAATACACAAAATGACTTCACTCATTTTTACCAGATGATTGATGTCCTTATTATTGATGACATTCAGTTCTTCGCTGGAAAAGAAAAAACACAGGATATATTTTTCCATATATTCAACCACCTGCACCAGAACAACAAGCAGATCATCCTGACTTCTGATAAATCACCGGTTGATCTCCAGGGAATGGAACAACGGCTGCTTTCAAGGTTCAAGTGGGGACTGTCGGCAGATCTGCAGCAGCCTGACCTTGAAACACGCATTGCGATCCTGAAAAAGAAAATGTATATCGATGGCATTGAATTGCCCAACGACATCGTTGAATACATCGCTTACAGCATCACAAGCAATATCCGTGAGCTGGAAGGTGCACTGATCTCCATCATCGCACAATCATCACTCAATAAAAAAGCGATCACCCTTGAGCTTGCCAAGCAGATGATCGACAAATTCGTGAAGAACACTTCTCACGAAATTTCAATTGACTATATCCAGAAAGTTGTTTGCGATTATTTCGATCTTCCGCTCGATCTGCTCAAGTCAAAAACACGTAAACGCGAAGTTGTCCAGGCACGCCAGCTTGCCATGTATTTTTCGAAAAGCCTTACAAAGTCATCACTGTCAAATATCGGCATCCATTGCGGCGGAAAGGATCATGCAACTGTTCTCCATGCCTGCCGTACGGTCAACAACCTGATTGAAACAGATAAAAAATTCAAAGCCCAGGTTCAGGACCTGCAGAAGAGGATTAATGTAAGCTCCAAATAATTTTGCAGGATTTTACATCCACTGATCAATCCGGATTTCCACTGTAATTTCAACTTTCTTATTGAAACGGATCCTCATCGTTTGTCTTGGAAATATCTGCCGTTCACCGATGGCAGAAGGAATACTGAGAAAAAAACTTGCTGAAAAAAATCTTCCGGTAGAAGTAGATTCTGCCGGTACACTTTCGTGGCATGCGGGCAATCCCCCCGATCACAGGTCGGTGAGTGCGGCGTTGGAATTCGGTCTTGATATCTCACCATTGCGCGGCAGGCATTTTACAATCTCCGATTTTAAAGATTTTGATCTTATCCTTGTAATGGATAAAAGCAATCTTACCGATGTCATCTCACTTGCGCAGACACCTGACGATATAAATAAGGTGAAGCTTTTTCTCGATTACGCAGGCATGCCCGAGCTTGCAGAAGTGCCTGATCCTTATCATGGCCGTCTGAAAGATTTTACCGACCTTTACCGGCTGCTGGACAAAGCCTGCGATCTTGTTATTGCAAGGCTGATGAATTCATAATCATAAAAAAAAGATTTTGCCTGAACCGGTAACTTTCGGAACCCTGTACCTGGTACCCAATACACTGGGCGGAGATTTTCCGGATTATGTGATACCGCATGGCGTGCTTGACAGAATCCGCATGCTTGATCATTTTATAGTTGAAAATGAAAAAGCGGCTCGCGCTTTCCTTAAAAAAGCAGGTATCACCATTTTGCAGGACCAGCTCAAACTGTCGGTGATCGATAAGTTTGACGACATGTCTCAGGCAAAGCCTTTCATGCAACCTTTGCTCAATGGCCATGACATGGGCCTGCTGAGTGATGCCGGAAGTCCGGCTGTGGCAGATCCCGGTTCTGATTTTGTAAAGTTTGCGCATGAGAGCGGAATAAAGGTGGTTCCGCTTCCCGGACCATCCAGCCTGCTGCTGGCTCTTTCAGCTTCAGGACTTAACGGGCAAAGCTTTTGTTTCCACGGTTATCTCCCGGTTACCAAAACTGAAAAAATTGCCAGGATCAGGTGGATGGAAAAAGAATCAAGGCAAAAAAAACAAACGCAGATATTTATTGAAACACCTTATCGCAACAATGCCATGCTTGCCGACCTTCTGCAGACATGTGACAGCAAGACCCAGCTTTGTATTGCTACGGACATTACGCTTCCCACTGAAAAGATCTCAACTATGAGTATTTTAATGTGGAAAAAAATAAAAACAGACCTGCATAAACGTCCCACCGTATTCTTACTTTTGCAATACTGATAACATGAACAACATAGATTTAAAAGCATTCAGGCGCAAAGTAGGCAGGAAGCGTAAAATTTACACGACGTTTCTGAAAGGGCTTCACCGGAGGAAGATCCGCGGCCTCGATACGATGGCCATTAAGATGAATAATGAAACATTCGGGGAAATGGACTGCCGGTCATGTGCGAACTGCTGCAAGACTATGACGCCTACGTATACGAAAACCGATATCAAACGGATTTCGGCACATGTAAATATGACCACCGAGGAATACAAGGACAAATACCTTTACCAGGATGATTCAGGCGACTGGATGCATTACAACCTGCCGTGCCATTTCCTGGGACAAGATAACCTCTGTACCATATACGAAATCCGCCCGGTTGATTGCAGGGGCTTTCCCCACACGCATACGAAGAACTTCCTGAACTCTGCCACCGTTAACATTCAGAATATTTCTTATTGCCCGGCAACTTTGAGGATCGTAGAAAAGATGTTTGAGAAAATTGTAGAAGGGAAATAAATCACATCATAACGCATGCATGAATCAGGACATTTACTTTTTCATGCTCCTAGTCATCGGGAATTTTTCGCTCCTCGCCTGGCCCTCAGTCTTACCGGAAATTTCGGCAACCATTGAATCTTTTGAAATAAGCGTGTAGGTGATCTTTTGAGGAAAATCATGCATGGGGTTTTCAAAAACGAACTGATCACCAATTGAGGAAACCAGCCTGAATGTAACCGGCTTACCGTCATTCTGACCTGAAACAACCGGAATATAAAACAATTCATTTCCTCTTTCTTCAAGGGTAACATATTCAACTGAGAGGGTGTCGTTCTCCCTTGTAAAGCAACTGAATCCTTTATATACGGAATCATTAACAGCCTGCCAGGTTTCCCTCAGGTTCCCGTCTGGAGAGCGGTTTTCCCAATTGCCTATCAGCCATTTCATTTTGCTTAATTTTTCATAAGACTGCTTCTTCTCCTGAATTTGAGCTGGAGTAAAGGAAACCAGCATAAGTACAGCCGGAATGAACAGGAGCGGTTTGAATTTTAAATTTAACCTGAAGTTTGTTTTCATATCTTTTTTTTCTTTGATTGTTTGATGACTTTCTTTTGTATTCTGTCAGCGGCAGTTGGTTTTCGCGATTTCTCAAGATGGCCTACAAGATGGTTTATCTCCCTGATAATTACATGAAGCTCATGCAGGGTGTCTTTCAGGTCCGAATCAGACAGGCTTACTGACAGCACAGTGCGGTCTGTCTTCTTATCCGGCAACGAAATCCACCTGGTTTTAAGAACCATACGGAATCCAGCCTTTTCAAGATGATCTTCCATCATGGCCTGCGACGGAAATTTTTCATGTTCTTTTGCCTGGCTTCTCAGCCAGTATAAAGTATTGGATGTAATTCCCAGCTTTTGATGCACATTTTTTTTATTGATCATCTTAAGCCAGGCTTCTTTGGTTGTCATGCTACTTTGGTTAATAAAAAATAGTACTACCTTTGGCAAAGATCAAAGGTTATG
>Ga0190272_10000682_pt1 | contig 17099 bp, 15 predicted proteins | sample Popmic504T_FD_133746 | JGI IMG/M metagenome (GOLD analysis project Ga0190272, IMG submission 133746) | Populus adjacent soil microbial communities from riparian zone of Shoshone River, Wyoming, USA - 504 T | ecosystem: Environmental > Terrestrial > Soil > Riparian zone | place: USA: Wyoming... | reverse complement strand
TCATAGACCCGGTCGGCGAGTGGGTGCAGCCGGACGGAGACCACGGCGACTACTCGTTCGAGCGTCAGGCGAGATCCGGCGGGATGGTGCTGGGCCGCAAGACTTACGAGGGGCTGGCCGGATACTGGCCGAACCAGTCGGGCAAGTGGGCGGACATGGTCAACCCGATGCCGAAGTACGTCGGGTCCAACACCCTGTCCGGCGATCTCGAGTGGAACGCGACCTTGCTCGAGGGGGGCCTCGAGGACTCGGTCCCGAAGCTAAAGGACGAGGTCGACGGCGATCTGTTCATGCACGGCAGCGGTGAATTCGCCTACGCCCTCGCCGAGAAGGGCCTGATCGACGAGTACGAGGTCTACCTGAACCCGCTCGTCTGGGGCGAAGGCAACGTCCACGTGCTCGGCGACAGGGGAACCATCCGGATGGAGCTCGACGACATGAAGCGGTTCGACTCCGGAGTGGTCCTCCTCACCTACCTGCCCGCGACTTGACCGCGGCCGGGGCCGGGATAGGCTCGGGGCACCACGTCGAACCTGGAGGAGCCGATGAACGCCAATAAGGAGCTGTGGGAAAAGGGTGACTTCACCCGTATCGCGGAAAGCATGCGGGGGAGCGGAGAGGCGCTCGTCGCCGAGCTGGGTGTCGGCGAGGGGATGAAGGTGCTGGACCTCGGTTGCGGCGATGGGACCACCGCCCTGCCGGCGGCTCAGCTCGGGGCCGACGTGCTCGGCGTCGACATCTCCGCCAACTTGGTCGCGGCGGGGAACGCGCGCGCCCAGGCACTCGGCGTGACGAATTGCAGGTTCCAGGAGGGCGATGCGTCGGATCTGGGCGAGCTCGACGATGAGAGCTTCGATCTCGTGGTCAGCATCTTCGGCGCGATGTTCGCTCCCAAGCCGTTCGACGTGGCCAAGGAGATGGTCCGGGTGACCAAGCCCGGCGGCCGGATCGTGATGGGGAACTGGATCCCCAACGACCCGACCCTGGTCGCGCAAATCCTGAAGATCAGCGCCTCCTACTCGCCCCCACCCCCGGAGGGCTTCGTCAGCCCGATGACCTGGGGCGTGGAGGACGAGGTGATTGCCCGCTTCACAGCCGCCGGGGTGCCGGAGGATCAGATCTCCTTCCAGAGAAGCACCTACACCTTCGACTACCCCGGCTCGCCGTCGGAGCTGGTCACCGAGTTCAAGAGCTACTACGGGCCGACCATGAACGCCTTCGCGGCGGCAGCGGCAGACGGCCGCGAGGCCGATCTCCAGGCGGAGCTGGAGCAGCTGTTCAACGCGCAGAACAAGAGTGAGGACGCCACCTCGATTCCGGCGACCTTCCTGCGGGTTACGGTCCAGCGATAGCTCTCCGAAAGACCTGGATTTGGCTCGCCGTCTGGCTCTGTAGCCGGGCTCTGATCGTCGCCGAGATCGGTTTCTGGGCGACCCCGCAGCCGCACCTCGAGGACGTCGACCGCTACCAGACCTGGTCGCACCTCCTCACCGCCGAACACGCCTTCCCGGGGGGCGACGGCTGGCAGTACCCGCCCGGCGCCGGCCTGCTGATGCTCCTCCCCCGCCTCCTTCCGGTTGGCTACGGCGAGACCTTCGTCGGCCTGATGCTCCTGGTCGACCTCGTCGGCCTTGTCCTGCTGGCACGACTCGGCCGGCGCTCGGGCAACGACACCGGAGTCTGGGTCTGGCTGCTCGGGATGCCGCTGCTCGGGGTCTTCGCCCTGCTGCGCTTCGACCTCGTCCCGACCGTGATCGCGATCGCCGCACTCCTCGTCATCCATCGCCGCCCGGGTTGGTTCGGAGCGCTCGCGGGGCTGGGAGCGGCGATCAAGGTCTGGCCGGTGCTGCTGCTGTTCGGCGAGTGGGATCGGCCGCGGCTGCTCAGGGCCGTCATCGCCGCCACGGCGGTTGCCGCGCTGGTGCTCGCGGTCTCGGCGATCGCCTTCGGCGGCGCCACCGACTTCGTGTCGCATGGCGGAGACCGCGGTCTGCAGGAGGAAGCGGTCGCCACGATGCCCTGGCAGCTGGAGCAGATCGTCAGCGGCGATCCCTATCCCCGTGAGATCAGCTCTGGCGCCTGGGAGATCGCCACGGCTACAGCGGACAGCGTCGCGACCCTGCTCAGGTGGCTGACCTTTGCCGCACTGGTCGCCGCGGCAACCTGGTGGTGGTTTCGGGCGCGGGCGATCCGGGCCGGCTGCGAGCAACTGGCCGAAGCCGCGGTGAGCCGCGACTTCGTCTTCACCGTCGTCATGCTCGTCGTCGTCACCAGCCCGGTGCTCAGCCCCCAATACATGGTCTGGCTGCTCGGCCTAGCGGCTGTCGTTCTGAGCGCTGGGTCCACCCGCCTCCGTCGCCCGGCATGGATCGTGGTGGGAGCGACCGCGCTCTCGACCGCCACCTTCAACTCTCCGGAACTGACCCTGCTCCGCGACCTGGCGCTGCTCTGCGCGACGGTCGACGCGGCAGCGGCGATGGTCCAGGTGCTCAAAACAGTCACGGAGCAGCCACCCCGGCAGGGCTAGGCCGCGGTCTCGCGGTTGGCGGCTTCCAAGTCGGCCTTCGGGAAGGGGGGCGTACAGCCGTCTGGATAGCTCCGGAGGTAGTCCTGATCCTCAGCCCCGGCCCCCCAGAAGCGACCGGCCTCACTGATCCTCGTCACGGTCTTGCCGGGCCAGTGGCCAGAGGCGTCGACGTCGCGGATCGTCTCCTCGGCCACCCTGCGCTGCTCGTCGCTCGTGCAGAAGATCTCCGAGCGGTAGGCGAAGCCGACGAGATGCTCGCCGAGGTCAGGCCGGTGGACCTGGAAAAAGAACTCGAGCAGGTCCCGATAGGAGATCCGCCCGCGGTCGAAGACGACTTCGACCGCCTCGGCGTGGCCGGCATTGTTCTCCTCCGTCGGGTTCTCGTTCTCACCACCGATCCATCCCGCGTGGGTGGAGATGACCCCGTCGCGGTCGCGCAGCAGTTGCTGCATGATCCAGAAGCAACCTCCCGCGAGGATCGCGGTCTCGGTGTCAGTGCTCATGGCCGTCCTTCCTTCGAAGTCTGTTTGAGACTAGCCCCGGAAGGCCCACCGATCAACGTACGTCAAGGACAGGAGGAGAAACGATGCCCGAGGTCACCGCAGACATGACCATCACCCTCGACGGCTACGCCTCCGGCGAGGGCCAGAGTCGGGAGCGGCCGTTCGGCGATATGGATCCGGACCGCCTGCACGCCTGGATGTTCGACCACGTCGATGAAAACGCCGAGGAGAGAGCGGCGATTACCACGGCCGGTGCCTATGTGATGGGACGCAAGATGTTCGCTTCCGACCAGGGCGAGTGGGACCTCGATTGGCACGGCTGGTGGGGACCCAACCCTCCCTACCACGCACCGACGTTCGTCCTCTGCCACCGCCCGCGCCCCAGCATCGAGATGGAGGGCGGCACCGTCTTTCACTTCGTCACCGAGGGGATCGAGGCGGCGCTCGAGCGAGCGCGGGAGGCCGCGGGGGAGAAGAGCGTCTCGATCGCCGGCGGCCCCGGCACCCTCAACCAGTACCTCGCCGCCGGCCTCGTCGACGAGCTGCGGCTCCACGTCTCCCCGTTCGTCGCCGGCGGCGGCGAGCGGGTCTTCGCCGATGTCGGCGACCTCGAGCTGAAGCCCGTCTCCAGTCGCACCACGCCACACGTCACCCACCTCGTTTACCGGCGCTGATGAGCGACGAAGAGGGTGCCATAGGATTTCGCCGTGCCGTTCACGCTCAGGAACCTCAAGGAGGACCTGGAGGACGTCGGGTCCAAGTTCGACGGCGCACCGGACCTGGAGTTCCGCTTGGCGACCGGGGCGCTCGAGCTCAAGAAATCAGGCCTGAGCTACCAGCGCGTCCCGCCCAACTATCGCTTTCCGTACGGCCACACGCACAAGACGCAGGAGGAGGTGTACGTGGTCCTGCGCGGGAGCGGGCGGATGAAGCTCGACGACGAGATCGTCGAGCTCAAGGAATGGGACGCGGTGCGCGTCCCGCCCGGTACGTGGCGAGGCTACGAGGCCGGGCCGGAGGGCCTCGAGATCTTCGTCATCGGCGCGCCCAATCTCGGCGAAGATCCGCGCGAAGACGTCGATGGCCAGCGCGATTGGTGGGCTGCCTAGCGCCAAAGAAGTGGACGGATGCCCGGCTCAAGGCCGGAATCGACCTCTCTCAGACCTCACCTTGCCCCAAGGCTTGCCCCAGCGGCATTTTTGAGGCTCCCCCCGAAGAGATCTACCTCGAGCTCCCCCTCGCGGACGCCTGCATGAATCGGCGGACTGTCCCAAAGGGCCACCGGCAGACCGTCGGGCCGGGCCAGCAGGGCGCCGCCGCCGCGGATCCCGAGGGCTCGGGCGCTCAGCTCGTCGAGCGGGCGCAATGCCACCGGCGCGCCTTCGCCGAGCGAGGCGGCGGCGGACGCCCAGGGGCCGGGCTCGGAACCCGTGAAGAGAGTCAGGCCCTGGCCGAGCAGATCCAGCGTCGAGGTTCTCCCCTCCCGCCCGTCGACCCAGAGGTGGACGATGCGGCCGCCGAGATCGGCGCGCAGCTCTGAGCTGGTATCGCGGATCGACCCGTTGGGGTCGGCCGAGCGGGAGGCGTTGTGTTCGGCGATCGGGCGACGCTCGGCTTCGTAGCTGGTGAGCAGCTGCTCCTCAGCCCAGCCCCGCAGGACCCAGGCCAGCTTCCAGCCGAGGTCATGGGCACCGCGAATCGCCGTATTGAGGCCGGTGGCTCCACGTGGCGTCACCCGGTGGGCCGCGTCGCCGACCAAGAAGGCGTTGCCGTTGCGAAAGCGATCGGCAAGGGCGACCCCGTAGGTGACGGTTTCGATCCGTTCGAACCGCGGTTCGAGGCCGGGGTTGCCGGCTGCGCGGCGGATCGAGTCGGCTATCCCCTCCGAGGTCAGGGCATTGGCGTCGGCTGGGTCGAACTCGGAGGCGAAGACCCAGCGATCGGTGCCGTCGGCCGGTACGAAGACCGCGCTTGGATCCTTGCCGGTCAGGAAGTAGATCGCGTAACGGTGCTCGCCGACCAGCTCCCAAAGCGGGGCGCGGAACAGGGCCATCCGGCGCTCGCCGATCTCGCCTGGGCCGGACGTGCCGATCCCCAGCGCCGGGCGGACGATGCCGCGGGGGCCGTCGGCGGCAATCAGGTAGGGGGCGCGAATCCGACGCTCGCGGCCGGCGCCGTCGGCGAGCGCCACCTCGAAGCCATCGCCGTGCCGCTTCAGCGCGGTCACCGTGGTGCCCCGCTCGAGGCGGGCGGTGCCGAGGCTCTCGAGGTGCTCTTCCAACACAGGCTCGAGGTGGTCCTGGGCCACGCCGGCCGGAGCGGTCGGGCTGAGCAGGAGGCTCTGGTCGCGACTCGGGAAGCCGGCGTCTACCGCTTCGCCATCCGCGGCAGCCGCCAGCGTCTCGGTCACCCAAGGACGCATCTCGACCCCGATCTCGCCGGCGCGGACGCGCTTCTCGATCCCCCATGAGCGCAGCAGCTCCATCGTCGCGGTGCTGACCCCGGTCGCTCGCGGCACCGTCGATGGCTTCGCCCTCTTCTCCACCAGCAGGGATTCGACCCCGTAGTGGGCGAGCGTGGCCGCGGCGGTCAGCCCTGCCGGACCGGCGCCGACAATCAGGACGGGCACCTCTTCGATCGGGCTGCGCATGATTCAGCTCAACTTTCATCAGACGGAGTGTCGTGTTAAAGTCGACTGTAGCATTAATCGGACAGCCTGTCCTGTCAATATCGTAAGATCGCTGCATGGCAGACTCCCGCCCTTACGAGCAGCGCCGCCGCGCCGAGAGCGCCGAGCAGACGCGCCGACGCATTATCGAAACGGTGCTCGAGCTTTTGCACGAGTCGCCCTCGGAGCCGATCTCGGTCGAGCGGATCGCCGCGGCCGCGGGGGTCGCTCGCTCGACGATCTACGCGATCTTCAGCTCGCGGGCGGGCCTGTTCGAGGCGGTTGGCGCCCACGTCCATGGCCCGGCCTACCAGAGGTTGCTGAAAGCCGTCCAGCACCCGGAAGCGATCGAGCATCTGCGCGGCGGCATTCGGGCAGCGAGCGAGATGCTGGCCGCCAACCGCGATACCTATCGCGTGCTGTATGCGATGGGCCAGCTCGGCGAGGAGATCCTTGGCGGCGAGGTGCGGCGCTGGGGAGAGGAGCGCGCCATCGGGATGGGCAAAGTCGTCCGCCACCTCGACGAAGAGGGCTTGCTGCGCGAGGACCTCACCCGCAAGCAGGCAGTCGACGTGCTCTGGATGCTGAGCAGCTTCGAGAGCTTCGATCTGCTCTACAGCGGGCGCGGCCTAGCGCTGGAGAAGGTGATCGAACTGCTGACGGAGACGGCCGAACGGACTATTTGCCGCTAGCCGGTCTCAGATCATCGTCAGCTGGCTGCCCTGCCTTCGCGGCGTACCGCCGCTGGGCGTGCCACGCTCGAGGTCGAGCAGGGCCTGCTTGCGGTGGATCCCGCCGCCGTAGCCGGCGAGGGACCCGTCGGCGCCGATCACGCGGTGGCAGGGGATGGCGATCGCGATCGGGTTGCGTCCGTTGGCGGCACCGACGATTCGGGCGCGCTGCCACGGCTCGACGTCGGCGTCGAAGAGGGAGGGGTCGATCTTCGCCGCCTGTTCGCCATAGCTCGCGGTCTCGCCGTAGGGGATCTCCAGCAGCGCCCGCCATATCGCCTTCTCCAGGGGAGCTCCCTGGGGGTCGAGGCGGAGGTCGAACTCACGCAGATCGCCGGCGAAATAAGCGCCGAGCTGCTCGGTGACCTCGGGCATCGCGCCTTTCTCCGCCCCCGGGGGGCTCACGCGCCCGGGGAGGTTGAGGTCGGTGAGCCCGTTCTGACCCATGGCGACAGTCAGGGGCCCAATCGGGCTCTCGTAGACGGTCCAGCGCTTCACCTCCATACATCTAAGACGCCGCGCAGAACCGGAACGTGAGATACGCAAGGGCTGGAATCAACCTCTGCCGTTTCAGAAAACGCCAAACCGCTGGATAAGCGGGTTTCGGTCCCATAGCGGGGGCGGTATTCGAACCCGCGACCTTCGGGTTATGAGCCCGCGCCAGGGGTCCTGCTGGACTACGTGGGGCACGGTTTCAAGCGGTTTCGCGAGATTGAGATCGGCTGGAATCTGTGGGGCGTGTGCCCCATTTGTTGCCCCAGCAGAACCAGGCAGCAGATGACTGTCCGGATGCTGCGCTCCGTTGTCCACTGCTTCTCGCGCGAAGCGGGAGCGAGGCAAGTCGTGCCTATGCGTCGCTCGGTTTCAGCTGGGCTTGCGGGGACCTGAAGAGCTGGATTCCGATCGCGGCGAGTACGAGAAGACCGGGACCAAACAGAATCGGCGAGAGGGGCGTGAGCAGCGCCGCGCCGACGACGATCGAGAGCACCGCGAGCCAGCGAGGAAGCAGCGCTCCCGTACGCAGAGCAACCCCCGCGGTGGCGAGCGCGAACACCCCGGCGCCGACGGCGGCGGCGTTATAGCCGAGCACATACGAGATCTCAAAAACCGCTCGGGCGAGCTCCCCCGTGAGTTGGCCGTCGTCAGCACGTAGCGCGCCGACCATGTTGATCGTCTCGGCGCCGAGTCCGGCTGTCGCCATGAGGAGCGCCCCGCCGAACGCCGTATTGGCGAGCAAGTCATCCCCCTCGGCGTCCCGCAGGATTGTCCGGGCCCCGCTCGCGAAGACCACCACGGCCGCGATCGCGAGGAGGCTGAGGCTGGCACCGACCACGATGCGGCCCGAGGCTTCGTTGTAGAAGCGGACGATCTCCTCGACGCTCGCGCCTGAGTCGGGCTGATCGAACCCCCAGAGGGCGCTGCCAGTACCGAACAGGACCGCCGCCGCGATCCCGGCGAGTCCGGTTGCTCGGCGTGTTCGGGCTAGCTGATTCATCGCTTGCAGGTTTCCTTAGGGTCCGATATATCAGTCCTGATGCATCGAAGCAGATGGCAAGTAACACCGCAATGGGTCCTTCTGAACCGGTGTCGGCGAACCTATGGAGGTGTACCGTGACGCTCCGGCCCTCGTCGTACCTCGTGCTCGGAATGCTCCGCCTCGGGGTGAGCTCGGGATACGCGATAAAGCAGGCTGCTGATGTCTCGACCCGTTTCTTCTGCCCAACGTCGCTTGCCCAGGTCTATCCGGAGCTTGCCCAGCTCGAGCGCGAAGGCCTCGTAAGGCGCGGCGACGATTCCCAGGGTGGACGGGTACGCCACGCGTACGAGCTCACGTCCAAAGGCGAGTCGGTCCTCCTCCGTTGGCTGCACTCCGAGCACCATGCGCCCACTCAAGTGCGCGACGAGGGCGTGCTGCGCCTCTTCTTTGCCGATGCGCTCCAAGCCGAGGATCAGAGAGCGCTCGTGCGGCGCCTGCGCGAGCGCGCCCGTGCTGCAAAGGCTCACATGCGTGCCAAGATCCTCCCGCTCGCCGAGGCGGCTGAGAAGGAAGGCGTTGGTTATCCGGCGGTGGTCGCGCGGCTCGGCGCGGACTCCTATGCCTATGCCGAGCGGTGGCTAGCGCGGCTCGAGGAGGACCTAGACGGGGACGAGCTATCCGACTGATGCCGCCCATCGGAATCGGTTCGATCCGAGCCCAACAGCAGCTGGGGAAACGTTGACGTGCGCCTCCCTTCGCGTGATACGTCTCGCGCTCGTCGTGCTCATCCCAGCCGATGTCCTTCAACAGCCGGAAGTCTTCGGAGAACTCCAGGGCCAGTTGCTCGGCCTTGGCGTAGTCCCTGGTCGCTCCAGGGCGATTCAGAAGTCCTCGATGCTGCCAAGGTGATCGCGGACCAGTTCGTAGAGCCCGCGCGCTGGTCGCGGTCGATGGTGATGGTCGTGTCGGGCACGCCCTCTCCCGGTAGGGGCACCGAAGGCGAGCCGACGACGCGTCCAGCCCGGCCTACGTCGGTACCGTCTCTCTCGCATCGAAGGTTCGTACTTCGGTGCCGGGCCCTGGGGCGTTAGCGCGCCGCCGGGCCACTTATTTCGCGTTTCTCGCGAGCGAACCTAGGTGGACCGGAGGCCTGCGCAAGGGCTGGAATCGACCTCTCCCGAACCTCACCTTGCCCCAGGACTTGCCCCAGCGCCTTTTTTCGCCAATTTTGAGGTCTCCCAAAAACGCGGAAACCCGCTGATAAGCGGGTTTCCGTCCTATAGCGGGGGCAGGATTCGAACCTGCGACCTTCGGGTTATGAGATTGATCCGTCGGATCGGCTGGGCTACGTGGAGCGCTGTTTCAAGCCGTTTTTCGCGAGATTGAGTACGTGGCCCCACCGCGCTGGGCCGTGCCCCGCTCGCGCGGCATTGATCATTTTTCCAATGTTAGTTTTGATAGATCAGAAAAGGGGGATCAATAGAAAGCACACCGCTAGACGGAACCTTGGGAGAAACGATGGGCAAGAGAGACCTTCAATACAGGGGCAGGCGGGTCCGCCCCCTCGGCAGGCAGTTGAGGCTGCTCTTCGGCTCCTTTCTCGCCATCCTCGCCCTCCTCTCTGCCAGCGCCTCCTCAGCCTCGGCTCTACCCGAAAAGTTCTTCGGGCTCCACTGGGCCCCCAGCCAGGGCGCCGCCGATATGGAAGCGGTTGAACGTTCGGGCGCCAAGTACTACCACCTGCAGCTCTCCCAGACCAGCACCGTCGCCGCTGCGTACGACCCGATCTTCCAGCTCGCCTGGGAACGAGGCATCACCATCCTTCCCTACCTTTACGGGAAGCCTGGCGATGTAATCACCGGTAAACAATTCCCCACCCTGGAACAACTCGAAAAAGAAGGGAACGGGCCGGGCACTTGGATCTGGTTCGTCTACGACGTCGTGCACCGCTACGGCTTCCAAGGCGATTTCTGGGCCGGCAAGTCAAACCCCAAGCCGGTTCCCGAGTGGGAGGTCTGGAACGAGCCCAACCTCAAGCAGAACAACCCCGGTGGCGCGAGCGTGTATCCAGAAAGCTACACCCGCTTCGCCCGCCGCACGGCTGTTGCGATTCAAGACGCCCAGAAACAACGGAGCGGCTTTGGCACCCGGGTCAACTTCGGCAACCTCTTCTCGGCTGCGACCACGATGGAAGGCTCCAACTACAAGTCGATGAACGTCGGCCTCTTCCTCGAAAAAGCGAACAATGTGGATCCCGGCGGCGCCAATTTCACCGGCCTTGCTCTGCACCCGTACTCCTTCGGCGGCGTGCAGGGCGTCGAAACCAACGTCAACTTCGCTCGCGAAAAGCTCAATCAGTTCTTCGGCGGCTCGACCAAGGAGATCTGGATCACCGAGCTGGGCTGGCAGGTGGGGGTCACCGATCCCGCCCACGAAAAAGTGACTCCCGAACAGCAGGCCCAGTACCTGACCGAAAGCTTCAACTGGGTCCGCTCCGTGCAGGCCGCCAAGAACATCCAGTCGCTGATCTACTACAACTACCGCGACTTCGGTGGCGCGTGGGACGGCTACGCAGGTCTACGTAGCTTGGACGGCGACTATCGCCCCGCCTGGTACGCATTCCAGCAACAGACCGGTGCTCCGCAATGGCCCACCGGTCCCTGGACGACCGAGAACCTCGGGGGGAACCTGACCCTGGACCCCGCCATCGACTCCCGGGTCGCCAACCGACTCGACGTCTTTGCGAGGGGAACCGACGGCGCGCTCTGGCAGATGACCTGGAACGGCAGCAACTGGAGCTCGTGGTTTAGCCTAGGCGGGGGCCTCACCTCCGGTCCCAACGCCGTGTCCTGGAACGGCACCCGCGTAGACGTGGTCATGCGCGGAGGCGACGGCGCCGTATGGCACTACGTGTGGAACGGAAGCGCATGGGAAGCAGAGAGTCTCGGCGGGGGGATTATCGGCTCCCCGGAGATTTCCTCGCAGGGCCCCGGCCAGCTGGACGTCTTCGCGCGGGGCCTCGACAATGCCCTCTGGCAAAGGTCGTTCAGCGGGGGCTCCTGGAGCAGCTGGCATAGTCTCGGTGGCAACCTGACCTCGAGCCCAGGCGCAGTTTCGTGGGGACCCGGTCGGGTCGACGTGGTGACCCGCGGCAGCGACAACGCCGTTTGGCACTGGGTGTGGAACGGAATTGGCTGGGGGGTGGAGAGCCTTGGGGGATCCATCGCCTCGGCTCCCGACGTTTCGACCCTGGGACCCGGCTACCTCGATCTGTTCGCGAGGGGCGGCAACAGCCTCTGGCACCGCTCCTTCAACAGCGGCGCCTGGGGTCCCTGGGTGGACCTTGGGGTACCGATGGCGTCGAGTCCTTCGGCCGTTTCCTGGTCGAACGCCAGAACGGATGTGGTCCACCTGAACAGCAGCGGGAACCTCATCCATACGTACTGGAGCCCGTAGCTTCAAGCGAATCCTCCCTGCGCACCTGCTTGGTGTCCACGAGTTCGACAGCGCCGAGCGGGTGAACTCGCGGACGTGGTAGCTGACCAGCGAGTGCGATTGTCTTTCGAACCGGGCCAACCTCCCTTGGGCTCAGCTTCTCCGTCGATTCCGTTAGCGGCCCGTCGGCCGCGAGAGCGCAAGCCGGGGCCGAGGTAAGCTCGGCCGATGGAGTCCTCGATCGAACTCGAATGCCCGGTGGAGGACTGTGACTTCACGGCGCACTTTCGCGTCGGGGTGCTCGGCGACCTGACCGGTGCGGCCCGCGAGGAGTGCCTCGCCTCGCTGCACCTGGAGCATCCGAACCACCCTTTGAAGAAAGCGCCGCGCGATCCGCTGGAGGCGAACGCCGACGACTCGGTGACTGCCGACATCCAGCTCAACGAGGGTCAGCGCGAGGCGCTCCGCCGCTACATCGCCCAGCGTGAGCCGCAGGGCCTCTCCGGCGTGGTCGGCCTCGCCGACCTCGGCGCGGGCTACGTCAAGGTGCTGTTCTACGACGTAGACGGCAACATGGCCGACACGGAGTTGCTCTTCCCGCTCTACGGGAACGCTGTGATGCCTCCGGACCCCACAGCCTGAGCCGTCCGGCTCGCCCGGCCGCTACTGGCAGGTTGGTTTGGGGGCATTCAAGCGGGCTCGGGGGAACGTCGGGGGAACGAGAGACGAGAAAAGCAGCCCTTCGCTGACTTTCGTTGACCTCGCCTGACCCCAGGCGCCAAACCGGAGCAAATGGTCGCATCCCTAGCTGATGCGGAATCTGGCTCTATAAGCGGGGAGGGTGGGAGTTGAACCCACGAGCAGTCCTACGTCGGCCAACAGTTTTCGAGACCGCTCCCTCTCGGTAGCTCGGTAGCTTGGCTTGCATGCTCTATGCCGCACAGACTTCTGGCCTCTGCTGGTCGCCGCGGCAGACTCAAGGGAGCACAAGCTGAAGCGCAGTGACCTTGTGCGCCAGTTCGGCCCAGGCCCGTATAAAGAGCTGGTTTCGACCCGCGAGGGTCAAATCCGGAATATCCAGGGCCCGAACAGCATCCTGGCCAAGTTCAGGGCCACGATGTGCGCTAGGTGCAATAACCAGCGCAGTCAGCCGTTCGACCTCGCTTACGACCAGTTCACGGCCTATGTACATGCGCAGGAGACCCACGTTCTCGCCTCCCGCTCAGTGGATTTGCGTGCTGTATACGGAGAGAGCTGGGAGTTGGGGCGCGATGGTCTTCTCCACTACATGGCCAAGCACGTGGGCTGCCGGCTCGCGGAGAATGAAGTCGAGGTTCCCGCCTCGATCCGACGCTATCTCGACGGCGGCCCAGAGCCTAATGGCGAGCTGGCGTTGGAGCTCGAGATCCGTGCGGACATTGCGAAGATGGCGAAAACCGAGCTTGCCGAAGGAAGCATGTGGCTAGGGGATGTCTACTTCAGCGAACTTGATGCCGAAGGCAATGCCTTGGTGATCGAGAGCCACTACGGCTATCGATGGCTGCGAGTCGCTTGGGGCGTCGGCTCGGAGCTGTCGGGCTACCCCTGGCCTTTCCGGACGCCTATCCAGCCTCTGCCGCACGGGCCGACGAAACCACGCAACGCACCCAGCGAGTTGCGGCCGCTTGGCTAAAGCCTGACGAACTTAGTACCCACTTAGTACCCGCGGGGGGTCGCACAACGGGAGACCAGACACGAAAAAAGCCCCGTTTCCGGGGCTTTTCTCAATAGCGGGGGCGGGATTCGAACCCGCGACCTTCGGGTTATGAGCCCGACGAGCTACCTGGCTGCTCCACCCCGCGGCGGTCGGTCAATGCTAGCAACGTGGCTAGAGTGCCGGGCAATGGATGGGACACCCCGCAAGGTCGCTGTCGTCGACGTCGGCACGAACTCGACGCGATTGCTCGTCGCCGATGTCGACGGGCGGGTCTCGAAGCTCGAACGGCAGAGCCGGGTGACGCGGCTGGGCCGCGGAGTCGACCTCTCGGGGCAGCTCTCCAGCGAGGCGGTCGAGGCGACCTGCGCGGCGATCGCCGACTACGTCTCGATCTACCGCGAGGCGGGTGCCGAGGCGATCGACGCGATCGCCACCAGCGCCGTCCGCGACGCCACCAACGGCGAAGCCTTCATCGCCGAGCTGCGAGAGCGTTTCGCGCTCACGGCTCGCGTCCTCGACGGCGGCGAGGAGGCCCGCCTCACCTACCTCGGCGCCACCTCCGAGCGCCCACCGACCGAGCCGACCGTGGTGATCGACATCGGCGGCGGCTCGACCGAGCTGGTGGTCGGCACCGGCGAGGAGATCGCCTTCCGCGCCTCGCTGCAGGCCGGGGTCGTCCGCCACACGGAGCGTCACGTCTCCGCCGACCCCCCGACCGCGACCGAGCTGGAGGGGCTCGCCGCGGACGTCCGCGGCCTGATCGAGGCGGCGATCGACGGGCAGCCCGAGGCCAGCGCCACCGCCGGCATCGCCGTCGCCGGCACCCCCACCTCGCTCGCCTCGATCGAGCTGGAGCTCGAGCCCTACGACCCGGCTCGGGTACATGGCCACGTCCTCACGCTCGAGACGATCCAGCGGCTGCTCTCGCGGCTCGCCTCGGTCCCCCTTACCGAGCGGGTCGAGATCACCGGCCTCCACCCCGACCGCGCCCCCACAATCGTCACCGGCGTAGTCATCCTGGTCGAGACGATGCGCGCTTTCGGGCTCGACCGGGTCGAGGTCTCCGAGCACGACATCCTCTACGGAGCCGCGCTCTCCCTCGCCGCAGGCGCCTGACCGGCTGCGTCCCGCCACTCGATCGCGGGTATCTGCGCATACCGAAGGGGGGCAATCCCGGGTCCCCGATGGACAGTGGCCCCACAAGTGGCGCTCCAGATGGGAAAAGCCGGCCCTTGAACCCATAAAAGTGGGTAGTTTCTACATACTGAGTTATCGGTAGTCACTAAAACGGCGACTAGACGTATCGGATAGCGGGGCAGATAATCAGCTCACCGGAAAGAGGTGGGGTCAATCTTCACCCCGGATCCGGTAACAGGGTTTGGGCGATTGCCGCATCATGGCGCCTCCCGCCGTCCAGACCCACCAAATAAAGACTGGTCCCTGAAGACGTACCCCTGCCCGTCCTGAGGGACCAACTTGAATCGGCCGCCAGCGATGGCGGCCGATTCTTGTTCAGGGACCCCTTGCCGGACGCACTCCCGGGACAACGGGAAAATTCCCTTTTCTCAAGCCAAATTCGACTTGCGCGGGTAAGCGATCTCGGGGTCGGTGAGGACGTTCACCAGGGTCGGCTTGCCCGATTCGAAGGCTCGCTCGAGCGCCGGCTTCAGCTCGTTCGGCTCGCGTACCAAGACCCCCTCGCAGCCGAGCGACTCGACCACCTGCTCATAGCGAGTCTCGGGCCGGAGCTTCGCCGCAACCGAGTATCCGTAGAGGAAATTCATCGGATGATGCTCCAGTCCCCAGATCCCGTTGTTGCCCATCACGCCCACCACAGGCAGACCGTGACGCGCCATTGTGTCGAACTCCATGCCCGCGAAGCCGAAGGCGCCATCACCGAGCAAGAGGCAGACCTGGCGGTCCGGATGGGCCAGCTTGGCGGCGATCGCCTGGCCGGGCCCGGCCCCGAGGCAGCCGAAGGGGCCCGGGTCCATCCAGCAGCCCGGCTCGAAGGTCTCGATCAGGCGACCGGCGTAGGAGACGAAGTCGCCGCCATCGCCGATCACCACCGCGTTGCGCTCCAGCACTTCGCCGAGCTCTTTGTAGACGCGCACCGGGTGCAGGGGTGAGCGCGGGTCGTTCAGCTCCTCCTGCTCGGCCGCCCGCTTCTCCGCCTCGACCTTGCGCAGCTCCTCCAGCCAGGCCTCGCTGCGGCGCGACCCCTCCCCCACCTGCTCGCGGATCGCCGCGAGGCTGGCGGCAACGTCGCCGACCATGTCGACCTGAGGCGCCCGGTTGGCGGTCAGCTCGTTGGGGGCCACATCGAGGCGGAGTAGCTTCGTCTCCTCGCCGAAGCTGCCGCCGAAGCCGAGCCGGAAGTCGATCGGGACACCGATGACGAGGGCGACGTCGGCGCCGCCTAGGCCGGCGCCACGGGCGCGGCTGAAGGCCAGCTCGTGATCGGCGGGCAGGCAGCCGCGACCGAGGCCGTTGAGGAAGACCGGGATGCCGAGCGCCTCGGCGAGCGCCCGCAGCTCGCCCTCGCCGTGCCCCCAGTAGAGGCCGCTGCCGGCCATCACCACTGGTCGCTCGGCGCCGGCGAGTAGCGCCGCCGCCTCCTCGACGCCCGCTGCCGGCTGGGCAGGGGCCGCCTGCGGCGGTGCCGGGATGTCGGGCTCGGCCTCGGTGAAGACGACGTCGAGCGGGTAGTCGAGGAAGGTGGGGCCGCCCGGCGCCTCCAGCGCCAGGTCCAGCGCCGCCGCGGTGTGGGCGGCGATCGCCTCCGGCTGCTTGACCGTCTCCGCCGACTTGACCAACGGTGCGACGAAGGGCAGGTGGTCGATCTCCTGCAGCGAGCCGGAGCCCCAGCGCAGCTCCGGCGCCCGGCCGCCGAGGACACAGACCGGGGAGCAGTTGGCCTGGGCGCCGGCGATCGCGCTTAGCCCGTTCGTCACCCCCGGCCCTGCCGTCAGCGCCGCGACGCCGACCTTGCGAGTCGCCTTGGCGAAACCCTCGGCGGCGAAGGCGGCGGTCTGCTCGTGCCGCACGTCGACGATCTCGATCCCCTCCTCGCGGCAGCCGTCGTAGATCGAGAACAGGTGCCCGCCGGACAGCGTGAACAGATGCGTCACGCCCCGCGACTTGAGAACTTTGGCGACCAGCCTCCCCCCGTGCTCCATCACAAGCTGGAGCCTATTGGGACTTTCCTCGCGCGGGTGGCGCCGATCTGGGGGACCACCCCCGAGGAAGCTTTAGCTACCGGAGGGGGTGGTGGGTCCAGATCGGCGACAGGACCCGCGCGCCAGAGAATGCCCGGGGCGGGATTCGAACCCGCAAGCCCACCTCAACGGGCAGCACCTTTTAAGGGCACCGCGTTTGCCATTCCGCCACCCGGGCCGGGCGATTCTAGCCTCCTCCGGAACGGCCTAAAGCAGGCCTAAATGTTTGCCAGGGGCGCAACTAAGCCGCTGCTACGGTGTCTCTTGAGACAGGAACACGCCTTCCCTGGATTGGAGAGAGATCACTTGGAGGCTTCCGCTCTTACACATGCCAGTCGCCGCGGATTGCTCGCCCGCCGTACGCCGCTGCTCAAGCTGCAGGGCGATCAGCGCCTGATCGCGATGGCCCGCGCCGGCAACGCCGGCGCCTTCGAGACGATCGTCGACCGCTACCAGGGCCGCCTGCTCGGCTTCTGCCGGCAGATGCTGGGCTCGACCGAGGACGCCGAAGACGTCCTGCAGGAGGTCTTCGTCAACGCCTACAGGGCGATGCTCGCCGACGAGCGTGAGATCAACCTGCGCCCGTGGCTCTACCGGATCGCCCGCAACCGCTGCCTCAACCTCCTGCGCAAGCCGACCGCTGACGCGCAGGAATCGATGGACATGGTGCCCGCTGTCGAGGCCTCCTCGACCGCCGAGAAGGTCCACAACCGCGAGGAGTTCCGCCAGCTCCTCACCGATGTCGGCAAGCTTCCCGAGACCCAGCGCTCCGCCCTGCTCCTGCGCGAGATGGATGCGATGTCCTATGAGGAGATCGCCCAGGCGATGGAGACCAGCGTGCCCT
>Ga0190272_10000681_pt1 | contig 17115 bp, 16 predicted proteins | sample Popmic504T_FD_133746 | JGI IMG/M metagenome (GOLD analysis project Ga0190272, IMG submission 133746) | Populus adjacent soil microbial communities from riparian zone of Shoshone River, Wyoming, USA - 504 T | ecosystem: Environmental > Terrestrial > Soil > Riparian zone | place: USA: Wyoming... | reverse complement strand
CGACGTCTGCGTTTCGCTCGCGTTCCAGATCCAGCAGCGCTTGGTACACCGGAAGGAAAACGTCGAAGGCACTAACACCCTCGTAGCGCGTACTCCCATGGGTGGCGAGCCCCGTGACGGTCAACGTGAAAGTGAGCGCTCCCCCGTTTGAAGTGATGACGCTGCCGTCGGTCGGTTCGGTGATGACGCAACGCGCGCCGCGATGGCCACGCGCCAATGTCGCGAACGCCCCCAGTCCCCCGTCTTCTTCACTCACGACGGAGTGCAACGCCAGCCCTGCGGGTAGCGGAGCTCCGGAGCGCAGCACCGCTTCGGTGGCGACCAAGTTGGCGATCAGTCCCGCCTTCATGTCACAGGCGCCACGGCCATACATCACGCCGTTCGATACGCGCGCGCTATAGGGGTCGCGATCGGGCCACTGCCCGAGGTCGCCGGGCGGCACGACGTCGATGTGTCCTTGCAACACCAACCCTGGAACCTGCGAGGTAGTTCGGGAGGCACCAGGGGTGCTGCCCACCACACCCCAGGCGCTCGTGCGCTCCGCCTCTGACCCGGGAAAGCCCGGGCTCTGCCGAAGCGCAGCCAGATCGCACTCCCACATGTCGACGTCCAGGCCGATCCGTCGCAGGTGCTCGGCGTACCAATGCTGCGCGTCAGCCTCAGCGTCAGACCCGGTCACGCTGGGAATGGCGATCAACTCGGCGAGCATGCGCGCCCACGTCTGCTCGCCCAATGCCTCCAGTTCACCTAGCGCGTTGACCTCAGCGGCGGTGCGTGAACTCATGCGCGCCACAGCGGCTGCGTCAAACAGGTTGGACCGCCGTCGCCTTTCACCGCCACATCGGCGCCGTCAAACTCGTGCACCTTCACACCGGCTTTCTCGAGTTTGACGCGCACCTTGTCGTTGCCCGCCGCCAGCACTACTTCGCCTGGCGCAACCGCGAGGATGTTGGCTCCTTGTGTCAGCATTTCGTCTTCATCAACGGTGATGCGGGCGATGCCTCGCTCGTCGAGCAGTTCGATGAGGGCAACCGGTGCGAGTGGCTCGAACACGACTGCGAGGTCGTGCGAGATCGGCGAGATGACGCTCATCAGATGCAACACCGCGCTTGGTCCGAGGTAGTGCGGCAAGTCGAGGGCCACCACGTTGACGCCGTGAGGTTCCAGAAGCGCCCGGAACTGCGCAATGGCGGCGGCGCTGGTGCGGTAGCTACGCCCGACGAGCAGAGTGCGCTCGTCAAGCCAGACTTTGTCCCCGCCGTCGCTGAACGCGTCGCCGGTCAGCGCACCAAGAACAGGAACGCCGATGCGGTCAAAGTCTTCCCGCATGGCGGCAGGTTCGGGTGAGCGCACTGGCTTGCGCATCTGAAGCAGCACGGCACCGTAGGGCGTCATCACGCACGGATCGTGGGTGTAGACCGCATCGACCAGCCCGTCAATGGGGTCAGTGACGAAAACCTCGGCGCCAGTAGTGCGCAGCAGCTCGACGAACTCCGCGTGCTGGACTGGCAACTGGTCGCGATCGGGTTCTCGCCACTGGGCGTCCTCGACGAATCGACCCACACTTGTTGGCGTCCGGACCAAGACCTTGCGCAACGGGGAGACCATGTCGGGGGTTCCCCAGCCGGTGAGCTCGCTGGGCGTGGAAGGTGCTGCGGGACTCGTCATAATCAGGACGGTACCCGCGCTGTAAAGGGGACCCCCACTTGTCCGGCTCCGCTATCAGCCAATAGCGTCGGGGGACACGAAACCGGAGGTCATAGTGGCACAGCAGGTCCGCGGCATCGTCGCACGCAGCAAGGGCGCACCCGTCACCGTCGAAACCATCGTCATTCCCGATCCTGGGCCTGGCGAAGTTGTCGTCAAGGTTCAGGCCTGCGGCGTCTGTCATACCGACCTCCACTACCGCGAGGGCGGGATCAACGACGACTTTCCGTTCCTGCTGGGGCACGAAGCGGCGGGCCTGGTGGAGACCGTCGGACCCGACGTGACCGACGTCGCCCCGGGCGACTACGTCATCTTGAACTGGCGCGCAGTCTGCGGGCAATGCCGTTCGTGTCAGCGCGGCCGCCCCTGGTACTGCTTCAACACTCACAACGCGACGCAGAAGATGACCCTCGAGGACGGCACCGAGCTTTCACCTGCGCTCGGTATCGGCGCATTCGTTGAGAAGACTCTGGTGGCCTCCGGACAGTGCACCAAGGTTGACGCCGCGTCCCCAGCGGAAGTTGCTGGGCTCTTGGGGTGCGGAGTAATGGCCGGGATCGGTGCCGCCATCAACACCGGCCAGGTGGGACGCGGGGACACCGTCGCGGTGTTCGGTTGCGGAGGCGTTGGCGATGCTGCCATTGCCGGCGCCAAGCTGGCCGGCGCCAAGACGATCGTGGCCGTCGACGTTGACGACCGCAAGCTGCAGTGGGCCAAGGAGTTTGGCGCGACGCACACCGTCAACGCCAAAGAGAAAGACCCGGTCGCTGCCATCAAGGAAATCACTGAGTTCGGTGCGGACGTCACCATCGACGCGGTGGGCAACCCGGCGGTCTTCCAGCAGGCGTACGACGCGCGCGACCTCGCGGGCACGTTGGTGCTCGTCGGCGTTCCCACTCCCGATATGAAGTGGGAGACGCCACTCATCGAGATCTTCGGCCGCGGCGGATCGATTAGGTCGTCCTGGTACGGCGACTGCCTCCCCAGCCGCGACTTCCCCATGCTGATCGACCTGTTCCAGCAGGGGCGTTTGCCGCTCGACAAGTTTGTCTCGGAAAAGATTGAGCTCGACGGCGTCGAGGATGCCTTCACCAAGATGCACGACGGCGACGTTTTGCGGTCTGTGGTGATGTTCAAGTGACGGCTCGTGTCGACCACGGCGTCACCACCGGCACCTTCTCCCTCGATGGGCAGACCTTCGACGTCGACAACAATGTGTGGGTGGTCGGTGACGACGCGGAGTGTCTAGTCATCGACGCTCCTCACAACGTCGACAAGATCTTGTCGATCGTCGGGGATCGTCGGCTCATCGCGATCGTGTGCACCCACGCTCATGACGACCATGTGCGAGTAGCACCAGAGCTGGCCGACCGCACCGGCGCGCAGATCATGCTGCACCCGGACGACAAACCGGTGTGGCAGCTCACGCACTCCGATCGGGAGCCGGATGCTCCTCTTGCCGACGGCGACGAGCTCGTCGTCGGTGGCACCACCCTGCGGGTTATTCATACTCCGGGCCATGCTCCTGGGGCGGTCTGTCTGTACGCGCCAGAGCTTGGTGTGGTTTTCAGCGGAGACACCCTCTTTAGCGGCGGGCCCGGAGCCACTGGCCGATCCTTTTCCGACTATCCGACGATCATCGAGTCCATCAAGCGGCTCTTCGACGAGTTGCCCGCGGACACCGTGGTACACACCGGTCACGGCGACTCGACGTCCATCGCAGCGGAGTTGCCCTCCTTGGCTGAATGGATGGCACGCGAGGCGTAGGGGGCCCCATATCTGGGTAACGCAGCCCGGATGGGCCTAGTGCCAGGGGCACCCGGCCGCGCTACCGTCTTGTTGACCACCCCGGGGGACGAAAGGTAGTCATGAGCAAAAACTCCCACGACGTTGACCATTTCATCGTGGATGCGGTCGAGCAGGTGCGCAATCGTTTCGGTGCCACCGGGCTCCGTCAACTGATTGACGTCGCACAGACTGAGCTGACCGACACTGAGTCCGCGCTGAAAGAACTCACCGACCCCACCTAACCGCCAATCTTTCCCCGCCGAGTGCGGAGCAGGTGGTGACGTTTCGGCCTCGAGTGCGTAGCTAGTTGCGAGGCTTGAAAGCCCCGATGCGATCGCTTGACAGATTGGGGAATACTTCCGACATCGATCCCGCGCCGCACCGCTTCTCCAAAGCCTCAGCGAGGATCGCCCGGTAGTCGGTGGTACCCGCCAGATCGCCGTCGACGAGATCGGCCTCTCCGAGCCCGGGCCATTGGCCATGAATTTGTCCACCCTCGACGCCGCCGCCGAGCAAGAAGACAGCCTGCCCGTGTCCGTGGTCGGTGCCACCTGAGCCGTTCTCCTTCACGCGGCGGCCGAACTCGGTGAGCGTCAGCAAAGACACCCGATTCATAATTGGCCCCAGGTCAATGGCGAACGCCGCAACCGAGCGAGCAAACTCACTGAAGTGGTCGTGCAACCACCCATCGTCAACATCGCCCATGCCTGCATGCATGTCCCAGTCACCGAAGTCGACGCAGGCCACCTGTAGGCCGTTGCCCTCTTTGATGAGTCGAGCAACATCTTTCATCGCACGCCCAAGCTCGGTCCTGGGGTACTCGGCCGTGGGGCGTGGCGCATAACCTTCGCGCTGCATGTCCGTGGCTTCGGTGAGTGCCGACAGTGCCGTCTTCGCAGGCGCGGCCATCGGCTTCGGCGCGTTCGCGTTCATATCCGCGAGCGCGCGACGCCAACGTTTGCGCTCGTCGGCGTTCTTGATGCCCGCGAGCGTGAAGGTGTCCACCGAGAGCATGGCCAGTTCAGGCGACTGACCCATCAAAGCTGCGGATGGAACGGACGCCCCGATCTGAACGCCGCGATACGACGTACCCGTCTCACGAAGTCCCAAGGTGCGATCCAGCCAACCCGATCGGATGGACGTGCCGGGAGCTGCGCGCTCCATCTCCGCCATGGCCTTGAAGTGCGAACGCGTGGGGCTCGACATTCCCACCGCGTGAACGATGCCAAGGGTGCCCTCGTCCCAAAACTGCTTGAGCGGCCGAAGCGATGGGTGCAACCCAAAGTTGTTGTCAAGCTTGATGAGGGCCGCTTCGCGAATGCCGGTGTTCGGCCGAAGGCTGAGGTAGCGGGGCTCGAAAGTTGGGACGACGGCGTTCAGCCCGTCCATCCCACCCTTAAGTGAGAGGACGACGAGGACGTCACCGTTGTAACCGTCTGCGGCGAAAGACAGGCGAGTGGTGAGCCCCTGGGACGCTAGACCGGTAAGCGCCGTTGCACCAGCCAAACGCTTGAGAAAGCCCCGGCGCCCTATCTCCTGCTGCGCACCGTGTTGCTCACAGCCGCACTGTGGTTGCTCGTCACGCTTCACGCGAATCACCGGATCCCGTGGTAGGGAGAGTCGAGAATGATTGCTACTGCCGGAGCCATGAGCCAATGAGCATCCGCGTGGTCGGAACGGAAGGGATCGCCAGCCCGTCGTTGCAGCAACGACAGCACCACGTCACGATGCTCATTGCTAAGTTCGCGGAAGACGAGTCGCTTGGCCAGGTCGTCGACCATTCCACCAAACGTCCTCGGCAAACGTTTCGGCAAGAGATTTCGGAGTGGAGGTTTGCGCAATGTCTTGGGGAACCATCCCCCCGCGAGTGAAAGGTGGCGGTTCCAGCGGTTGAGTGTCGTTCCCGCCGACTGCCACGCGGCAGCAGTGTCTGGGTAGCCGTCTGGCAGGTCCCAGGCGAACGGAGCCTGACCCACTTCGTTGCAGATGTAGTACAAGCTTCGCATCGAGTCCGTGCCGCGCGCCTCGGGCTTGAAGTCCAGGATGCGGAGGGTGGCGATGACGTCTTCGAGGGGTCGGCGGAACTTGTCACCAACGGAGTTCTCGAAGGCCTCACTGGTAAAGAGGTGCCGCAACACTGGTGCAATCTCGGATTCGTTGTCGAGATAGGTCTGCGCCAGAGCGTCGACCAGCGCTTCATCAGGTTCGTCGGAAACAAATCGGACGCACAGCTTACGAGCGATGTGGTGCGCGGTCGAAGGGTGTTGCGCAAGGTAACGCAAGTACCGAAGCGCGACATCGTAGCCGCCGCCACCCGTCGGGTTGTTGTCTTCGAAATCCAGGACCTTTACCGGCCCGGTGTGATGGCTGTAGCCGTTGTAGCGGAAGGTGCCGTCCTCGGCGTCCACGGTGAATCCGGTCATTATCAGAGCGGAATCGAACATCTCCGCTTCGGAATAGCTCGCATCGAGTCCCACGGTGTGCAACTCAAGGAGCTCACGACCGTAGTTCTCATTGGGTTCAACCTTGGTCGATTCCGCATTGTTCAGGTAGAGCAGCATGGCCGGATGCTGAGCACTGGCGATGAGCATGTCCTCAAACCGCCCGAGAGCGTGCTGACGAATCACTTTGCGGTCGTAGTCGTGGCGGCTGAACCAAACACCTTCGATCGGTGCCGTCACGTGAAGGTGGTTAGACCAGAAGTCGCACATCACCTCATGCAGTTGGCGCTTACTCCAGGTCTGACGCGCGATGGTCGCCATGGCCAGGGAAATGAGGTAGTTCCAGCGATCCCCCTTGGCCACCTTGTTCTTCGCCTCTGGAATCGTCCAGAACAGTTTCGGGAAGCGAGACTTGACGAACTTCTCGCAGTCCGAGTCGTCAATCGAGTTCGCGTCAAGCTGGGTGTCCAACCAACCAGCCCGGCCTTTGTTCCGCACCGACGCCAGCAAGTCTGGGGTTGGCCCGAATGTGGCCCGCCGAAGCAGGTGCAGATTCTGATCGGCCGGAACAAACGACGAGCCTGGCTTCGGAGTGACAGCGGCCTCAGCTGCCTCGATGGGAAGCGCGCTGGCCACCGCCCCGACCGAACCTGCAAACCCGAGCGTCCCGGCCATCTTGAAGAGGTCGCGGCGGGTGGTGGTCATGCCCTGTCATCGGTGCAATGCCGCCAACCACTTGATGTACTTTCGCCGTGCGTCACTCTCTTGGGCTATCAGCGTGTGATCCTCGATCACCACATCCGTCACAAACGTCACAGGCGACGCACACGGACATCGCTAGAACTGCGCGTCCTTGCCAGATTCCCCACTTAGTGGGGCAACCTTTTGTGACGGTCAGCGGGTCGATGAGATCAAGAACGGCCTTGGACCGACGCAAAGGGAGCAAGGGTGCAACAGGACTTCGAGAGCTTCGTGGCCGCACGGACGCCTCGGCTCCACCGGACCGCGTTTCTGCTCACCAATGACTGGGCGCTGGCTGAGGACTTGTTGCAAGTAACGATCACCAAGGTTTGGCAGCGCTGGAATCACATCGAAAACGATGCCGACGGCTACGTGTACCGAACCATGGTGAACACCTACAACACCTGGTGGCGACGCAAGTGGCGCGGCGAGATTTCCACCGAGGCCTTGCCCGAGCCAAAGGGCACCGGTACATCTGAACCCGATGCGGCGAAGTCGCTCGATCTCTGGGCCGCCGTCAACCGACTGCCACGCAGACAGAGGATCGCGATCGTGTTGCGCTACTTCGTCGACCTCAGTGAAAGGCAGACGGCAGACGCGATGGGCTGTTCTGTCGGGACCGTGAAGAGCGCTACGAACAAGGCGCTGGTCAAACTCCGCGTCGACCCGAACCTGTCGCACGAGGACGCAGCGCATAGGAGCATGTCATGAACACACTTACTGAACTCAAAGACGCTCTTGACGACGTCAGCCGTCAGCGTCCCCCGCTCCCGAACGTCGCCGCCATCGCACAAGAGCGCCGTGGTGGAGGCCGTCAAGTCCGGGTCCTTGCTCTGGTTGTGTCGACTGTTGTCGGAGTTGCTGGACTCCTCGGTGTCGTGGTGATGCTGGAACTGAGTCCAGGCAAGGAACCGGCCTCCCCGATAGATTCTGCGCCGCCCACTACGGAACTGCCGACATATCAGCACGGATACAAATTGATGAAATCTGCCTCCGGCACTGATCCATCAGGTGAGGTACTGACGTTCGTCGTCCCCCAGGAGCCCATGCTTTTGGCTAGGACGTGCGCGGGCCCGGCGATTGCCCCAAGACAGGAGACCTTGATTGACAGAGAGATCTTTGGAAGCGGGACATGTGACACCACCGCGAAATACGACGCAGGACTTGTCGGCCTGAGTTTCGCTGGCCTGCAAAGTTCGGAGTACTGGCCTCTGACGCCAGGCGAATCCGTCACAGTGACGCAACAGTGGGCGAATGGGCAGTCGTACGAGGGATCGCGGTGGGCCATCGGGATCTACGTGAAAGTGCCGGTCAGCGAGTACGAGTTTCAGGGGTCTCCGGAAGAAATTGCGGCTGTACCAGCTGACCGGTTCACTGGAGCGTGCGCCACAATTCTTCAGAGCTCTTCGAGCAACCGCACATTCTCCTGCCAGTTAACACTGAGAGCGGACCAGTTGCAGTGGTTCACATGGTCGTCGGCGCCGGGAAAACTTCGGATCACCGCAAACGGCCAAGAAACTGTAGGTCCACGTACTTGGTGGGATTATGGACGTGCGCCGGAACATGTCGAGGTGGATCTGCGCGACTTTGATGCAAAACCTGGTGACGCAGTGACCGTTACAGCGGAGTGGACGCCATACACCAATGATGAAAGCGAGCTCGGCATTGTTTTCTACGATGAGACCAATCCTCCGGGGTCACGCTGACGTAGTAGCTCCCCCACCACGACGTCTCCCCGCCTTTGCAGTGGGTGACCCACTCGTTCACCGTAGGATCTCGACATGGCCGAGCACCCAGAAGAACTTGCCCAGGGCGAGCAGCCGCAATCAGTTAACTCGCGTCCCCTATTCATTGCGATTGGTGTGGCTGCCCTCGTACTCATCGTTGGTGTGGGCGCGTGGTTCTTCACGATGCAAGGCAACGGTGGACCTATCGCCGGCGGGGGCCGACTCGGCTCAGGAGTTTCTTGACTCGTTTCCCGAAGAGTTGGGATGCATTGGGGAGAGCACGCCTGAAGGCGCGTGGACGCGGTGTTGGGAACCGGCTACCTCGTTCTACGGGTGTGAACCCGGAGGACATCTGACCGATGACCCAATGTCCATGACGTGCACAGAACCCCTCGTCAACTACTTCTGGTACGCCGACCCTTCAGCCCTCGATGACCTCATCGTCGAGTATCAAGACGACCCACGGTGCTTTGTGAGGTCGGAGCGGAGTGTTGTCATCATTCACGGAATAGAGAATCAGCCGCACCCCTCTGATGATTCCAAGATCCTGCAGAACGTCAGCGAGAGCTTCGCGGGTGCGACCGAGTTTGTCGGGACAAGCTGCCAATAGAGGTGCAAAACGATTTTCCTACCTCAAGACCGCTCTTCCCTGCTTGAGTTTGGCCAATTCGTCGAGAACGACAGGTCGAGAGGACGTCGAAACGATCCGCAGACGATGCCGATCCGAACGAAAATCGGGCGAGACCCAAACCAACTGACCCGGTCGGGCGTCAGGGCCGCGCAAGTCGATCGTTTTGACTTTCCGGCCGTCGAGGAAAATCGCGATCGCCCCTTGGGCTGGGCCACGATTCGCGATCACTCCTGTCTGCCCGCTCCCCAGACGGATGCGTACTGAGGAACCTCGCTGTGTTGTCCTGATGGCCGAGGTTCCGAGTGCACGGCTATGGGACACCCGCTGCCACCCTCGGCTCGCCTCGTATCGGGCCTGGGAGACCAAGTGCAGCACCGCCCTTCTCTCCGCCCACGCACGGTTTCCAGCTCGATCACGTACCCCAACCCCGACCACCCTCAGGAGGCCGGCCGGCTGATCGGTCATCAGCGCGAGATTTGCTCGCCCGGGAACTACGTTCTCGAATTTTCGGAAGTAGTAGCCGACGTTAACCTCAGCTTCATCATGCAACCCGGCGCCGCCAACGTCGTCCACCTGCCATCTCAACTGCACCGGAACGCGGTACGACGACTTGTGCCCATCAACCGCCTCCACGTGACCAGTGCGCAATGTCACCATTGGATCGCGGGTGAACACGGGCCTTTCTACGTCGCTGAGAATCCGAAAAGGACTGCTTTCGGTGACATTGCCAGCCAGGTCGACAGCCTGCACGGCGTAGTCGTGAAGGCCATCAGCCAACTTCAAGGATCCCCAATAGAACCCTTCACGGTCGTAGCCGCCTGGATCGATGCTGGCTAGCCGCTCACCGTCTCGCACCAGGTAGTAATGCTCTATCCCTGACTCGATGTCAGCTGCTGCCTTCCACTTGAGCAGCGCGTAGCCTGCGCGATACCCGATACCGTCGACAGGCGCACGTCCAGTCAGCCGGGCAAAGAAGGGTTCTGGGGGCGTCGTGTCATTTGCGGCTGTCACCAAGGGTTGGTGATCGACACGCACCTCTGCTACGTCTTCGGTGGCGTCCAAGACAGTTATCCGAACACCACTGCTTGCGGTGATCAGGCTGTCGTTGGGGCGAACAGCGAACATGAAAATGTCGCCTTCGTACCCGGCAGGCTGTGAGATGGGTGCGGGCGTTGCATCTAGAACGCGCGAGCCCAGCGAGGACGACGTACTGGGCTCAACTCGACGCACAAAAACCCCTGCGCGCGAAGGTGTATAGCCGGGAATCCGGTTCGCGAGCGCGTGGGTCGTCTTAAACTTGCCTTTCTTCGGGTCGATCCACGTCGAATAGCTCGTCGCGGTTCGGTACTCCAGCCAGTATTCGGCCGATCCATCGACCACTTTGATCGCTCGCATCCCCGACGAACTGGAACGAGCGCGCAGTTGATACGTCTGCGCGCCTGACGTGCTCACTGCTGGGCTGAGAACGTCGGCCATGCCAAGCCGATCGAGCATCACTGGGGACGGTTCAACGATCGAAGGCATGTACGCGCCCATCACATCGTAAAGGTCGCCATAGGTAGTGGTCACGCATTGCGTTGACTCTGGAACCGCGACACCATCACCATTCACACATGACGTAGAAGCCGCGTGGCCAAGAGTGACGTTGTGCCCCAACTCGTGCGCGATTACCTTCGTGTTGGTTCGGTAGTCGCGGTTCAGCAGGACGTACCCGCCGACATCAACTCGGCTCGGCCTGGATGCTATTCCAGCCCACCCGCACTCCCTACCCTTGGCAGACTGTAGCGCGATCACAACGTGTCGATTTGCGGCTCCGCTAATCCCGGTCGCTGCGAGGACAGGGTTCACGATGTTGTACAACGAACACCCCGCTGGTGTAGCACCGGGCAGCGTCACATCCAAGACATCTGCCACCTCAAACTCAAGGCCTGAATCAGTGGTTGCGGACCAAAACTCCGCTACCTCTCCGTCTATCGTCTCAGCCGTCTCGTTGGCTGGGGCGGGCGTCACCGGATCGTCCTCCCAATGCGCGGCGATGACTATCACCTCGTGAACAGGAAGTGCGGCTTTCGAGGCTGTCCGACTCGGCGGTAGTTGCCTCACCGTCTCGACAAGGACCTCGTCCTCGCTCCGAGGAACAATCCCGTCGACGGTCATGCCGGCTCGAACACCGATCCCACTGGTTGGGTCGACCGGAAGTAATTCCTCCCCGGTGTCGAGCGCCAATTGGGTTGCATCGTCGTCGGACGGGTCAATGCTGTCGATGACGACTTCGACCACTGTGCCGCTGACTTCTATGGAATCGCTTGCAGAAGCGACAAGTGGCATCCCACCCGCGACGAGCAAGACCGCAAACACCAGAAAGGCAATACGCTTCACGCCGACCCCCAATAGAGGCGCAAAGCCTACTGGACGCCTGGCCCGGCGGGGCGCATTCACAACATCCCCGGCTTGGGATGGGCGCGACAGGTTTACCCCGAGGGGCGGGTGTTCACGCGGCTAGAGTTCGGAGCCGGCGGTCAGATTCGAACTGACGACCTACCGATTACAAGTCGGTTGCGCTTCCAGCTGCGCCACGCCGGCGGGGAACGCCTAGCCTACCGACTGCTGCGCCGGGCGGTGCATCCACCAGATCCGCGGACCGTCGGGAAGGTCGACGGTTGCGTCAACTTCGAAACTGTGACGCTGGTAGTAGCCGACGTTATCCGGTGTTCCTGTTTCGAGATAGCACGAGACCGCCTGCGAGTCGGCGGCCTCGAACGTCGGCGCCATCACCGCACCGGCGAGGCCCTTGCCCTGCAAACTCGGCTGCGTCGCTAGCACGCCGAGGTAGTAGTGATTATTTTCAGCCGGATGATGGTCCTCCAGGAAAGCGTCGTAGCCCTCGAGCCGTTCGCGGACGTCGGGCGGAAAAGTCGACGCCGCGCGCTCCCAACGCTCGTGTTGCTCTGCCTTTGACAACGTAACGCCTCCCGGCGGATTCCACATCGCAACCGCGGCCACGACGTCGTCAAACTCCGCGACCCATACTTCCCCGCCATCAAGACGCAGGTCGAGCAGGTAGCGAAAGAACGCCGGCGCATGTTGCTCGTAGCCAGCGGCAAAGAAGTACTGCACTGCTGGTTCAGTGACGAACGCAGCCTTCGCAACTTGCACGATTAGGTCAGCGTCGGCGCCCACACCGGGGCGAACGTTGATGGGCACCCGTCCACGCTAGTGGACGCACAAACTAGCGCAACAACAACCAGGTGACTTGCACAAACGAACATGTTGTCAATGCGATGGCGGGCGTTCGGCGCAACCAACCACAGAGAGCCACGACCGCAGCCCAAACCAGTGGCCCCGACACAAAGAAGGCTCCACTTGTGAGCTCGCCGCCGCCGCGAACTCCGGCTAGGTCAACGCCCATACCGATGAAGACGATGAGCGCGCCCAGGATGCTGCTCACGACCACGCCTCGAGTGCCGTACCACGGTTCGATCTCGTCGCGCGCGTACAGCAGCCACGTCGAGCAACTGGCAACCGCCAGGGCACCGGCACTTTCAACCACAAGCAACACTGCCAACGAGTCCGACGGGGCGCAGCTTCCTTGCAGAAATCCTCCCCAACTGGCAAGCGCAGCTCCGAGCATCGGTAGCGCCGCTCCCAGGGCCAAGGCCGGAGCGACCGCCGAACACTTGGGGAGTCTGACAAGCAGCGCCAAACCAGCGGCCACCACGACCGACAACAACAGATAGGTCTGCGTTGCCCCCTCGAAAGCCCAGACACCACACTGCGCCAACGGCCCCGCAGGGACAAAGAGCATGGAGACCGCGCCGGCAACCAGCAGCACAGCGCCAATGCTTTGGGCACGCGGACGCGGAACGTCGCGTTCGGAGCGCGGCACGATGGGGACAACAGACGGGGCGGGGATCACCTAGCAATCCTGTCCGTCCGTTCAGTTCGGCGTCAGCGGACGGGGGCGCATTCGCCCACTCGGAGCATCGCTAGGCCCGGACATAACCTATTTGGCCGAATCCTGGAGTCAGGAGGTGCGGGACCGATCAAGGCAGAAGAGCGCGATTCCGGCCGCGACGCTGGCGTTGAGCGACTCCATTCCGGAGCTCATCGGGATGGATGCCACAACATCGCAGCCATCGCGGACGAGACGGGAAAGGCCGGACCCCTCCGCACCAATGACCACGACCAGGGGTACGTCAGCAACGACGTCGTCAACCATCTGATCGCCGTCCGAGTCAAGCCCGACGACGAACATTCCGGCCTTGGCATAGGCAGCAATCTGCCGGGAGAGGTTGGGGGTCTTCGCCACCGGAATGCGCGCGGCTGCACCAGCAGAGGCCTTCCAGGCGGCCGCGCTCATGCTGGCCGACCGACGTTCCGGAATCAGTACTCCACGTGCTCCGAACGCTGCCGCAGACCTAATCACGGCACCGAGGTTGCGTGGATCAGTGACGTGGTCGAGCGCCACGATGAGCGAGCCAGCGTCGACATCTTCGAGTAAGTCATTCGCGTGCGCATACTGGTACTCGGGGATCTGCAGAGCCATGCCCTGATGGGGCAGCCCGTCGGCGATCCGATCGAGTTCGACGCGAGGAGCCTCCAACACGGCAATGCCGTTGTCGGCAGCCAACCGAACCGACGCTTTGACGCGTTCATCGGAATCGATCCGTTCGGCGACATACAGGGCGTCGGCCGGCACACCACCTGCAAGAGCCTCGGATACAGCGTTGCGACCCACGACGTACTCAGCGCCCCCTTCTTTTCGACGCCCCCGCGATCCGCCCCCTTTGGTGGACGATGCGCCTTTGCTCGACGACGCGCGCTTGGCGGCGGCCCGCGCACGCCGAGCTGCCGGGTGCTTATCGCGTTCGGTCGCTTTGGGTGTGGGGCCTCGACCCTTTAACCCTTGCGCACGCTGACCGCCGGAGCCAACCGTCGCGCCCTTTTTGCTCGCGCCCTTGCGCATCGCGCCTTTGCGTTTGGAGTTACCCGCCACCACTAGTCTCCTACCGGTTGGCCAAGCGACCAGCGCGCGCCGTCGGCAGTGTCTTCGATGATGATGCCTGACTTGGCCAGGCCATCGCGAATCTCGTCGGCGCGGGCAAAGTCTTTCGCCTCACGCGCGGCCTTCCGCTGCTGAAGTTGCAGGTGGACCAGAGTGTCCACCACCTCACGTAGTTGCTCATCGCCGCCGCCGCTCGAAAACCACGGTTCCGACAGCGGGTCGATTCCGAGAATACCGAGCATCGCACGCACTGAACGCAGGGTGCCTTGCAGCGACTCCTCGTGGCCGGCTGCGAGCGAGGAGTTACCTTCGCGTACGGCGTCGTGAATGGTCGCCAGCGCAGCGGGAACTGCGAGGTCGTCGTCCATCGCCTTTTCGAACGACTCGGGGAGCGAACCAGGCTCCACTTTCCCGACGCGTTCGCTGGCATGACGCACAAACTGCTCGAGACGTCGAAACCCGGCAGCAGCTTCACTCATCGCCGCCTCGGAAAACTCAATGTGCGAGCGGTAGTGCGGACCGATGAGGTAGTAGCGCAACTCGATGGGTCGTACGCGGTGGACAACTTCCGAAACCAAAAGTGAGTTGCCGAGCGACTTGCTCATCTTTTCGCCCGCGGTGGTGACCCAGGCGTTGTGCGTCCAATAGGACGCGAATCCAAAGCCCGCCGCCTTCGACTGGGCGATTTCGTTCTCGTGATGCGGGAAGACGAGATCGAGCCCCCCGCCGTGAATGTCGAATGCGTCGCCAAGGTAGCTACGCGCCATCGCGGAGCACTCGAGATGCCATCCGGGCCGCCCTGCTCCCCACGGTGTCGGCCACGCGGGCTCGCCAGGCTTCGCTCCCTTCCACAGCGCGAAATCGCGAGCATCGCGTTTGGCAGACGACTGCGAATCGGCGGCCGGCAGCATCTCGTCAATCTTCTGTCCGCTCAGCGCCCCGTATTGGGGATAGGAGCAGACGTCGAAATAGACATCGCCGTCGGCGGCGTAGGCGTGGCCACGGTCGATGAGGAGTTGCATGAGCTCGACCATCTCTGGGATGTGGCCGGTGGCCCGCGGTTCCGCTGCTGGCGGAAGGCAGCCGAGCACGTCGTAGGCCCACGTGAACGCCCGTTCGTTTCGCGTGGCCACCCTCCAGAAGGGCACGCCCTCACGCACGCCTTTGGCCAGGATTTTGTCGTCGATGTCGGTGACATTGCGAATGAAGGTCACCTCGTACCCGCGGTGCAGGAACCAGCGACTCATGACGTCAAACGCCAGGCCGCTGCGGATGTGGCCGATGTGGGGCGGGGCTTGGACGGTGGCGCCACACAGATACATCGACACTCGGCCAGCCTGCAGGGGTGCAAACTCGCGCACGCCGCGCGCGGCGGTGTCGTACAGATGTATGGTCACGGCGCTCAGGCTAGGCGATCAATGAAGATTGCCCGAGCGGTCCCCCGTTAGTAACGGCTCCGCTCGGGCCGCCCCAGTATGCTTGCCGAATCGATTCGCCACAAGCATTGGAAGACACTAATTTGGCCAGCCCTTGCTTGGCTGGCGGGTATTCGCTCAACTCCCCGAGGGAGGGCTGATGACCACTTCCTCCGGTCCGTCTCCGACGCGGGTGACGCTGGCGGACGTGGCAGCAGCGGCTGGGGTGGCCACATCGACCGCCTCCGACGCCCTCAACCAGCGTGGTCGGATGGCGGAATCGACCCGCGAGCGGGTTCATCAGAAGGCCCGCGAGCTTGGCTACCTACCCAACCCCGCAGCGCGGGGCCTGCGCGTTGGACGATCCCGGCTGATCGGCGTCGCGCTGCGGATGTACCTCGACGCGCCAGACATGTACCCGCGCGACCTGTACTACAGCCAGCTCATCGCCACGTGCAGTACGACCGCCGTCGATCGCGGCTACGCCGTGGCGCTCTTGCCAGCCCACGACCTCGATATCGCTGGCGAGCTTCCGCTTGCTGCTCTCATCATCACCGACAGCGACGTCGAGAGCGAGACGGTAGAGCGGGCGCACGCGCTGGGCGTCCCAGTTATTACCGATCTGCGCGAGGGTGACAACCGAGCGGCAGCGGTGGTCGACATTGACTACCCATTGGCGGTCGCACTGGCGAACGACCACCTCACTGAGAATGGCGCGAAACGAATTGGTCTCATCGGCGTTGAGCCGCGCGACACGTCCTTCGCCTACAACTGGGAGATGCACCACGCCATGTGGCGCGCTGAAGCTACGTCCGACTGCATCATTCGTCGAGCGGGCAGCGGTGACATCAAGACACTGACACGGGCCGTCAAGGAACTCGTCAAAGCCGGGTGCGACGCGATCGTGTTGCTTCCCACCGGCGCCGGCCACGAGACGGTGGAGATTCTTGCCAACATGGGCAAGCGGGTACCCGACGACGTGCTCCTGCTCGCCGTCGACGAGGATCCCTTACTCGCTGGCGTTCGTCCCACGCTGACAACGATCAGCCTCGATCCCATTCGAAGTGCCACCGAGGGCATGGACTTGGTCATCGACGTCATCGAAGGCAAGGTCCCTTCCCCAACGTCCTTCTTCGTTTCGCCGATCCTGATGCCCGGCGAAACAACAATTCGTCGCTGAGAGGGTGGAAAAAAGTACGCCAAGAGTGATGAAGGCGTCCTTCTCGCGGGGTTGAGAGGGGTTGAGAGGGGCGTTAGTGGGGGGTCGGTGTTGGGGTTGTGGTGGTAGTGAGGAGGGCGGTGGCGATGGCGGCTAGACCTTCACCGCGTCCCGTCAAGCCCAAACCGTCGGTGGTAGTAGCGGAAACAGTCACCGGCGCTCGTACGGCCTGACTTAAGGCGGCCTCGGCCTCCCCGCGCCGGGGGCTCAGCTTGGGGCGATTGCCGATGAGTTGCACCGACACGTTGCCCACGTCGAAGCCTGCTTGCTCGACCAAGCCAGCGCAGTAAGACAACAACGTCGTTCCCGACGCGCCCTCCCACTCGTCGCGGTCTGTGCCGAAGACTTCGCCGAGGTCTCCGAGCCCGGCGGCAGAAAGCAAAGCGTCGCAACAGGCATGCGCCACCACGTCACCGTCCGAGTGGCCGCTGCAGCCCACTT
>Ga0190272_10000680_pt1 | contig 17135 bp, 15 predicted proteins | sample Popmic504T_FD_133746 | JGI IMG/M metagenome (GOLD analysis project Ga0190272, IMG submission 133746) | Populus adjacent soil microbial communities from riparian zone of Shoshone River, Wyoming, USA - 504 T | ecosystem: Environmental > Terrestrial > Soil > Riparian zone | place: USA: Wyoming... | reverse complement strand
TCACGGGGGCATGGTTCTAGCTTTTATGGGGACGCCGTGCTGGAACACACGTTATCAGAGGAGGAGCATAGTCAGATCGTTCAGACGATTGAGATGTTTGAGGTCATAACTCAAACACAGCCTGACGATTATCAGTCGCTCGAAATCCTCAAGGAAGCCTACCAAAAGGTCGGGCGCGCGGACGATTCGCTCAAGACCTCTCGTCGCCTGGCCGAGGCATATTTCAACGTCGGTTCCTACACGCTGGCAATGCAGGAGTGCGAAGTCATTCTGCTCAAGGAACCCAACGCGCCAGAAGTCCTGGCGATGCTCGGCGATATCGAAACGCGCTTGCAGGCGGCGGGTCACGCCATCGTGACGACCGGCTCGAAAAATGGATTGATCGCGCCGGCCAACAAGAACGGGGCGCATGACGGCGGGCTCGTGGACCTCCAGCAAGGTCGTAACACCCAGCATTCGCAGGATCGTGGCGACGAGCATCTCGCCAAATTTTTGGTGATGCAGCAACTGTTTACCGAGGATCAGGTGACCAAGGCAGTCGAAACCGTCAACCATCTGAACAAGGACCTGAGCGGACAATCGCTCGCGGCATCGCTGTTGGATAAACTCTGCCGGCAAGACACCGATAAGGTAGACCAGGCGCTTTCCGGTTTGATTGACCGGACCAAGTTCGCCTACGTTCCGCTCGAGTATTACGACATCGACCGGCAGATCGCGCGAATGTTGCCAGATCATTTGACGTTGGGCCGGCTCTACGTGCCATTCGATTTGATCAGCCGCACGATCATGGTGGCGTGCTGCAACCCGTTCGACGCCGCTGGCCGGGAAGCGGTGCAACAATCGCTCGATTACACCGTTACGTGGTACCTCGCACGGCCTGACGCGATCATCAAAGCTTTGCAGGATATCTACCGGTTGGAAGGCCGGGTCTAATGGTCGCGATGACGATGAGAAGCAAATCTTTCGCCGAACGCATCGCCGATGTCTTGATTGACGATGGTCTGCTTTTACCAAATCAGCTCGAGGAAGCAGTCAGCATTCAACAAAAAGAAGGCGGCCGGCTCCTCAAGATCCTGACAGACCGCCAGTTCGTGACGGACCAGGACATGACGGTGAGCATGGGCCGTTGTCTCAATACGCCGCTCATCAATCTCTCGAAGCTGCGCGTGCCGGAAGACGTCATGGAGTTGGTGCCACGCGACATGGCGAGGGCTAACAAGCTCATCCCGATCGCGCGTCTCAATGGCAAGCTTTTCGTTGCGATGGCCGACCCAACCAATGTGCTTGCGGTCGACGACGTGAAGCGGCGTGTCCAACTCGAAATCGTGCCGATGATCGCGACGGAGAAGGCGGTCAGTGACGCCCTCGCCGGCGTGCATGGCGCCTCGAACATGAGCCAGGTGCTCAAGCAAGTCGCTGAAGATGTTGCTAACGCGGGTGACGTGGAAGTGCAGGCGGCGAAGCACGATGAGATCGATCTCGACCGGCTCGCAACGGACAGCGAGGACGCGCCGGTCATCAAGATCGTCAACTTGATTCTAGTCCAGGCAGTGAAAGAAAAAGCTTCGGACATTCACATCGAACCTTTTCAGCGCACCCTCAAGCTCCGTTACCGCATCGACGGTGAGTTGGTCGTGGCCGAGTCCCCCCCAAAAGCGCTTCAGCTGGCCATCACATCACGCATCAAAATTCTCTCGGGTCTGAACATCGCCGAACGGCGTGTGCCGCAGGATGGGCGTTTCCGGATCAAGGTAATCGGCAAAGAAGTGGACTTGCGTGTCTCCATTTTGCCGACCGCCTACGGCGAGAAGATCGTGATTCGTATTCTCGATAAAGCGGCGCTCACCGGCAGCATCGACCAGATGGGCATGGACCAAGGGACGCTCGACAAATTCAAGAAGGCGATCGATGCACCGCACGGAATGATTCTCGTGACTGGGCCGACGGGGTCGGGCAAGACGACGACGCTCTATTCGGTGCTGCAGGAGCTGAACAGTCCGCAATATAACATCGTAACGGTCGAAGACCCGATCGAGTACGAGCTCACGGGCATTAATCAGGTCTCGGTCCGCAACGATATCGGGCTCGATTTCGCTTCAGCGCTCCGCTCCATCCTTCGACAGGATCCGGACATCGTGATGGTGGGCGAAATCCGAGATAACGAAACGGCCGACATTGCCGTCAAAGCAGCGCTGACCGGTCACCAAGTTTTGAGCACGCTCCACACGAACGATGCCGCCGGCGCGATCACGCGTCTCGACGACATGGGGATCGAGCCGTTCCTCATTTCCAGCTCGGTTATTATGGCCTGCGCGCAGCGACTCATTCGGCGCATTTGTACCAACTGCCGCGAGGAGTTTGTGCCGGAGCCGGAAATCTTCGAACGGCTTTCGATGAAGGAGCCGGAGGGCGCCGTTTTTTATCACGGAAGCGGCTGCGAGCGATGCAAAGGCCGGGGATATCTCGGCCGCGTGGCCATTATCGAAGCGCTGCCTGTGAGCGAGTCGATCCGCCGCCTCATTATCAAACGGGCCTCTTCCGCGGTGGTGAAGAATCAGGCAATCGCAGAGGGAATGAGGACTCTCCGCATGGTCGGGCTCGACAAAGCCCTCGAAGGCGTCACGACGCTCGAGGAAATCTGGCGCGTCACCGGAGAGGACCATTAAATGACCATGACCATCCCATTCTTAAGTTTTTTCAAGAAGGTCAAGGACCAGGCCATGGCCAAAAAGGATCAGCCCGCCGCGGCAAAGCCGATGACGCCGCTCGAGAAGCCAAGTAGCGAACGCTTCAGCAAGACCGTGATGCCAAACGCGACGCGCACGTTGCCACCCCAGGATCCATTTGAAATGGCGGCCCGTTCATCGGCGCTGGGCGGTCAAATGCCGGGACCGTCTGGATCAACCGCCCCATCGGGCGTGATTCCATTCGGGCCCGCGCCCCCCCGACAGCGCGAGTTGCCGCCGGCCGTGGCGCTCGCGTTGGAACCCAGAGTAGAGCGCGTGATCTCCCTCGATTTGGCAGATATTGCCGCTCAAATTCCGGGCGATTATATCAAGCCGATCGAAAGCATCGACGGGACCCGCCGGATTCTATTGAAGGCTTCCGAGGTTGAAAGAGGAATGGCAAGTGGAAAGCCGGCCGTCTCGCTCGCCACCATTTATCAACAGGTACCGGAAATTTTCCTGCGCTCCATTGCGCCGACTGATGGCGCGCAAGTGCAGCTTCCATTCGAGAAAGTGCTCGAGCAATTTACCAAGCTGCAAGTTCGCAGCGACCAGGAACGGCATCAGGCCGTGCCGCAAGTTGAGACGCCATTCTTACAAGTTACTCTGGAAGACAATTCCCGGTTCGGCACGACAATCGAGGCGGTCGAAACCGCGGATCTGCCGCCGGTGCGCATCGAGCCGCCCACGGCGGAAGCGTTTGCCGCCGCCGAGCCCGAGGCCGCCACGAATGGGTTTGTCCAGCATTCAGCGAGCGAATCCCACCCTGTCCCACCCACTCGCATCCCCTTCAAACTTTCACCGAATGGAACGGGCGGCCCCGCACCTGAGAGTGTTCCAGCCTCAAGCGGGCCGTCCGTTCCGATTACTTTCGCGTCTGACCCAGAGCCCACGCGGATTCCATTCAAGATGACGGCGCCTTCGGACGACCTGCGAACGAAGGATGAGCCGTGGCTGACTGCCGAAAGCCTGGCAGCTTCAGCTGAGGCGCCCGTGATGCCGGCGATGGAGGCCAAGGCCGAGGCGAAAATCAGTCTGGCGCTCAGGCCGATCTTGCAAGCCCTCCCGCCCTTTCAATTGAGCGGCGACCCCGCCAGCGTCCCAGCAGAGACCCTGATCGAGCTGCCGTTTTCACTTATCGAACCGCAGCTCGCATCCGGACGAATCAGTCTAACCCCGCCGGTTTTCATGTCGGCACTTCCCGCGGAGTATCGGGGGCTCTTCAAGGCGGGCGATGGAGCTGGAGATGTCTTGCTGCCGTTGCACGACGTGCTCAAGAATCTCCCGACCGCTTCCCTGCGCATGCGCGACGACCAAGTGGAGCAGGACGCCGGAGCAAATTTTGCTACGCCGTTTTCCGCGAAGGCGGAAGAAGATGCGAAACGTTTCAATGTCGCCGGTCCGGCGGTGGCGAAACCGACGGTAATGCCGCTCGCAGCACCGCCGCCGGAGACCCAGACCGTCGAGGCGCCGGCCGCCGCCGCGCCGGTGCGAAAGCCATTCGACCTGCTCCCGCGCACACCATTGCAAGTCGCGCTGGGGACCGATGAGAAGCTGGATGCGAAGGGCGTGGTCGCGCAGGTTAACAAGTTTTCTGGAGTAAAGGGCTGCGCGCTGATGTTTGGCGACGGCTTGAGTCTCGCAGGGAGTTTGCCGGACGAATACGAGACTGACGGCCTTTGCGCCATGGCGCCTTCTTTAATGCAGCGCATCGAGAACCACATGGTCGAGACCAAGCTCGGCGCGCTCCGGGGGATGACGCTCGCGTGCGCCAAGGGTTCCATCACATTTTTTATGCACGAAAACCTTTGCCTCGCCGCGCTTCACGCGAGCGACGAGCTGTCGGCGGAGGTGCGAGAAAAGCTCGCCCGTGTCGTGCACGAGCTTTCACGAAAGTATTCCCATCCGGTCTAGGAGGTTTGTATGTCGATCATCAATTACGCGAGCCGCGAAATTCAATTTAAAATCGTCTATTACGGGCCCGCGCTTTGCGGGAAGACGACGAACCTGGCTTACATCCACCAGCGAATTAATCCGGAAAATCGCGGAGACCTCGTCTCACTCGCCACCGCGGCAGACCGCACGTTGTTCTTCGATTTCCTGCCGCTCAATGCGGTCGTAATCAAAGGCTTCGTGACGAAATTCCAGCTCTACACCGTTCCGGGCCAGGTGATCTACAACGCGACGCGGCAGCTCGTTTTGCGCAGCGTGGATGGGGTCATTTTTGTCGCGGATTCCCAATGGGAAAAAATGGAGGAAAACGTCGAGAGCTTTAAGAACCTGGAGGATAATCTGGCCAAGCAAAACATTTCCATCGACGAAATTCCTTACGTCTTGCAATACAACAAGCGCGACCTCGAAAACACCGCGCCGGTCAATTATCTCGAATACGTCCTGAATAACCGGAAGAGACGCGTGCAGAGTTTCGAAGTCGTCTCGAGTTCAGGGCAAAATGTCTTCGCCTCACTGAACGCGGTATCGCAAATTCTTCTGCACAAGTTCAGCAAGCAAAGCGATGTGCCGAAGACGGCGCCGGCCCCTGTGGCCATTCCGGTCGAGCCTCCGGTCGCGCAGAAACAGAGTGCCGCGGTATGAACGCGATCCCCTGCCTGACCATCGAAGACGTTGCGAACCTCGACGGCATTCTCAGTAATTTTCTAAATAAGGCGGAAGCGGAGCTGACAGTCGTGATCGATCGCGGCGGAAATGTAATCTCGCAATTTGGCGACATGACCGTCATGGATGTGACGATCATCGCCGCGCTGGCCGCTGGATCATTCGCCGCGACGAAAGAGCTCGCGCGGCGCATCGGTGAGGTGGAATTCAATGCTCTTTATCACCAGGGGAATGGGAATCATATTTTCATGAACTCAGTGGACGACGATACGATCATGATCACGGTTTTTGGACGCCGGACGACCGTTGGTCTGGTGCGGTTTTACTCCGCCAGCACTGCGCAAAGCGTGGCCGCACTCTTGAAATCGCTGTCGAACACCGGTCACGGATTTTCCTTCGACGCGTCAGACATTACAGCGACTCCGATTTTCGCGGGGCAATAAGTCTTAGGGATATGCTTCTGCATGTCCGAAGTTTTCGCCGCGGTTTGGACCCCGGACGTGCAGAAGCACGTCTCTCCGAAATAATTACCCGGTGAATTCGGTGGCGACGAGGGTTGCGTTGTGGCCGCCGAAGCCAAATGAATTGTTGAGCGCGACCCGCACCTTTTTTTCCTTCGCGAAGTTTGGGGTATAATCGAGATCGCACTCTTCGTCCGGATTATCGAGATTGATCGTCGGCGGAATCACTGAGTCGCGAATGGCCAACGCACAGGCCGCCATTTCGACCGCACCGGCTCCGCCTAACAAATGGCCAGTCATTGATTTGGTCGAGCTGATGGAAACCGTTCGCGCGTGGTCGCCGAAAACCGTCTTGATGGCCCGCGTCTCGCAAACGTCGCCGAGGCCGGTCGACGTGGCGTGCGCATTTACGTAATCCACCTGGTCCGCGTTGATCCTCGCGTGATTGAGCGCCATCTGCATCGCACGCACAGCTCCTTCCCCGTCCGGCGGCGGTGCCGTCATGTGGTGGGCGTCGGCGGAGAGTCCATAGCCGGTCAACTCGCAATAGATTTTCGCACCCCGGGCCCTGGCGTGTTCCAGCTCTTCCACCACGACGACACCAGCGCCTTCGCTCATGACGAAGCCGTCGCGATCGCGATCCCAGGGGCGCGAAGCTCGATGCGGGTCGTCGTTGCGGGTGCTGAGCGCTTTCATCGCCGAAAAAGCGGCCATGCCGACGGTGACGATCGACGCCTCGGAACCGCCGGCGAGAAATATGTCCGCGTCGCCAAACTTGATCATTCGCCACGATTCACCAATGGCATTGTTCGAGGTGGCGCACGCGGTGACAATGCAAAGGTTCGGGCCCTTCAATCCAAATTCCATGGAAATCAAACCGCTTCCCATGTTGCTGATCAGCGCCGGGATGGTGAAGGGAGAAACGCGCGAGGGACCTTTTGCGAGCAAGATGGCGTGCTGATCCTCGAGAGTTTTCAGACCGCCGATGCCGCTGCTGACGATCGCGCCGAAGCGGGTGCGATCGACTTTTTCCATATCGACGCCGCAATCGGCCATCGCCATTTTCGCGGCCGCCATGGCCAATTGCGAAAATCGGTCTGTCCGCCGGGCGTCCTTCGGATTCTTGAAAAAATCTTTTGGTTCGAAGTTGCGAATTTCGCCGCCGATCTGGCAATCGTAGTCGGTGGTATCAAAGGCCTGAACTCGCTCGATACCGCTGACGCCGTTTTTGAGATTGCTCCAAAAAGTATCGACGTCATTGCCGACGGGCGTGATCACGCCGAGGCCCGTGATAACAACTCTGCGATCTTTCATCAGCGCGAGCCCATTCCAACGCTTTGCACTGTCTGGAACAGTTTGCCTTCCGTTTTAATGGAAGGAGCGATGATGATTTCGGTTTGTTGAAACTCGGCGATGGTGCGCGCGCCGACGTTGCCCATGCAGGTGGTGATAGCTCCGACAAGGTTCTGACTGCCGTCGTCCACTTCGGCCGGTCCAAAGAGAATCTGGTTCAGAGAACCAGTGGCGCCGACTTTGATGCGCGTTCCGCGCGGCAGATTGGCGTGCGGCGTCGCCATGCCCCAATGGTAGCCGCACCCCGGCGCTTCGTGCGCTTTGGCGAAAGCGCTGCCAACCATGACCGCGTCCGCGCCACAAGCGAGCGCTTTGCAAACATCACCGCCTTTGCTCATTCCGCCGTCGGTGATGATGGGGACGTAACGGGAAGTTTTCTTGAAATAGGCATCGCGTGCCGCGGCGCAATCGACGGTGGCAGTCACCTGCGGCACGCCGAGACCAAGGACACCGCGTGAAGTGCAGGCTGCTCCGGGCCCCACCCCGATGAGGACGGCGGCAGGGCCACATTCCATAATCTCAAGAGTAACGTCGTATCCGACAGTGTTTCCGACGATGACTGGAATTCTCATCTGTCGGCAGAAATTTTCGAGCTCGAGCGATTTATATTCCGTCGAAATATGGCGGACGGTGGAGACGGTGCTTTGGACGACAAAAACGTCCGCGCCCGCTTCCTGCGCGATTGCTCCAAATTCCGCAGCCCGCTGCGGAATGGAACTGACCGCCGCAGTCGCGCCGCTATCTTTAATTTGTCGGATCCGTGCCGCAATCAAATCTTCCTGCACCGGTTCCTGGTAAATTTTTTGGAGCAGTCCCGTGATCTCCGCCTTGTCGGCTTCGACAATTTTCTGAAGAACCTCCCGGGGACTCTTGTAACGCGTCTGCACCCCTTCCAGGTTCAGAACGGCCAGGCCTCCGAGCTTGCTCATCTCGATAGCGAAGCGGACATCCACGACCCCATCCATAGCGCTAGCCAAAATTGGGATTTTGAAATCCAGCGGCTCCGCGTTTCGCCTTGGCAAACGCCAGGCGATGTCGACTTCGTTGGGATTGATCGTGACCCGACCCGGGACCAGCGCGATTTCGTCGAAACCGTAGGTCACGCGCGCTTTTCGATTTCGGCCTATCCACATTCCCATAATTAAATTTGCTCCGGTTTAAATCTTTCGTTCAAACTTCCGCAGCGTGGACACCGCGGAAGCAAAGCGGGCGTTCGATCTTCAAACTCAAACGCGCAAATCACGCATCGCAGCCGATAGCGCAATGCGCGACGCTCGCGTCGGCGACGATTCCACTCACCAACTATCCAGAGGAGAAAAACTGCCGCAAGAAAAACCAGCAGATAGATCGTGACGAGCGCGGAAAGGCTGACCCGGATCACGGGGCAACACTTTCGGTTGCGGTCGCGGCCGGCCCGGCGACGTCATTTCCCCATTCGATGGTCGCCGTTCCCCAGACGAAACCATTTTGAATTTCGGATGGTGGATGGTGCATGGTGGAGAACCGGCCGAGCGCGAGATATTTTGTGGCTTGTTCGTCGAGCATCCCGTCGCCTGATGAATTTTCGAGGAAACAATAACGCACCTGTCCGTTTTGATTCACGGCGACGCGAAATTGCGCCACCTGCGGCGATTCACGCCTGGAGGAGGTAAATTGCATTTCGGAGCCCGGTGAAAAGCCCAACGTCTCGAGTTCGGGTGAAAAGCGCAAGAGTGTGGGCGAGGTTTTTGCTACAGTCTGGTGCGATCTGGGCGGCGCCTCAACAGGTCCTGGAGGCTGCGCACTCGGTATACCAGGGCTGAGAGGGAGAGGCGGCGCCTCCTTGAGCGTTGGTTTCCGCATCAGGTAGGAGGGTGCGTGCTGGATCGTGGGAATGGTGAGCGATTTTTCGCTAAGCGGCTGCGTGGTGGAGGCGTGCGCTGGATCTTCGGCTTCCAGCCAGCGCAACAGGACGCGCTCTTCGTGGGTGTTGGGGGCGATGAGAGTAACCCGTCCCGGCGGCGGCAAGAGGGCGACCGCCGGTGGATAGATGATTTGAAAGGCGTAGAAACACAGGGCGTGCAGCATCAGGGATCCAAGGAGAAATCCGGTAATCGCCACTTTCCGGCGTCTGGACGAATCCCACGTAAAGAGCAGGCCTGCGTCGCTCACGGTCGCTAGAGGAGGGTTCACTTCGCGGGAGCTGTGGCCAGGGCCACGGAAGCAATTCCGTGCTCGAGAGCCAGATTCGCGACCTCGATCACGAGCGTGTAAGGAGTGAGGCGATCGGCCTTAATAATGATCGGCCGACCATCTTTTTTCGCGGCGTCTAGCAACGGCCCTAGTTGTTCGAGGACAACTTTCTGATCGCGAAAATAAATCGCCGGCACAGGACCGCCGGTGATGCTGATGATCTGGGGGTTGATTTGGGGACCGAGGGTGAACCGCGACAAGGGCATCGAAACCGAAATGCCCGGCTGCAGAATGAAATTCGAACCAAGCAGGAGAAAGAAGCCCAGAAGAAAAACTACATCCAGTATCGGAATCACGCCAAGCCAGCCGAATTGATATTCCTTCGTGCGGGAGAGCTTCATGCGGTGCTGGACCGGCCGGACCGATGGAATTTAGCGCGCCTGCTCTTCCACCGGCGCCTGGAAGGTGATGATGTCGCGCATCGGCTCGCGGTCGGTCAACATGTGGACCACTTCGATCCCGGCCCGTTCCATTTCGTGCATCAATGTGTTCACCCGGGAGGACAAGTAACTGTAGGCGACGAAAGTGGGCGTGGCGACTACCAGCCCAGCCGCAGTCGTGAGCAAACTCTTGTAAACACCATTCGAAAGTTCCGTGACCGTCGCGTATCCGCCATGGGAGGAGAGCGTTCCAAATGCGTCGATCATGCCCGCGACCGTGCCGAGCAGGCCAAGGAGTGGGGCCAGATAGGCAAGGGTGGCTAGGACGCCGAGAAAGCGCTCGAGCTTCGGCACTTCCAGTTGTCCCGCCTCCTGCACTATCTCCTTCAGCTCCGCGCGGGGAGACTCGTGGTGGATGATGGCGGCGTGAATTACGCGGGCGACGGGGCCGGGCGTGCCGGCGGATTCATGGAGGGCCTCGGCGAAATTCCGTCGCTGGAGAAGGTTCGAGAGCCCTTGCAGGAACTCTCCGACCTGGATGGTGGCGCGGTGCAAGTAGAAGAGGCGCTCGGCAAAGACCGCGATGGCAATGACACTGCAAGCCAGAATCGGCCACATCAGCAGACCGCCCTTCTGGATGTAGTCGATCATGCGAAAAGTGTCTTAGCCGCCTTTGCCGCCCATGGCAAGCAGGGAAGCTGGCATGCGCCCGAGGGGTGAGGCCGCCTAGCAACGGACATTCTTTTTTATTGACCCTTGGTACGAGAAGTGGTTAGAAGTGGGGGGTAGTGGATTAAAATGGAACGATCATCCGCTGACGCATGGACTCCGACTCTCAACCCCAAAAATTCTTCGCCGGCGAATTCCGCCATGCGATCGACGACAAAAATCGGATCACTGTGCCTTCCGATTGGCGCCAAACTGAAGCCCAAGAGTTCATTATCTTGCCGGAACCACATTACCAATATCTCTTGGTCATGTCGGCGGAAGAATTCGCCCGCCTCAGCCTTCAGGCCGGCACGGACAGCACGATTTCCGCGCGCGACCGTCGGATTTTCTCGCGCCAGCTGTATTCGCGCGCAAAACACGCGGCGTCCGATCGCCAGGGACGTCTCGTTTTGCCCGAAGACCATTGCAAGGAGTTGGGTTTGAAAGGCGAGGTTGCACTCGTGGGCGGAAGCGGCCGTTTTGAAATTTGGAATCTGGAAAAATGGAAGCGTGCTCAAGAGGAGGAAACGCCGACGTACCAACATGTCGCGAATGTGATCGGACTGTAGGAATCGTCGCCCTGAAATCATGAACGCGTTGCTGTTTGAGCGGTCCATCTGGTTCGCGACTGGTCCACTGGAGGTCGAGGAGGAGGCGCAGGTAATGGAGGATTTTACTTATCATCGTCCGGTGCTCGTGGCGGAAGCAGTCGAGCTGCTCGCGCCGCGGGCCGGTGCGCTGGTCGTGGATGCCACTTGTGGGGGTGGGGGGCATACCGAGGAGATTTTGCGCACCGGCGCGGATGTTTTGGCGCTCGATCAGGACCCGGACGCGATCGAGCACGCCAGCGAAAGGCTCACTTCCTACGGCGGCCGAGTGACGCTGCGGCAAATCAACTTCCGCGATACCGCGGTGGTGCTCGACCAACTCGGAATCGTGGGAATTGGCGGAGCGTTGCTCGATCTTGGCGTCTCGTCCCGTCAACTGGAGAACGCCCAGCGCGGTTTTAGTGTCATGCGCAACGGCCCGCTCGATATGCGGATGGATCCGCGCCAGGAGCGCACGGCCGCGATGGTCGTTAACTCCTACTCGGAGGAGGATTTGACACGGCTCTTCCGCGACCTGGGCGAAGAGCCTGCCGCGCGGCGCATTGCCAGCCAGTTGGTGAAACAGCGCAAGACCACGCCGTTCCACGATACCTTGCAGTTGGCCAAGGCCGTTGAGAAAATCGTCTGGCGGCATGGACGCCGGCACCCTGCGACTCAGGTTTTCCAGGCGCTACGCATGGAAGTGAACGACGAGCTCGGCGCACTCGAAGAGGGTTTGCGTGTTTTGACCGCGCGTCTGGAGCCCGGCGCGCGCATCGCGGTCATCACTTTTCACTCTCTCGAGGACCGGATTGTGAAAAATTTCTTCCGGGACCGCAGCCGCGAACAACTGGACCGGCCCGAGTGGCCGGAGCCGCGCCCCAATCCGGATTTCGCTTTGCGCCTCATTACGTCCAAGCCCGTCGAGCCCGGTGAAAACGAACAACGGATCAACCCGCGGTCGCGCAGCGCCAAGTTGCGGGTCGCCGAAAAAATCTAATGCACGCCCCGCGCCGAAAAGTCTTCAATTCGATCAATGCCGCAGCGCTCGCGCGGTGGATTGTGGTCACGGCGTTTCTGGCCCTGACCGGATTGATTTACGTTTATCTCAGCCTGCAGCTCCATGATCTGGGAGCCCGCAAGAAGGCGCTGGAAAATGAGCTGACGAGCCTGCGAGCGCAAAATGTCGTCACCAAGGTGCAGATTGAAGCCTTGAGTTCGCGGTCGGCGATGCAGCATCGGCTGAAGGAAGGTTATCTCAGGATGGTCCCGATCTCCGAGAACAACATTGTGCGATTGAGCGCGGCGCCGCCCACGCCCAGAGAAGACGCCGTCCAACCGGTCGCGAACAAACGTGCCGGCAGATGAAGTGGAACAGCCGGATTCGTTGCGCGCTCGTCTGCCTCGGATTCACGGCCTTGTTCAGCGCATTTTCGTTCCGGCTCGTTTATCTTCAGATGACCAAGCACGACGAGTATGCCGGACTCGCTGCTGAAAAACACGTCTACAAACAGGCAATCCTGGCCGACCGTGGCTCAATTCTCGACGCGAACAACGAAGTCCTCGCGCACAACATTCCGGTCGAGACCATCGTGGCCGATGCGACGCATCTCAATAATCGGGAAGCGCTCATCCCCCTGCTAAGTGACGCGCTGAAAATTCCCGAAGGCGAACTCGCGGAGAAATTGGAAGGCGCTCGACGTTACATCGTCCTGAAACGCGAGGTCCCGGAAGCGATCGCGTCTACGTTGCGCGGAAAATTGCGCGCGCAGAATTTGCGCGGCATTTATTTTGAGCGCGATTCCACGCGGGTTTATCCGAATGGCTCGATGCTTTGTCACGTGATCGGCTTCACGGACTTCGAACATCGCGGAATTCAGGGCGTGGAATCTTCCATGGAAGAATATCTCCACGGTCAGGACGGTTATCGTTACATCGAGCACAACCGCGCTGGTCAGGAAATAGTGCTTTACCGCGGGCAGGAGCGCGCCCCGCGCAATGGTTATCGGGTGCAACTCACGATCGACCTCAACCTGCAAAACATCGTTGAGAACGAAATCGACTTGGCCATGCGCGAATACAGGCCGAAAACGGCCACGATCATTCTCATGCGTCCACAGACCGGCGAGATCCTCGCCATGGCGAACCGCCCGCACTTCGACTTGAACCAGCGCTCGGAAGCGAAGCCGGAACAGATGAAAAACCGCGCCATCATCGACATGATGGAGCCTGGCTCTACTTTCAAAATCGTCACTGCCGCCGCGGCCCTCAATGAGCGCAAGTTCCGGCCCGACAGCATGGTTTTTTGCGAGAACGGTCTTTGGAATTATGGCGGGCGAGCGCTGCATGACCACAGGCCCTACGCCGACTTGAGCGTGCGCGATATCCTTGTGAAATCGAGCAATATCGGAGTGGCCAAGCTGGCGATTTCGGTGGGCGAACAGAAATTTTACGAATACATCCGCCGCTTTGGCTTCGGCGAACGCACGGGGATCGAATTGCCTGGCGAAATCGGCGGCATCATTCGGCCGCCGCAATCCTGGAGCAAGATCTCGATCACGCGTATTCCGATGGGCCATGAAGTCGGCGTGACGCCGCTGCAAATGACCTCCGCCATGGCGACGATCGCGAATGGCGGGAAGCTCGTCACCCCGCGTATCGTAAAATCAATTACCACGCAGGACGGCAAACCAGTCAGCACTTTTTCGCCGGTAGTTTTGCGTCAGGTGATTTCGCCAGAAACGGCGGCGCAAGTTGGAAACGTCTTACGCGGAGTTGTCAGCGATCGGGGCACCGCGGCGGCGGCGGCCGTCCCCGGCTTCACCATCTCCGGCAAAACGGGCACCGCTCAAAAAGCAGACCCCAAAGGCGGTTACATGCATGGGAAATACATCGTTTCATTCTCGGGCTATTTGCCGTCCGAGCATCCGGAGTTCGTCGGCCTCGTGGTCCTGGACGAGGCGAATACGGCCAATCCGGAGCTAAATTACGGTGGACTTGTGGCTGGCCCAATTTTTTCACGCATCGCCGAGAAGGCGGCGCGTTATCTCGACCTTGAACCGCGTGAGGAAGTGGGGAAACCGCCCGTCGCCGGACGAGTAGCCTTAACCAATGCCCCACACCGTTGAGCGTTCTGCGCCCTTCGCCCGAAACCTCATGCAGCTCAAAATTCTCGCCGCCGCGATCTCCCCACGCGAAATCATCGGGCCGCTTGATCGCGTCGTGGAAGGCATCGCGTATGACTCGCGGCGTGTGCAAAGGAACTTTCTTTTCGTCGCATTGCGCGGCGAAAAAAGCGATGGCCACCAATTCCTCGAGCAAGCCATCGAAAAGGGTGCTTCGGTGATCGTGACGGAGCGTGAGGTTCAGCAGGCGCGCGCGACGTGCATCGTCGTGGAGAACACGCGCCAAGCTCTCGCCGATCTCGGATCGGCTTTCTATGAGCGGCCGATGCGCCGCCTCAAGCTTGCCGCAGTCACTGGAACCAATGGCAAGACCACCACGACATTTCTGCTGAAACATATTTGCGAGAAGGCGGGGCTGCGTTGTGGATTGCTCGGGACCGTTCGCTACGAAATCGGGGATCGTGTTCTGCCGGCCGTCCGCACCACACCGGAATCGCTCGATGTTCAGGAACTACTGGCGCAAATGGTGGAGGTGGGATGCAAGGCCGCCGCGATGGAAGTGTCGTCCCACGCGCTCGTGCAGGATCGAACGCGCGGGCTGGAATGGGACGTCGCTGTCTTCACCAATCTGACTCAGGACCATCTCGATTTTCACGGGACGATGGAGAACTATTTCGAGGCGAAGGCGCAACTCTTCACCGGACTTGCCGAACAGAAGACGAAGACAAACCCGTCGGCCGTGATCAATATCGACGATCGCCACGGCGCGCAACTGACCGATCGCCTGGAGAAGAGAACTCCCGTGATCACTTATGGAATGAGCGCACGGGCCGACTTTCGCGCGTCAAATTACCACGCGGAATTTGCCGGCACCTCCTATCAGCTCGACGCCCGGGGGAAAAGCTATCTCGTGCGCGTTCCATTGATTGGACGATTCAACGTTGCCAACTCGATGGCCGCTCTCGCCGCAGCCTGCAGCCTGGGGATCAATCTGCGCGAAGCGATCTTAAGCCTGTCGCGCTCGCCGCAGGTCCCGGGACGGCTCGAGGCAGTCCCGGCGAAGCGCCAATTTCAGGTTTTTGTTGATTACGCGCACAGCGACGATGCGTTGCTCAACGTCCTCAAGACCCTGCGCGAACTTTCCCCCAGGCGTCTCATCGTCGTTTTCGGTTGCGGCGGCGACCGCGACCGCCAAAAGCGGCCGCTCATGGGTCAGGTGGTCGATCAAAATGCGGACTACGGCATCATCACCTCGGATAATCCGCGGAAGGAAGATCCCGAAGCCATTATCGCCGACGTGGAAAAAGGCTTTCGTTCGGATCACTACGAAAAAATTCCCGATCGCGCGAAAGCGATCGCCCGCGCCATCGAGTTAGCCCAGCCCCGCGATATCGTTCTCATCGCCGGCAAAGGCCATGAAGCGTACCAGGAGTTCGCTGATCACACCGTGCCTTTCGACGATATCCAAGTGGCGCGGCGCGCATTGGAAGACCGCCCCCTCGAATTTTGACCATGGATCCCCTTTCTCTCCGCCAGATCGCCGACTTCGCCCAAGGCTCGTTGACCGCCCGTGATGAGGGGCTGGCCGTCTCTCGGATCAGCACCGACTCGAGGACACTTCAACCGGGAGATCTCTTTGTGCCTTTGCGAGGCGAAAACTTCGACGGCCATAGGTTCATCGAGCAAGCCAGCCAGCGCGGCGCCGCGGGTGCGATGGTCGAAGAGAATTGGAGGGGCACAGCGCCGGAGACTTTCGCTCTGCTTCGTGTTCCCGACACGCTGGCAGGATATCAAAAGCTGGCTGCAAACTACCGCAGATCGCTGCCGCTAAAGGTAATCGTCATTACGGGCAGCAACGGCAAGACCAGCACGAAAGATTTTCTGGCCGCGACCCTTTCCCGTGGGTTTCGAGTCACGAAAACGGAAGGCAATTTCAACAATCACGTGGGACTTCCGCAAACCATTCTGGCGGCGAGTTCCGACGACGAGATCGCGGTTTGGGAGATCGGGATGAATCATCCCGGCGAAATCGCCGCCCTTTCGAAGATCGCGTTCCCGGACGCGGCGATCATCACGAACGTCGGCCTCGCCCACATCGAATTTATGGGCAGCCGCGAAGCGATCGCCACGGAAAAGGGGTCGCTCGCGGAAGCGGTGGGGGCTGAGGGGACCGTTATTTTGAATGCGGATGATTCCTTTAGCGGCGAGATCGCCAAGCGGACCCATGCTAAAGTGATTTTCGCTGGGATCGAAAAGGGATCCGTTCGCGCCACCGAGGTAAGCCAGAGCCCGACGGGATGTGAATTCACTATCCTCGAGGGCGCGCATCGATGTCGGGCCCAACTGCCTGTGCCGGGAATTCACATGGTGCAAAACGCGATTCTGGCCGTGGCGGCGGGACGCGCCTTTGGCCTTTCCCTGGAAGATTGCGCCGCTGGCCTCGCCTCCACGCCGCTGACGAAAGCGCGACTTCAAATCAAGGAGATCAACGGAATTCAGTTCATCGATGACAGCTACAACGCAAATCCCGATTCCATGAAGGCGGCGCTTCGGACATTGGTCGAGCTGGATGCCGACGGTCGCCGGATCGCCGTCCTCGGCGAGATGAGCGAGCTTGGCGAAGAATCAGAGCGAGGCCACCGCGAAGTTGGTGAAGCGGCCGCCGCTTTTGGCATCGATGAACTAATCGCCGTGGGAGCGACCGGCGCGGCGATGGCGCGGGCCGCTGGGAAAGCTGGCTTGAAGAAAAGCGTCGGGGTGGATGGTGCCGTCGAAGCTGCCGAGCTTTTGGGGGAAACCGCCTCGCCTGGCGACTTGATCCTCGTTAAGGGCAGCCGGTCGGCCCGGATGGAACGAGTGCTCGAAGCGTTCTCAACTCTCCGGTCCCCGGCGGAGGCCACATCATGATGTACTACCTCCATCTCCTGAGCGACCAGATCAAAGGTTT
>Ga0190272_10000679_pt1 | contig 17137 bp, 13 predicted proteins | sample Popmic504T_FD_133746 | JGI IMG/M metagenome (GOLD analysis project Ga0190272, IMG submission 133746) | Populus adjacent soil microbial communities from riparian zone of Shoshone River, Wyoming, USA - 504 T | ecosystem: Environmental > Terrestrial > Soil > Riparian zone | place: USA: Wyoming... | reverse complement strand
CGCTTGGACGCTGATGTCGACGCCGTGAGCGAGCGGCTTGAACAGTAGCCCGGCCGCCCAGGTGTTGTCGGCCAGGGTGAGGATGCCGCGCTCGCGGGCCAGCCGGGCGATGCCGGGCACGTCCTGCATCTCGAAGGTCAGCGATCCTGGCGACTCCATGACGATCAGCCGGGTGGCCTCGCTCGCCTGAGCGAGGACCTCTTCGGCCGCAAGCAGGGGGTCGTAGTAGCGGACGCCGATCCCGAAGCGCTTCAGCACCGTGTCGCAGAAGCGCCGCGTGGGCTTATAGATGGTGTCGGTCGCCAGCACCTCGTCGCCGGTCTTCAGCACCGCCAGCATGGCTCCGGTCATCGCCGCCAGCCCCGAAGGGTAGAGCTGCACGGCGCTGGCTCCCTCCAGCTCGCACAGGGCGTCGGCCAGCGTCATCTGCGCCGCCAGCCCGGCGCGGCCGTAGCCGATCTTCTCCGCATAGAGCGCGCGGGCGCTGGGCAGCAGCACGGTCGAGCCGCGCTGGATCGGCGGACCCACCGTGCGGGCGAGCTTCGACGGCGTGCGGCCGGCCCTGATCAGGCGGGTTTCTTCGTCCATGCGGTTGCGGGGCCTGTCCGATAGGGGCGAAACTGCCGCCAGTTAGGGCGCTTGCGCCACGCCGATCAAGGAGCCACGCCCGTGAAGCGCCTCGCCGCCGTCATCGCCGTGCTTCTGGCGGCGGCCGCGTGCGAGCGCCAACAGGCCCCGGCCCAGGCTCCAGCCACCAGCCAGCCGGCGCCCATCGTCGCTGCGGCGACCGAAGGCAGCCCCACCCTGGCCGCTGTGCGGGCGCGTGGGAGCCTGCGCTGCGGGGTCAACACGGGACTGGCCGGATTTGCCCTCAAGGATGCTCGCGGCGGCTGGCGCGGCTTCGACGTCGACGTCTGCCGCGCGGTGGCGGCCGCGGTGCTGGGCGACCCCGCGCGCGTCACCTTCGTGCCGCTCGACAACGACCGCCGGCTGTCGGCGCTCAAGGCGGGCGAGATTGACCTCCTGTCGCGCAACACCTCCTGGACTTTCAGCCGCGACACCGGCGAGGGCGTCGATTTCGCCGGCGTCGCCTATTACGATGGCCAGGGTTTCCTGGCTCCCCGGTCGCTGAACCTGCAAAGCGCCACCGAGCTCAGCGGCGCCAAGGTCTGCGTGCAGTCCGGCTCGACTTCGCAGCTCAACGTCATCGACTGGTTCAAGGCGCGCGGGCTGAACTACACCATCGCGGCCTATCCGACCGAGGCGCGGCTGCGGGCCGCCTACCAGGCCGAGCAGTGCGACGTGATGACCGCCGACATCTCGACCCTGGCCTCGACGCGGTCGCTGCTCAACAACCCAACCGATCATGCGCTGCTGCCCGACGTGATCTCCAAGGAGCCGCTGGGCCCCGTGGTGCGGCAGGGCGACCCCGTCTGGACCGACATCGTGCGCTGGACGCTGAACGCCCTGATCGCGGCCGAAGAACTAGGCGTCACCGCGAAGAACGCCGCCGACATGCGGGACAGCTCAACCAACCCCGAGGTGCGGCGGCTGCTGGGCGTCGAGGGCGGGTTGGGCCGCACGCTTGGCCTGTCGGATGACTGGGCCTACCGCGCCATCCGGGTCGGCAACTATGGGGAAATCTTCGAGCGCCACCTCGGCCCCGACTCGGCATTGCGGCTGGAGCGGGGGCAGAACGCGCTGTGGAACGCCGAGCGGCCGGGCCTGCTCTACGCCCCGCCGATGCGCTAGGCGGCGCCCGTCGCCACCGCGGTATCCTCGCGCCCGCCCCACTCAGCCCAGGAACCGTCATAGACCGCGGTGCGAGGCCGTCCCAGCCGCGCCAGCGCCAGCGCCAGGATGGCGGCGCTGATGCCGGAGCCGCAGGTCGCCAGCACCGGCCTGGCGACGTCGACGCCGGCGGCCTTGAACACGCCCTGGAGCTGCTCGGCGCTTTTCATCGTGCCGTCCGGTGCAATGACCTGGGAAGAGGGGACGTTGCGCGCGCCCGGCATGTGGCCACCGCGCAGGCCTGGCCGCGGCTCGGGCGCGTCACCGGCAAAGCGACCGGCCGAACGCGCGTCGACGACCTGCTCACGGCCGCTGTCCAGCGCCTTTTGCACCTGCGGCAGGTCACGGACGAGGTCGGAGGTATAGCGGGCGGTGAAGTGGCGCTCCTGCGTGGGCGTGGGCATGTCGTCGATCGGCCGCCCCTCGGCGATCCACTTGGGCAGACCGCCGTCCAGCACCACCACGTCGTTGTGCCCCATGGCCCGGAACATCCACCAGACGCGCGGCGCCGAGAACAGGCCGGAGGCGTCGTAGACGACGATCCGCGAGCCGTCGCCCAATCCCATCCTCTTGACCCGCGAGGCGAACTTCACCGGCGAGGGCAGCATGTGCGGCAGCGGCGATTCCAGGTCGCAGATCTCGTCGATGTCGAAGAACACCGCGCCGGGGATGTGGGCGATGGCGTACTCGGCCCTGGGGTCGCGCTCGTCGCCCGGCAGATACCAGGTCGCATCGACGATCTTGATGTCGGGGGCGCCGAGGCGCTCGTGCAGCCAGGCGGTGGAAACCAGCGGGTCAGACATCGGCGGCGTCTCTTAAAGCCAGGCGGGCGCGGGCAGGCCACGCTCTTCCAGGAAGGCGGGATTGTAGAGCTTGCTCTGATAGCGCGAACCGTGGTCGCACAACACCGTCACTATGGTGTGGCCGGGGCCAAGGTCGCGGGCCATGCGGATGGCGCCGGCGACATTGATGCCCGAGGAGCCGCCCAGGCACAGGCCCTCGTCCTGCACCAGCGAGAACAGCACCTCCAGCATCTCGTCGTCGCCGATGCGGTAGGCGTGGTCGATGTGCAGGCCTTCGAGGTTGGCGGTGATCCGCCCCTGGCCAATGCCTTCGGTGATCGAGGTCCCTTCCGACTTCAGCTCGCCCTGCGCATACCAGCCGTAAAGGGCCGCGCCGTGCGGGTCAGCCAGGCCGATCTTGACCTTGGGATTGCGGGCCAGCAAGGCCGCGGCCACGCCGGCCAGCGTGCCGCCCGAGCCGACGGCGCAGATGAAGGCGTCAACGCCGCCGCTGGTCTGCGCCCAGATTTCCGGGCCGGTGCCGGTCTCGTGGGCGACGCGGTTGGCGACGTTGTCGAACTGGTTGGCCCAGATCGCGCCGTTGGGCTCGCTCCTGGCAAGTTTCTCGGCCAAGCGCCCGGAATACTTCACATAGTTGTTTTCATTCGAGTAGGGGACGGCGTCCACCTCGACCAGCTGCGCGCCCATCAGCTTGATGGCGTCCTTCTTCTCCTGGCTCTGGGTGCGGGGGATGACGATGGTGGTCTTGTAGCCTAGCGCCGACCCGACCATCGCCAGGCCGATGCCGGTGTTGCCGGCAGTGCCCTCGACGATGCGGCCGCCGGGGCGCAGCAGCCCGCGCGCCTCGGCGTCGCGGATGATGCCCAGCGCGGCGCGGTCCTTGACCGACTGGCCGGGGTTCATGAACTCCGCCTTGCCCAGGATCTCGCAGCCGGTCGCTTCGCTGGCCGCCTTCAGCCGGATCAGCGGCGTGTTCCCGATAGCGTCCAGCACGCTGGCGGCGATGGTCATGCAGGCGATCTCTTGAGTGGAAGCAGGGCGCAGGTCTCCGTAAATCGTGCCGGGGGGCGCTCGCGCAAGTGCAGTTTTCCTAAATGGGCCAAACCGGCCGCTCTTGCCTGATGGCACGGGCGCCGCCACTTCTAGGTCGCCAGCAACGAGAGAGCCCCGCGTGACCCAGCCCAACTCCGTCGTGGAGCTCACTACCGGAACCGGCCGTACGGTGCGCATCGGCAACGCCGAGCGGCTGACGCTGATCGCCGGCCCCTGCCAGATGGAGAGCCGCCAGCACGCGCTGGAGACCGCCCACATGCTGCGCGAGATCGCCGAGCGGCTGGATATCGGGCTGATCTACAAAACCTCCTTCGACAAGGCCAACCGCACCTCCGCCAACGCCCAGCGCGGCATGGGGCTGGATAGCGCGCTGCCGGTGTTCGCCGAGATCCGCGAGGTCACCGGCCTGCCGACCCTGACCGACGTGCACGAGCGCGAGCACTGCCCCCGCGTCGCCGAGGCCGTCGACGTGCTGCAGATCCCCGCCTTCCTGTGCCGCCAGACCGACCTGATCGTGGCGGCGGCGCAGACGGGGCGGGCCGTGAACGTCAAGAAGGGCCAGTTCCTGGCGCCCTGGGACATGAAGAACGTGATCGACAAGATCACCGGCGCCGGCAACCCCAACGCCATGGCCACCGAGCGCGGCGCCTCGTTCGGCTACAACACCCTGGTCAGCGACATGCGGGCGCTGCCGGAGATGGCGAAGATTGGCTGTCCCGTGGTGTTCGACGCCACCCATTCGGTCCAGCAGCCGGGCGGGCAGGGGACCACCTCGGGCGGCCAGCGCGAGTATGTCCCGGTGCTGGCCAGGGCCGCGGTGGCCGTCGGCGTCGCCTGCGTGTTCATGGAGACCCACCCCGACCCCGACCATGCGCCGTCCGACGGGCCCAACATGGTGGCGCTGAAGGATTTCGAGCCGCTGGTGCGCGAACTGCTCGAGTACGACGCCCTGGCCAAGCGGCGAGCGGCCTAGCTTCCCCAAATCAGGGCGAGGGGTTAGACCAAGCCATGGATCTCGCCCAGCTGCAGAACCTGCTGACGGCCGTGGCCGGTGTGCGCGTCGCCTGCGTGGGCGATGTGATGGTCGACCGCTTCGTCTATGGCGAAGTCAGCCGCACCTCTCCCGAAGCGCCGATCCCCGTGCTGCACCGGGCCCGCGAGCAGGCGATGCTGGGCGCGGCCGGCAATGTCGCCCGCAACGTGGCGGCGCTAGGCGGCGTGGCGGCGTTGGCCGGCGTGGTCGGCGACGACACGGCCGCCGGCGAGGCGCTGGGGATGATCGGCGCCGAAGCCAACATCGAAGGCTACCTCGTCGCCGAGAAGGGCCGCCCCACTACGGTCAAAACCCGCTACGTCGCCGGCGGCCAGCAGCTGTTGCGGGTCGACACCGAGGACGCCAGCCCGGTCGATTCGGCCAAGCTGCTGTCCGCCGTCCGGCACGCGGCCGAAGGGGCAGGGGCCATCCTGCTCTCCGACTACGGCAAGGGCGCGGTGACGCCAGCCGTGGTCGAGGCATGCCTGGCCGCCGCAAAGGCGTCGGGCGCGCGGCTGATCGTCGATTCCAAGTCGCACAGCTTCGCCGGCTACGGCGCCGCCGACGTGGTCAAGCCGAACGCCGCCGAGCTCTCGCGTGTCACAAACCTGCCGACCGGCACGGACGAGGAGGTCGAGGCGGCGCTGGCGAGGGCGCTGGAGCTGTCGCCCTGCAAGGCGGTGCTGGTCACCCGCTCGGCCAAGGGGATGTCGCTGGCCGTGCGCGGCGAGCCGGTGCGCCACTTCAGCGGCCGCGCCCGCGAGGTGTTCGACGTCTCCGGGGCGGGGGACACCGCGCTGGCAGCGCTGGGGCTGGCGCTGGCGGCAGGCGCGAGCCATGCCGACGCCATCGAGTTCGCCCTGCTGGCCTCCGGCGTCGTGGTCGGCAAGCGCGGCACCGCCACCGCCTCGCCCGAGGAGCTGATCGAGGCCGAGATCACCGCCCACATGGCTCCCGCCGAAGCCAAGATCGTCACGCCGGGCCAGATGGCGGCCCGCGTCGCCGCTTGGCGCGAGAAGGGCTTGAAGGTCGGTTTCACCAACGGCTGCTTCGACATCCTCCATAAGGGCCACGTCGCTTACCTGGCCCAGGCGCGGCAATGGTGCGACCGGCTGATCGTGGGCCTCAACAGCGACCGCTCGGTGCGGGCGCTGAAGGGTGAGGGCAGGCCGGTCAACGATTTGGAATCGCGAGCTTTAGTGCTGGCCGGCATGGCCCATGTCGATCTGGTCGCGCCGTTTGACGAGGATACCCCCGTGGCGCTGATCGAGGCCGCCCGACCGGACGTGCTGGTCAAGGGCGCGGACTATACCGAGGACCAGGTGGTGGGCGGCGACCTGGTCAAGGGGTGGGGCGGCGAGGTCCGGCTCGCGCCCATCGTCGAGGGCTATTCCACCACGGCCGCAATCGCTCGCATGACGGAAAAAGCATGACCCGGCGCATCATCTTCGTGACCGGCGGCGCCGGCTTCATCGGCTCCAACATCGTCGCCAGGCTGGCCGAGGACACCTCGCTCGACGTCGTGGTCTGCGACCGGCTGCACGATGTGGAGAGCGGCAAATGGCGCAACATCGCCAAGCACCCCGTCGGCGACTTCGTTCATCCCGACAACATGATGGAATGGCTGGAGAAACGCTGGCGCGACGTCGAGGTCGTGGTCCACATGGGCGCGGTGTCCTCGACCACCGAGCCGGACGCCGACAAGATCATCCACACCAACTTCGGCCTGTCGCGAGACCTCTATCGCTGGTGCACGGACCACCAGCGCCGCTTCATCTACGCCTCGTCGGCGGCGACCTATGGTGATGGCGCCGAGGGCTTTGCCGGGACCGATGACCTGGCCTCGCTGATGGCCCTGAAACCGCTGAACACCTACGGCTGGTCCAAGGCCCTGTTCGACGTCTTCGCGGCGCGTCAGGCGGCGCGAGATTACAAGCCCCCTCAATGGGTTGGGCTGAAATTCTTCAACGTCTATGGGCCCAACGAAGAGCACAAGCAGTCGATGAAATCGGTCGCCGCACAGATCTGGCCGAAGGTCCGTGAAGGCAAGACGGTGCAGCTCTTCAAGTCCTACAACCCGGACTACGAGCACGGCGGCCAGCTGCGCGACTTCGTCTATGTCCGTGACGCCGCCGAGGTGGTGAACTGGCTGGTCCATAACGAGCAGGTGAACGGCGTCTACAACCTGGGTTCGGGCCAGGCGCGCACCTTCCGTGAGGTCGCCGAGATCATGTTCCGCGCGGCGGGGCGCGAGCCGGACATCGAGTACTCCGACATGCCGCCATCGATCCGCGAGAAGTACCAGTACTTCACTCAGGCCGACATGAGCCGCCTGCGCGCGGCGGGCTACACCGCCCCGATGACCGGGCTGGACGACGGCCTGACCGACTACGTCCAGCGCCATCTCAGCCAGCCCGACCCGTACCGCTAACCCTGCGCCATGGCCACACGCCTCACAGGCTTCAAGCGCTGGATTTTCCTGGGGACGGTCGCCTTCCTGCTGTTGCTCGTGGCCGCGGCCTTCTTCTACCGCGAGGATATCCTGCGCACCGCGCTGGACCCCAAGGTGCCGTTCCAGGCCAATGACCCGCCGCCGGCCCCTAACTATGCGAGCCGCGAGGCCTGGGCTCTGATGCCGGCTAACCCGGCGGCCGCAAGCAGGCTGCCGGCGGACGTCTTCTTCATCCATCCGACCACCTACGACGGCGGCGGCCACTGGAACGCCCCCATCGACAAGCGCGACGCCAACCGCATGCTGACCGAGGTGGTGCTGCCCAACTACGCCGGACCGTTCGTGCGGGTGGGGCGCATCTTCGCGCCGCGCTACCGCCAGGCCAGCCTCTATACCCGCCTGACCATGCGCGACGACGCCAGGGACGCACGGCGGTTTGCCTACACCGACATCCAGGTCGCCTTCCGCGTCTTCCTGGAACGCTACAACGGCGGGCGGCCGTTCGTGCTGGTTGGGGTGGAGCAGGGCGGCGAGTTGGCGGCGCGGCTGATGGCTGAGGAGATCGCGCCCAACTCGCTGGTCCGCAGCCGCATGGTCGCCGCCTATCTCATCGACACCGCCGTGCCGGCCGCCGAGTTCGGCCCCGACGCCGCCATTCCGGCCTGCACCTCGCGCCAGGAAGCCGGCTGCGTGGTCGCCTGGGCCTCCGCTGTCGAGGGCGATTTCGAGCGCGAGCGCAACGTGCTGAACCGTTCGCTGGTCTGGGGCGCCGGCGGCGCGCTGGTCGAGTTGAACGGCCGCGAACCCCTATGCGTCAATCCCCTGCGCGGCGAGGTGACCTTCGAGAAGGCGCCGGCGCGCGAGAATCTGGGCGCCGCCAACGCCACCGGGCTGGAGTGGGGAGCGAGGCCGGCCTTCCTGCAACGCCAGGCCGGCGCCCAGTGCGTCGACGGGCTACTTCGGGTCACCAAGCCCAAATCGCCGTCGTTCAAGCCGTCGGGGTCATGGGCGGAGCGGCTGAAGGTGCTGGGCGCCAACCTCTTCTACGCCGACCTGGAAGCCGACGCGCAAGAGAGGGTGGCCGAGCTTATCAAAGAGCCTTGAGGCCGTAGTAGTTGGGCTGGTCGATCCGCACCTGATCGACGATCGAGGCCTTCAGGTGGGCCAGCACGGCCGGGTCCTTCAAGGTCAGCTCGCCGGCCGCCAGCCTGTCGCAAAGCTCGGCGTTGAGGCCGGCGAAGTCGCCTTCGTGGCCGAGCAGTTCGACCAGCCGCTGCGTCGCGGCGGCCTGCGCTGACGGGCCAAGCTCGATCTCACGGCGCACGGCCGCGAGGGCGTTGACCGCCACCCTGGCCAGGAAGGCGTCGCGGTCCTTCAGCTGTGGCGCGGCGCGTTGCTCGATGAAGCCGATGACCGCATCGATCAGCTCCAACGAAGTGGGGGAGGTGATCATGCCGCGTGCTCCAGAAGGGCGATGAGGTCGATCTCGGTCTCGCTCGTCCGCCTGCCGATCATCGCCCGTTCGACCGAGGCGTCCGCGCCGGTGGCGTAGGCCGTGTACATGATCAGGCACATGACGCCCCACTTCAGCGGCCCCAGCGTCTGCCAGTAGAGCACCCGCTCCAGCGACACCCCGCCACCGTAGCCGGCCATGAGCTCCTCATAGTCGCCAAAGCCGCCGACCGGCTTGTCGCCGCCGAACCGCCAGGAGTTGACGCAGATCCACCCCAGGTCCTCAGCCGGGTCGCCCAGATGCGCCAGCTCCCAATCGAGCACCGCCGCCAGCCCCGCCTGCGGATGGATCATCAGGTTGCCGTTCCTGAAGTCGCCATGGACCAGCACCGGCGTCTCCAGCGGCGGAGCGCGGTCCTTCAGCCAGCGAAACGCCGCTTCGAAGATCGGCCGCCGGTCGCCTATGTCGCGATAGATAGCCTCGTACTTCTCCAGCTCCCTGGCGGCGTCGGAGACCGGCAGCTGCGGCAATCCTTCCAGCGGCGTGGAATGGATGGCGGCCAGCACCTCGCCGCAGCGGCGGGCGAGGGTGGGGCGCACGGCCGCGAAGGCCTCGTCGCGAACGATGCGGCGGCCCAGGGTCTCGCCCTCGACGCGGCCCATGACGTAAGCCTCGCCTAGGCCATCGGCCGGCGTGCAGACGTGGACGACGGGCGGAACCGGAGCGCCTTGGACAGACGCGGCGCGGATGAGGGCGGCTTCCTTCTCAAGCCCGATGGCGTCGCCGCTCATGCTGAAGCCGCCTGGGCTGCGGCGCAGGATCAGCGGCTTGCCGCCAGCCTCGAACGCCCAGGTCTCCTGGCTCGCCCCGCCCGACAGTCGCCGCAAGCCGCTGACGGCCCCGAGGTTCAGCGCGTTGAGGGCGTCTTCCATGACTTTAGTTGGCCGCGATCACCCGGCGTCAGTCAAACCCTCGGGCTTCCAGTCGAACAGCGCCTGCAACGTCCGCAGCGCCTTGCCGCGCTCGTTCATTAGCTTGGGGTCGCGGGCCAGGATCAGACGGGCGTCGTCCGCCGCTACGGCGATGAGGTCACGATGCGCCACTGGGTCGGCCAGCCGGTAGGCCGGAAAGCCGCTCTGGCGCAGGCCCAGCGGATCGCCGCCGCCGCGCAGTTCCAGGTCCAGTTCGGCGATGGTGAAGCCGTCATCGGTCTTGCGCAGAATATCCAGCCGCTTCTGGGCGGTGGCCGACAGCGGCGGATCGTAGAGCAGCACGCAGGCGCTCTCCCGGTCGCTGCGGCCGACGCGCCCGCGCAGCTGGTGCAGCTGGGCAAGGCCGAACCGCTCGGCCTGTTCGATGACCATGATGGTGGCGTTGGGCACGTTGACCCCGACCTCAACGACCGTGGTGGCGACCAGCACGGCGACCTTGCCGTCGGCGAAATCGGCCATCACGGCATCCTTCTCGGCCGAGGGCATCTGGCCGTGGACGAGGCCGACCGACGAGCCCAGCACCTGGCGCAGGGCCTGCGCCCGGGCTTCCGCTGCGGCCAGGTCCATCAGCTCGGACTCATTGACCAACGGGCAGATCCAGAAGGCCTGCGCGCCCGCGCCGACCGCGCGACGCAGCCGCTCGACGATCTCGCCGATGCGCGGCATGGGCACGGCGCGGGTGGCCACCGGCGTGCGGCCGGGCGGCTTTTCGTCGATGCGCGAGACGTCCAGGTCGCCGAACACCGTCAGCTCCAGCGTGCGCGGGATGGGCGTCGCCGACATAGCCAGCAGGTGAACGCCGGCGCCCTTGTCCTGCAGCCGCTTGCGCTCGCCGACACCGAAGCGGTGCTGCTCGTCGACCACTGCCAGCGTCAGCGCCTTGAACACCACCTCGTCCTGGAAGAGCGCATGGGTGCCGACCGCCACCGCCGCCGACCCGTCGGCCAGCGCGCGCAGCTTCTCGGCCCGCCCGCCGCCCTTGTCGCGGCCGGTCAGCAGGATGGTCTTGATGCCTTGCACGGCCAGCGGGACGGCCAAGGTCTCGAAGTGCTGGCGGGCGAGGATTTCGGTGGGCGCCATCAGGGCCGACTGCATGCCCCCGGCGGCGACGTCGGCCATGGCCAGCATCGCCACCACGGTCTTGCCGGCCCCGACGTCGCCCTGAAGCAGCCGGCTCATCCGCTCACCGGAGGCTAGGTCGCCGCGCACCTCCGACAGCGACCTGATCTGCGCGCCGGTCAGCCGGTAGGGCAGGGCCTTTTCGACTGCCTCAGACAGCGGCTGAGGCCGCACGACAGGGGCCGGATGGGATCGACGCTCGGCCTTGCGCTGGGCCAGCGCCAGCTGGTGGGCCAGCAACTCGTCATAGGCCAGCCGCCGCCGGGCACGGGACAGCGGCGAGGTGTCCGCCTCGGACAGCGGATTGTGCAGGATGGCCAGCGCGTCGCGCCAGCCAGGGAGCTTCTCGCGGGCCAGCCAGGCGGGGTCCTGCCACTCGGGCAGCTCCGGCGAGCGCTCCAGCGCCTCCAGCGCCAGCTTGCGGATGGTGCGTGACGGCAGGCCGGCGGTGGCGGGATAGACCGTCTCGATCTGCGGGATATCGTCCACCCGCTCGGCGCCCAGCATGTAGTCGGGGTGGACGATCTGGATCTCCGAGCCGAACCGCTCGACCTTGCCGCTGACGGCGCGTTTCGAGCCGATCGGGTTCTTCTGGATCAGGTGATCGCCGTGGCCCTTAAACCAGATCAGCGTCAGGAAACCCGTGCCGTCGAAGGTTCTGATCTTCCACGGCAGGTCGCGGCGGCCGGGCTTCTGGTGGGCCTCCACCGAGACGATCAGGGTCTGAACCTCGCCTTCGCGCACCTGGTCCACCGTCGTGGGCGTGCGGCGCACCAGGCCGCTGGGCGCCAGGAAAGCGACATCGCGCACGATGGGCCCGGCGACCTTCTCCAGCAGCGGCGCAACGCGGGCGCCCACGCCTTTCAGCGTGCCCACCGGCGCAAATAGCGGGAACAGAATCTCTGGTCGCATCGCTGACAGCATAGCGCGGGTGGCGCCGGACGCTTGCCCGCTCTATATCCGCCCGCTCGGTTCAAGACGGTTCATGGAAGACACGCGGCTCAAGAGGCTGAAATTCCGCGCGTGGCATCGCGGCTTTAGGGAAGCGGACCTCATTTTGGGGCCGTTCTCGGACACCCATGCCAGGAGCTTCACCGCCGACCAGCTGGACGCCTTCGAGCGGCTGCTCGATGAGCCGGACCACGACATCTACGACTGGATCGTCGGCCGCCGGTCCACGCCCCCTCAGTTCGAGGGCGAGGTGATGGACATGCTGCGCGCCTTCGACCCGGCCATCGGCGGAGACCACCATGGCGCATGACGGCGGCGGCCGACTCACCACACCGGCCGACCTGAAGAAGATCGCCAGGGAAGACGGCCGCTTCGAGCTGGCCGGCGCGCCGGAGGGTTTCGACGCCCTGATCATGGCCGACCTCGCCCGGGCGCGGGGCGGCCTCAACGCCTTCATCGCCCGTGACGGCGCGCGGGCCCAGTCCTTCATCGGGGCGCTGGGCTTCTTCGCGCCCGAGATAGAGGTGCTGCACTTCCCCTCGTGGGACTGCCTGCCCTACGACCGCATCGGCCCCTCGGCCGCGGTAGCGGCGCAGCGGATGGCGACGCTGTCGCGGCTGGTCGGCGAGTTCGACGCCAAAAAGCCGGTGATGCTGGTCACCGCCACGGCGGCCGCCTTGCAGCGGGTGCCCGATCAGAAGGTCATCCAGCGCGCCAGCTTCGATGCCCGGCCCGGCCAGGACGTCGATATCAAGGACCTGGAGGCCTACTTCGCCGTCAACGGCTACGCCCGCGCCTCGACGGTGTCGGAGAAGGGCGAGTTCGCCATCCGCGGCGGCGTCATCGACGTCTTCCCGCCGGGGGCCGAGGAGCCGGTGCGGCTGGACCTGTTCGGCGACACGCTGGAGAGCATCCGTGCGTTTGACCCCGAGACCCAGCGCTCCACCAGGCAGCTGAAGGAAATCGCCCTGCTGCCGGTCAGCGAGGCGCTGCTCGACAAGGACACCATCGCCCGCTTCCGCAAGGGCTACGTCGAGACGTTCGGCAACCCGGGCGACGACTCTCTCTACGCGGGGGTCAGCGAGGGCACGCGACGGGCGGGGCTCGAGCACTGGCTGCCGCTGCTCTACGCCAAGATGGCGACCATCTTCGACTACCTGCCGGATGGGGCGCTGGTCGGCGTCGACCACCTGGTCGGCGAGGCCCGCGACGAGCGGCTGGCGATGATCGAGGACGCCTATGACGCCCGCGCCTCGGCCGACAGGAAGTCCGCCTACCGCCCGCTGGAGCCACGCGCCCTCTATCTGGACGCCAAGGAGTGGGAGAGGCGGGTAGGGGAGCGCCCCAGCCGCCACTTCACGCCCTTCCAGAGCGACGCCGCCGGCGTGGTCGACATGGGCGCCAGCATGGGCCGCACCTTCGCCGCCGAGCGCCAGCAGGACAGCGTCAACCTCTTCCAGGCCACCGCCGAGCACGCCACCCGGCTGGCCGCAGCCGGCAAGCGCGTCCTCTTCGCCTCCTGGACAGAGGGCTCGTCCGAGCGGCTGGGTCAGATGCTTGCCGACCACGGGCTGAACAGGGTGCCGTTCGCGCCCTACTGGCAGGCCGCCAAGGCCGCCGACCCCAAGACCCCCCAGCGGGTCGTGTTGCCCATCGAGGGCGGCTTCGAGACCGACAACCTCGCCGTCATCTCCGAGACCGACATTCTGGGCGACCGGCTGGCGCGCCCCCGCCGCAAGCGCCGCGCCGCCAACTTCCTGGCCGAAGCCTCGGCGCTGAGCCCGGGCGATCTGGTCGTCCACATCGATCACGGCATCGGCCGCTATGAGGGGCTGAAGACGCTGGAGGTGCAGGAGGCGCCGCACGACTGCCTGGAGCTGCACTACCACGGCGAGTCCAAGCTCTATCTACCGGTCGAGAACATCGACCTGCTAACCCGCTACGGCGCCGAGTCCGACGGCGTGCAGCTGGACCGCCTTGGCGGGGCCGCCTGGCAGTCGCGCAAGGCCAAGGCCAAGGAGCGGCTGCGGGAGATGGCCGAGGGCCTGATCCTCATCGCCGCCGCCCGTCAGTTGAAGACCGTCGAGGAGACCGACCCGCCGCAAGGCCTGTTCGACGAGTTCTGCGCCCGCTTCCCCTACGAGGAGACCGACGACCAGCTCAATGCCATCGGCGACGTCCTGGGCGACTTGGCGGCCGGCAAGCCGATGGACCGGCTGATCTGCGGCGACGTGGGCTTTGGCAAGACCGAGGTGGCGTTGCGGGCCGCCTTCGTGGTGGCGATGAGCGGCAAGCAGGTGGCGGTGGTCTGCCCGACGACCCTGCTGGCCCGCCAGCACTACAAGACCTTCGTCGACCGCTTCCAGGGCTGGCCCATCAAGGTGCGGTGCCTGTCACGGCTGGTCGTCACCAAGGAAGCCAACGAAACCCGCGAAGGCCTGGCCAACGGCGAGATCGAGATCGTCATCGGCACCCACGCCGTCCTCTCCAAGCAGGTCAGCTTCAAGGACCTGGGATTGGTGGTCGTCGACGAGGAGCAGCACTTCGGCGTCAAGCATAAGGAAAAGCTCAAGGAGCTGCGGGCGGACGTCCATATGCTGACCCTCACCGCGACCCCCATTCCACGCACCTTGCAAATGGCGCTCAGCGGCATCCGAGAGATGAGCATCATCGCCACCCCGCCAGTCGACCGGCTGGCGGTGCGGACCTACATCACGCCCTGGGACCCGATCACCCTGCGCGAGGCGCTGCTGCGTGAGAAGTACCGCGGCGGCCAGGCCTACTTCGTGGTGCCGCGCATCAAGGATCTCACAGAGGTCGAGCGTTTCCTGCGCGAGCAGGTCCCGGAGGTGAAGTTCGTCGTCGGCCACGGCCAGATGGCGCCGACCCAGCTCGAAGAGGTGATGGGCGCCTTCTACGACGGCGAATACGACGTGCTGCTGTCGACGACGATCGTGGAGAGCGGCCTCGACATCCCCACCGCCAACACCCTGATCATCCATCGCGCCGACATGTTCGGCCTGTCGCAGCTCTATCAGCTTCGCGGACGGGTGGGCCGGGCCAAGACCCGCGCCTACGCCTACATGACCACGCCCGTCGAAAAGCAGATCACCCTGTCGGCCGAGAAGCGATTGAAGGTGCTCCAATCGCTCGACAGCCTGGGCGCCGGCTTCCAGCTGGCCAGCCACGACCTCGACATCCGCGGCGGCGGCAACCTGCTGGGGGACGAGCAGTCGGGCCACATCAAGGAGATCGGCGTCGAGCTCTACCAGCAGATGCTGGAAGACGCCGTCGCCGAGCTGCGCGAGCGGCAGGGCGACGTGGCGGCCCACGCCGACCGCTCCTGGTCGCCGCAGATCAACACCGGCGCGGCCGTGCTCATCCCCGAAGCTTATGTGCCCGACCTCAACGTCCGCCTGGCGCTCTACCGCCGCCTGTCCGAAGCCGAGAAGGTTGACGACCGCGAAGCCCTGGCCGCCGAACTGATCGACCGCTTCGGCCCGCTGCCGCCGGAAGCGGGGCAACTCCTTAAGGTCGTCGCCATCAAGGGGCTGTGCCGCGAGGCCAACGTCTCGAAGATCGACGTCGGGCCCAAGGGCGCCGTGGCCAGCTTCAAGGACGACCACTTCGCCAACCCCGGCGCGCTGATGGAGTTCGTCGGCCGCAACATGGCGGTGTGGAAGGTGCGTCCGGACAACAAGGTGGTGGTCAAGGGCGAGTGGGAAACCCCCGTTCAACGCCTCGACGCCGCCGAACGCGTCCTCACCCAGCTGGCGAAATTGGCGAAGGCTTAGGCCGCAGCCCTGGCTAGCTTTCGCCACTAGCGGCAAGGGGGGCTTTCCAGGCCGTCAACGACTGAATGAGTGGCCTTGAGAACCCTTCTTGGAGCTAATTCGATGTGAGCTCAGCAAGAGTATTGCGACCTATCCTGCAAAGGTGGGTATCACTTTCAAGGTAGAAGGCTAAGGCAATCACGGCATTAAATACCGCCCACCCTCGGCCACGCGACCAAGAGGCCGCATCTGGCCGAAGGACGTCCTGGAACACCGCTCTGCCAGAAGCATCAAGCAGGCTCCAGGCTACCAACAAGTCGCAGGCGGGGTCGCCGACGCCAAGTAGTCCAAAGTCGAGCACACCGACGATCCGCCCGTCCCGAGTCAAGAGATTGCCAGGGTGAAGGTCGCCGTGCACCCATGAGCCTGGTCCTTCGTACGAGGGTGCTGCCAGAGCATCACGCCAGATGGCTAAGACCGCTGGGCGGTCGATTTCCTTTCCCAAGAATTCGAGGTCCCGCCGCACCCGCTCATCAAGGAGCGACAGAGGAACGCCTCGACTGTGATTCATAGGGCCTGCTGCGGGGCCACTTGAAGCATCGACGGATTGTAGCCTGACGAGGAACCGAGCCAGGGTGGCCGCTGCTTCGTTGAGATCCAGGGTTGAAGCTGTGGCCGCGTCTTCGCCCGGCAGCCAAGGGCAGACCGACCAGGCCCACGGGTAGCCTTCTGCCGGAACTCCCGCGCCTATTGGAGCAGGGATCGTGAGGGGGAGCTTAGGTGCAAGCCATGGCAGCCACCGTTGGTCCCGCTCAGCTTGTATCGCCGCCGCTAATCTAGCAGGCAGCCTAACGGTCAAGTGGTCTCCGAGGCGATATAAGGCATTGTCTGTTCCGGCGGGAATTACTTGCGACAAAGCCAAGTCTGCCCACTGCGGAAACTGCCCGGCGAGCAGGCGGCGGACCAGCGCCTCGTCAATGTCAGGGCCGAGGTCGTGAGCACTCATGCGAAGCCTAGCGTTTGAAGTGAGCGTGTTTGCCGCCGCGTCTGCGTCCCCGGCCACTACCGACGTTAGGGCCGCTCTAGGCGGCCGCTTCCAGAGCCTTGTCGATGGCCAGCACCAGCCGATCGGGGGCTTCGGCGCCGACGGCGGCGACCTTGCCGCCGAAGACCATGAAGGGGACGCCGGTGACGCCGGCCTGCACCGCCATCATGTGCTCGCGGCCGATGACCTGCTTGTCGGCGTCTTCAGAGAGCAGTTTCAGCACCATCAGCCGGTCCATGCCGCAGTTCTCGGCAATATCTGCCAGCACCAGCGGGTCGCCGATGTCGCGCAGATCAGTGAAGTAGGCGCGCATCACCGCCTCCAGCACCTTGACCTGCAGGCCCTGTCCCTGCGCCCAGCGGATCAGCCGGTGGGCGGCGTTGGTGTTGGGGCTAACCGGAATGTCGGCCAGCTTCAGAACGATGCCGTCCTCCGCGGCCGCCTGCGTCAGCGCCTCCATCATCGCCTTGCGGCGCTCGGGGTCGGTGAACTTGGCGGCCATGTAGGCGCGGCGGTCGACGCCTTCCTCGGGGATGGAGGGGTCGAGTTGGTAGGGCCGCCAGACGATCTCGGCGGCCACATCGGGGCGGAGCGCCAGGGCCTTTTCGAGCCGTTTCCAGCCGACGTAGCACCAGGGGCAGACGACGTCGGCGATGAAGTCGATGTGGAGGG
>Ga0190272_10000678_pt1 | contig 17170 bp, 13 predicted proteins | sample Popmic504T_FD_133746 | JGI IMG/M metagenome (GOLD analysis project Ga0190272, IMG submission 133746) | Populus adjacent soil microbial communities from riparian zone of Shoshone River, Wyoming, USA - 504 T | ecosystem: Environmental > Terrestrial > Soil > Riparian zone | place: USA: Wyoming... | reverse complement strand
CGAGGCGTCCGACTCGATGGCGTCGAGCACCTCGGCGTCGCCGGCGAACCTGCGGCGCACCAGGTCGACCAGGGACCGCAACGCCGACCCACCACCACCCGCGACAGCGCCGGCGGCCTTACCGGCGAGCGCCGCCGCGATGGCAACCAGAATCGGATCAGGCATGCCCGTAACCCCCTCGTGATCGGACCACTCCGAACGTAGCAGCGGCCGGTGTCCCATGGCAGAAGCAGAGCTGAAGGGTGTACGAGTGACCGGTCACGCCGTACGGTCGAAGAGCGATATCACCGTCGGGGGGTGGGAATCGTGACGACAGCCGACGGCTGGGCCAATGCGCTTTCGGGAACGGTCGCCGGGCACGCGGTGCAGGCCGGCGCCGTGTACGGGAACATCCATTTCCACGGACCGGCGGACCGGCCGGCGCACCCGACGCCCCGGCAGTTGCTGTCGCCGCCGGCGCACTTCACCGACAGGGCGGCGGAACTGGCGCAGATCGACGGCATCGTCGCCGCGGCGTCCGGCTCCGAACGGCCGCCGCTGGTGGTGCTGAGCGGGCCGGGCGGCGTCGGCAAGACCGCGTTGGCGCTGCGCTGGGCGCACCGGGTACACGACCGGTTCGCGGACGGCCAGCTGTACATCGACCTCGCCGGCTTCAGCGACGCAGGGGCGGTGGACCCGGGCGAGGCGTTGGGGCAGTTCCTGCGGGCGCTCGGTGTCGCGCCGCAGCAGGTGCCGGTCGCGCTGAAGGAACAGGCGGCGCTGTACCGGTCGTTGACCTCGCGGCTGTCCCTGCTCGTGCTGCTGGACAACGCGTACTCGTCGGCCCAGGCCAGGGTGCTGGTGCCCGCGTCACCGGCGAGCGTGGTGCTGGTGACCAGCCGCAGCCGCCTCACCGGCCTGGTCGGTGCCGGCGCCCGGCTGGTCGAGGTGCGGCCGCTCGCCGAGACCCCGGCGGTGTCGCTGCTGGCCAGCACCGTCGGCGACGCCAGGGTCGCCAGCGAGCCGGATGGCGCGGCCACCCTGGTGCGGCTGTGCGGTGGGCTGCCCATCGCGATCTGCCTCGCGGCGGCGCGGCTCGCGGCCCGGCCGCGGTGGTCAGTGGGCCGGGTGGTGTCCGAACTGGTCGACGAGCACGGCCGCCTGGCCGCGCTGTCGGGGCCGTCGACCGGGGATGACCTGTCGGTGCAGGCGAGCTTCGACCTGTCGTACCAGCTGTTGCCGGGCGGAGCCGCCACCCTGTACCGCAGGGTGGGGCTGCATCCCGGCCGCGAATTCGGGCCGGCCGTCGGGGCCGCGGCGCTCGACCGGCCGCCGGCCGAGACCGATCGGCTGTTCGGTGAGCTGGTCGAGGCCAACCTGGTCGAGGAGATCCGCGAGGATCGGTATCGGCTCCACGACCTGCTGCGCCTGCACGCCAGGCAACGCACCTCGACCGACGACACCGAGCAGGACCGCGACGACGCCCAGCGCCGGATGCTGGAGTGGTACCTGGCCGCGGCCAGGGTCGCCGACCGCCTCATCACCCCGTACCGCAAGCGGCTGCCGTACGAGTTCGTCTCCAGTCCGGACGGGCTGCCCGGGCTCGCCGGATGGGACGAGGCCCTCGGTTGGCTCGACGACGAGCGGGCGAACCTGGTGGCCGCCGGACGGGCCGGCCTGGAGCGCGGATGGTTCCCGCTGGCCTGGCAGCTCGCCGACGTCATGTGGCCGTTGTTGTTGCACCGCAAGCACTACCGCGACCGGGTGGGGATCGACGAGCTCGGACTGGAAGCGGCCCGCCGTTGGGGTGACACCGCGGCCGAGGCCACCATGCTCAAGCGGCTGGGACGGGTGTCGTCCACCCTCGGCCGCTACGACGACGCCGAGCGGCACCTGCGGGCGGCCATGACCAAGTGGGCCGAGGTCGGCGACGGTCACGGCGTCGGCGACGCCCAGGAAGGCCTCGGGCTGATGTACGTGGACCTCGGTCGGATGGACGACGCCGCCGCCGAGTTCGAGCGGGTGCTCGCGCGCTACCGGGAGCTGGGCGTGAACCGCAGGATCGGCCTCGCCTCGATCAACCTCGCGATGGTGCTGCCCCGGCTCGGACGCGCCGCCGACGCCCTGCGGCACATCGAGGAGGCCCGGTGCATCCTCGACACGCTGGCCGACGTGGACCCGTACAACGGCGCCAGGGCGCTGGTCGTCCAGGCCGCGGTGCGCTGCGCCATGGGCGAACTCGACGCGGCCACCGCGCTCGCCGTCACCGGACTCGAGCGGATGCGCGCGCTCGGGTCCAGGTACGGCGAGGCGGAGGCCGACGAGGTGCTCGCCGACGTGGAGCTGCGACGCGGCAACCTGGCGTCCGGCCGCACGCACTTCGACCTCGCGGAGCGGGCCTTCGCCGCGCTGCGCTCACCCCGCGAGGCCGACCTCCGTGCCCGCCTGGGGCCGAGCTTCTACCCGCAGGACCCCGCGAGGTAGAGGACCGCGGCCACCTCGGCGGTGGCGGGCGTCCGCAGCACCCGCAGCCGCCCGTCCCGTGAGCCGACTGCGGTTCTGTTGCCCGGCAAGGGAACCAGGACCATCGTCAAACCTGGATAGGCGTCGAGGAGAGCGGCGACGATGGCCGTGACGTCACCGGTCACGCCGTCCGTGATCAGCACGTCGGCGAGCCGGCAGCGACGCGCCCACCCGTCCTCCCCGACGGTGACCACCACCGGCTCCAGCACGGCGATCATGCGCACCACCCGCTGGGCACCGGCACCGGGCTCGCCCGCCGGTGGCGGCCCGGCTCCGGCAGCTCCAACAACCGGTACATTGTCCGGCGCAGCTCGGCGCCCGCCCGGCCCGGCCGCGACGTGAGCTGCTCGGTCACCGCGGCGCCGTACTCCCCGTGCCGACGCTCGGCATCGCGGAGCTGACGCAGCAGCGGCCGCCCGGCCACCAACGTCGGCGCGGACCGCTGGATCACCGCCTGCGGCGACCCGACCGCGGTCACGGCCGAGGCGGGCGGCTCGACCTGCAGCACCGGACGGCCGATGGCCGCCGCGTACACCGGGACCGACCCGTGGTCGCCGACGACGTGGTCGGCGGCGATGACCGCGGCCCGCCAGTCGGTGGCCGGGCCGATCAGCATCAGCCCGGCGTCGCGGCAGTCGGCGAGCCAGGACCGCACCTGGCGCGGCCCGTGGCCGAACCAGACCGCCGGGTGCACCAGCGCCGCCACCCGGAAGCCCGCCGGCGACAGCTCCTCCAGCAGGCGCGGCAGGAAGTCCTCCATTCTGGCCAGCAGGCTCGACGTGCCCCACGTCGAACTGACCACCACCAGCTCCTGACCGTCCTCGACGCCGAGCGCGGCCCGGTACTCTGCCCGGTACGGCAGGCTGGCCACCAGACGGTCATAACAAGGGTCACCGGCCACGACCGCGACCTCGGCCGCCTCCGGGCACTGGGACCGCAGAACCTCGAGGTCGCTGTCGTGGGACACGACGATCGCGCTCGCCAACACCCGCCCGTCGCGGGTCAGACGCTGGGCGTCCAGCCCGTACACCGGCGGCCGGGCCGACCGGTTCCGCGAGTCGGGCGGCGGCTGGCACACCTTGCCGTGCCCGGCCCCGTGCGGCATCACCATCAGCGGCGCGTGCACCTGGTGCAGCCCACCGTGCGCCGCCGCCAGCGCGAGATCAAAGCGCTCCCGGGTCGCCTGCTGCCACGGGAGCACCACCCCGTCCGTCGCCTGCAGGAACCTCGCCACCCCGTTGCTGAACGCGTCCGGCGCCTGGCTGAACACCACCTGGACCCGGTGGTCCGACTCGATCAGATCGAGCACGTCCAGCAGCCGGTGTCCGCTCGTGACCGTGTGCACGATGACCAGAACACTGCGGCAGTTCCCCCGCGTCACCCACCGGTCCGCGTCCAACCCGACCGGAACCGGCAACCACTCCGTATACATGGCACGCCCCCTTCGGCAGCGACACAGCTACCTGAGGTGAGCGTGCGGGCCCACTTTGCCCATCGACTTGCAATTCGCTTGTCACCCCGCTGGACCAAAGGCTGCGCCGAGCCGGTCCTGTAACGCTGGAGGCCGTGGTGCCGATGAGGGGGACTGTGGCGACGCAATGGGTGGTGTCCATGATCGGCGGTCACCGATCATGGACCCAAGAGCTGAGGGACGTCAGCAGAAAGGTGCCCAGAGGCACTCGTAGTCGAGAAGTAGGTGCAAGTAGTGCAGTAGCTCGAGGAAGGACACGGGTGTCGTCCAGCTTTCGTTGGTTCGCCACGCCAGCTGCAGCGTGACCGTCATTGGGGTAAGGCTGTAGGCCGTTGGTGTCTAGCCCCCAACAGCCTGTTACGCACCTTAGACCCAACGGTGCGACCACCCCCCGGTGGTGGAAGATCCGAAATGCAACCGATTAGAATATGTTACTTATAGTAACGTATACTACGGTAACCTACTCACGGTCGGTGGACGTATCAAGAACGCTCAACTGCGAGCGGACGGCGTCGCCTTCTGTGCTCGTCAGATCGTCAAAGATGGACACGGCGCGGGTCCATGCGGTCCGAGCGCCGTCGCGGTCTCCGGTGGTACGCCGCACCCGGCCAAGGACGGCCAGCGCCCGTGCCTGTCGTAGCGAGTCTTGGGTCGACTCGCCCAGTTCGATGGCGCGAGCCGCGTGCCGGGCGGCCTCCACGAGCGACCCGATCGTATACTCTACCGACGCCAGGACCGTCAAGGCTTCTGCGGCCTTGACGTCGTCGTGGCTCAGTTCGTGGATCTCCAAGGCACGCAGGCAGTGGTCCCGGGCGTCGTCGTACCTGCCCCATTCGAGATACAGACTGCCGAGGTCGGTGAGGGTGTCACCCTGACCTCGTAGATGGTCGATCTCTCGGCGGATCCTCAGCGTGGACTCGAAGTACGCCAGTGCCTTGTCGTAGTCCCCGAGTCGCCGGTAGGTGTCGGCGATCCGGTGCAGGCCGTATGCCTGGCCGTAGGCGGAGCCGCTCTCGCGGAATACCTGGACCGTCTCCTCATACAGTTGGACCACCACGCCGAGTTCTCCCAGCTCGAGATGGGCGGTCGCAAGGTTGTGCTGGCCGATGGCCCGCAGTTCGACGTTGCCTGCGGCGATCGCTGTCGTCACGGCCAACCGGAAGTATTCGAGCGCGATGAGGTAGTCGCGGCGTCCGAAATGAATCCGGCCGATGTTGATCAACATGCCTGCTTCGGCCGGCCGGTCGCCGAGCAACTTGGCCGACTGAAGCCCGACGGCCAGGGCGTCCAGGAAGTCGTCCTTGAAACCCGATCGTTCAAACCCTTCGGACACCGTGGCCGGTATCCGCCACGCATGGCCGTGCAGCCCATGCCGTGCTGCGCGATGAGTGACGGCGATGAGATTGTTCCGCTCTTGGTCGAGCCATCGGTGTGCGTCTTCGTTCCCGGTGAATCTCGTTGGCACGACGTTCCTGTTGGTCGGCAATCGGGGTACGTCCTGTGCCTGAGGGATGAGTTGTCTGCGAACGTTCGTTGCGGTGTCGAGGTAGAAGTCGGCCAACTGGACAAGCGCCGTTCGCCGGCGGTCCTCGGGCTCCTCGGCCTCGGTCAGGTCGGCGGCGTACTCGTGGAGTAGGTCGTGGAGCTGGTATCTATGTCGGCCGATCGGCTCGAGGAGATGGCACTGGGTCAGCTCGTCGAGGTGATCCTGCGTGGCGCCATGAGCTCCGCCGGACAACGCGTCCGCGGCGGCACTGCTGAGGCTGCGGCCGGGATGCAGGCCGAGTAGCCGGAAAAGTCTCGCCGCCCCGTCCGAGAGTCCTCCGTACGACCAGGAGAAGACGCCGGCCAACGTCGCGGCTTGGTCGTCGCTGTCGGTCATCGACACGAGAAGTCCGTCGAGTTCGTACGCGAGTTCCGCGAGGCCGGCGTCTGCTCTGGTGGCCACCCGATGGCCGATGATCTTGAGCGCCAGCGGGAGGCCGCCGGACAGACCGGCGAGCACGTCGAGTGCCGCAGGCTCTCGGTCGCAGCGCGGCCGTCCGATTTGTCGGCGCAAGAGGATCGTGGACTCCTCGTGTGACATGGGAGCGACCTCGACGGTGTCCACACCATCGATCACCGCGAGCCCGGTCAGCCTGCCGCGGCTCGTGAGCAGGACCGAACAAGTCGTACCGGCCGCGTTCAGCAAGGGCCTCGAATGATCTGAGTCTCCGACGTTGTCCAGCACCAGCAGCGTCGGCGAGCGAGCGCCGAGCACGGCGCTCAACTTTGCCTGGCGTTGATCGACGTCCGCCGGAATCCGGTCTGCCGCCACGCCGAGCTTGCCTAGCAACGCGGTCATCGCGTCAGCGGCGGAGACGGGGGCGCCGGCGCCGTAGGCGTTGAGGTTGAGGAAGAACTGACCGCCCGGGAAGCGGTGACGGCGGCTCGTCGCCCAGAACACGGCCAAGCTGGTCTTTCCGACCCCCGGCATTCCGTGCAGCGCCACCACCTTCGCGTGATGCGCGTCGGCGTTGTTGATGAAGTGGTCATCCAGGGCGGTCACAAGGGTTTCGCGGCCGGTGAAGTTGGTGGCGCCACGGGGCAGGTGCGAAACGGGTGTCCCGTTTCGATTGGTCGGCGCGGGCGTACCGGATCGGTGACGGGAGAGGATCTCGGCGTGAGCCGCCTGAATGGCCGGTCCGGGCTCGGCGCCCAACTCGTTGAGCACCTGACGGCGGAAACGTACGAAGAAGCTCGTCGCATCGACGAATCGGCCCATCCGGTCCAACGCCAGCATTCGCTGCATGGCGAACACCTCGTCCGTCGGATGATCGTCGATCATCGGGCCCAGCAGCCTCAGGGCTTCGGCGTGCTCGTTCAGCTCGAGCAGGCTGGAGATCAGTGAATGCTGAGCGGGCACGAGGTCTCCGATTATCATCTGCCCGCGGCGTTCGGCCGCCCATTCGGTACGGAGGTCGGTGAGTGGAACGCCGTGCCACAAGGCGACGGCGTCGGACAGCAGGCTGCGTGCCCGCAGGTGGTCCTGCTGACTCCTGGCGGTGTTGGCCCGGTCGACCTGCTGCCGGAAGCGGTGGTAGTCCACCAACCGAGGGTCGAGATCCAGGCGGTACGAGCCGGCGTCGTTGCGGAGATCGTTCGGTACACCCGCGCGCTTCAGGATGCCGCGCAACCGGCTCACCGGACTGTGCAGGGTTCCCTTGATCTCGTCGCTCGAACGCCCGTTCCAGAGCTGCTGAACAATGGTGTCGACCAGTACCGGACGGCCGACGTTGAGCAGCAGGATCGTCAACAGTGCCCGTTGTTTCGCTACCCCCAGGTATACCGGTTGCCCAGCGACGTGCAACTGGGTCCGGCCCAGGATCGTGAACTCCACCGGCGCCCTCCCCTGCGGTGGTCACGGGCCAATTACCCAGTGTGCTCCCATTGGCCACCGACGGCAAAGTCAGAAAAGGCTCGATACCGTCTCGGGGTAATGGCTGGGCTGGGCGGGTGACGGGGAGGATGTTAGGCGACCGAAATGAGCGAATTCGAACACTGCGTGTGACCGGCCACGGAAAGTGCTTGGTTCACATGGCAGTCATTGATACGGCCATGCGGGAACTGATTCCGCGTGGGTAACTCGTCCCTATCGTCGGAACATTGAGGCTCGGTTCTGTCCACGAACTCGACACCAGGGCTGTCCGAGCAGCGTCGAACGACCGTGGTGTCGAGTTGGTGGACGGGGCGGTGGGGCTGTTACCAGGGCCAGGTCCAGGCGGTGATCTTCGCCTTGGAGATGTTGGTGGGGAGCAGCGGCAGACCGTCGACGGGTGGGGTGGGGCCGCCCGGTTCGGGGGTGACGCCGCCGGCGGCGACGCGGTCCAGGGTGGCCATGCCTTCCGGCGTGATGGTGCCGAAGATGGAGTAGTCGGGCCGCAGCGCGGAATCGCCGTAGACGAGGAAGAACTGGCTGCCGTTGGTGTCGGGGCCGGCGTTGGCCATGGCCAGGGTGCCGCGTGGGTAGATCCGTCGTGCGCCGGTCGGGTCGGTCGGTGCGGGCGCGAGATCGGTGGGCAGTTCGTCGAGGTAGCGGTAGCCGGGTCCGCCGGAGCCGGTGCCGGAGGGGTCGCCGCACTGCAGGACCTTGAGGGTCGAGTATGCGGTGAGGCGGTGGCAGATCGTCCGGTCGTAGAACCGGAACAGGGTGAGGTGCACGAAGCTCTGGACGGTGCACGGCGCCTGCTCGCGGTTGAGCACGAGCGGGATCTTGCCGTGGTTGGTGCGCAGCTCGACGGTGACGGTGCCGCGGTCGGGGGTGTGGCGCGGGTCCAGCGGCAGTGGCACCGGGCGGGCGGCGGGCTCGTCAGGGGTCCTCGTGTACTGGCACGGACCGTGGGTCTGGCCGGGTGGCCAGTGGCGTTCGGCCGCGGCCGAGCCGTCGGCCGTTCCCTCGGCCGGGCCGGCGATCGCCGGGCTTCCCGCGCCGAGCAGCAGGCTCGCGCCCAGTGCGGTCGCGGCGGCCACCGCGGCGAGCCGACCCGTGCGTGACAGTGTTGTCGTCACCGGTACCTCCCCATGATCATGGCGTCGATCTCCAGGCAGCGTATGACCGATCCGCACTCGCCCGACAGCGCCATTCAGCCGCCATCGGGCCGCCGTTCGCGCGCGCAATCTGTCGCATGAACGTGACACCAGTCTGGTTCAGCGCGGCCAAAACCAGACTGGTGTCGCGTTCATGCGGGGGAGTACCCGGCGGGGTTCGGGTGGGTATCGGCGGCGGGGCGGTGGGCCTCAGCACGGGTTGGCGGGCCGGCGGGAGTTCGCCCGGACAGCGAGGTGCGGGGGTGTATGGAGCTGCTGGAGCGGCAGTCCCAGCTGCGGGAACTGCTTGCCGCGCTGGAACGCGCCGGCGTGGTCGGACGGGGTGGCCGGGCCGGACCGGCCGGGACCACGGTGCTCGTGTCCGGCGAGGCCGGGATCGGCAAGACGTCGTTGCTCACCGAGTTCGTCGACCGTGTCGGCGGCGCGGCGCGGGTGTTCCTCGGGACGTGTGAGGCGCTGCTGACGCCGCGGATGCTCGGGCCGTTCCGGGACATGGCGCGGGACCACGGCGGCGCCCATCCCGGGCTCGGCGCCGACGACCGGGACGCCGTCATCGACGCGTTGCTCGACGCCATGAGCGGGGCGGGCGTGCCGGGGCGAGGTGCGGCCGGGTGTGTCGCCGGCCCGACAGTGGTGATCATCGAGGACGTGCACTGGGCCGATGACGCGTCGCTCGACGTCATCCGCTACCTGGCCAGGCGGGTGGAGCGGCTGCCGGCGATGCTGGTGCTCAGCTACCGCGACGACGAGGTGGCCGACGACCATCCGCTGCGCAGGGTCGTGGGTGCCCTGGCGGGGCCTGCGGTGCTCCGCATCGAGCTGCCTGCCCTGACCGATGACGCGGTGCGCACGCTGGCGGCGTCCGCGGGCGCCGACCCGGACCCGGTGCTGGCGGTCGTCGGCGGCAACCCGTTCTACCTGACGGAGGTGCTGGCCGCGCCCGGCCACGGGGTGCCGCCGTCGGTGCGGCACGCGGTGCTGGCCAGGGTGGCGTCGCTGCCGGTGGCGACCAGGGAGGCGTTGGAGCAGTTGGCCGTCGTGCCGACCGGTGCGGAGACCTGGCTGGTGGCCGAGTTGGTCGACGACCCGGACGCGCTGGCCACCGCCGAGCGGCGCGGCATCGTCGTCGCGGCGGGTGGTCGGGTGCGGTTCCGCCACGAGCTGGCCAGACGGGTGGTCGAGCTCGGCACCCCGCTGTCGCTGTCGGTGGGGCTGCACCGTCGGGTACTGCGGGCGCTGGCCGCGGCCGGGGCCGACGCGTCGCTGCTCGTCCACCACGCCGTCGCGGCCGGGGACGACCGGGCCGTCGCGAGATACGCGACCGCGGCTGCCCACGAGGCCGCCGCTGTCGGCGGGCATCGGGAGACCGCGGCCTTCGCCCTGCTGGCGCTGCGACATCCCCGGTGGCTCGACGACGCCGACGTCGCCCGGCTGCACGGGCTCGCCGCGTCGGCCCTGCGGGCAGTCAATCAGTTCGGCGAGGCGATGACGCACGCGAACCAGGCGGTCCGGCTGTGGGACGCGGCCGACGCGACGCCGTACGAGCTGGGCGAGGCGTTGCTCGTGTCGTCGCGCCTGAGCACGGTGCTGGCCGATCCGGACGCGGCCCGGGCGTCGGCGTCGCGTGCGCGGATCGTCCTGGAACCGCACGGCCCCAGCCGGGCACTGGCGCAGTGCTACAGCACGCTGGGCGGGCTGGCCGCGGTCATGGCCCACCACGAGGACGCCGTGTCGTGGGCCGAGCGCGCGCTGGACCTGGCGTCGCGCATCGGTAGCCAGGACGTGGTGGCCCGCGCGCTGTGCTCGCGCGGCATCGCCATGGTCGCGCTCGGCCGCGAGTCCGGCCTCGCCGATCTGGAGCGGGCCGTCGAGGTCGCCGAGCTGTCCAGACAGGGGGACTGCCTCGCGATGGCGTCGCACAACCTGGCCGTGATCTTCCTGCGGTTCGGCCACCCCGACCGGACGCGGCGCTACCTGGAGATCGCGGAACAGGCGGCCAGGGATCACGCGTTGGACGCCATGCGGTTCCCGGTGGAGGCGCGGTGGTGCCACCTGCTTCTCTGGCTCGGCGACTGGGACGAGGCGCGGCTCCGGCTCCGGGCGCTGCTGGCCAGGGAGGCCGACCCCGGCGCCAACCTGGTGCTGCCGCTGGCCCTGCTCGGCCGGCTACTGGCCCGCCGCGGCGGGGACGCAGCCGAGCCGGCCACCGGTGGCGTAGGGCCGGGCACCGGTGGCGCCGGGCCGAGTGCCGGTGGCATAAGGCCGGGCACCGGTGGCGTGGAACCCGGGCGTGGCGAGGCCGGCGTGATGGTGGAGCAGGCGTGGAAGCTGGCGCTGGCGACCGGCGAGCAGGAGAAGATCTCGGTGGCCGGCGGGGCGCGGATCGAGGCGGCGTGGCTGAGCGGTGACGACGCGGCCGTCCACGAGGTCGCCGCGGAACTGCTCGCCGTGGCGGCCGCGCCGGGCCACGAGTTCCTCAGGGGCGAGGTGCTGCGCTACCTGCGGCGCGTCGGTGCCGCGGTCGAGCCCTTCCCCGGTTGCCGGCCCCCGGCCGCGGCCGGGATCGCCGGCGACTGGGCGTGGGCGGCCAAGCTGTGGGCCGAGGCCGAGAACCCGTACGAGGAGGCGCTGGAGCTGACCGAGTCGCCGGAGCCCGCGGTGGCGATGCGCGGGCTGGAGACCCTGGACCGCCTCGGCGCGGTGCCGGCGGCCGCCCTGGTCCGGCGGCGGTTGCGTGGCGACGGGGTCCGCGGCATCCCGCGCGGGCCGAGCGCGGCGACGCGGTCCAACCCGGGGCGCCTCACCGCCCGGCAGCTCGACGTGCTGGTGCTGCTCGCCGACGGCCGCACCAACGCCGAGATCGCCGCGCGCCTGTACTTGTCCCCGCGGACCGTCGACAACCACGTCGCCGCGGTGTTCTGCCGCCTCGGCGTCGGCTCCCGGCGCGCGGCCGCGACCCGGGCCGCCGAGCTCGGGCTCGTGAGAACTGAGTAGGCGGGCGCCAGATGTAGGTAGCCGACGCTCATTCGCCGCCGGTGCGCGGTTCCTAGCGTCGGTGCCGACACGCTCCCGCAAGAGTTGCGAAAGGAACCACCATCATGACGATCACCGTTCGACGTGCCGGCCTCGCAGCGCTGGCCGGCACGACGCTCGCGGCCGGCCTGCTGGCCGCCACCATCGCCGGGCCGGCATCGGCCGCACCGGCTCTGCGTCCGGTCGCCCCGGCGTCGCACTGCGTCTCGGCGTCGGTCCCGGCCGGCGCGGTCGTGAACGTCGCCCCGGCCAGGTGCTTCACCAGCTTCACCGACGCGCTCTCCCACGCCACGCAGGGTGCGGTCCGGCTGCCGGCCGGCGCGACCACTGTCACCCAGGGTCAGCTCGACTCCGGCAGGGCGCGGCTCATGTACCAGCAGCCCGCGCTCGTGGCGACCGTCGTCCTCGGCGTCTCGTACAAGGACACCGGCCAGAGCGGAGACACCTGGATCCACACCGGCAGCTACGGGTGTGACACCAACCCGGACGTCGACTGGCAGAACACCGGCCCGCTGGTGGGTCCCGGCGGCGGGTGGGACAACGCCATCGGCTCCGCGGTGTCCTTCTCCGACTGCACGGGCCGCTACTGGGCGAACGCCGGCTTCTGGGGCGCCAACATCGACACCCCGTGGGGCAGCGGCGTCATGAACAACGCCTCGTCGTCCATCCAGTGGTACTGAGCACCAGCAGGTGATCGACGGTGCGGGCGGCCTCCGAGGCGCCCGCACCGTTCGCGTATCAGGCCTCGAAGTGGGCGGCCAGGTTGCGAACCGACTTCGCGACGTTGCCCCGGTGGTTGCGGGGCAGGCCGAGCGTCAGTCGCAGCACGAACGGCGCCACCGCCGTCGACAGGTCGAACGTCTCCGTGACCCTGGTCCGCCCGGCGTCCACCGGCTCGAGGGTCCACCGCCAGCGGTGCCCGTAGAAGTGGCTCCAGGCGATCCGCCGGCCGTCCTCGAACTCGACGACCTTCGACGTCACCCGGTACGGCACCACGATGCGCATGGACATACCGAACCGGTCGCCGGCGCCGAGAACCTCCGGGCCGACGACGGTGCCGCGCACGCTGCGGTCACCGCTGATCGTGGCGTGGTTCGCCGGCCGCCGCAGAAAGTCGAAGATCACCTCGGCCGGTGCGTCGACGATCGCGGTGGCGCTGACGGTGTCGGCGTCCAGGGCAGTGGTGACCTCGGCCATGCGGGGACGCTAGTCGGTGATGCGTCGCCGCAGCCGCAGCGGGGCGACGAACCACAGCAGGCCGAACACCAGCGCGGCGAACACCCCGAAGACGGCCGCGGGCCAACCGCCGACGATCACCTCGCCGAGCAGCAGGACCGTGCCGGTCATGGCGACGGCCAGGCAGCCCAGCCCGGTGATGGCGAAACCGTTGGCCGAGCGGAGGATCTCCTCCCGCTGCCCGAGGCGGAACAGCAGCCGGTGCCACGCCGCCGGCGCCGTCAGGAACGCGACGGCCAGGGCCGCGAACATGACGGTGGTGAGGTGGGTGCCCCGCACGTAGTCGCCGGCGCTCGCGTACCGGTCGGTGAACGTGATCGACAGCAGGAAGCCGAACAGGATCTGGACGCCGGCCTGCGCGACCCGCAGCTCCTGCAGCAGCTCGTTGAAGTTGCGGTCCAGCCGCTGTTTCGTGGTCTCGTTATGGTGCGTCGCCGGCGACTCAGGCGATTCGGCGTCGGGTGCGTGTGTCATCGCCGCAGGAATACCACGGCGGTGACCAGCCGAAACCCTAGTTGGGACGCAACGCCGACCAACGCTTGGTGGGCCACTCGTCGGGGCGGACCGTGATGGCCGTGAGCACCAGCCCGTCGCGAACCAGCCAGCGCCCCTCGAACCCGGTGAGCGGCCGCCCGTTGTCGCGTGAGCCGGGGACGAGCAACCGGGTGGTGAAGGTGCCGGCCGGGTCGATGGTGATCTCGGCGTCCTCGAAGCCGAGCCACCGCCTGGTCATCGGGAACCACGCCTTGTAGGTGGACTCCTTGGCACAGAACAACAAGCGGTCCCAGTGCAGCCCGTTGCCGAAGGACTCCAGCTGGGCGATCTCGGCGGGCAGCGCGACGTGGGAGAGCACCCCGTCCGGCAGCGGCTCGTGCGGCTCGGAGTCGATGCCGATGGCCTGCACCTCGGTGGACTGGCCGACAGCGGCGGCCCGGTAGCCGAGGCAGTGGGTCATGCTGCCGACGACGCCGGCCGGCCAGTGCGGCGCGCCCCGTTCACCCGGCAGCAGCGGCACCGGCGGTTGGCCGATCCGGGCCATGGCGGCGCGGGCGCACGCGCGGACGGTGGTGAACTCGCGCCGGCGCTTCTCGACGGCCCGCGCGATCACCTCCTGCTCCTCAGGGAAGAGCTTGGCGTCGTCCGGGTCGTCGAACGCCTCTTCCGCGACGACGCCGTCCGGCAGCAGTTCGTCGATCACCGGCCACTCTCCGAACCTGTCGCGGGGCTGGGGACGAACCGGTCACGTGGGCGGTCCTGCGATGGTGGTTCCGGAAGGATCTGCCTGAGCAGCCCGCGTGGGTCGCGGTACCGGCGCCACTCCCGCGGGTAACCCAGCGAGACCTCCTCGAAGCGCACCCCGTCGTGGACCGTGGTCCGCGGGATGTGCAGGTGTCCGTAGACCATGGCGGCCGTGTTGAACCGCAGATGCCAGTCGGCGGTGAGCTCGGTGCCGCACCACTGCGCGAACTCGGGGTGGCGCAGCACCCTCGTCGGTTCGCGGACCAGCGGGTAGTGGTTAGCCAGCACCATGGGCAGGTCGGGGTCGCACTCGGCGAGGCGCTTCTCGGTGAGCCGCACCCTGGCCTCGCACCACGCCTCGCGGCTCGGGTACGGGTCGGGGTGCAGGAAGAACTCGTCGGTGCACACCACGCCGGACTCGCGCGCCACGGCCAGTGACTCATCCTTGGTGGACGTGCCGGCCGGGCGGAAGGTGTAGTCGTAGGACAGGAACAGCGGCGCGACGATCACCGGGCCGTTCCCGTTGTCCCACACCGGATACGGGTCCTCCGGGGTGATCACGCCGACCTCGCGGATCAGCTCGACGAGGTGCGCGTAGCGGGGTACCCCACGCAGCTGCACCGGGTCCGACGACGTGGTCCACAGCTCGTGGTTGCCCGGGGTCCAGATGACCGTCGAGAAGCGTTCCCTGAGCAACCGCAGCGTCGACACGATGTCGTCGACCTTCTCGGCCACATCACCGGCGACGATCAGCCAGTCGCCGGTCGACCTCGGACGCAGCCGGTCGACGATGGCGAGGTTCTCGCGGTGGCTCACGTGCAGGTCGCTGATGGCGAGCAGGGTGCCGTGCATGTGTTCCCGCCCCTCCATTCCGCGGCCGCGGCCCGTTTCCGACGCGCTCGGCCCCCACCGACCGGAGACCGCGCCCCACGCTACCGGCTGCCGACTCCGACCACACTCGTAGCTGGGTAGTGCGGTCAGTCGCGGGCGCGGCGCAGCAGGTCGTCGATCAGCGTCGCCACCTCGGTCGGGGCGAAGTCCATGGCGTGCTCGCCGATGGTGATCTCGAACCGGCAGGTGTCCGGCACGGCGGCCGGCCACAGCCGCCCGAACAGCTGGACGCCGTGCTCGGCGAGAAGCTCGGCGCCGGCGCGTTCGACCGCGGCGGCCGGCGCGGGCAGATGCACGTGGAACAGCGGCGTCTGTGGCGGATCGGGCAGGGTGCGCGCCGCCGTGCCGTGGTTGATGGCGGCCGCGACGGCGACCGCGTGGTCGCGGTAGGCGGACATCCTCGGCAGCACGTCGTCCAGCCCGATCAGAGCGGCCGCGGCCAGCGGCCACGCGTCGGAGATGCCACCGCCGAGCCGCTGCCGCCACCCGGCCGCCTCGGTGACGGTCGGCAGGTCCGACGCCAGCACGGCGCCCCTGACCCCGCCGAGGCTCTTGTACAGCGAGACGTAGACCGTGTCGAACAGCGCGGCGATCTCGTCGAACGGCCGCTCGTAGAAGGTCTGCGCCTCCCACAGCCGGGCGCCGTCGAGGTGGGCGGCCGCACCGCGCCCACGGGCCAGGTCGACCTGCTCGCGCAGCTGTTCCCAGCCGGGCAACTGCCCGCCGATGTCACGCTGCGGCAACTCCCACACCACGGCGGCCAGCGGCTCCCCGACCGTCGCCAGCGCCGCGGTGGACATCAGCTCGTAGCGCCCGCCGACCGGATGAAACCGCAGACCGTGCACCACGGCGTACCCGCGCTGCTCCCACACGTCGAGGTGCGTCTGCGGGTGCGCGGCGAAGGCGTGCCGGCCGCTGCGCTCGGCGTGCACCCGCAACGCCACCTGTTGCGCCATGGTGCCGGACGGGAAGAACAGCGCCGCCTCGGTGCCGAGCAGCGCGGCGATGCGGCGTTCGAGGACCGCGACCGGTCCGTCCTCGCCGCCGGGCTGCGTGTCCTCCGGCAGCCGCTCCAGGAGCCGGCGGAGCATCCGGTGCGGCGCCCGGTGCAGCGGCGAGTGCAGGACCAGTGATCGGCGGATCGTCACGCGTCCACCCTGCCCGTTCCGGTGCCGGGCCGCAGCCCCGCCTTTCGGTAACGAATTCCTGTCGTCACCGATACCCATTGCGGGGGCGGTTCTTCACGGAATTTCTGCCGCGATGTCGTCGCGGTGGGCGAAATTCCCGGACCGTCGACGGGGGAGCGCGTGATGCGAGGAATACGGATCATTCTCGGCCTGATCGTCATCGGGCTGGCACAGGTGTCGGAGCCACCGCCGGCTCCATGGTTGCGTATTTCCCCAACCGGTTCGTTTCCGGGCGGTAGCGTCGAGGCCGATGGTTACTGCACCGAGCCGGGTCCGCACGAGGTCACCTCTCCCGGGCTGGTTGCCACGATCACCTTCGGCGGACAGGGCCGCGTGGTGGACACGCCGGGTGACTACGTCGCGACGATGCGGTGCGGAGCGATCACTCTCACCGCCACCTTCATGGTCAGGCCGGTCGGGTACGCCCAGGTGAACCTGTATCCGACAGAAGTGGAACCGGGTGGCGAACTGAGGGTTTCCTACCATGGGAACATCGGGGGACCGACCGATCCGGGACCCTATCCCTGTTCACCGCGCGGACCTGTGACGTCGCCCGGATTCGCCGCAGACATCCAGTGGACCGCCGGCGGGAACGGCGGCAAGCAGTACGGTTGGGGAAACGCCGGGCAGGTGCCCGGAACGTATACCGCGACCCATGCCTGTGGCGATGGGCGTACTGCCACCATCACGTTCAGAATTCTCGGCACACCACCACCGCCGGTGCCGCCGACCCAGCAGAAGCCGCAGGTTCCGGTGAGGCCGAAGGGTGCGCCACAGACCGGGGGTGGCGGCCCGGCCGTCCCGCTGTTGTGGTGAGCGCGGCCGGCCGCGTCTGTGCGGCGGTGGTCCTGTGCGTCCTGGCGTCGGTGGGGTGCGCGGGCCCGTCCGCGCAGCCCCCGTCGTCGGCCCCGTCGTCGGTGGCTCCGACGGTCGTGCCGGCCGTCGCGCCGACGCCGGTCGCGGGCCATCCGCGGTCCGAGCCGACCGAGGTGCACATCCCCCGGATCGACGCCCGATCGTCGCT
>Ga0190272_10000676_pt1 | contig 17187 bp, 15 predicted proteins | sample Popmic504T_FD_133746 | JGI IMG/M metagenome (GOLD analysis project Ga0190272, IMG submission 133746) | Populus adjacent soil microbial communities from riparian zone of Shoshone River, Wyoming, USA - 504 T | ecosystem: Environmental > Terrestrial > Soil > Riparian zone | place: USA: Wyoming... | reverse complement strand
TCTCGGAGGCCTACGGCGATTTCGAGATGGCGGCCCGCACGCCCAGGGGCAAGGGGCTTTGGCCAGCCTTCTGGATGCTGCCGGCCGACCTGACCTGGCCGCCCGAAATCGACGTGATGGAGAACATCGGCGATCCCGGCACGGTCTATGTGACCACCCACAGCGCCACAGCGAAGTACGAAGGCAAGGAAATGAAGGTGCGGCCGGGCGCCTTCCACACCTTCGCCGTTAGTTGGGATCCCAAAGAAGTGGTCTGGTACATCGACGGCCGCGAGGCTCACCGCCAAGCCACGCCCGCCGACATGCACAAGCCGATGTTCCTGCTCGCCAACATGGCCATGGGCGGCGATTGGGCCGGCGTGCCTGACGAGACGACGCCCTTCCCAGCCACTTTCGAGATCGACTATATCCGCGCCTACCGGTTCGCCCAGTGACACAGCTCCCGCCCTCCATCCGCCCCTATCCGCCCAGCCAATCCGTCGGCCCGTGGCGTGAGGCTCCCGCCAACGACGGCGAGCCCGTGACGAGGCCGGCGTGGTGGCGGACGGTCGATCTGGACGGCGTCTTCGCCTTCGCCATGTTCCTGCCGATGGTGTTCCTGCTGCAGCTGGGGACTAAGGGCGCGGCCGCCTTCGTCGGGGCGACGGTCCTCTACACGGCGATGCAGTACCGGCGGGCCAACGAGATCCTGGTGCCACGCCTCTTCCTGCTGATCCCCGGCGCGCTGGCCTGCTTTTCGCTGGTCTGGTCCGACCTGCCGGTGGAATCGCTCAAGTACGGGCTGGAGCTTGGCGTCACCCTGATGGCGGCGCTGGTGCTGTCCTCGGCGCAGCGGCCCGACATGGTGCTGCGCGGCATCGCGGCCGCCTTCTTCATCTATATCGTCGCCTCGCTGATCGGCGGCGGCAGCGTGGCCATCGGCATGACCGGCGGAACGGCGTTCTCAGGCCTGACCAACAGCAAAAACCTGGTCGCCGACATCGCCTCGACCGGCCTGATCATCACCCTTGGCGCGGCCTGGCTGGCGGCGCGCGGCCGCTCATGGTGGTGGGCCGCCGGGCTGGCCGTAGCGGCGGCGCTGGAAATCCTCGTCATCGTCGAGGCCAGGTCGGCCGGCGCCATGCTGGCGGTCAGCGTCGGTTTGGCGGCGATGTTCGCGCTGGCGGCGCTGCGGCTGCTGCCGACGGGGCTGCGCGGGATCATGACGGTGGTGCTGGGTTTCGTCGTGCTGATGGTCGGCCTCTTCTACCGCAGCATCTCGGCGGCGCTGGTGGAGTTCGCCACCGTCGCCTTCGACAAGGACCCCAGCCTGACCGGCCGCACCTATCTTTGGGGCCGGGCATTCGACCTCATCAACGAAAAGCCGCTGCTGGGCCGCGGCTTCCATGCCTTCTGGCAGCAGGGCAACCCCGACGCCGAAGGCCTGTGGCGCTACGCCGGCATCATCGAGCGGTCGGGCTTCACCTTCCACAACACCTTCATCGAAATCCTCGTGCAGCTGGGCTGGACCGGGCTGGTCATTCTCTGCGGCGTGCTGATCATCGGCATCCTGTGCCTGGCCGTGCGCTTCGTGCGGGCGCCCACCATCGCCATCTGCGTCTGGGGCGGGGTGCTGATGTACGAACTGGTCCGCATGCCCATCGAGAGCATCGGCTACGAGCCCTTCTTCTTCTCGACGGTGCTGCTGACGGCGGCGCTGGGCATGGCCTTCTCGCCGGCCTTCGAGGCTGGGCGGGTAAGGCAGGCGCAGCAGCAGCCCTCGGCGCGGGTGATCCGGCTGCGGGAATTCCGCCCGAGGCCCGCCCGCTAGGCCGCCGCCTTGGCGGGCAGCATGGCCCGGATGTCGTCGAGCACCTGCCGCCGCCCAATCAGCAGCAGAACCACGGCGTAGCAAACCGCGCCGGCGATGATCGCCGCCGGCAGCTGCGCCAGGGCCGGCAGCTCGGTGATTTCCCGCCGCGCCGCCAGTACGCCCATCGCCATGGCGGCCGTCGCCAGAGCAGGCGCGGCCATGCCCTGGAACACGGCCCGCGGGCGAACCTGCAGTTCCTGGCAAAGCGCGCGGACGTACAGCGGGGACATGACAGCGCAGGCGGCGCTGACGCCCAGCGCCACCCCCGTCAGGCCCCACAGGCTGCCGATCCACGCGCCGCCTAGCACGGCCACGCCGATGGTCAGGGTCAGCCTGAACTGACGGTCGGCCCGGCCGAGCCCCAGCAGCGCCGCCCCGACGATCGAGAACAGGCACAGCAGGAAGCCCGCCGGAGCCAGCGCCGCCAGAACCGGCGCGGTATCGCCCCACTTGTCGCCCAGCAGCACGGTGACGAGGATATCGGCGACCAGCGCCAGCCCCGTGAAAAGCGGCAGCAGCGCCATCACCAGCATCCGCATGGGGTGCAGGACAAGGCGCTCTGCCTGTTCCTTGGCCGCGGCGACGGCGGTGAAGACCGACATATAGACCGGCCCGGAGATGATCGCGTCCGGTATCCGGCTTAGCTGCCAGGCCAGGGAATAGTGGCCGACCGCCGTGACTCCCAGCGCGCCGCCGATCACCAGCGGGGCCAGGTTCTTGCTGCCGAAGTCCGCCAGGTTGGCGCCGACGCTGTGCAGGCCGAACGAGACGAACTTCCTGGCCAGGCTGGGCCGGCAGGAGAGCAGCGGCACGAACTTGGTCACCGGGAACAGCCACAGCGCCTTGGTCACCCACAGCGCCAGCTGCGAGGCGACCAGGCTCCAGGCGCCCCAGCCGCTCAGCGCCGCGCCGATGCCGACGCCCGCGCTGATCACGGAGGCGATCATTTCGCCGATCGCGAAGATCTCGAAGCGCCGGCTGCGCGACACTCGCGCGTTGGAGACCGACAGCGATGCGCCGATGGTCATGATCACCGACAGGGCGGCCAACACCGGCGCCAGCTGCGGCTGGTCGAAGGCCTTGGCCAGCGGCCAGGCAGACAGGATGATCAGCAGGGTCATTGAGACGCCGACCGCCAGCGCCAGCCAGAACACCGTCGACTCCAGCTCCCGCGAGGGATTCTGCTCGCGCACCAGGGCCGTGCCCATGCCGGCGTCCGACAGCATGTTGGCCAGCAGGATGAAGGGCATCGCCAGCCCGACCAGGCCAAACGCATCCGGCCCCAGGATGCGGGCTAGCACGGGCAGCACCATCAGCTGCAGCCCGTACTTGAGGACGTTGACGACGCTCAGGGCGACGGCGCCGACGAAGGCGCGGCGCTCACTCATGTGGGGGTGAGGGCGCGCGAGAGCTTGTCATTCAGCGTGCGGGTGATGACGTAGCCGGCCGTTGCGGGCGACTGCGACAGCGCCTTGAGCGCGCCCAGCATGCCTTGCGACTTTCGGGCCGCCAGCACTTCGCGGTGGTGAACCTTGCGCGCCACATGCGCCCGATAAGCCGTCAGCGCCCGCCGCGCCTCGTCGTCGAGGCTCAAGGCGCCGAGGGCATCGGCGCCGTCCAGCAGGGCGCGCAGGTCGGCGGGCGTGTGCGAATGGCTCAGCGATCCCTCCCGCTCGACGGCGACATAGCCGCAGGGCGGCGTAATGCGGAAGTTAGCGCCGCGTTGCAGGGCGTTGGCGTAGAGCAGGAAGTCCTCGCCCAGCCGCACCCGCTCGTCATAGGCAAGGCCGTGCCGCTGAAGGAAGTCGCGGCGAAACAGCGGCTTGAGGAATCCCCACTCGGCGCGAGGGCCGCTCGGGCGGCTGATGTTGGCGCGCAGGAAGTCGGCCAGAGTGATCCGCCGCTCGGCCTCGATGCCCATGACCTGTTCGGGCGCTGCGTCTTCCCGCCCCTCGAACACACGCAGCAGGTCGTCGGCGATCACGTCGGCATCGCCAAGCCGGCTCGTCAGCTCGGACAGCCTCGACGGCAGCATGAAGTCGTCGGCGTCTAGAATGCAGACCAGCGGCGCCGTGGCCAGCGACAGCGCCAGGTTGCGAGCCGCCGACGGGCCGACGTTCTTGGGCAGTTTCCTGACGATCAGCCGCGCCGATCCACCGGCGGCGGCATGAGCGGCGTCGGCGGTGTGGTCGGATGAGCCGTCGTCGATGACGATGACCTCGGTAGCCTCCGCTTGGGCAAGGGCGCTGTCGACGGCGCGCGCGATGGTCCTGTCGGCGTCCTTTGCCGCGATGATGACGGCGACGGTCATGTCAGGCGCGTTCGGCATGCGGGTGGCTGGTCATGATGCGGCGCAGCTGGAGCACGCGGGTGGCCTTGGCCTTCAGCGGGCGGCCGAGCAGCGGCCAGATCAGCGGGTGCTTGAGGGCGCGGAACAAGGCCCTTGCAGGACGGGCGGCCTTCAGTTCGGCGATGACGTCGCCGTGCACCAGCCAGGCCTCCAGGGAAAGGCGCCGGCGTTCCAGCGCGCGTGAGACGGCTGGCGACTGCTGGCCATGTTGGCGGCTAAAGCGGGCGTTGGCCTCGAGCAGTCCGGTGAGGTCGGCCGGGTTCAGCTTCTGGGAAATGGAGCTGGAGTGGCGGCGATACTGATAGAGGGCGGCGGGCTCGAGCCGCATGGGGCCGCCCCTGGCCAGCAGCCGGGCCAGGAAATCGTAGTCCTCGCCGATACGCAGGCGCTCGTCGTAGCGTTCCTGGCCGATGACGCTGCGGCGGATCAGCGGCTTGAGATAGCCCAGGTCAGCCCCCCGCGAGAAGAGAGTGTTGGACTCCACGAAGGCCGCCAGGTCGATCCATTGCGGGGCCTGCGCCAGACGGCCGGTCAGGAAGGGTTTGGCGCCGGTATCGGAGAATTCCATCAGGTTGTCGGCGACGATGTTGGCGCCGGATTTGTCACCGATCGCCACCAGCCGCTCCAGCCTGTCGAAGGCCATCAGGTCGTCGCTGTCGAAGATCGCCACCCACTCGCCGCGCGCTTCGCCAAGGGCGCGGTTGCGGGCCGCGGCGGGGCCGCCGTTCTGGGGTTGCACGAAGATGCGCACGCGCGGGTCGCCGTCGGCCTCGCGCTCGGCGACGGCGACGCTGTCGTCGGGCGAGGCGTCATCGACCAGGATCAGCTCCCAGTCGGTCAGCGTCTGCGACTTCAGCGAGGCTATGGCGGCGGGCAGGTAGGCCGCGCACCTGTAGTTGGCCATGACCACAGAGACGACAGGCATCAGGCGGCTTCCGCGACTGGAGAAGGGGAGGGGCGTCGGCCCTTGCCGAGCAGCGTAGCGAGCATTCGCCGCCAGAAGCCCAGCGACCAGCCAAGGTGCATGGTCATGGCCGCGACGCCCGAGCCGGCGACGCAAAGGCTGCGCTGCGTGATCCCCAGGACGAGCCCGAAAGCCAGGCTTGCAGCGGCCCAGGCGGCGGCGGGCAGGGCGAGCGGCGCCCACAGGATTGCGAAGAGCGCCAGCAGAACGGCGGGGGCGATGGCCGCCGGCGCGAGCTGGCGCAGCTTGGGCCTGGCGCGGTGGCGCACGATGGTGCGGGCGCGGCCGTCGCCGTAGTTCAGGTACTGGCGAAACAGCGCCGGTATGCTGGCGCGAGGATAGTAGATGACCTCGGCGGCGCGGGTCATCCAGATGCGGCCGCCGCCCTGCGTCAGGCGGGCGTCGAACTCGGCGTCCTCGTTGTGGCTGAAGGTCTCGTCGTAGCCGCCCGTCTCCAGGAAACGGCGCAGGTCGAAGAGGGCGTGGTGGCCGTGGTCAACGAAGCCGGCCTCGGCGCCCATGCGGTGGGCAGAGCCGCCGGCGCCCAGCAGCGAGTTCTGCGCCGCCGCCGCCGCCTTCTGGAAGCAGCCGTCTCCTTGGGTGAGCATGGAGACCACCACGGACTCGGCCCCGATGGTTTCGGCCTCGCGGACCAAGGCGGAAACGTAGTTGGCCGGATAGCCGGCATGGGCGTCGACCCGGACCAGCCAGCGGCGGTCCTGGGCGGCGCGGGCGGCGGCGTTCACCCCGGCGCTCTGCAGGCGGGCGGGATTCTCGATCAGCCGCACGCGCGGGTCTGCCGCTGCCAGCTCGGCCACGATCTGGCGTGTGCCGTCTGTGCTGCCGCCGTCGGCGACGAGGACGAGCGGGTCCCGCCACTCGGTATCGGCCAACAGGTCCGCGATCAGCCCGGCGATGTGGGCCCGTTCGTTAAGGCAGGGGATGACGGCGACGGCGCTCATGCGGCGGCCGTCAGGGCGTGAGTGAGGCGGGTGCAGTCCTGGGCGTCCGCCACGAACAGCGACCGGGGCGCCTGCTGGCTGCGAGCGGCCAGGTCGGCGTAGGTCTGCGGCGTCATCGCCTCCAGAACCGTTTCGAGCTCACGGGCAGGATCGTTCATCCGGACGCCAAGGTCCCGGCGGGCAAGCCAGGCGCCGGTCTCGACGCTGGCCAAGGCGAGGGGCACCGCGCCGTAAAGGCCGCCCTCATAGATGCGGTTAGGCAGCAGCCAGTCGGAATTGGCGCCGGCTTCGAAGTAGTCGATCGCCCAGGTGAAGTGGACCTCGCTGTAGATCTGCTCGAGATCGGCGGCGGTATAGGGACCGGCGAAGGTGACGTTCGGACAGTCCTCCACCTTGGCGGCCAGATTCTCGAACTCCGCCTCGCTCGGGCGGCCACGGATGACCACCTCGACCAAATCCGGCCGGCGGGCGGCCAGATCACAGAGGATATCCAGGCTGCGCCGGCAGCGGATGGCGCCGAACCAGCCGATCCGCCACGGCCGGTGCGCCTCACGTTCAAAGCGGACGTTTTCGTTTACCGGGGTCGGCTGAAAGACCTTGTTCTCGACCAGCAGCACCGGCAGGCGCAGGTCGCGGCCAAGGCCCTGGCGCGGCTCGAAATAGGAGGTCACGAAGGCGTCGGAACTGACGATGACCAGCCGCGCCCGGCGCAGCAGGTTGCGCTCGATGGTCCGCAGCGCCGCGCCAACCTTGCCTTGCGAGACCAGCAGCCGGTGGACGTCCAGGCATTCATAGACAAGCCCACACTGCCCGCCCGCCGCCCGGCGCGTGGACTCGGCCACCACCAGCATCTCCAGATTGCGGGCCAGATAGACGTCCACGTCGCCGACCTGTTTGGCCAGGCGGCGCGCCCTCAGCAGTTGGCCGGCCACCGCGCCGGCGCGGTGGATCATGCGGGCGTCGTGCGTGCGGCCAAGATCGATGATGGCCGCTCCGTCAATCGGGGCGGGGGCCGTGTCCGTGCGGCGAAAGCCGGCGACGATCACCTCGGCTCCGCCGGCGCGCAGCATCCGCACCCGCTTTGCGACGGCAGGGTCGGAGACGTCGTGCACAAAGTAGGCGATGCGCAAAAACAGCCCTCCCACGAACAGCTTGGCCTTCGGGTGCTAACGCGCGCGGCGGTGCTTTGGTGGCGGGCCGCGGCGATCTTTTTCAGACTTGGCTGCGCTGATTCGCCTCGCCCAAACCCGCTCGCTAGCTGCTCAAGTTTGAGCTAGGCTGCTGGAGTTAGAGCCACGAGTGCGGAGCTGTCTGCGATGAGTTCAAGCGACTTTCAGGCGGGTGGCGCTCAGCCGATGCAACGTGCGACGCTGGTTCGTGACGCCCAGGCGCCGACGTTCGTCTCCAAGGCCAACGACGCCTATCCCGAGCCCCAGGTCACCGGCAAGTGGTCGGGCCGCAAGACCCTGCTCTTCATCGTGGTCACCTGCGGCGTGGCCTGGATCGCCATCATCGCCGGGGTCATGGCCGTTCTTTAGCGGCGCGAACCTTTGAGCCTCCAGCAACGTTATGACCGGGCCTGACCGAGTGGCTTGACGCCACCGTCGTGGCTAGAGGGCATATCGGAGGGCGCAGTTGATTACCGAGGCAGGCCTCGCGGACGCGAGACCAGCGCCGGCCGCCGCCGCGCCGCCGGTGGACGTGTGCGTCTGCACCTTCAGGCGGCCCATGCTCATCGACTGCCTGGAGGCCATTGTCGCCCAGCAGGTCGATGTCGGTTTTCGCATCATCGTCGCCGACAACGCCGAAGAGCCCGAAGCCCGCGAACGGGTAGAGGCGATGGCCGATCGCACGCAGATTTCCATCCAGTATGTGCATGCCCCGGCGCGGAACATCTCGGTCGCCCGCAACGCCTGCCTGGAAGCAGCGCGGGGCGAATGGATCGCCTTTCTCGACGACGACGAGCTCGCCGAACCGACTTGGCTGGCGGCCCTGCTGGCGGAAGCGGGGCGGGGCGGCTGGGACGCGGTGCTTGGCCCCGTCCACGCCGTCTATCCAGATCATGCGCCGCGCTGGATGAAGGCTGGCCGCTTCCATTCGACCGGCCCCGTCTGGGTCAAGGGCGAGATCCTCACCGGCTACACCGGCAACGTCCTCATCCGCCGCTCCATGGTCGAGCGGCTGGGCCTGCGTTTTCGGCCGGAGTACGGCCGCACCGGCGGCGAGGACCTCGACTTCTTCTACAGGCTGCGCGACGGGGGCGGGCGCATCGGCTTTGCACCCGATGCGGCGGCGTCGGAGGCGGTGCCCGAGCCGCGGGCCTCGCTGTCCTGGCTCCTGAAGCGCAGTTTCCGCGCCGGGCAGTCTCACGGTTCGCGCCTGCTGGCTAAGTCGCGCAGCGGCGTCACTGAAATCCCCAAGGCGGCGGTCAAGGCGGCGGCTTGCGGCGTCGCGGCCCTGCTGGCCGCCCCGATGCCGGCCAGGCGCAACCGCCTGCTCACCCGGTCAGCCCTCCATTGCGGGGTCGTCGCCCGCATGGCCGGCTGGTCGGAAATCCAGAGCTACTGATGGTCGAGGTTTCTCCGACCCTGTCGCCATCGCCTGCGGGAGGCGTGCTGCGCAACGTTCAGGTGCTGCGGGCGCTGGCGGCCTTCATGGTGGTCTTCGTGCATCTGGAGGCATTCGGGTTGCGCCTGGGCGGCGGGCCGGAGGTGTTCGTCGCCGGCAACGCGGGCGTCGACTTGTTCTTCGTCATCAGCGGCTTCATCATGGTCTTCACGACCCTGACCCGGCCGACCACGCCGGCAGGCTTCATGGGCCAGCGCATCCAGCGCATCGTGCCGCTCTACTGGCTGATCACGCTCGCCGTCTTCGCCATTGCGCTGGCGGCGCCCAGCCTGATGCAGGCCACCCGCGCCGATCCGGTCGAGCTGCTCAAGTCGCTGACCTTCATCCCCTTCACCAAGTCCAACGGGCTGACGCAGCCGGTGGCGTTCGTCGGCTGGACGCTGAACTACGAGATGGCCTTCTACGCCCTGTTTGCGCTCGGCCTGCTGGCGCCTCGGCGCTGGATGGGCGTGGCGGCGACGGCGGCGGCGATCGTGGCGGTGGTGGCGCTGGGCGCGGTGTTCAAACCCCAGGGAACGCTGGGAGCCTTCTATACCGCCCCCATCATGCTGGAGTTCGCCTATGGCATGGGCCTGGGCCTGTTGTGGCTCAAGGCGCCGTTGAAGGCCCCCGTGCTTGGGCGAGTGGCGGCGTTGGCCATCCTGCCGCTGTTCATCCTGATGATCGCCGCGCCGCAGCTGTGGCCGGGGCTCGATAGGGCTTTCGCCTTTGGCCTGCCGGCGACCGGCATCGTCTTTTGCGCCCTGGCGCTGGAGCGGGCGGGGCTGTCGGTCCGCTCGCGCTTGGCGCTGAAGCTTGGCGACGCCAGCTACGCGGTTTATCTCACCCACTTCTTCGTCACCCAGGCGGCGGTCAAGGCCAGCACGGCGCTGAGCCTGACCAGCCCGGCGATGACGGTGCTGCTCATCATCGTGACGCTGGCGGCCGTGGCGCTGGTCGGCGTGGCGGTCCACCATCTGGTCGAGCGGCCGATCGCCCAGCTCCTGCGCCGCCGAACGCGCCGCCCCGCCCTGAAGGCAGAGCCATGCGCCTCAGCCTGAGCGACCGCATCCGGGGCAAGCTGGCGCTGAAGACGCTCGGCGGCCGAATGCCGCTGGCGCTGGACGGCGGCGTGCTGAGCGTGACCTTCGACGACTTTCCCAAGAGCGCGTGGACGCAGGGCGGCGCCGTGCTGGCCGACCAGGGCGTGCTCGGCACCTACTACGTCTCCGGTGGTTTTCGCGGCGGTGTCTCCGAGGGGCTGCGGCAGTTCGACGATGAGGATCTGGAGGCGCTGGTCGAGGCAGGACATGAGTTGGGCTGCCACACCTTCGATCACGTCAGCGCCTTGAAAACCCCACGACGGGAGTTCGCCGCCTCGCTGAAACGCAACGCTGATTTCGTGGCCGAGCGCTTCCCCGGCTACCGGATGGAGAGCTTCGCCTTTCCGTTTGGCGACGTGTCGTGGGGTGCGGACAAGGCGGTGGCGGCGCAGGGATATTCCAGCGCGCGCGGCATCATCCCGCAGGCCAACACTTCGCCGGCTCGGCCCATGTTGCTGGCTGCCGTCGGACTGGAGCAGCGCAAGCGTGGGGAATACGATTTCGAGGCGCTGATCGCCGATGCCGCGCGGACCCGGTCTTGGCTGATCCTCTACACCCACGACGTTAGCGACAGCCCCGGCCCGTTCGGCTGCACGCCCAACGACCTCGACCGGGTGCTGGCCCAAGCCACCGCCGCCGGCCTGCGCATCGCCCCGGTGCGGCAGGTGATGCGCGAGCAGGGGCGTTAGGCGAACGCCAGGTTCGGGTCGGTCCGCAGCCGCCGCGCCCAGTCGATCAGCGGACCTCTCGGCCAGGCGATCAGATAGCAGGTCGGCGTGTACTGGCCGCTCTCCACCAGCTGGCGGCGGGTGGGGGAGGTGGCGGTGGCGTTGGCGGTGTGCTCTGGCCCAGGTCCGATGCGGACCAGAAAGGCCCCGTTGTCGACCTGGGTGCGGCGCAGGTAGGCCATGCGCGGGCTGATCTCGGTCAGGACCGGATCGTAGAACCAGCTGACGCCGGTGATACCTTTGACGTCGGGGTTGGCCTCCAGCATCTCGGCCAGGATGACGAAGCACCGCGTCCAGCCGGCCGGATTGAACTCGGCCATATCGCGCAGGTCCAGGTGGTCGTTGTACCAGCGGCCCACGGGGCCTGACTTGAAGTAGGCGGCGGCGGCGGCCAACCCGCCGTTATTGCCAAGGTTCCTGGCCACCAGCTTGGGGCTGACGCGGTATCTCAGGTCGATGGACAGCACCCCGGCGGGCACCGTTAGACCCAGGGCGAAACGGACGTCCTTGGCCAGGTAATCGGCGCCGTAATCCTCCGCGTCAGGGCTGGTGAGGAAATCAGCGATACGCTCGAAAAGAGCAGGGTAACAGGCGATGACGCCGGGCGAGAGCCTGTCGGCCGGGGTGAAATGGTGCAGGGCCAGTTGCGCCACGGCCGCTCGGCGCAGGCGGTTGAGACCCGCCGGCTGGGCCGAGGCCGGGAAGGCGTCGCTATCCCTCAGGAAGGCGTCGACCACCTGCGCGGGGGCCATAAATTCCCAGTGGCCGGAGATCGCCGCCGCCTTGGCCGCCACGGCCGGCAGTTGGGAGAAGGCGCTGCTCTCGGCAGCGGAGATATCGTAGGCGACGTCGGCGAACCGCTGCCGGGCGTGGTCGGGCATCAAGCCGGAAAGTTTGCTGTCGGCTGTCATGCATCCGGCCTCCGGACGGCAAACGGCCAAGCAACGGCGCAGTTCCAGCACGCCGGGCAAAGCAAAAAGAGCGGTCGCCAGAGACCGCTCTTCAACAATGTGACGCGAGGCTTGAAGCCTAGTAGGAGCCCTTGCGCATCAGGACCGCCGGGACGGTGGCCGCGATGACCCAGGCGTCGAGCCCGATGCCGCGCGAACGGGCGTAGAGGCAGTCCATGGCGACGCGCTGGCGGTAGCTGACGTCGTTGCGGCCGCTGACCTGCCACAAACCGGTGATGCCAGGCTTGACCGCGCAGTAGTGGCGGAAGCGGCGGCCGTATTTTGTGATTTCGGCTTCGACGATCGGGCGTGGGCCAACGAGATTCATCTCGCCGGTGACGACGTTCAGCAGCTGAGGCAGCTCATCGAGGCTGGAACGGCGCAGGAAATTGCCCAGCGGCGTAACACGAGGGTCATCGCGCAGCTTATGGTCGCGGTCCCACTCGGCGCGGGCCAGCGGATCCTTGGCCAGCAGGTCGGCCAGGCGGCGGTCGGCATCGACGGCCATGGAGCGGAATTTCAGGCAGTAGAATGGGCGGCCGTTACGGCCGATGCGCTTGTGGGCAAAGATCACCGGACCGCGGTCTTGAGCATAAACAGCAAGCGCTACTGCAAGCATTAACGGCAGCGCAAATATAAGCGCTACCAGAGCCAGAGTCAGATGCATCAGCCGGCTGGCGAACTGCTCCGAGTCGTGGTCGTGGCGGACACCCGCCATCGGCCCGCTTCCCAGTATGGCGCCCCCGCCCCTAACATCCGTCATCCTACTCTCCACACACGAAAAACTCGCGGCGAAGCCGCTCACCCGTACTTACTCACCTGCCCCGCCACCCGAGCAAAACAGGCAGGGGAGCCATCCGTTCCGGAGTTAGCCCAGGTTATTTCGCGGGTTCACGAATACTTTATGGTGGAGCTTTTATATTTTGCCCGCGCCCAGCGTCATTATCTGTTTCAGGCGCTCCGAGCGTGCGCCCCTCACATGTTGCTCAGCCGCGCCCGATCCCAACACCTCACGGCGGGTGGCGCGGTTGGAGGCGCGGTGCTGAAGCAGGTTCGGGCCTTCCAGCAACAGCCCTGCTCCAGCCAGCAACAGGCCCAGGTGCGGGTGCCGGTGCTGGGCCATGTGCCGGCGGTGCTGGAGCCTTGGCGCAAGACGGCCGAGCAACTCGGTGGGGACCATGGCGCCAGTCAGCCGATGGGCGGCGATCAGCTGGGCGTGGATGGCGTTTTGCAGGAGACGGGTCGGGATCATCGCGTCCAGCGCCGCCCAATCGACGCCGGCTGGCGCGCGCGTGAGCTCAGTGATATCGAGCAGATGGCGCAGGTCAAAACCGCCGCGCCAGTAGTCTCCGTCGTGTAGTTGGTCGTGCAGGCAAAGCAGGTATATCTGCAGGGTCGGCGAAGGGACCCACAGCCGCGCGCCCCATTCCGCCAGCCTTGCATGCCGCGCCTTGTCGAACAGCTCGGCCATTCCCGGCGGCCCGGGCGCGCGCTGGTGCAGGTCGATAAGGCCGACGTCGTCGGGGCGGCCCAACTCGGCGGCGACGTGCACCGAGGGTCCGTCGTAGCTGGCCAGCAGGCCGAAGCCGGCGTTCCGCAACGCCTCCACGGCGCGGGAGACTTCGGATGGCGCGACCAGCAGGTCCACGTCGCTCATCATGCGGTGGAAGCCCGATTGCCCGGCGCCGCTGCTCGCCCACACCGCCATGCCCTTGAGCAGCGTCGGCTCGACGCCGGCGTTGTTGAGAGCAACGCCGGCGTCGAGCACCATTTGCCTGAGCCGCTCATTGCGCTGCGCATTGCGCGAGGCGACCTCGGCCATGAAGGCCTGCGCATCGGCGGGCGCCTTTTCGAGTTCGCCGCTGGTTTCGAGGGCCCAATAGAGGGCGGGGGTGACCAGCGCCTGGTTGGCTGTTTCCAGCAACGCCATCCACTCGACGTCGGCGTTCAGGCGGCCTTGCAATCCAGCGCAGAGATCCCGCAGCGCGCGGCCGCGGCTCATCGGGTGAACTCGCTGACGACACCAACCGCTTCATCGAGCCCAGAGTAGCAGAGACGGCCCAGACGGGCCTTGTTGACGGCGGCCACAAGGCTTTCCAGCGTCCGGCCGTCGATGGCCCCGCGCGCCGAATAGGCAGCGCCGAGGATTTCGGTGATGGCCTGCAGAGGCTCGATCGGTTCGACCCGCGCTTGCGCGTCGGGCTGGCGGGCCAGCAGCAGGACGGCGGCGACCGCGATCGGCTCACGAGGGGAGGCGGCGACCGGCAGGTAGCGGACTTCCTGGCCATCGCTGCGGAGATAGACGGGCAGCTTCTGAAGCTCCGGGACGCGGTCGCCCAGCAACGCCCATGAGCCACGCTTCACGGCGGGCGAGAACGGCGCGCCCATGGCTTTGCCGGTCTCGTCGATACGGACGATGTCGTCGCCGTGATAGCGGAAGCCCGCCTGCGTCAGGCCGATGGTCAGGGTGGTTTTTCCAGCGCCCGGGTCGCCGCACAGGATCAATCCGCGGCCCTCCCGCGACAGCAGCGCGCCGTGGGTCAGGAAGGCGCCGTCGACAGCTTGAGTATAGCGTCCGGTCAGCCGCGCCTTCAGCTCCGGTATCCAGGTCCGCTCGTTGAAGGCGCCCAGCGGCTGGCCATCGGCGAACATGAAGATCAGCCCGCCCGCGCCGACGATCGAGATCGACTCGGAAGCGGCGGCCCTGGTGGAGAATTGGCCAAACACCGCCAGCACAGCCAGCGGGTCGGCGTCGCCGTAGGTGCGGATGGCGACCTGAAGCTCGTCGAGACCGACCGTGAGCTCCTCAGTCGGAGCGCCATTTATCAGCTCGAGGATTTCAGCTGGATATAGTTGGCCGCCACTGAGCCATCCGGCGGCTGCCTGCCGCACATATCCAAGCACCTCGGCGTCGGCTTCGCCGCCGCCCAGCGCCCTGGCCGCACCCTCAGGGGAGCCCTCCGACGCCAGCGCCAGCCAGATCGCGTCGGCGGCTTCGTTCAGTTCATAGAGCTGCTGCCGCCGGGCGCAGAAGAGGGCGGTTCTATCCCCCAACTGCAACCGACGCGCTGAGGCGGCCGCCACCAGCCTGCTCTGGTCCCACGGGAACTTGCTGGCGGGTGGCATCGCCTCGGAGGTAGTTAGTGCGTTCAGGCTGGTCGCCCTAGCCGTTGGGGCCGCCGCGATTTCCGGGATTGCCGGGGCCAGTGCCCGGGCCATCGTTGATCGGCGGGTTTCCGGGCGGTTGCGGATCTTCGCCGTTGCCGACGCCGTTGTTGCCCTTGGGCCTGTCGTTGCCGCCGCCATGGACGTCGCCGGAGGCGGCGATGGCGGGCGAACTCATGGTGGTCGACAGCAGGACAGTCATGGCCGGCGGCACGACAACCGCGAATTTACCCGCCGCGGCGAGGAATTGACGGCGATCCGCCCCTTCCTCGGGCGGTAGGTTTTGTTCATCAGACATTGGGTAGCCCCTCGTGCAGATTTTCGGCTGCGGAGATCACAGCCCAAGCTCGAAACAGAGAAGCTTTAGCCTTGGTTCCAAAGTTAAGCCGACCGGTGTTATTTTGACACCGGTCGGCCCACCTCAAAGCTTAACAGTATAGCTTAGATGAACGCCCAGTCCGTCTGTGCTTCCAAACTCAGCGGATTGACGCCAGTGAGGCTGACGACGTGGACGAAACCGTGGGCCGCGCCCGCGCCGTCCAGGTCGACCAGGATCTTGCAGCCCAGTTTAACGTCGGCCTGCATCTTGACCCAGCCGTCGGCGATCGGATCGATCCCTTGGTAATTGTCCAGCAGCCCGCGCAGGTCGACCACGTCGGAGCCGACGGCAAAGTCGGTGATGCGGGCGGCCTTGGTCGGCAGCTGGTCGAACTGGAAGACATCGCTGCCGGCGCCGCCGGTCAGCACGGCGCCGCCCCGGCCGGCCACCAGTACGTCGTCGCCGGCGCCGCCCTTGAGCGTGGAAGCGCTGCCATTGGACGTCATCAGGTTATTGAGGCCATTGCCCGTGATAACCTGGGCCGCGGATCCCGTCAGCGTGACGTTCTCGACGTTGGCGGCCAGGGTGTAGGTGGCCAGCTTCGTCTGCACCGTATCGATGCCGCCGCCCGCCAGTTCGACCACCTTGTCACGGGAGTAGACGACATAGGTGTCGTTGCCGGCGCCGCCGGTCAGGGTGTCACCGCCGCCCTTGCCGTCGAACTTGTCGGCGCCGGTGGTTCCGCGCAGGATCTGGGCCTTGATGGTGCCGCTGATGGTCTTGGTCGTCGCGCCGCTTTCCTGCAGCGACAGGATGTCCGCCGGCGCCACCGTCTCGACCACCGGGACCGGCGGCGCGATTTCAGCCGGCGCCGTGGTCGGGGTTTCAGGGATCTGGACAGCCTCCTGGGGAAGATCGGCGGTCGGCACGGTCACCTCCACCGGCGGCACGACTACCGGCGGAGGGGTGACCTCGACAACGGGGGGCACGACCGGCGGGGCGATGCTGCCTGAAACGATGCCGTTGGATAATTGCAGGCTGGCGGCCGCGACGTTGTCGAGGGTGCTCACCAGCCAGTGGCTGTAGGCGGAGCCGGCGCCGTCGGGGTCGATCCAGATCTGGGCGTTGGCGCCGTTGGCGTCGATCTTCATCCAGCCGTCAGCCAGAGGGTTGGAGCCTGTGTAGCCGAGCTTGGCCAGCGCGCCGGAGACGTCGATCGTGTCCTGGCCAGCGGTGAAGTCGGTGATGCGCGTGCCGTTCCACGGCAGCTCGGGGTAGACGAAGGTGTCGGCCCCTTCGCCGCCGGTGAGCGTGTCGCTGTCACGGCCCGACACCAGGGTGTCGTCGCCGCCGCCACCGATCAGTGTGTTGATGTTGTTGTTGGAGGTGATGACGTTGTTGAGGCCGTTGCCGGTCACCGTCTGGCGCGCGCCGGTCAGCGTCGCGGTTACGACGCCGTCAGCCAGCAGGTAGTTGGCCGCGTCCGTGGTCACCGAGGTCGTCACGGGCGGAGGCGGCGGAGCGATGATCGTGACGCCGGAGATGACGCCGCCCGAAAGCTGCAGGCTGGCGGCAGGCACATTGTCCAGCGTGCTCACCAGCCAGAAGCCGTAGGCGGAGCCGGCGCCGTCCGGATCGATCCAAAGCTGGGCGTTGGCGCCATTGGCGTCGAGCTTCACCCAGCCGTCGGTGATCGCGCTGGACCCTGAATAGCCGAGCTTGGCCAGAGCGCCGGTGATGTCGATGACATCCTGACCGGCGGTGAAGTCGGTGATGCGGGTGCCGTTCCACGGTAGCTCGGGGTAGGCGAAGGTGTCCGCCCCGTCGCCGCCGGTGAGCGTGTCGCTGTCACGGCCTGACACCAGGGTGTCGTCGCCGCCGCCGCCGATCAGCGTGTTGATGTTGTTGTTGGAGGTGATGACGTTGTTGAGGCCGTTGCCGGTCACCGTCTGGTGCGCGCCGGTCAACGTGGCGCTGACAACGCCGTCGGCCAGGACATAGTTGGCCGCGTCGGTGGTCACCGTGGGTGTCGTCGGCGTCTCGACTACTGGCGGCGTCGTTACCGGCGGCGGTGTCACAACGACCGGCGGGGGCGTCACGATCACCGGAGGGGGGGTGATGACGGGGGGCGTGCCCGGCAGAGCGAAGGCGCGGATGTAGTCGATGTGCATCTCGGCCGGCAGCTGG
>Ga0190272_10000675_pt1 | contig 17193 bp, 16 predicted proteins | sample Popmic504T_FD_133746 | JGI IMG/M metagenome (GOLD analysis project Ga0190272, IMG submission 133746) | Populus adjacent soil microbial communities from riparian zone of Shoshone River, Wyoming, USA - 504 T | ecosystem: Environmental > Terrestrial > Soil > Riparian zone | place: USA: Wyoming... | reverse complement strand
TGGGCTACGAGGTCATCCGGCGCAGCATCGGCGGCTGCTGGGTGCGCGAGGACACGATGGGCCACAACGTGTCGTACACGCCCGCGCCGACCTACATCCAGGGCTGGCGCCTCCGCCAGGGTTAGTTCCACATCAGGCCAGGGTCATGATCGCCACTTGACGGTGGGCGGGTGCTGCGGCCGTCGCAGTCTCCTGGGCCGGTGCGTCCGAAACGTGGCAGCCGCACCACCCGCCCGATGTCTTCCACGCCGGAACGGCACCGTCAGAGAGGCGAGCCAGCCGCACTGACGACTACGACGTGCTGCCCACCCCCAGGAGGAAGATCACCGTTCCGAACGCTCCCAGGATGATCCCTACCATCGCTATCGTTCGGGCGCGTCGAAGCGCCCGACGCACCTGCCAGACGTGGACGAACTCCAACAGGCGGCGCAAGAGGTGTCGGGCGAGCGCGGCGTTGGCGTTGGCGTCGGCGAGCGCCTGTGTCAGCACCATCCTATGGGCGGTGTCTTCTTCGCGGACGAGGAGCACCGCGAGGTTGACCGCGGCCATCGCGTGCAGCCCTGCGTTTGACTGCAGTTCGTCGGCGTTCCGCCCGAAAGGGCCGAAGAACGGGGCCGGGTCTCGTGCCATTCGAAGGCGCAGGTCCCTGACGCGCGGTTCCGAGAGCGTCGCCAGCGTGGTGATGGGTGGAGTGAGCGCCTCGGCCGTGAACCAGATAACGATGCCTACGCCGCTCAGGGCGAGTCCTAATCCGGCAAAGGCGAGGGCCGCGGAATACAGATCCTGTACGCGCCCTATGGCCGCCAGCGGAGCGGTGCCGAGCAGGAGCGAGCCGACTGCGGCGGCCGCCGCCACGATCCATTTGGCGGTTGCGCGCATGTCGGCGACGGCGTCGAGTGGGGAGGGGCCGGATCCGGTGGCGACCTCCTGTTCGTTCGAACTCGCCACACTCACGAGAGGTTTTCCCCGTCGGACGTGTCGGTGACGTTCGTCCCCCCACGCAGTAGCGGTCCGGGGTCGACGTTCGGGAAGCGTTGGTAGGGCACCCAGGCGTGGCCGTCGTACATCTCTACGGCGCCGCTGCCAGCGATCCGGACGTCACCCGGCTGGGCGGTGACCGGCATGTCGTCACTCATTCGTGAAGTATGGACCTGTTCTCGACCCGCCGATATCAGGCGCGGCTGATGCCCGCCGGCCAAATCACCACGACGACCCTGTCGATCTTACGGGCGTGGCGCACCACATCGGCGGTGCCGCCGAGCCCCTGAGCGTCCTTGCCGTCCCACACGGCCACCAGCAGGTCACAGCGGTCGACAACACGAATTCCGGCGGCCATGAACGCTTCCTCGGAAGGAGTTGGGTAATCCAGCCATTCGACGCTCGTCGCTGCCGTGAGTAGCCGATTGTACTCCGTGAGCTTTGCGGGAGTGTCGAACGTGGTCTCGTACTCACCGCAGGGGATGACGACCTCGAGCTGTCCACGCATGTCCAGGATGGTCGCGGCAAATATCTGATCTGCGCCTGCCGCGAGGCTGCCGATTCCTGCGAGTTCGACGTCGATCTGGGCCAGTGCATGCCGGATTCCGGCTTCGACTGCCTCCCGTGCGGCAGCAGGGATATCTTGGTGTCCGGTAATGCCGACCCTGGTCACAGCCATCCCTTCTCTGCCATGTGACGGTAGTGGCGGCCGAGCGGGGTGAGCTGACAGCTCCGGGACTCCATCGCCGCGAAATACAGGTGCTCCGTGCCGATCGGTACCAACAGCTTGGCGGATCGACACTGCTGCAGGATGGCGAAGATCCGCTCGTTCTCCGGGTGTGGTGGTAACGCATCGGGCTCATAGGAGGGATCGAGCAGGAATTCATGGTCCGGCGTCGGGAAAAGCAGTGGCAAGCGACGAATATTTGCCAGCGGAACCGCCGAAGGGCACCGACGAAGCTCATGCTCGCGCTCGATATTGGCCTTTAGCATCGGACGTTGGTCCCACGGACCAAAGCATTCGGAAAGGTAGGCATAAAGGCCCCCGATCGTCACCTTCCCGAGGACGTCCGCAGCGCCTCCGGCCAGGCCGTCACAGAGCATGGTGGAGAACAGCCCGCGCCGCTCGACGGTCTCCGCCGCCGGCTGGTCGTTGCGGCTGGCGGTGAGGATGGCGATACCGGGGCGCAGCACGGCGGCGTCCGACGCCATCTGCGGAACCTGCGCCACAGCTCCGGAGAAGCAGCAGTCGAGAATCAGGATCACCTCGCGGACCGTGGAGTGCGCGGCGGCGGCGAGTATCTCTGGCATGCCGATCCCCGGTGTCTGTGGGGTGCCGTCGGTGGTCGCCAACACGACCTCACCGTTTCGCTCGATGCCGTGGCCAGCCGCATAGAGCAGGGCGACATCGGCTCCCGGCGCGAGAAGCTTCGTCACCGCCTGCCGCAGGCGGTCCCGGCCGACGCCTTGTCGCGCATTGGCAAGGATCTGGCAGTCGAAGTTGGGTAGGCCGTCGTCATTGCGCGCCAGCAGGGGTGCCGTGGCCACCACATCGTTGACACAGCCGGAAAGAGCGTCGAACGCATCATAGGTGTCGATTCCGACGAGCAGTGCGCGTTTCACCGATCTCCTGCTCCGCCGCCCTCGTCGTCGTGTGCCCGTGTTGTAGTGTAGCCGAAGCCACTACATGCAGAAAGGTGGCGGTGTTTCGTCGGCCAGCGCGTATGAGGCGTGCAACATGCCCAACGCCAAGAACGCGAGCGCCCGGTCCGGCCGGCCGTGACGGATGGCATGGAAGGAGGGGATGGCCAGGGCCGTCAAGGCTGATGCCATCCGGATCAACCTCTGGAATGAATGCCGTGGCAAGCCCAGAACGTCCGCGATCTCGGTTCTTGCGTACTCGATGAACTGGCTCGCCGCCGCCGTGTACTGCTCACCGCGACCGTTTAGGTCGAGCGATACCTCAACCGCTACCTGGCCCTGCTGTCCGACTTCTTCCAGCTCCACACGGAAGAAGTCGAAATAGATGAACTCATAGCCGATCCACAGGGAGAGCATGGTCTTGGCGACGTCGATCAGGCCATGCTGGTTGTAGGGGTTCGGATCCACCAGTCGCACGTCCGGCGCCGGATGTGGCTTCACCAGGATGTCCTCGAGGATGAGGTCGCCGTGGCAGGCGTGCTTGCCTGTGGGCCAGGCGATCGGACGCCAGATCGGGTGGGAGTCCACCGTGTGCAACAACTCGGCAAGCGGGGTGCACGGTCGCCCGTTCACCCGGACCTTCGGCGCCCGGATCAGGGCCGTAATCGAGTCGGGTACGCCGTGAGTCGCATCGAGGAGCAACCGGGAACGCCGCCGGATCTTCTGCACGTAGTTCTGGTCCGGGTCAATCCAGCTGGTGCGGATCGGGTCGCGCGAATAGAACGCTGACCGCAGCTGTTCGTAGATCGATATGAGGACCTCGGCGAGTGGATGTCCCGTCATCCGCAACTGAAAGACCAGCTCGGCCAGCGAGTAGGCGGGAAAGAAGTCCGTTTCGAAGGTACACAGGTCCGACCGGTCCACGGCCTGCCTGGTCTGGAGGAACAACCCGCTCGGGTCGTGCACAGAGGCCAACCACTCCGCCTCGTTGCGATGGCGGCGCAGCCCGTCCGCGTTGCCCACTCCGCCGCAGCCGGCAACTGACTTGACCACGACGGCGTGGTCGCCCTGAATACTGAGGACCACGTCGGAGCAGGAACCGCCAGCCAAAATCACACCGTCTTTCCTCTCTTGGATCGAGTTGATCACGAGAATGCCGCGGTCACCCAGGATCTCGTAGGGATTGCGGCGGCCGGCGCGTAGTTCTTCGACCGCCGCGCGCAGGCTGGCCGCGGGCAGTCCGGGGACGTACAGCCTCAGGTTGGTCTCGTGGCGCGACAGGATCTTCGGCAGGAGCACACCCGGCCTGTGCCCTGGTGTCGGTGGTGCCACCGACAAACCCGCCAGTCCGTGTGCCACCTGACGGACCAGCCGTTCGGGCGTCACGCCGGGCAGGCCGCGAATCAGGGCCAGTGACCGGTCAAGTGCCATGACGACCTCCTACGGGTCATCGGCGAAGTGCGGTAGGGATGGCGTCAGACCGCGCGCACACCGTTCTCGAAGAACGCCATCCGCACGTACGGGTCGCGGGCCCGCTCGGGGTGGTTCATCAGTCCGAAGACGAGGCCGTCCGCGCTTGTCACACCGGCGATGTCGTCCATCGAGCCGTCCGGGCTCTCCCCGTCCGGGTAACGCAGGGCCGGACGCCACGCGTGCCCGCCACTCGTCCCCTCATGGACGAGGCGTCCCTCGCCGTGCGCGCACGGGAACTCCAGAGTCTCGCCGCCGAGTCCGGACAACCACGGGCTGTCATTCGTGGACAGCACCAGGTGGCGCTGGCCCGGCTGGTTGTGGAACGTGCCGGACATGTTGGTCCGCAGCGCAACGCCTGCTCCGAAGCAGCCGGCGTTCAGGACGACCTGGAAGCCGTTGCAGATTCCGAGAACCGGCCGATCCAGGCACGTTCGGAACTGGTCGGCCAGCTTGGTCCGCAATAGCAGCCCGGCCACCGTTCCGGCGCCGAGGTGGTCGCCGAACGAGAACCCGCCGGGAATGCAGAGGATGTCAGCGTCGTCCATGCGCGTCGTGCCGGACAACACGTCCGCGAGGAAGACGAGCCGAACGCTGGCGCCGACCTGGGTGAACGCTCTGACGGTCTCGGACTGGCAGTTCGTGCCCGGCAGGAACAGCACGTTGACGGTCGGTTTCACAGAAGCCTCTCTTCGAAGTTCGTGGCCCAGCGCTGTGCCACGAGCGGCGTGAGGAGCTCCGCGCCGTCGAACCGCACCCCGTCGGCGGCCGTCAACCGACCCACCCTCGTGGCGTGCAGCCCGGCCGGCAGGCGGGCGAGGTCAGCCTCGTCGACCTCGACGAGCGCGCCGCAGCGATGCTCCGCGAACAGGTGCTCCGCGCGACCGGTGGACGCATCGTCGGCGAGGGGGTCGAGGTCGACGCCCAGACCGCTGGCGAGCGACCCGGCTATCGCCTGGGCCACCAGGCCGCCGGCCCCCAGCCGGGTACCGCTGCGGAACAGCTGGCGGCCGGTCGCGAGCGCGGTCAAGTACTCGTCCACATCATCGAGTGACAACTCATCCAGGCTGTCGCCGGCGAGGTCGAGGTTCCTGGCCACGACGGTCCCGGCCACCGACGACGTCCTGGGGCCAATGTGCACCAGGAGGCTGTCCGGCGTCGTCCATTCCTCGCCGAGCAACTGGTTGTGGTGCGGCACCTTGCCCAACGCGGTGAGGAAGACGGCCGGGGGCACGCTCACGACACCCTCGTCCGTGTGGGTCGAGCCCGCGGAGGAGTCCTTGCCGGAGATGACGGGCGTCCCGAACCGACGGACCAGCAGAGCCAGCTCGTCGACCATCGCGACCAGCCATTCCCGCCAGTGGTCGGTGAGGTGCGGTGTGTAGAAGTTGTCGCACATGCAGACATCCCGCGGCGCCACGCCGGCGAGCACCTGTCCGGCGAGCAGGCCGCAGAAGGTCTGGCGCAGCGCGCGAACCGGATGGATGTCGAACAGCCACGGGTTGAACGCCGTTGAGACAACCGCCGCTGCCGGGGAGCCGTCGACGGGAGTGCCGGCCCAGTAGCCTGACGTCACCGGAACCCGCCCGTACTGCGGGCCGTGCACGGTGTTGCCCTGCACCGTCGAGTCGTACTGCGCATCGGCATAGCGCTGCGACCCGACCTCGACATCGGCGACGACCTGCTCCACGACCGCCGGCACGGCAGCGGCGGCCAGGCTCGGCCATCGCAGGCGGGGTGGTGCGACCAGCGGCGGCGGACCGACCACCTGCCGCGGCACCTGCGCGTCGAGCAGCGCGTACGGGACGTCGAACCCGGGTTCGCCGAGATCGGCGGGCACGGCGCCCGGCGCGAGGTCGATGACGGCCCGCTCGTCCAGGTCCGGCCGGTGGAACACGCAGTACCGGCCGGTGTCGGTGAACCGCCCGATCACGGTGGTACGGACCTCGTGGCGGTCGAGGATCCGGCGCGCGGCCGGCTCCATGGCCGGTGGCACCGCCAGCAGCATGCGCTCCTGTGACTCCGACAGCAGTATCCGCCACATGGGCAGGGCTGAGGTCTTCAGCGGCACCAATGCCGTGTTGATCCAAATGCCGCAGGCCTCACCCATCTCTCCGACCGCGCTGTTCAGGCCAGCGCCACCGATGTCGGTCAGGGCTCTCAGGCAGCCCGCATCGCGCAGGTCAACCAGCGCCTTGCGAAACTTGACTTGTTCGAGAGGAGCGCCGATCTGCACGGCGGCGGCATCCATGGTGCTGCCCGCCGAACTTGCCGATGCACCGTGAATGCCCTCGTTGCCGGTAAGACCACCGATGAGGACCACGTGGTCCCCGGGCTCCGGCCGGCCACGCTGGGCGGCAACTGTGGGCAGGAGGCCGATGCTGCCTCCGAGGGCGAAGGGCTTGGCCCGGTAACTGGGATGAAAGGTCATGCGGGACCAGAGCATCGGCACGCCGAAGGTGTTGCCGTACTCCTTGATGGCCCTGATGGTGTCGTGGGCGATCTGCTTCGCGCCCGGCCGGCCCTTGATCGGCGGGTCAGCTTCCGGAAGGCCCGTGGCGGTATACTCAAAACAGCCGATCGGGTCAGCGCCGAGGCCCGTTCCGAGGATGTCGCGCAGTACCCCGCCGAGCTTCGTGAGCTGACCGAAGTAGGCCGAGATGGCGGACGGCCCGTTGTGCGTCTCCGCCTTGATGGCCAACGCGTGCCCGTCGTAGAAGTCCCATACCCCCGCGTTGTCGTGGAACATGCTGATGATGTTGGGATTGCCCGTGTCGTGGGAGGCGGCCACGAGTCGGCTCAGCAGCTCTCCGAGCGAAATCCAGGTCGTGTGGGCGCAATGGTCACTCCACCGAGCATCCAATGCCTCCAGCAGCACGTCGGTCGTGGCGGGTTGGTCAAGGGTCCGCTGAATGTCACGAATGTGCCGCATCTGCGCCGGCGAAAGATTTCGCCCGTCCGCCTGGCCCAGCGACACGAGCGCGTCGTCGTCCAGCGTCCGGAGGTCGTGGTGTGCCGCCGGCAGGTACGTCCCGATAGGAACGAGCGTCTCGTAGCGTGGCTCGGCGGTGTGCAACTCTTCGATAGTGCTGTTGAAACGTGTGGAAGCGATGATCTCCTGCAGCATCGGCGAGGATGAACGGTAACTCGACCCGACCTTGCCGGCCCGTGCCGTGATACCGAGCATGGCGCACATCGCGACCACAGACGTGCTCTCGTTGTCCACAACACCTCGGCGGTAGGCCACCATGACCGAGTCGGGTGCCACAGGTTCGTCCATCAGCACGACGCCGCCCAACGGCCCCGCCAACACCGTGCACAGCGCCTCGCGTTCGGAGACGGTCAGCTGATCGTCGAACTCGATGTAGTAGTCGCGCCACATTTCGAGGTCTGGTAGGTGGAGGGTCCGACGCAAGTGTTCGACATCCGACGGTGCGGTATCGGCTGCCCGGACCGAGAATTTGTGGATCATTTTTCTGCTACCAGTCCCAAGCCTTGCGAACGGATGATCTCGGCTAGCCGATAGAAGGTCCGATCGATTCCGTTGTGCGGGAACGAGATCGTGTACGGTTTAGCCGACTGTGGTATGAAGTCGCATCCGTCCTCGACCAGCACCAGGACGCGGTCGAAACCGTGCCGGCCCTGGAAGAGCCCGACCTCGTGGACCACGTTCTGACGGGCAAATCGTCGACCGTCCCCGGTGAAGTCCTCGGCGGTCAGCACACAGATCGCAAAACTGCACCTCTCCAGGCAGTCGGTAAGTGCCTCAGTGACCTGGCGGCCGCTCCAGGAGGAGCTTTCGAAGGAGTACACCGGTAACTCGAACCGTTCCTCGATGAAACGTCTAACGGCCAGCCATTCCGAATTGGCACCATGGGCGATGAACACACCCTGGGGGAGTACGCCGGTCCGCCGTTCGCTGTCCAATTTGCTGATGAAATCCCTGGTCACCTCCGCGAACTGGGCATGGCCGGAACTGCCGACATAGCGAAGCTTGTGCCGGGCCAGCCGCATGCCTAACAACGAACCCAGCTCGACCTGCAAGCGGTCGCAGGTCAGCACGATGAGCAGTCCAGCGGCGAAGACGTCACCAGCTCCGGTCGCGTCCTCGACCTCCTCGGCCGGAAGCGTGACCTGGGGGTAGAAATCGCTGACGACATCGCTGCCCTGTCGTTGATATGACCAGATACCGCTCGATCGTTTGACGATGACCGTACTCTGGTCGCTGTCGAACCGCTCCAGCAGCCTGCGGGCGACCTCGTCGTTGGTGTCCTCGGGCTGGTATGTACCGAATTCGCGGAATTCTCGATGGTTGACCAAGAGGAAATCACTGATCCGTACGATCTCGTTCACCTCGGGCGTGGGGTTCACACTCCAGACGTGTCCGGGATCGAAGCAGATCAGGGTGCCGCGGCCGGCTGCCTTCACCGCCTGCAGCACGGCGAGCAGGCGACCTGCTGTTCTGGGATCCAGAAAGGACGTGACGTGGATAACCCGGACAGTGGACAGATAGGTCACGATCTCGTCGAAATGTTGGTCGAGATAGTCAGCCATGTACTCGTTGGCGCCTGCGTGCGTGAGCATGGTGCGATCGCCGTCCTCGCAGAGCGAGAAGCAGATGCCGCACAGATTCTCGTCGTCCTGAAGGACGAACCGATGGTCGATACCGAGAGTCTCGAACTGTTGGATGCTGGAGACGCCGATGACTGGTACCCGGCCGGCGACTCCGACGTATCCGAGTCGAAGCCCGACCTGGGTCCTGGCGATGGCGTAGATCGCGTTGAAGGCGGACCCTCCCAGCGAGGTGTCCGGTCGGGCCGAGCTAGCGGCCTCGATTGCCGCATGGATGGTGACGCCGTCGACGCTGCGTTCTGTACCCCACTCGAGGGGTGAACCGGTCTGCACGACCAACTCCGAGATGCGCGTTGTCAGCGTGCGTGATCGGGGCGACTCCGGCGGTGAGGACGCGTTGGCGATGTAATCCAGGTTCAACGCACCGATGCCGACCACGTCGAGCGCGAAGCCGCTTGAGCCGGCACCTTCACCAAGACGATCAACCAGCTCAGACACGTCGGCCCTCTCCTCGGCTGATCAAACCTTCCCGTTCGAACATGCGTTCAAGCTCGAAGAACGTGGTGTCGACCTGGCCGGGTGCGAAGTCCAGCCGAATCAGCCCAGCGATATTCGAGAACGTGTCGCAGCCTTCCTCGGCCACTATGGCCACCCGGCCGAAGCCATACCGGCCCTGGAAGATGCCGGCCTGGTGAACGATGTTCTGGTCAGCCCTGGCCCGGCCGCCCGGCATCATCATCAGGGCGCTGAGCAGGCACACCGCGAAACTTGATCTGCCCAGGTGCTCCTGCATCAGCGCCGCTAGGTCTCCGTCGCCCATTTCGATGGCACTCAGCTCGTATGTCGGCAGCCCGCAGTCGCGTTCGATAAACTGTTGGACGACATGCCACTGGGGATTTCCGTCGTGTACGAGGAAGACGCCTTTCGGCTGTAGGTCACCGCCGGACAGCGTCTCGGTCTGCTGCAGGAAGCCCTTGCTCAGGTCCGGTAGCGTCTGGTGCTCACCCGGCTTCCGGAATCGCATCTTATGGCGGGCGAGAAACAGCCCGACGAAGGCACCGAGTTCGACCTGCAGGCGTTTGGCGGTAAGCGATGACAGCACGGCGGCGGCGAATACGTCACCTGCTCCGGTCGCATCCTCCAACTCGGTCTCGCGCAATGGCCTACCTTGCTGAAACCGATGGGAGAGCATACCCCCTGCGGTGCCGCTGAATGCCTCAATGAAGTCGTACCGTTTGGTGACAAAAATAGAGGATTCGGCGGCGCACCGGCTGAGAACCCTGTTGGCGACCGCGCTGTCGGGGTCACCCGGGGTGTAGCCGCCCAATGCCTTGAACTCCCGATAGTTGACGAACAGCAGGTCGGTGAGCGCGAGGATCCCGTCAACGGCGGGGGTCCTGTGCTCGGCCCAGTCGAAGCCTGGGTCGAAGCTTATACGCAGGTCCCCGTTGAGTTCCTTCGCCCTGGTGAGCACCCTCAGTACCTCGGTCGGAGTGACCTCGTCGAGGAACGAGGTGACATGAACGTATCGTGCGGAAGCCAGATACGCGGCCAGGGGGTCGAAGTTCTGCTGGATGTAGTGGCACATCTCGAAGTTTGCTCCCGGGTGGGTGAGCATCACCCGGTCGGTATCGTCGATATATGACAGACAGAGACCGCATGGTCGATTTAGATATCTACCAACCCAGCGATGATCGACCTTCAGATCGTCCATCTGTCCGATGAACGACAGGCCGGGCGCCTCCACCCGCCCTACCACACCCACGTAGCCAAGGCGCAGTCCGACCCGCATCTGGGCTAGCGCGAAGATCGTCAGCCATGCGGACCCGCCGAGGGAGTAGCTCAACGAGGCGGCGCCGAGATTCTCGATGGCGCGGGTGATCGTCTGCTGGTCGACAGGGCCTTCCTTGTTCCACTCGAAACGAGCAGTGGACTCGGTCACCCGATCTGCCAGGCGCTGAGAAAGACGGGATGCGCTCGCGATATAGTCAACGTTCAGCGCGCCAAACCCGATGATCTCAGGTGCTTCGTCGCCAAGGATTGGCTTACTCACGATATGGGATTCGTCCTTCCACCACGATGTTCCGTCATGATCCTCTGCGCCTGATGCGAGCCGGTTGCTCATTGGACGTCCGTGCGAACGGCGGCAAATGATCAAGCCGTTCCTGCCGCTGCCGATCTAGACTATGGTGCCGGTCGAGGTGTACGCGACGCAACCCTCGGGTGACGCCGCAGTAGCGCAAACACGAGGTCGAGGCCGGTAGGCCGGTCGGTCCGATGAGTGCAATGTGGCAGCGGAGGTGTCGTTGACGGTGAAGGCCGGCGCTCTGGTTCTTTGGGACATCGATCGGACCCTCCTCTACGTGGGAGACGTTGACCAGCAGATCTACCGGGACGTGTTCTTCGAGCTTCTCGGTCGCGCCCCCTCAATCTTGCCCGAACGAGGTACTGGTATCACCACACCCATCGTCCTCAGGCGCCTGTTTGCCGACGGCGGCGTCCCTGACCAGGAGATTTCGGCGCTTACCCGAAGGGCTATGTCGCTGCTGCCCCTTCGTTTGGCCGGGCACCGGGACGAGTTCAGCCATGACAGGGTGGTGATGCCCGGCGCACTCGCCGCTCTGGAGGCCGTGGGCGCCCGAGCCTGGCTGGTCCAGACCGTGGTCAGCGGCAATCTCAGGGCCAATGCGTTGATCAAGCTCGCGGCGGCTGGGCTGGATGGATGTCTCGACCTTGACGTCGCCGCGTTCGCGAGCGACGACGATGATCGGCCCAGTCTGGTGGGCATCGCCCAGCGGCGCGCGGGTCGGCGGTATGGAGTGACCTTCGACAGGGCCAACACGGTGATAATCGGCGACTCCCGCGAGGATGTGCGGACTGGCCTTCTGGGCGGCAGCGCGGTGATTGGCGTCGCGTCCGGTACCACCACCCGGAGCCAGTTGGAGGACGCTGGAGCGGACATCGTCCTCGACGATCTCAGCGACGCCGCGGCGATCCTGGCCGCTGTCGACACCCTGACGTCCAGCCGATGAGCGGTGACGTGGTTCCCCCCCGCCGGGCCGCCGCGCGATCTCGCTACCAGGACACGAAAGTTGTGCTCATCGGTGCGTTGAACACCGACATCTGCGTTATCGGGGTTCCGCGCCTGCCCAGTACCGGGGAGGACGCTTTTGGCCCCAGATTGCACATTGGCCCGGGTGGTAAATCCCGGAACATGGCCGAAATAATGACCATACTGATGCCCCCAAATTCCGTGGCGATGATCAGTCATACGACGCGCGACCCGTTCGGTCTCTGGCGGATTCCCTACGATTCGCTTCGGGAATCCGGTGCCAACATTGACTTCGTCACCGTTGTCGACCACGTCGAGGGGCGGCCCTACCCGGCGGTCGCGCTCGTCACCGTGGATGCACATGGAAACCGTTTCTCCAGCGTCAACAACGCCATTATCAATGAACTCGGGATTGAGGCGATCGAGCAAGCGCTGCCACTGTTGGACGCTGCTGCTGCTGCCAACAACGGAATGCTTGTGCTGTCGCTCGAAATTCCGGTCGATACCGCCGCCTACGCGATGCGCCTCGCGGCCGAACGCTCGCTGCGGGTGGCGCTGGACCCCGGCGGTCTACCTGCGGCCGTCGACTGCGATGTTCTCTTCCGGCGGAGTATCTTTCTAGTTAAGCCGAATGAACATGAGGCAAGGCGGCTGACGGGTGTCGAGATTACCGGCTTCGCCGCTGCGTCGAGGGCGGCCGATCTGCTCCGGTTACGAGGTGTGGAAAACGTTCTGATCACGCATGGCCGACGCGGCGCGTACCTATTCGGCGATGGGATTAGGGAGCACATCATGGCCCCGGAAATCGACGTTTCTGTATCCTCCGACGCGACCGGTTGCGGCGACCAGGTCATGGCGACGTTGTGCGGTTACCTGTGGCGGACCGCCGACCTGCTGACGGCAGCCCGGTCGGCGGTCGTCGCCGGAACGCTGCAATTCTCTCGCGTCGGGGCGCGGCCGGTGGCAGTAGCGGAAATCGACTCCCTTGTTCGTTCCTGTGGCTGGGCTCGGTTCTGAGAGAAGGTGGGATGCAGGTTCAATCGCGGTTGGCAGCCATGACGGTCCTGGTGACCGGCGCGGGCACTGGATTCGGTGCGGCAATCGCGTACCGCGCCGCGCAGGAGGGCGCCGACGTGGTTATACACTACAACCGTTCGAAGGATGGCGCCGAGGCCACTGCGGCTAGGGTGCGCGGGCTCGGCCGGTCGGCCTTGGTGGTGCAGGCGGACCTTAGTACGTGGGAGGGGATCCGGTCGTTGGTGCGAGACGCGTTTGCCGGCGTGGGCAGGATCGACGTGGCCGTGAACAATGTCGGGAATGTCGTTGCCGAGCAGCAGTCCTGGCGCGACCTGACGCAGGAGTGGCTCGACAGGGTGATTGATGTCGACGTCAAGGGGACACTGTTGTGCACGCACGAGTTCGGTTTGCGCATGCTCGACCAGGGCGGCGGCTCCATCGTCAACATCGGTTCGGCGGTCGTCGTACGGGGGAGTGTGCGGGCGCCACAGTACGCCGCATCCAAATACGCGATCCTAGGCCTGACCAAATCCTACGCCGCGGCGTTCGCACCGACGGTAAGGGTGAACGTCTTCGCGCCTGGCTTCATGGAGACCGCGACGACGCTGGCCCGCGGGGACTGGCGAAGCGGCCGGCGGGAACGGCTGGTCTCCGATACACCGATGGGCCACATCCCAGGCCCGGAGGAACTCGCTGGCGCTGCTCTGTTCCTGGCAATGCCAGATGCGGCTCACATCACCGGCGGCCTGCTGCTGGCCGACGGCGGCCTCAGCATGGTTGGCGCCTGATTTCCTGAGGTATGAGGTACGCCATCGTCGCGGATTCGTCATCAGTGCGGGGGCGGCGGTGTATGGGCGAAGGTGTTGGCGGCGGCTTGGACCTGGGCCAGGTAGTCGCGCCACGTGGCCTCGTCGATGTCGTCGTGGTCTGGGCCTGCGCGGCCGTCGATGAGCTCGCGGATGACGTCGGCGTGGCCGGCGTGTTGGGCGGTCTCGGCGACCATGCGGATGAGCAGGACGCCCAGGGTGGTGTCGCGCCGGTCCTCGGGCCAGTGAGCGACGGTGCCGGGGGCGTCCAGGTCGAGATCGGAGATGGTGCGGTCGGCGTGCGCGCAGGCGCGGTCGTACAGGCCGAGGATGTACTCGCTGGACTCGTCGGCGGTGGCCCACATGTCGGCGCCCTGCCAGATGGAGCCGTCCTCGATCCACGACATGGTCTCCGGCGCCGGGCGCCCGAAGGACTCACCGAGGTAGCCGTACTCCAGGTCCGCCAGGTGCTTCACCAGGCCGAGCAGGTTGGTGCCGGTGGGCGTCATCGGCCGGCGCATGTCGTACTCACCGAGGTCGTCGAGCTTGGAGAGCAGCCCCGCCCTGCTGATCCGCAGCTTGCGGTGCAGCTCTTCCTTGATGGACGTCGGATCGGACACGCCTGCTCCTCTCGCCGAGCCCGCGGCGCGGGCGGCACCGGCCGAGCATAGGAGTGACTACCGACAACTCTCCGACAGCCGGGGATTGTCGGTGCCGGGTGGTACATCAGTCACTTCGCGATTCGTTCCGACAGGAGGTTGCGTTGTACTGGTGTGCGCGGCGGTGACGCGTCGTACGGAGAGGCGCGGGTCGGGATCGATATGGGGTGTGCTCCTCCTGATTGTCGTTGTCGCCGCGGTGGTCGGACCATGGGTGAGTCGGAATACCTGGGTGATCTGGCTCGCGGCCGCGACCATTGTCGGTAGTGGTGCGCTCTACCTGTGGATTCGGCTGCGTATTCGCCGGACGGCCCGGCGTCGTGAGCTGGACCTGACGCGCAGCGTGGCCATGACGGACGGGATGACGGGGCAGCAGTTCGAGCTGTGGACGGCCGCGCTGCTGCGACGTGAGGGGTTCACGGACGTCCAGGTGTTCGGCGGCGCCAACGACTGCGGCGCGGACGTGGTCGCGGTGGCACCGAACGGGGCGCGGACGGTGGTGCAGTGCAAGCGGTACGCGGCGACGCGCAAGGTGAGCTCGCCCGACGTGCAGCGGTTCGCCGGGACGGTGCGCGCCCTGCACGAGGCGCAGGTCGCGCTGCTCGTCACGACCGGCGGCATCACGACGCCGGCCGCCGACATCGCGGAGCGCCTCGGCATCACGGTCGTCACCAGGCCGGAGCTGATGGAGTGGGCGGCCAACGGGAAAGGACCGACCATGGAGTGACCCGGCCAATCCGCCAATGGCAGGCGCCGGTCCGGCCGCGTGATCGCCAGGATTGTCGACGCTGATTCCCATGGTGGAACCTGGGCCGACAATTCTGGCGATCATGGTGGAGGAGGCGGCTACCCGACCGGCAGGGCCAGACGGAAGCCGATGCTCGCGGCTCGCGTGCCGGACGACAGCTGTTGGACCGTCAGCGGCTTCTCGGGAATCCCGCCCGGTCCGGTGACGACGATCGGGCCGCGTGTGGTCTGCGTCGACGTCCACTCCCGCCTGCGGACGGTCGGCAGCAGCATCCGCCACTGCGTCTCCTGCGCGAGCAACGCGTACTCGTCGTCGGTCGGCATCCGGTAGGGCACGCCGTGCTCCCGCGCCAGCCATCCGGCGTACGCCGCGGCGGCGGCCCAGCTGACCCATACCACCGGGTCGTTGCCGATCTTGTCCGGCGGGAACCGTCGGCCCCAGTGCTGGGGCCACGAGCTCTTGCCGGTGGCCCCGATGAAGATCGAGTACTCGTCGTTGGTGACCGGCCGCGCCGCGACCTGGAACGCGTCGACGGTCCTGCGGACGACCCTGGCCGGCGGATCGCGCAGCTCCTGGAAGAGCTGCAGCAGCCGGCCCTTCGACTGGGCGTCCGGCGGAGTGGGCTCGTACAACGTCGACCGCCCGATGGCCACCATGGACGGCCGGGCGACGGGGGAGTCGGCCGGTTTCCTCTTGCGGGGCGCGGGCGGCCTCGTCTTGCGGGGCGCGGTCCTGGCCGGAGCAGGCTTCGTCGTCGCGGCCGCCGGGGTGTCGAGAGACGGCGACACGATCGGCTGCTCGCCGAGGGGGCCGGTGACGCTCCTCGGCGACCCCGCGGGTACGGCGGACGGGTCGAGCAGGGCGCCGGCGGCCGCGGCCACCGCGGTGTCCAGGTCGTCGGCGAGGGTGCGCAGGGCCGCGGTGGCCGCGTCGGCGTGGGCCGCGTCGGCGAGGAGCCGGCCGAGCTCGTCGACGGCGGCCAGCCGGATACGGGGGAACGAGCTGGCCAGGTGCACCTCGATGCCGGGCGGCAGCGCCGTCGTCCGGCCGAGCGGGCTCGTGGCGATGACGATGCGGCCGGTGGCGTCGACCCACCGCCGTGGCCGCTGCTTCGTGGTGGCGGCCGCGACCTGGTCGTCGACGTACCGGTAGAGCTCGTCGAGGTCGACCTCGCCGTCGCCGTTGAGGTCGGCCCGGCCCGACTCCAGACCGTCGACGAGGATCCGGGTGAACACCGACCGCCGCCCAGCGCCGGTGACGTCGGCACCGTCCATGGCGTACTGGAGGACATCGGACGCGGTGAGGATCGTGCGGCCCCGGCCGGTCAGGCGGGCGCCGGCCTGCACGGTGTCGCCGGCCTTGGTCGTCATGCCCCTGGCGTACATCCCGCTGTTGCAGCAGTCGAGGACGACCACGGTGGTGTGCAGCTTCGCGTTGTCCATGACGTCGCGGATGAACTGGGCGGAGACGGCGGTCGCGGTGAGCAGGTCCGGCTCGGTGTCGACGGTGGCGAAGTGCAGGTCCCCGCCGGTGGCGTCGACGATGCCGTGACCGGAGTAGTAGACGAGCACCAGGTCGGTTCGCTTGCGCCGCAGGAGGAACCGGGCCAGCTCGCGCCGCACCGTGTGCGACGGCTGGTTGACCACCCGCTGCACGTCGAACCCGCCGATCCGCGGGTCGCCGAGCACGGCCGCCAGCCCGTCGACGTCGTTCTGCGGACCGACGAGCCGGGTGATCCCCGGGTCGTCGAAGGTGTCGGCGGCGACCAGTAGCGCGAAGCGGTCAGCCATCCGATCCGTGCCGGTTGATGAACGCGTCGATCAGCTGCTGGCGCTGCTCCTGGGTCGCGCCGGACAGCTTGAGCGAGTCCCCGCCGATCGTCAACTCGACGCTGCGCAGGTCCTGTCGTTTGTTCAGCCAGTCCCGCAGGGCGGCGACGACCGTCACCAGCACCCCGCCGGACGCCGACAGGGTGATGAGCAGGGTCTGCCACGTCAGCGGGTCGCCGGCTGACTTGGTGCCGTCCTCGCGGGTCGCCGTCGCGGGCACGACGGAATCGACGTCCAGCTCCAGCAGGTCGGCCCGAATGCCCCTGGCCAGCTCGACCAGCTCGACGTCACCGTCCGGGTACTCCGTCACGACCTCGACGGTGAGGACCAGGTTCTCCTCGCGAGCATCCATCGGACCTCCGTCGGCTGTGCGGCAACGCTTGTTCTGAGCGTCGCAACGGTCGGCCGCACCGTTACCGAG
>Ga0190272_10000674_pt1 | contig 17210 bp, 16 predicted proteins | sample Popmic504T_FD_133746 | JGI IMG/M metagenome (GOLD analysis project Ga0190272, IMG submission 133746) | Populus adjacent soil microbial communities from riparian zone of Shoshone River, Wyoming, USA - 504 T | ecosystem: Environmental > Terrestrial > Soil > Riparian zone | place: USA: Wyoming... | reverse complement strand
CTCACGAGCCCAGGTGCAGGACGCGCACGCGCAGAAGGGGTTGGGCCAACCATCGGCCGAACCGGTGCCGAGGAGCTGAACGTCCATCAGTGCGCCACGGAGCTCTCCGGCGCAGCGAACGTGGGTGCGACTCCGAAGGATGCCTTTCTTTGCGTTCGACGCAGCGTGGCAAGCGACGGTTTACCCATCGCCACGATGAGGGCCGCGCACCCAATAGCTCTCGGGATGTCAAAACCCAGGGAGGTCACCACGCTGAAGGTGAGCAGTCGGCCGAGGTTGTCCAGCAAGGGCGCCCCGGCGACATATGAAATCTCCCCGGTGGCCACGATGAACGGCCAGAACCACAGGTTGAGCAGGACGCCGTAGAGCAAAGAACCGACGACGCCGTATCCGGCGAGCAGCATGACCTCCCACCAACCGCGGCTCCGAGGCAGCAGTCCGGCGCCAAGGCCGAGCCAGGCCGCGGCCAACATTTGGAAGGGCAACCACGGCCCGACGCCACCAGTGAGCAGGGCCGACGCCAGCATCGACGTTGACCCCAGCACGAATCCGAAGCCGGGACCAAAAACTCGCCCAGCCAAGATGATGACCACAAACATCGGCTGGAATCCCGTCACACCACCGGAGAGCGGACGCAGCGCAGCGGCTAACGCCGTCAGCACTCCGAGCAACGCGACGGCCTTGGCATCGAGTCCGCCCTCGGCGATCTCGGCGAGCACCACTGCCAGCAGCAGCGGAACGAGCAGGGCGAACAGCCACGGACCGTCTGGCCCTTCGGTGATTTGTGAACCGGCATCGGCGACCAGTGGCCACGCAAAGGCGACGATGCCGAGCGCAGAAGTCAGCCCGATCGCCGCCATCGAACGGGGACGCAGGGCGATAGCGCTGGTGTCATCGTGACGCTGAACGTTCGCCCCCCAGTAACAAAGGTTCACGTCAGCCTGCCTTGGAGATGGCATCGGCAACGCCAGCCACTGTCAGGAAGGGCAGGGGAGCGAAGACTTTGGCCACTTGCGGGGCGAATTGCGGGGAGCCAACGATGACTTCAGCGGTAGGTCCGTCAGCTACGACTTCCCCGTCAGCCATGACGACTGTTCGGGTGGCAACCTCCGCAACCAGCTCGACGTCGTGGGTGGCAACGATGACGGCGCACCCGTCGGCTGCCCGCTGCTTGAGTATTGCCACGAGTCGCCGCTTAGTGGCGTAGTCGAGGCCACGGGTGGGCTCGTCGAGGAGTACCGAGTCGGAGGAGGCGGCGAGCATGATGGCGATAGCCAGTGCCATACGTTGACCTTCGGAAAGGTCGCGTGGGTGAGTAGTCGGAACCACTCCGGGAGCTAGCTGCGCGAACAGCTCCAACGCTGCGCCCGACGGGGCATGACCATCGAGGTCGGCTTGTCGACACTCGCGCGCGACGCTGTCGGTCCACAACAAGTCGGCAGGTTCTTGTGGCACCAGGCAGATGTGCGGCAGCAACTCAGCGGGGGACAGATCTGCCGGATCAACGCCACTGACTTCAACTGATCCTGCGTCAGGTTCGGTGAGTCCGACGAGAGTGCGCAGCAGTGTTGATTTCCCGGCCCCGTTGCGTCCCATAAGGGCGACAGTCTCCCCGCCATGGACGGCGAGCGATAGTTCGCGGAGTACGGGGACGTTGCCGTAGCCGGCGATCACTGCGTCCACGAGCAGCTTCGGTGCTGCGCGGGGGGGTTCGACGGTCGGCTTGTGGGCATCGAGTTGTGCTGCTGCCAAGGTGTCGCGGAGCCCGCTGGCCGATCGCCGAGCGTCTCGTACGGACAGGGGGATTGGGTTCCACTTCGTGAGCCTCGCCAACTCGACCACGGGTGGAGCAACGTTCGAGGTCGCCATCATGACCCCGGGCTCACCAGCTTCGACGCGTCCTTGCTCGACGTGAATGACGCGATCAGCGAACTGCACGACCCTTTCCAACCGATGCTCAGCGAGGACGACAGTGAGGCCCAGGTCGTGAACGATTCGTTGCAACGCGGCCAGCACTTCTTCGGCGGCCGCAGGATCGAGCGCAGACGTGGGTTCATCGAGGACGAGAACTTGGGGGTGCTGCGCAAGGACAGCGGCGATCGCGGTGCGTTGCTGTTGTCCGCCTGACAAGGTGCGAAGGGGTCGCTGGCGAACCTCGGTGAGGCCCAGTAAGTCCAAGCTCTCTTCAACCCGCCGTCGCATCACCGATGTTTCGATGCCGATCGACTCCATGCCATAGGCGATCTCGTCTTCGACAATCTCTGCCACAAATCCATCGCGTGGATCCTGCAAGACGGACCCGACGACGTCGGCAAGGTCGCGTGGGCGGTGCGACCGGGTATCTCGGTCGGCAACCAAGACCCGGCCGGACAGGTGCCCGCCGGTGAAGTGCGGGGTGAGTCCGTTGATGCTCTTAAGCAGGGTGGACTTTCCCGATCCGGTGGTGCCGATGACCAAAGCCAGTTCGCCCTCGCGGATGTGGAGGTTCACCTCGCGCAAGGCCGGCACGGTGGATCCGGGGTAGGAGACCGTCACGTTGTCGAGGTGAATCACGCCGCCACCTCCTGTCGGGCTGTCCCGATATTGGAGTGTTGGTCAAGCACCCGGGCGGTCGTCATCTGCGGGGCCGTGGGTGTGAGCTAGGCCGGCGCGGCTGCGACAAGTACCGCGAGCGTGCCGATCAGAGAGAACGTGGGCCAGGTGAGCGGCAGCGTCGTGGGGAACAACGACTCGGGGTCAACGGTGCCGAGCACAATAAGGACAAAACAAGGGAAGACTCCCGCTGCAACGGTCGCCCACTCAGGCAGACGCCAAGGATCTGGACGGTAGACGGTGCGGATGGCGCGTTTGTTGGAGCGACGCAATCCGACAAAGGCGATCAGCAGCCCAATGCCCAAAGTGGTGAAGGCGAGCCAGGCTTCCGCCTCAGCATCCACGAGCGCGTAGCTGCCAACGAGTACGGCGGAAAGCCCCCCGAGCATGAGCGCACCTGTGATTCGCCGATAGCCAGGGGTGGCCTGCCGCATGCGTCCATATCCTCGGGAGTCCATGGCGGCAGCGAGTTCCAGAGAACGTTCGAGCGCCTCTTCCAGAACGGTGACGCTGATCGAGGCAAGTGCTCGGAGCCCCTTCGCGGAGCGCCCTCGAAGACGTCGCGCCTCGCGCACGCGTCGTGCCTGGGTGATGGCCGTCGGTACGAGGGTGACGGCCACGACCACGGCGACTCCCACTTCGTAGAGTGCGCCGGGCACGCTCTTGAGTAGTCGCGTGGGGTTGGCCAGTGTATTCGCGGCACCGATACACGCGAAGATGACGACGAGCTGCAACCCGGAGTAAAGGGCGAGCACGAGACCTTCGTAGGTCACTGGTCCGCCAAGTCGCACCCCAGCCATCGCGTCGGGGAGTGCAACCGACGGCAACGTGAATGCCACGGTTCCGGGAATGGGCGGACCGAACAAGACCTCAAAGACGATGCGCACCACCAACACAATCGCGCCCATGATGAGGAAGGCACGAAATGAGGCTGCCCAGGGTGCATCGGTTCGTCGCGCAGAGACCACGAGTGCGGCTACCCCCAAGATGGTCAGCAGCAGAAGCGGATTGAGCGTGCGCGATGCGGCGGCCGCGAGCGCTATCGCCCACAACCACCAGGCAACCGGGTGCAAGTGGCGAGTGAGGGCCGCGCGCTGACTCATGTTGTGGTCCGACGCCTTCGCGTGAACCAGATCGCCGCACCGATCAGCGTGGCGATGACGGCGGCCCCGACGAGGGCGCCTATGGGTGATCCGGAACTCGTTGTCGGTAAGGCGTTGCTGGACGCAGCTGCAATGGCGGCATCTGCACTTTCCTGCTCCGTCGGTGTCGGCTCGTCGCTCGCTAACCGGTCTTTGTCTTTCCGCGAATCAGACTTCTTGTCGTCAGCGCCGCCAGCGTCGTCAGGGTCGTTGCCTTTGTTGCCGCCCGCGCCATCGCCACCACGACCGCTGCCACTACCCGCGCTTGTGTTCGATTCCGGTGGGTTGGTCGATGGAGCGGACGGCCCGCCTGAGTTGTTGCCAGAAGGATTGGGCTCAGGGAGCTTGGTTGGTTTAGGCGATTTCACTGCTTCACCGCACCCCGAGGTGGGGTAGCCACCGACACCGCAGATCATGCCGGCATCGACGCGAAGTGAGGTGACCGACGCCAGAATCTCGTACCCACTGGCTGTTGTTGGAGCCACTACACAGCGCGCCACCGGACCATTCGGCGGTGACTGGCCGGCTGGCGCATCGGCGTCGGTGCCGAAATCGATGACCAGGCCCACGCGCTTTTTCCCCTCGACTGGCTGGGTGGAGCCGCAGATCTGCTGAAACGATGGCGACAGGCGCGGCGTGGCTGAGGACCCGACCTCTTCGCTGACGGCAAAACGCCAGCCCTCGACCGAGCCGTCCGCTGGTCGACGTGATGCCCCTTGGGAGGCGAAGTCCCAGTCGCCCGACACGCCCGTCCAGTAGATCCAGAAGCGATACGACGTTGCTTCCGCGGCTGCTGGGGGCAGCAAGAGAGCCAATGCTGCTGCCACCGCGATGAGAGCGGCAGCAGCATTGCGCTTGGTTGATGACCTGCGCTCAGTCGATGACTTGCGCTTGCTCATGGACACGTGACTACTCAGCCTCGGTTATCGAGTTCTTGATGCGTTGAACGAGGTTGAGTCCGTCGACGTCGGTTGGGTCTGCCTCGGTGGCGGTCTGGACCAGAGTCAGCAGTCCGGCCTGCGCGGGTAGCACGTCGTTCCCGTCATCGAGCACGAAATCCCTGGCGTTGTCCTCAAGGGCTGTTACCGCTTGGGACGCTGCTCCTGAGCCGTAGCCGCTGGCAACCAATGCGAGAACTGCGTTCATTGTGGAACCGAAATCGCTGCCAGGTCCGAACGCGTTCGGGATCAGGCCGGCGTTGCCGTTAAGTCGGTCACCGAGGTAACCGGCCGCATAGCCAGCAGAGGAGCTCACTGCTCGCGCCTTCGCGCTGCACGTCATCGACGGCAAGTCCGGGATGCCAGCACTTGGCTCCACGGGCAATGCGGTGCGCGCCAGCGCCTGCGCTGCTTGTGCAGTTGCGTAGTCATTCGCGACCAACGGAGTATTTGCCTGGTAGTCCAGTGCGCCACGGCCAGTGACGTCGTCGTCGCAATTCAGCTGTACCGAGCGCAGGAAGTCGAACACGCTGTTGCCACCGTTGGATACCTTCGCCGGGTTTCGCCCCAGGGCAATCAACGCCTGTGCCACTAGTCCGGTCGAGTTGCTGTCTGCTTCGAACTGAGTTTTGAAACCCCAACCACCGGAAGGAAGTTGTTTGCTGACCAGCCACTGGGCAGCTTCTTTGGCTCGCGCATTCTTTCCGAGTGAGGTGAATGCCATGACGGCCATCGCGGTTGCGTTGGAGTCAGACCCCTTGCACGCGGTGTTCAACTTCGTGCGGAAGGACAGGAACCGACCGTTGTCGCATTGCTGACGTAGCAGCCAGTCGACGGCGCTCTGGTTCACGTTTGCCCCGTGGTCGGTGAGCGCAAGGATGGCCAAGCCCTGACGGTAGACACCGTCGAAGCTTGGATCCTGCTGGCCATACAGGCCTATACGTGAGGGCTTGCTTGACGTTCCGCCAGCAGCGGACGCCGGTGTGGCCGCCACCAGCGGAATGAGTGCCGCCGCGACGACGGTTGCGACCAACGCGGGTACTGCCGCAGGTACTGCTTTGCCGATGATCCGGCGGTAATGCGAGCTCATAAGTGAGCCTTTCGATGAGCGATCCCGGAAGACAAGGCCCGGGGGTTGCCGCTCATGACTACGCCCCTGCCAATAACCGCGATGGTGCGCGGAACTGACAAGGGGCGTGGACTCGGGCCGGCAGCCCGGGCTCCGCCCCGTAGACCTCGACGGTGTAAGGGAGCCGCTCGCTTGCGTCTAGGTGCCCCGGCTTGCCGCGAGACACCTTCAGGGGTGGCGAAGGTGCGCGGCCTACGGTTGCGGGTCAGCGCCGGAATTCGACCGGACTTCCCCTAGCTGCAGGCGTGTGGAGTTGTTCGTTTACTGCGAATCGATTACTGCGGGGTGATCTGACCACGGCCGGGGTGATCAAGTCAAAGCGGAGCGTTGACTGGGGCGCTGACTTAGGGTGCTCGCATGTCATGGACGTGGCGCTACGAGCGCACTGATGGTTCTCCGGCAACTTCTGAGCACAGCACCGACGAGTCGTTTCCCAGTCAGTCCGACGCTGAGACATGGGTCGGTGAGGTCTGGAAGGAATTACTCGACGACGGCGTCGACCAGGTGACGCTGTTGGAAGAGGGACGCGTCGTGTACGGCCCTATGTCGCTGCATCCGCCAGCGTAAACAGAAACCTCACTAAAGAGGTGCGGGCACAGCTCGCCTCCGCGGGACCTGCACAAAAGGCAAGTCGCGAAGGCGACACGGGTACTGCTTGCCCTCGATTTCGACGTACCCCTCGGCGACATCAGCGTGTGAGGTGCGAATTGACGCCAACCCGATCCAGCGGTTTGCATCATGCGACCAGGACACTGATGGCAACGTGCCGATCTGCGCCTCGCGTCCGTCGATAAGGGCGATCACTTCCGCCCCGTCCTCAAGCTCGCACTCGTCGTCGATCTCGAATCCACGCATGACAAACCGCGATCCGTTGTCCCGTTCGGCCAGCAGTGCTGCCTTGCCGACAAAATCCTCGGGGCGGTCGAGGTCGACGTTCCAATGCAACGCGAGCTCGAACGGGCTGCGCTCAGCGTCGGCGTCCTCAAACTCCTGGGCGGTGTCCCAGCCCGGGACAATCATTCCGCCCTCCATCCGGCACAACTGGATGGTGGTTAGCCCATAGCCCGCGATCTGAATGCCCAGTTGCTTTTCGGCGCTGACGAACGCATCCTCAACCGCCTTGCCGAGATCGGGTTTGAACCAGATTTCATAGCCGAGATCACCGGTGAACCCCACGCGGGCCACCATCATCTCGCCGCCCGCGAAATCGAAGAACTTCAATTCGTACGGCTTGAGATTCTCAACCCCATCAAAGCCAAAGGACTTCAACGCGGCAGCAGACTTGGCGCCCTGAACGGCCATTCCCGCGAGCGAAGCAGAGTCGTCGACGTACTCCACGTCCGCGAACTTCTTCTTGGCCTCGTCGAAGAGTTCTTCGTGCTCAACCTCGGCAACCATGAGCAAGTAGTGGTCGTCGGCGAGCTTGTAGAGCATGGCGTCGTCGTTGAGCATTCCGTCTTCGTTGCACCAGATGGCATACGTCGCCCGCGGCGCCGGGAGCTTGCTCATCGAGCGAGTCATGACGTAGTCCATGAAGGCTCCGGCATCGTTGCCACGAATGCGGTACTTGCGAGCCGGGGTTGCGTCGAAGAGTGCGCAGCCTTCGCGGATGGCGCGGTACTCCTGCTCTTCGTCGACGAAGACGTAGGGGAGCGTGTAGCCGTTCCAGTTCAGGTAGTCGTCGTCTTCGGTGGAGTTCGCCATGTACGAGTCGAAGTCGAAGTCGGCGTAACGGGAGAGGAAGTCGAAGAACGTGCTCTTCTGGGCAGTCATGGTGCGGGTGTCCCCTTTGGGTCGACTGGGTGTATCCGGCTGGGCAGCTCACTGAATGACCGTTCAGTGAATAGTTAGGAACCTTAGAGCCATTTGCCGGCTCAGCAGAAGAGTTGGCGAAATTCTTCTCGAGCGTCACCGCCTGGCTGCTTCCGGAACTGTCAGACCCCGCTCTTAGACTTCGAACATCAGTTCGATAGCAATTTCACTTATGACAATTTGGCTTATGGAGGGGGTGACGGCCGTGAGTCAGATTTCCATCTCCGCACAACTCAAGGTCATCGCCGATCAGGTTCGAGCTCTGAGCGCAGAAGATGTGCACTCCTGGACTCCTCAAACGCGGGCAGAGTGCCTGGCCGGACTGCAGAGCGTTGTCGATGCAGCCAATGCGCAGATGCTCCCCGTCGTGGCAGCGTCCGACGTGGCCGGCGACGCGGAACTGCTGGCGGGTGCTCGAAGCACAGCCGCGTGGCTCAAGCACTCACTGCGTTGGAGTGGCCGTGACGCCGCCGGTGTCGTGCGGGCGGCCCGCGGATTGCGCGATGGCTTACTCAGCGGCGCTGCTGACGAACTGGCCGAAGGTCGCATGTCGCTGCAACACGTCCGGGAAATAGGTCGTGCTGTCGGCGCGCTTCCCGCCCCTGCCCAGGAACCTGCGGCGCGAATACTCACCGAGGCTGCCAAGTCCCTAGCCGTCGACGATCTCGGGCGACTGGGCCGCCAAGTGCGTCACATGGTGGATCCGGACGGCGCAATGGCCAGCCACGACGACAACTATCTCCGCCGGCGACTTCACATGTCTGAGTTGCTCGATGGCATGGTGGCGCTCGACGGACTCTTAGATGCAGAGGCAGCTGCCACATTGAATGCCGCGCTGGCTCCGTTTCTGGTGCCCACGAGCGATGACGCAAGAACGACCCCACAACGCCGGGCTGACGGCCTGACCGAACTTGCCCGTTTAGCGCTCGATACCGCATCGGTGGCCGAGCTTGGTAAAGAGCAACCGCACCTCACGCTGCTTTCAGCCGCTGAATTACCGGCCTCTCATCTACGCGTGGCTTCGACTGCCGGGAAATCTACCTTCCTTGCGAGCAGCGGTACCTCGCTGCCGGGCGAACCAGTCCCGCCGCAAGTCGTCCATCGGCTCAGTTGTGACTCCACCGTGCGGCTGTCGCTGTTGGGGCAGCAGGGCGAAGTCCTGTTTCTGGGGCGCAGGCAGCGGCTGTTCTCGCCGTCTCAACGGCACGCCATGGCGATCCGCGACGGTGGCTGCCGCTTTCCGGGTTGTGGCATGCCTGCGGCTTTCACGGACGCCCACCACATCGTCTCCTGGCGGGAGGGCGGGCCAAGTGACGTAACGAACGGCCTCTTGCTCTGCCGGTTCCATCACCGCAGAGTCCACGAAGGCTCCTGGACAATCCGCAGCGACACTGCTGCACCACCCGATGCGAATGCAACAGTGTGGTTTGCGCCCCCGCGAGGTGCACCCGTACGTGCATCGCTGGCCGATTGTTCGCGGCAGCGCGCCACTACCTGGCTGACCTTGTGGGCATCCCCGCCATAGCTAGTCGCGAGGGTTAGGACTCTCCGTCTTGGATGGATCGCGTTCGACGACGTCACCCAATGCTTCATCGATGCGCTTCATGATGTCTGCTTCGAGTCGCACACCTGACGCCTTGACGTTCTCGCGAATCTGCTCCGGGCGCGATGCACCCACGAGCGCTGCGGCAATGTTGTCGTTCTGCAGCACCCACGCCAGCGCGAGCTGTGCCATGGAGAGTCCGACGTCGGCGGCGATCGGCCTAAGTTGCTGCACCCGTCGAAGCACTTCGTCGGACAGGTAGTCCTCCATCATTTCCTGGCCCTCGCTGCCGGAGGCGCGAGAATCCTTCGGGTGCGGGGCTCCAGGCTCGTACTTACCAGTGAGCACGCCCTGCGCCATCGGTGACCAGACGATCTGCGAGAGTCCGAGTTCTTCGGAGGTAGGAACCACCTCTTGCTCGATCACGCGCCACAGCATCGAGTACTCGGGCTGGTTGGACACGAAGCGGTCGTAGCCCAGTTCCCGTTGCATCAGAACAGCGTCTTGAATCTGGCTGGCCTTCCATTCCGAGACGCCGACATACAAGACTTTGCCTTGCCGGATGAGGTCATCGAATGCGCGTAGCACTTCATCGAGCGGAGCTTCGTAGTCGTACCGGTGCGCCTGGTAGAGGTCGACGTAGTCGGTTCCGAGGCGTTTCAACGATGCGTGGCACGACTCCATGATGTGCTTGCGTGACAAGCCACGGTCGTTAACACCGTCACCTGTTGGCCAGTAGACCTTGGTGAACAGCTCAACGCCTTCACGGCGATGCCCTTTGAGTGCTCTGCCCAAGGCAGACTCGGCTTTGCCGATGGCATAGACATCGGCGGTGTCGAACGTGGTGATGCCTTCGTCCAAGGCCGCATAGACGCAGGCCGCTGCAACGTCGTCGTCGATTTGCGCACCGTGGGTCAACCAGTTGCCGTAGGTGAGCTCGCTGATCTTTAGGCCGCTGCGACCAAGCCTTCGGTACTCCATACGACGCACCTAATCACGTTGCGGCGCTTTTGTCTGATCGGCCTTGACCTCTCCGAGACGCAACTGCTTGGTCCACCCACGCTCGACAATGGGGGAGGGGCGGCGCCGCTTGCGCGACTGAAGCGAACGTCCGAACGCGTACGGCAGTGCGCCGCGACGCTCTCCCGAATCGGGCACGTACTCATGAAGGAGCCGGCGCAGCCCAAACAACGACCACGCGGTGTCGGTCACAACAAACGCATAGAAGCCAAGGAGCAAGATGGTGGACATCTGCTGCAGTCGAGGCACGGGAACGACCAACAGCACGAGTGCAGTGATGACCAACGGCCAAAAGATTTCGCCGACATTGCGTCGTCCGTCGATCCAGTTGCGGGCGATTCGCCGCGCTTTGCCCTGGTCCCTCGCTGGATAGTGCCGCTCGTCGCCAGTTTTGAGCGCAATGGCGACTCGCTCGCGTTCCTTCAGGCGCTCCTCGCGCATCCGCGCGCGTGCTTGCTTGCGGTCCTTCGGCGCTGCGACCTTTCCCTTGCGCGCCGCCTCGGCATCGCGTCGCTTCGGGGTGGGGCGGCCCTTGCCCTGGGATTTGTGGTTCCCGTCTGTGGTGTCATCGCTGGATGACACCTCGGGCTTGTCATCGCTGGTTGCGGACTCTTGGCGGCGGAACACCCCTGCAGATTAGTCGGCGGTGTCGGCGGATCTACGCTGGGCCGCGGACGAGTTGCGACCCCTCGGGTCTCTTGCGGACTCGTCGTCGGCACGCGAAGCAGTGATCAAGAAGCGGAGGATGCATGCGCGTCACGTCGATCGGTCACGCGGGCCTGCACATCGAAACGGCCCAAGGCTCGATTGTCTGCGACCCATGGTTCAACCCGGCCTACTTTGCGTCCTGGTATCCGTTCCCCGCCAATGACGATCTCGACATGGAAAAACTTGGATCCTCCGACTACCTCTACGTCTCGCATCTGCACCTGGACCACTACGACCCCGCCTGGTTGCAACAGTGGATGAACAAAGACACCACGGTGCTGCTGCCCGACTATGGCGTGACCGACTTACGTGACGCGCTCGAGGGACTGGGTTTCCACAAGTTCATCGCCACCCGAAACGCCGAGCCGTTTGAGCATGACGGCTTGACGCTAATGATCGTGTCGATGACTGCGCCCAACGACGGTCCCCTGGGCGACTCGTGCCTATCCGTGGACGACGGCACCGCGACCTTTCTCAACCAGAATGACTGTCGACCCACTGACCTGGAGCCCATCGTCCAGTTCGGCAGTTATGACGCGCACTCGTTGCAGTACTCCGGCGCGATCTGGTTCCCGATGGTCTACGACTTGCCAGAAAAAGTGAAAGCCGGGCTGGGGGAGCGGAAGCGCGTCAACGGTCTCGACCGTGCTCGTCGGTACGCCGAAGCGGTCGGGGCCAAGTGGATCCTCCCGAACTCTGGTCCGCCGGCCTTCTTGGACGATGATCTCTTCGAGATCAATGACTTCGGCAAGCCAGGCAACGTCTTCCCCGACCAGCCCTTTTTCATCGACTACTTGCGTTCGATGGGCATCGACAACGCACTGATGGTTTCGACCGGTACCAGTGTCGAACTAGCGCGTGACGCGGCTCCGGTGGTCACCCATCCCGGTGGCGACGAAGCGAAGATGTTCCCGTTCACGCACAAGCGTGAGTACCTCACCGAGTACGCGGCGCGCACCAAGGCGGACCGAGAACGCCGCAAGCAGCAGTGGGCGTCCACAGACGATGAACTGCTGCCCATCATCAAGGCGTGGTGGGAGCCGCTGATGGAACAGATGCCCACCCTGTGTGGTCGGCTCGGAGACCGAATCCTTCTGGAGACTGAAAACGAAGGCATCCTCGTCGACTTCGTCGACCAAGTGGTCGAGCCCTACGTCGATCAGGAGTACCGCTATCGGTTGAAGGTTGCCGACCAGTTAGTCCGATCCTGCGTCGAACGAAGGTTGGCCGACTGGGTCAACGAACTGTTCCTTTCGTGTCGCTTTGCGGCCAGCCGCAAGGGCCAGTACAACGAGCACGTCTACACCTGGTTTAAGTCGCTGTCGCCCACGCATGCCGCCTATGTCGAAGAGTGGTTGTCGAGTGACCGCGAGTCGAACGAGATGTGGCGCTTTGGCGATCACCTCGTGCAGCGACACTGTCCGCACTTGGGTGCCGACCTCGCCCGCTTTGGAGACGTCGAAGACAACGTTTTGACGTGCAACCTGCATGGCTGGCAGTACGACATCGAAACTGGCAAGTGCCTGACGTCTGATGACGCTTACTTGCGGACCAAGCGGATCGCGCACAAGGACACCGTTGAGATCGTCGATATCAAGGGGCAGCCCGACTGACGGTTTGTTCGCCGGTCGCCGGTCAGTTCGATCATGTTTGTGCGCGGCTGCGGGTGGTTGTGGTGCCGAAGTCGGAGTTCAGCGCCCTTCTGTGTCACCATGGGAATGACAAGGGCGCCGATCCTTGTTGCGCAAGTGGCAGCCGTAAAGGCCGCTCTCGTGGTCGTCACGGCTACGTCCAGACCTATGGGGAGCTCGATTCATGACCGTCCAAAACGACAGCGCTGTGCACACCCACGACACTGCTGCGCCCGATGCTGCGGGCGTTGAGGCGCCCGCTGGCGTGCTGCTCACCGACACCGCGGCGATCAAGGTCAAGACGCTGCTCGAGCAGGAGGGGCGCACCGACCTCGCGCTACGCATCGCCGTTCAGCCGGGCGGCTGCAGCGGACTGCGCTACCAACTGTTCTTCGACGACCGTACTTTGGACGGTGACGCGCTGCAGCCCTACGAGGGTTTCGCGGTGGTGGTCGACCGCATGAGCGTGCCGTACCTCGGCGGGGCCACGATCGACTTCGTCGACACGATCGAGAAGCAAGGTTTCACGATCGACAACCCCAACGCCACCGGCTCGTGTGCTTGCGGTGACTCGTTCAACTAACAGAATCCTTAACTAGTCAAAATCCTGCTCTCCGAGGGCGTTTCGTTGCCCCTTTCGGGGTCCTGCCCGCCAAAGTTGGCTCCGACCCTGCCGCAATGAGGTAAGACTGGGGGGTCGGTGTGAATCTTTATTCAGAGGAGCAGGGGGAGTCATGGCGTTTGCGCGTCGTTTGACGGCGAGCAGCATGGCGGCCGCGGTAGCGGCCAGCGCGTTGCTGGCACTCCCATGGGGTGGAGCGGCGCAGGCCGCCGAAGCAGAGGGAACTCCCTATACCTTCGGCAGCAACACCTTCGGCCAACTCGGCGACGGATCGCTTTCCACGGCGAGCCGAGCAACTCCTGGCCCGGTTACCGGCCTGGACGACGCCATCGACGTCGCGGGTGGTCGTGAGCACCTGCTCGCCCTCCGTGCCGACGGCACGGTGATGGCTTGGGGATCCGACGACAATGGCCAGCAAGGCAATGGGCCGGGAAACACCAACCAGTACGAGCCTGAGCTAGTCCCCGGACTGACGGGGATCGTTGATGTCGACGACGGCCACTACCACTCCATCGCCCTCAAAGACGACGGCACCGCATGGACGTGGGGATACGGCAGCTTCGGACAACTCGGCAACGACTCGACCAGCGCCCAGGTCCACTCGCCAGTTCAGTTTGGCTCGCTGTCAAACATCGAGCGCGTCTATGGCGGTCGCGATATGACCCTGGTGCTGCTGGACGATGGCACTGTCTGGTGCGCTGGCAGCAACGCCTTTGGTGAGTGCGGAACAGGCGCCACCACGTCGAAGGTCACCGTCCCCATCGAGGTCGAGGGCATTTCGGATGTGGTCGACCTAGCTGGCGGACGAAACCACACCCTGGCCATCAAGGACGACGGAACCGTCTGGGCATGGGGCGACAACAACTCCGGGCAACTCGGCGATGGTACCGATGACAACTTCCGAGAAGAGCCGGAGCAGGTTGCTGGGCTCTCGAACATTGTCGACGTAGCAGCCGGCGCAGACCACAGCGTCGCGGTAACCGCGAGTGGCGACGTTTACACCTGGGGCTCGGGCTACCGAGGGCAGCTGGGACACGGCGGAACTGGTGACCGACTGACACCGAGTGAGGTTCCCGGCATCGACAACGCAGTGATATCCGAGGCGGGTCGGGACCAGACGCTCATCATCACCGAGACCGGCAGCTTGTTGGCCTGGGGTTGGCATGAGTTCCGACAGGCCGGCGCCCCTTCCGGAGACAAAGTGTTGTCACCGGTCACGGTGTCCGGCATCAGCAACGCCATAGGTGCAGCCGGCGGTCAGGCGTACAGCGTGGTGCTGGAAGCCAACGCCCCGCCCCCAGGTCCGGTGTTCACCGACAGTTTTGACGCCGGGCTCACCGAATGGTCAGGCGGCACCAACTTCTCGATCGATAACGATCGATTCCCGGCAACGGGCAGTGCCCCCAGTGTGCGGGCGAACCTGACGAATCAAAAGGCGGTGGCAACACGGGCCGGGCTTCCCGCAGAGGTCGAGGCAGGTGCCTGCGTCACGGTGATGTCTCGCGTTGAGTCGGGCAGCGGCACCACATCGGTGCTCTCCATCGCGAGCGAGGGCGGAGTCAACATCGCCCGAGTCATCATCGGCAAGAACAGAGTTCTCAAGGTACGCGCTGAGGTAGCCGGCGTCACGAAGTCATCGGGGCTGCGAGTGCCTCGCAACCAGTGGCGCGAGGTGGGTCTTTGTGCCACCCAAGACGGTGACACCACCGACCAAGTCGCGTTGATCCGCGATGGCGTCGAGATTAGGCGGTGGACCGTCAACAACGGCAACCACGCCATCGATCAGGTGAGCATCGGCACCCGCGTGAAAGCGACGGCCGTGTTCAACCTCGACGACGTCGCCGTCACCACCGACTAACCACCCCCTTCCCACCCCCACCCCCGCGAGAGGGACGCCTTCATCCCTCTCCGCGTACCAAATTCCGCCCCGTCGGCGAGTATTTTGCGGTGAAGCCGGGGAGTTGGCGGCGCGCACCCGCCGTTACGGTTCACTATGGGATCCCAGTTACCCATCCCAGATGGTCGCGAGGCTGGTTGCCGAGTCAGTTTCTCCAGCAGATCGGTCAGTAAATGCGCATAGCGATAACAGGTTCGGTCGCCACGGACCACCTCATGACGTTTGGTGGAAAGTTCGTCGACTCATTGGTGCCGGAAAAGTTGGCGTCGCTGTCGGTTTCCTTTCTGGTCGACGGTCTCGACATTCGACGCGGAGGCGTCGGGGCAAACATCGCGTTCGGCTTGGGTTCGTTGGGCCTCAACCCCCTGTTAGTGGCAGCGGTGGGCGAAGACTTCGACGACTACCGCGCATGGCTGGAGCGGCATGGCGTCGATACTCACGCCATTCACGTCAGCCAAACCAGCCACACCGCGAGGTTCGTCTGCACGACCGATGCCGACCAGAATCAGATTGCCTCCTTTTATCCGGGTGCCATGAGCGAAGCGCGCGACATCGAGCTTGCACCGATCGCCGCACGCGCAGGCGGCCTCGACCTCGTACTGGTCGGCGCCGACGATCCCGTGGCGATGCGCAATCACACGCAGGCCTGCCGAAAGGCCAACATCGCCTTTGCAGCCGATCCGTCGCAGCAGCTCAGCAGCCTGGACGCCGGTGAGATCGCTGAGCTTGTTGATGGCGCCTCGTTGTTGTTTAGCAACGAGTACGAGTCAGCGCTCATCGAACGCCGAACCGGGTGGAGCCGTGCCGACGTGCTCTCCCGGGTCGACACCCGCGTGACGACGCTGGGGGCAGCGGGCGCCCGGGTGGAACGCAAAGGTGCCGAACCGGTCGAGGTCGAGGTGGTGCCGGTCGAACGAGTTGCCGACCCCACCGGTGTTGGAGACGCTTTTCGTGCCGGATACCTGGCCGGTCAAAGTCTGGGTCTGAGTGCGGAGCGCACCGCCCAGTTGGGGTGCCTGGTCGCGGCTCATGTTGTCGAGACGGTCGGCACGCAGGAGTACCACTTCACTCGCGCCAAATTCCTGACGCGAATGGCCAAGGCGTACGGCGACGACGCTTCCGCTGAGGTCGACTCGGTGCTCCCTATGGATCGCTAGCGCGGCGTCCGTCGCTACCTATGCCAAACATCGAGGCGCCCATCGAGCCCCCGGCCACGACCTGGCGACTCCCAGACCCACGCAGGTTTGACGACGATGCGGCAAGCCACGACATGGTGGCTCTGGGCGCCGACCTCGAGCCCGGCACGCTACTAGCCGCTTACCGACTCGGACTGTTCCCGATGCACGTGCATACGCCCCTTGAGGTGGCCGCAAAGGGCGGCAACGAAGCCTCAGACAATCCCATGGCCGAGCCCACGCCCGAGCCAACGCCCGAACAGCGGCTGCCCTCCGAGCGAATCGGTTGGTGGTCCCCTGACCCCAGGGGAGTGCTTCCGCTCGACCAGCTGCAGGTGTCCCGGTCACTTCGACAGTCGATGGGCAAATACCGATGCACCGTGAATCGGGCGTTCGATCAGGTTGTCGCCGCCTGCGCTGATTCGCGGCGGAACGGCGGTTGGATCAACGCTGACATCAGGTCGGCCTACATCCGATTGCATCAGCTCGGATGGGCGCACAGCGTCGAGGTTTGGGAGAAACCGAAAGTGTGGGAGCAAACAGCGGCGGATCGCACCAGGGAACCTGCCCTGGTGGGCGGGCTCTATGGCGTCGGGATCGGTGGGTTGTTTGCGGGGGAGTCGATGTTCTACCGGGCCCGGGACGCGTCCAAGGTGGCCCTCGTTCATCTCGTCGCGACTTTGGCGGCCACCCAAGATGCCGATCAGCGACTCCTGGACGTGCAGTGGCAGACCGAGCATCTGGCGTCGCTGGGAGCGGAGGAACTACCGCGTCTGGACTACCTGGAGCGTCTCGATGTGGCCCTCAAGGCCACGACTCCGCCCGCGTTTCGCGCCCCTCGATCACCGACCAGCGACGGGAAAGTTGACGGGGAGCGGATCGACGAAAATCTCGCGAATCCAGGCTCCTGAGGACACGCGCGACGATCAGCCGCCCTCCCGGCGCCGGGACGCCCCTGCTGCGCTAACGTGTCAGCCGGAATCGTGCTCAACTGTCCTGCT
>Ga0190272_10000673_pt1 | contig 17213 bp, 12 predicted proteins | sample Popmic504T_FD_133746 | JGI IMG/M metagenome (GOLD analysis project Ga0190272, IMG submission 133746) | Populus adjacent soil microbial communities from riparian zone of Shoshone River, Wyoming, USA - 504 T | ecosystem: Environmental > Terrestrial > Soil > Riparian zone | place: USA: Wyoming... | reverse complement strand
GGTAACCTCGCCGCCGGTCGGCAGTAACCCGGTGCCCCGACGCGTCGTTGCTCCCACAAGACGCCCGAGTGGGCGCTTGCGCGGGAGGTAGTGGATGGGTACGGAGGTTCTCGTCGAGGGACTGACCAAGTCCTTCGGAGCCCAGAACATCTGGTCCGACGTCACCCTCACCCTTCCGCCCGGCGAGATCAGCGTCCTGCTGGGCCCGTCCGGCACCGGCAAGTCCGTGTTCCTGAAGTCGCTGGTCGGCCTGCTCAGGCCGGAGCGCGGACGCATCGTCATCCACGGCACCGACGTGGTCAGCTGCAGCGAGAGCAAGCTCTATCGCATCCGCAAGCTGTTCGGCGTCCTGTTCCAGGACGGCGCCCTCTTCGGCTCGATGACCCTCTACGACAACATCGCCTTCCCGCTGCGCGAGCACACGAAGAAGAGCGAGTCCGAGGTCCGCGACATCGTGATGTCGAAGATGGAGATGGTCGGCCTCATCGGCGCGGAGGGAAAGCTTCCCGGCGAGATCTCCGGCGGGATGCGCAAGCGGGCCGGGCTCGCGAGGGCGCTCGTGCTCGATCCCGAGATCATCCTGTTCGACGAGCCGGACTCCGGCCTCGACCCGGTCCGCACCGCGTACCTCAACCAGCTGATCGTCGACCTCAACGCGCAGACCGACGCCACGTTCCTGATCGTCACCCACGACATCAACACGGCGCAGACCGTGCCGGACAACATCGGCATGCTCTACCGCAAGCAGCTGACCATGTTCGGGCCGCGCGAGGTGCTGCTCACCAGCGACGAGCCGGTGGTCGCGCAGTTCCTCAACGGCCGACGGCAGGGCCCGATCGGCATGAGCGAGGAGAAGGACAGCGCGCAGGCCGAGCGGGAGATGGCCGAACTGGCCGACGCGGGTGACCAGCTGGCCGGGCTGCCGCCGCTCAAGCCCCAGCTGGAGCCGATGAGCGGTCTGCCGGACCGGATGGCCGTGCACCGCCGCCGCGACCGGGTCATGGCCATGCTGCACACCCTGCCGCGGGACACGCAGAAGGTGATCATCGACAGCCTCGGCCCCGGCGAACGCGCCCACTACGGCATCGGCGCCCCCCTCTCCCGGGAGCGGGTCACGGTCGGCACCGCCCACCCGGCCGAGGACCAGGCGCCACCGGACCAGCAGTGGCGGCCGTCGCCCACCCCACGCCCGTCGCCGACCCCGGCCGACGCCGAGGACGACACCAACCCCCAGCTGCGGTGGATGCGTCCGGAGGGCGAGCGGTGAGCAACCGGACCGCCGGGGTCCCCGGCCTGGGTGCGCTGCGCCAGACCGGGAGCATGTTCGCCCTCGCGCTGGACGTGGCCAGGGCGTCGGTGAAGCGGCCGTTCCAGTTCCGCGAGTTCGTGCAGCAGGCGTGGTTCATCGCCAGCGTCACGATCGTGCCGACCATTCTGGTGGCCATTCCGTTCGGCGCCGTCGTGTCGCTGCAGGTGGGCGGCATCAGCCGGCAGCTCGGCGCCCAGGCGTTCACCGGCTCGGCGAGCGTGCTGGCGATCGTGCAGCAGGCCAGCCCCATCGTCACCGCCCTGCTGATCGCCGGCGCCGGCGGCACCGCGATCTGCGCGGACATCGGCTCCCGCAAGATCCGCGAGGAGATCGACGCCATGGAGGTGCTCGGCATCTCGCCCGTCCAGCGCCTCATCGTGCCGAGGGTGCTGGCGATGATGCTGGTCGCCGTGCTGCTCAACGGCGTCGTCAGCGTCGTCGGGGTGGCCGGCGGGTACGTCTTCAACGTCCTCGTCCAGGGCGGCACCCCCGGCTCGTACCTGGCCAGCTTCAGCGCGCTGGCCCAGCTGCCGGATCTCTACGTCGGGGAGATCAAGGCGCTGATCTTCGGCGCGATCGCCGGGATCGTCGCCTCCTACCGCGGGCTGAACCCCAAGGGCGGCCCCAAGGGCGTCGGCGACGCCGTCAACCAGTCGGTGGTGATCACCTTCGTGCTGCTGTTCATCGTGAACTTCGTGCTCACGGCCCTGTACCTGCAAATCATCCCGCCGAAGGTGTAGCGCCGATGACGAGCCTCAACTATCGGATCAGACGCGCGTCGAGCCGGTCGTTGGCGAGCCTGGACCGCCTCGGCGACCAGTTCCTCTTCTATGTCCGCTCGATCGCGTGGACCGGCCGGGCCATCCGCCGGTACGGCCGCGAGGTCATGCGGCTGCTCGCCGAGGTCAGCTTCGGCTCCGGCGCCCTTGCCGTCATCGGTGGCACCGTCGGCGTGATGGTCGCGATGTGCGTCGCCACCGGCAGCGTCGTCGGCCTGCAGGGCTACGCCGCGCTGAACCAGATCGGCGCCGCCGCGTTCACCGGGTTCGTCTCCGCGTACGTCAACACCCGGGAGGTCGCGCCGCTGGTCGCCGGCCTCGCGCTGTCCGCGACGGTCGGGTCCGGCTTCACCGCCCAGCTCGGCGCCATGCGGATCTCGGAGGAGATCGACGCGCTGGAGGTCATGGGCATCCCCAGCCTGCCGTACCTGGTGACCACCAGGATGATCGCCGGCTTCCTCGCGGTGATCCCGCTCTACGTCATCGGCCTGCTCACCAGCTATCTGGCGTCCAGGGTGATCACCACGCAGTTCTACGGCCAGTCCGCCGGCACCTATGACCATTACTTCCTACTGTTCCTACCCCCGGTGGACATCCTCTGGTCGTTCCTGAAGGTGCTGGCGTTCAGCGTCGTCGTGGTGCTGGTGCACTGCTACTACGGCTACCGGGCCAGCGGCGGCCCGGCCGGGGTCGGGGTGGCCGTCGGCAAGGCGGTGCGCACCGCGATCGTGGCCAGCGCGCTGGTCAACTTCTTCATGAGCCTCGCGATCTGGGGGACCTCGGTGTCGGTGAGGATCGCCGGATGAGCGGGCGCGGAGGATCGGACGCCGGCCGCCGGGTCATGGGCGTCGCGTTCATCGCGCTGGTCCTGGCCATGGTGGCGCTGTCGCTTGCCTTCTACCTCAAGGTGTTCAGCTCGCCGGTGTCGGTGACGCTGCAGACCGACCGGATCGGCAACCAGCTCCAGCCCGAGTCCGACGTCAAGGTGCGCGGGGTGATCGTCGGCAAGGTCACCGACGTGCGCCCGAGCCTCGACGGGGCCGAGGTGACGCTCGCCCTCGACCAGGAGAAGACCCGGCTGGTGCCCAGCAACGTGTCGGCCAGGCTCACCCCCAAGACCCTGTTCGGCGAGCGGTTCGTCGACCTGGTGCTGCCGCAGCGGCCCTCGCCGGAGCGGCTGTCGGCGGGCGACGTCATCCCGCAGGACCGCAGCGAGACCGCCATCGAGCTGGAGCGGGTGCTGGACAACCTGCTGCCGCTGCTACAGGCGGTCGAGCCGCAGAAGCTGTCGGCCACCCTCGGCGCGATCGACCAGGCGCTGGCCGGCCGTGGCGAGCAGCTCGGCGAGACCCTGGTCGAGCTGCAGAGCTACGTCAGCCGGTTCAACCCCGCGCTGCCGGATCTGCGGGCCAACCTCGCCGAGCTCGCCGACGCCACCGCGAACCTCGACCGTGCCGCGCCCGACCTGCTGGCGGCGCTGTCCAACTTCACCGGCACCAGCCGCACCCTCGTCGAGCAGCGGCTGAACCTCGACCGCTTCTTCACCTCGGTCACCAGCTCGTCCGGCGACCTGCTCCAGTACCTGGCCGCGAACCGCGACAACCTGATCGGCCTCGCCGAGACCAGTCGTCCCACGCTGGAGTTGCTCGCCGAGTACTCGCCGGGCATCGAGTGCTTCCTGCGCCAGATGGCCGGGCTGGTGCCGCTGGCCCGAGAGGCGTTCGGCGAGAACGACGACCGGCCCGCGCTGCACGTCACCCTCGAGGTGGCGCAGGACCGCGGCAAGTACGTGCCCAACCGGGACGAGCCGGAGCTGCTCGACAGGCGCGGGCCGCGCTGCTACGAACCGGTGGCGCCGCCGGCGAAGTTCCCGCAGTACCCGGGCGGGGTGCCGCAGGACGGCGCAGAGCACCCGCCGCCACCGCGCGGCGAGGACCCGGAAGCCGACGCGGCCGCGTCGACCGTGCCGCAGTCCGCGTTCGACGGGCTCAACCTCGGCCTGCCCAACTCGCCGGAGGAGGCCGAGTTCATCGCCGCGATCAAGGCGCGCTCGCTCGGGGTCGAGCCCCACGAGGTGCCGCAGTGGGCCGCGTTCGTGCTCGGCCCCACCCTTCGTGGGACGGAGGTGACCCTGCGATGAACGCCTGGGTGCGCCGGCTCGGCAGGGAGGTGCTCGCCCCGCTGTCGAAGCTCGTGGTGTTCGCCGTCGTCACGATCGCGGCCACGGTGCTGCTCGCCGCCACGATCGCCAACAGTGGCACCGGGTTCGACGCCACCTACCACGCCCGCTTCACCGACGTCACCAACCTGAACAAGGGCGACGACGTCCGCGTCGCCGGGGTCCGCGTCGGCCAGATCAAAGACATCCGGGTGGTGGACCGCAGGATCGCCGAGGTCGAGTTCTCCTTCGACCGCAGGCAGCGGATCACCTCGACGACGACCGCGGTGCTGAAGTTCCGCAACCTCGTCGGGCAGCGCTACCTGGCGCTGGAGCAGCGGCCGGGCCAGGTCGGCGAGGTGCTGCGGGAGGGCGAGACCATCCCGGTCGAGCGCACCAGGCCGGCCGTCGACCTCACCGCGCTGTTCAACGGGTTCAAGCCGCTGATGCGGGCGCTCAACCCCGACGACATCAACCAGCTGTCCTACGAGATCGTGCAGGTGCTGCAGGGGGAGGGCGGCACGGTCCGCAGCCTGCTGGGCCACACCGCGTCCCTGACCAACACCATCGCCGACCGCGACCGGATCATCGGCGAGGTGATCACGAACCTCAACCAGGTGCTGGACACCGTCAACTCGCGTGGTGACCAGGCGTCCCAGCTCGTGATCACCCTGCAACAGCTGGTTTCCGGCCTGGCCCAGGACCGCGAGGCCATCGGCAGCTCGATCGAGTCCCTCGGCGTGCTGTCCGACGTCACCGCCGGGTTCCTGGCGGAGGGCCGCGAGCCGCTGCGCAACGACATCGACCAGCTCGGCACATTCGCCGCCGGGCTGAACGACAACAGCGAGATCCTGGAGCACACCATCCAGTTCCTGCCGGAGAAGCTGGAGACGCTGGGTCACACCGTCACGCACGGCTCGTGGTTCAACTTCTACCTGTGCGACTTCACCGTCCGCACCGGGGTCGGTGGCGGTGAGGTCCTGCCGGGCATCGTGTTCCCCGGCGGGCTGGTGCTGGAGACGCCGCCCTACCAGGTCAACTCGTCGAGGTGCGGCCGATGAAGCCGTTCCGCGAGCGCAACCCCATCCCCATCGGCCTGGCCGGCATGGGCGTGATCGTGCTGCTCCTGGTGGCCGCGCTGAACGTCGACAGCCTGCCGGTCATCGGCGGCGGCACCACGTACACCGCCCACTTCACCGAGGCGGCCGGGCTGCGCTCCGGCGACGAGGTGCGGGTGGCCGGGGTCCTGTCCGGCCGGGTCAGGGACGTGTCGCTGGACGGCGACCGGGTGCGGGTGCGGTTCAGGGTGAGCGACGCCTGGGTCGGGGACGAGACCACGGCGTACATCAAGATCAAGAGCGTGCTCGGGCAGAAGTACGTCTCGCTCGACCCGCGCGGCGACGACGTGCAGGACCCGGACGCCACGATCCCGCTGGAGCGCACCGCGTCCCCCTACGACGTCCTCGAGGCGTTCCGCGGGCTCGCCGAGACCCAGAACGACATCGACACCGACCAGCTGGCGAAGAGCCTGACCGTGCTGTCGGACACCGTGCGGGACTCGCCGACCGAGGTCCGCAACGCGCTCGACGGGCTGAGCCGGCTGTCCGAGACCATCGCCAAGCGCGACGGCGAGCTGGCCACCCTGCTGGCCAACACCAAGGACGTCAGCGCGCTGCTGGCCAACCGCACCGGCGAGCTGGAGAAGCTCGTCGCCGACGGCAACCTCCTGCTGGCCGAGCTCCAGGAGCGGCGCAACGCCATCTCGCGGCTGCTCGACGGTACGAAGGCGCTGTCGGCGCAGCTGCGCGGCCTCGTCGCGGACAACGCGGGACAGCTCGCGCCCGCCCTGAACCAGCTGGAGAAGGTCACCGACCTGCTGATCCGCAACCAGCAGAAGCTCTCGGAGGGGCTGTACCTGATGGGTCCGTTCGTCCGGCTGTTCACCCCGGCCATCGGCAACGGCCGCTGGTTCGACAACTACGTGTACGGCGTCCTGCCGCCGACGCTCGGCACCGTCAGCCTGCTGGACGGTGGACCGTGACCGCGCGGCGCGGGATCTTCGGGTTCGTGGCGATCGCGTGCGTCGCGACGCTGGTGGTGGCGGCCGCGCTGTGGTGGCTGCTGCTCGCGCCGTCGGCCAGCCGGTTCACCGCGTACTTCAGCTCGGCCGTCGGCCTGTTCGCCGGGTCCGACGTGCGGGTGCTCGGCGTCAAGGTGGGCGAGATCGAGTCGGTGACCCCGATGGGCACCTCGGTCAAGGTGATCATCGAGGTCGACCGCGACACGCAGGTCCCGGCAGAGGTGGGGGCGGTCAGCGTCGCGCCCAGCCTGGTCAGCGATCGCTACGTGCAGCTCAGCCCGGCGTACACCGGCGGCCCGGTGCTGAAGGACGGCGCCGAGATCCCCCGTGAGCGCACCGCCAACCCGCTGGAGCTCGACGAGCTGTACGCCAGCCTCGACCGCCTGACCACCGCGCTCGGCCCGGAGGGCGCCAACGCCGACGGCGCCCTGTCGGACTTCATCGAGGTCCAGGCCGACGTGCTGGAGGGCAACGGCGCCACCTTCAACCAGACGATCAACGACCTGAGCGCGGCCGCCCGCACCCTGTCGGACTCGCGGGTCGACCTGTTCGCCACCGTCGACAACCTGTCGAGGTTCACCTCGGCGCTGGCCGCGAACGACACCCAGGTCCGTCAGTTCAACGACCGGCTCGCCGACGTCAGCGGCTTCCTCGCCGGGGAGCGGACCGACCTGGCCGAGTCCCTGCAGCAGTTGACGATCGCGCTCGCCGAGGTGTCGGCGTTCGTCAGGGACCACCGCGGCGTGCTGCAGACCAATGTGGACAAGCTGACCGAGATCACCCAGCTGCTCGTCGACCAGAAGGCGGATCTGCAGGAGTTCCTCGACGTCGCACCGCTGGGCATCTCCAACCTCGCCAACTCCTACAACGCCTACGGCGGCGGCCTCGAGACGAGGATGAACCTCAACGAGCTGGCCGACCCGTCGCTGCTGCTGTGCAAGGCCATCGGCGGCGCCGCCGTCCCGCCGGACGTGCTGGCGCTGATCCCGCCGGAGTTCGTCACCGCCTGTCAGGCGCTCATCGGCCAGCTCGGCCAGGGCCTGGGGCTGCCGTCACCGGCCGACGTGCTCGCCGCCATCCAGCGCGGCGAGCTGCCGCCGATCCCGATCCTCGGGGCCAGCCAACCCGCGATCCCGGGAGGTGGTGGCTGATGCGCCGCCTGCTCCTGCTGCCCGTGCTGCTGGTGCTCGTGTCCGGCTGCGGCATCAGCGGCCTGTACGGGGTGCCGCTACCGGGCGGCCCGGACACCGGCGACCACCCGTACCGGGTCATCGCCTACTTCCGTGACGTGCTCGACCTCGTGCCGCAGGCCAACGTGAAGGTCAACGACGTCGGGGTCGGCAAGATCGAGGACATCGAGGCCGTCGAGATCGACGGCGCCTACGCGGCCAAGGTCAGGATGGTCGTCAACGCCGACGCCGTGCTGCCGGAGAACGCGGAGGCCGCGGTACGCCAGACCAGCCTGCTCGGCGAGAAGTTCGTCGAGCTGCGCCCGCCGGCCACCGACCAGCCGCGCGGCATCCTGCTCGACGGCGCCGAGATCCCGGTCGAGCGGACCCAGCGCAACGCCGAGGTCGAGGAGGTGCTCGGGGCGCTGTCCATGCTCATCAACGGCGGCGGCGTGGAGCAGATCCAGAGCATCGCCAAGGAGCTCAACGCCGCGCTGGAGGGCAACGAGCCCCAGGTCAAGGCCCTGCTGTCGGACCTCGACACGCTGTTCGCCGGCCTCGACAGCCAGAAGAACGAGATCACCAGGGCGATCGAGGGCCTCAACACCCTGTCCATCACGCTCAACGGCCACCGCGACCAGCTCGTCGTCGCGCTCGAACAGCTCGAACCCGGGCTGGCTGTCCTGCGCGACCAGCGTGGTCAGCTGGTCGGGATGCTCCAGGCGCTGGAGCGGCTGAGCACGGTGGCCACCGACGTCATCAACCGCAGCAGCGAGGACGTGCTGGCCGATCTGCGGGCCCTTCAGCCGACGCTCACCGAGCTGGTCAGGGCGGGGGCCAACCTGCCGATCGCGCTGGAGATGCTGCTGACGTTCCCGTTCCCCGACAACGCCGTCGACTCCGTCAAGGGCGACTGGGCGAACCTCGACCTCACCCTCGACCTCGACCTGCGTGAGGTGCTGGGCAACCTCGCCGCGTCCCAGCAGCCGCTGCTGCCGGTGCCCGAGCTGCCGATCGACCAGGCGCCGCTGCTGCCCGGGCTGCCTGGTCTGCCGGGGCTGCCGCTGCTGCCGGGCCTCCCAGGGCAGCCGCAGCCGGGGCAGCCGGGGCAACCCACCCAGCCCGGCCAGGAACCGGCCCCGCCCAACATCTTCGACGACCTGCTCGGCCTGGTGGGGGGTGGTCGGTGATGATCACCCGCTTCGTCCGGCTGCAGCTCATCGCGTTCGTCCTCGTGTCGATCATCGGCATCCTGTACCTCGGCGGCAGCTACATCCGGGTGGACCGGATGCTCGGCAAGGGCATCCACACGGTGAAGCTGCAGCTCGCCGAGTCCGGCGGCATCTTCACCAACGCCGAGGTGAGCTACCGCGGGGTCACCGTCGGCCGGGTCGGCGAGCTGCGGCTCATCGACGACGGCGTCGAGGTCGACCTGGTCATGGACAACTCCGGGCCGGACATCCCGGCGGACCTCCAGGCGTTGGTGGCCAACCGGTCCGCGGTCGGCGAGCAGTACGTCGACCTGCGGCCGAACACCGACGACGGCCCGTACCTGGACGACGGGTCCGTGATCACCAAGGACCGCACGTCCACCCCGCTGCCGGTGGAGACCGTGCTCCTCAACCTGGACCGGCTCGTGACCTCGGTCCCGATCGAGCGCCTCAAGGTCCTCATCAACGAGCTGTACACGGCGTTCAACGGCACCGGTCCCGAGCTGCAACAGCTGCTCGACGCCACCAGCCGGTTCACCAGCAGCGCCAACGACTACCTGCCGCAGACGCTGTCCCTGCTGCGCGACGGCCGCACCGTCCTCACCACGGTCAACGACAAGTCGTCGGCGATCCAGTCGTTCAGCCGCGACCTGCGCCTGCTGTCCGAGCAGCTCAACGCGAGCGACGCCGACCTGCGCAACCTGATCGCCGTCGGCCCCGTGGTGTCCGACGAGCTGTCCGCGCTCATCCGCGACGTCGGCCCCGGCCTCGGCGACCTGATGGCCGACCTACTGGTGGTCAACACCGACGTCCTGCTGCCACGGCAGGAGAACATCAGGGTGCCGCTGTTCGCCTACCCGATCATCGCGGCCGGCGGGTACACCGTCCTGCCCGGCGACGGCACGGCGCACCTCACCCTCGGGCTCAACCTCTTCGACCCGCCGCCGTGCCGCGACGGGTACGACTTCGGCAACGCCCGGCGGCCCGACCAGACGGAACCGCGGCCGCTCAACATCAATGTCAACTGCGCGGAGCCGCTCGGCAGCCCGATCGGCGTGCGTGGCGTCAAGTACGGCTACCCGTACGTCGACGGCGAGCCGGACCTCAGGGTCCCGGAGTGGGTGTGCACCAAGTACGGCGGCAACCTGCCGGGTGCGTACTCGACGCTGTGCGACGGTGACCGCCCGGTCCAGCAGGGCCAGGACGGTGCCGCCCCGCCCGGCGACCCCGGCCAGACCGCGGCACCCGCGCCGGTGCTGCCCGGCCTGCCGGGGATGCCCGACGGCGGCGGGGCCATCGACCTGCTGAGCTCACTGTTCGGAGGAACCGGATGAGCCGGGGTTCAACGACGGTCGATCGCGGGGCCGGCCTCACGCGCCTCACGCGGCGTACAGGCCTACCCTTGCCGCCCATGGATCGTGCGCAGGACAGCGGCGGTGCCGGTGGCGGTTCCCGTGCGGGTTCCGACGACGGGAACGGACCGGGCGGCGGACAGTGGGTGCGGATCGCCACGATCGCCACCGCGGTCGTCGCCGTGCTCGCTGTGGTCGCTGCCGGGTGGTACGGCGTGTCGTGGTTCCGCGCGGCCAACAGCCCGGCGCAGTCGATGGCGATGGCCCGCGAGGAGGTGCTCAGGGACGCCCGCCAGGTGATCCTGAACCTCGAGGCGATCGACTACGAGACGCTCGACGCCGACCTGGCACGGTGGGAGGCGTCGGTCACCGGCCCGCTGCTGGAGGACTTCAGGGCGAGCCGCGAGCGGTACGCCGAGCAGGTGCGCACCACGCAGGCGAAGGCCGAGGCGACGATCGTCGAGACCGCGGTGCTGGAGCTCAACCCGTCCGCCGGCACGGCCGAGGTGCTGGTCTTCGTCAACCTCGTCACGACCGAGCACAAGGACGGCAAGGAGACCGGCCGGGCCGACAAGCGCCAGCGGCTCAAGCTCGAGATGACCAGGACCGAGGATGGCTGGAAGGCCTCCCAGGCCGGTCCGGTCGGGGCCCGTTGACCACGCGGCCGAGGCCCGTACCCCAGCCCCAGCCACCGTCGCAGTCGAGGAGTTGAGCAGGCCAGTGCCACCCAAGGGCCGTACCCCGAGCAACCCACCTCGCCGGCGGCCGCGGGTCGCCGGGCTGCACCAGCCGGGCCGCGCGACGCAGCCGACCCCACCGCCGGTCGAGAGCACCACCGAGCAGTGGGCCGCCGAGCAGTGGACCGACGAGCAGTGGACCGACGCCACCGCCAACGCCCCGACCACCGACCTCCCGACCACCGACCTCCGGGCCACCGCCGACGCCACGGCCGACGTCGACGCCCCGACCACCGCCCACGTCGACGCCACGGCCGCCCCCGCTGCCGACGTGACCGCCGACGCCGCGGCCTTCCCCGGCGCCGCGGCCACAACCGAGGCCGACCCCACGGCCGCCACCCGCGCAGAGCCTGACGTCCCCGTGACCATCGCGACCACCGCTGCCACCCGGCCCGCCCCGTCGAGTCCACGGACGATGTCGCGTGGCGAACCGCCCGCCGGCCGGGACCGGCGACGGCTGGCCGGGGTGCCGCTGGTCGTGGTCCTGCTGCTGGTGGCGCTCGTCGCCGGCGCGGCGGGCGCGTTCTTCCGCGGCCAGGCGGCGCGGGCCTCGACCGGCTCGGCCGACAACCTCGCGATCGTGGACACCGCGGCGACCGGTGAGGTCGTCGGGCAGGTGTCGAAGGCGATCGAGACCGTGCTGTCCTACGACCACACCAAGCTCGACGAGAACGAGCGGGCTGGCCGCGAGGTGATCACCGGCCGGTACGCCGACGAGTTCGGCACCACGTTCGCCGACGTCCGCGAGTCGGCGCCGGAGCAGAAGCTGGTGCTCACCACGACCGTCCTGCTGGCCGGCGTCACCTCGATCAGCGGCGACCGCGCCGAGGTGATCGCCACCATGGACCTGGCGGCGATACGGGACGGCAAGCCGTACAACTCGCCCGGCCGGGTCAAGGTCGTCGCCACGAAGGTCGACGGTCGGTGGAAGATCGCGGAGATGACCCTTCTCTGATCACGGCCGAGGCTGTGACCAGAATCACCAACAAGGTCACAGCGTTCGCCCCTTCGTTGCTCTTTGTGGGTGAAAATCGGCCCTACGGTCCCCGGTAGACGGCTCGGTCCGTGGTGACAACGGGTGACCGGAGGCAGTGAGGCCGGGCTGTCGCGCGAGTGCTCCGTCCCTGGTCATGCCACTGAACTCGGCCCGGCGGCCTGGTCTGACCGGTTCGGGTCGGCGCGTCGATGGGGCCCGGCACCGCTTGTCGCGGCAATCCTGCCGCTGACCGCGCGTCAGGTCTTGACGGCAGGCCACGGAAAGGTCACGCTGTCACCTATCGCAGGGCGATTGCGCAGTGCGTTGACGAACCGCGCGCGCGCGTCTAGGCTGTCCCTTTGCGCTGCCCTCCTCCCGTGCTCAGTTGCAGGCTGAGTCTTGCCGGAAGGCCGCGTAACAGCTAACAGCACATGACAGCACCGGCCCAGTGTCGGCAGCGCCCTGCTCGGAAGGACGCATCTTGGCAGTCTCTCGCTCCACCAAGACCACTGCTGCTACCGAAATCATGGGGATCCCGGGGGCTCCGAAGAGGATCTCTTTCGCCAAGATCCGCGAACCACTCGCAGTGCCTGATCTGCTCGATCTCCAGATCCAATCGTTCGAATGGCTCGTCGGCGACGAGTCCTGGTTCCAGCGCCGCATCGACGCGGGCGACGAAGATCCCTTGAGCGGCCTGGCCGAGGTGCTGGGCGAGATCTCGCCCATCGAGGACTTCTCCGGCTCGATGTCGCTGTCCTTCTCCGACCCGCGCTTCGACGAGGTCAAGGCCTCCGTCGAGGAGTGCAAGGACAAGGACATGACCTACGCGGCGCCGCTGTTCGTCACCGCTGAGTTCACCAACCACACCACCGGCGAGATCAAGAGCCAGACGGTGTTCATGGGTGACTTCCCGATGATGACGAACAAGGGCACGTTCATCATCAACGGCACCGAGCGGGTCGTCGTCTCGCAGCTGGTCCGTTCGCCCGGCGTGTACTTCGACCACGCCGTCGACAAGACGACGGACAAGGACGTCTACTCCGTCAAGATCATCCCCGGGCGCGGCGCCTGGCTGGAGTTCGACGTCGACAAGCGCGACACGGTCGGCGTGCGGGTGGACCGCAAGCGTCGCCAGCCGGTGACGGTCCTGCTCAAGGCGCTCGGCTGGAGCACGGAGCGGATCGCCGAGCGCTTCACGTTCAGCCAGACCATGCTCTCCACGCTGGAGAAGGACCACACCGCCGGCCAGGACGAGGCGCTGCTCGACATCTACCGCAAGCTTCGTCCTGGCGAGCCGCCGACCCGCGAGTCCGCGCAGACCCTGCTGGAGAACCTGTTCTTCAAGGAGAAGCGCTACGACCTGGCCAAGGTCGGCCGGTACAAGGTCAACAAGAAGCTCGGCGTCAACATGCCGACGAACACCGGCGTGCTCACCGAGAACGACATCGTCACGACCATCGAGTACCTGGTCCGGCTGCACGCCGGCGAGAACTCGATGGACACCGCGGCCGGCGACATCCCGGTCGAGGTCGACGACATCGACCACTTCGGCAACCGCAGGCTGCGCACCGTCGGCGAGCTGATCCAGAACCAGATCCGCGTCGGCCTGTCGCGGATGGAGCGCGTCGTCCGCGAGCGGATGACCACCCAGGACGTCGAGGCGATCACGCCGCAGACCCTGATCAACATCCGCCCGGTGGTGGCGGCGATCAAGGAGTTCTTCGGCACCAGCCAGCTGTCCCAGTTCATGGACCAGACCAACCCGCTGGCCGGGCTCACCCACAAGCGGCGGCTGTCGGCCCTGGGTCCGGGTGGATTGAGTCGGGAGCGTGCCGGCTTCGAGGTCCGCGACGTGCACCCCAGCCACTACGGCCGGATGTGTCCGATCGAGACCCCTGAGGGACCGAACATCGGCCTGATCGGCTCGCTGGCGTCCTACGGGCGGGTCAACCCGTTCGGCTTCATCGAGACGCCGTACCGCAAGGTCGTCGAGGGCAAGGTCACGAGCCAGATCGACTACCTGACGGCGGACGAGGAGGACCGGCACGTCATCGCGCAGGCCGACGGTGTCCTCGACGAGCACGACAACTTCGTCATGGACAAGGTCCTGGTCCGGCGCAAGGGCGGCGAGGTCGACTACATCCCGCCGACCGGTGTCGACTACATGGACGTCTCGCCGCGGCAGATGGTGTCCGTCGCGACCGCGATGATCCCGTTCCTGGAGCACGACGACGCCAACCGCGCCCTCATGGGCGCGAACATGCAGCGTCAGGCTGTGCCGTTGCTGCGGAGCGAGTCCCCGCTGGTCGGCACCGGCATGGAGCTGCGCGCCGCGGTCGACGCCGGTGACGTGGTCGTCGCCGAGAAGGCCGGCATCGTCGAGGAGCTGTGCGCCGACTACGTGACGGTGATGGCCGACGACGGCACCCGCCGCACCTACCGGATGCACAAGTTCCACCGCAGCAACCAGGGCACCTGCACCAACCAGAAGCCCGTCGTCGCGGAGGGCGACCGGGTGGAGGTCGGCCAGGTGATCGCCGACGGGCCGTGCACCGACAACGGTGAGATGGCGCTCGGCAAGAACCTGCTCGTGGCGATCATGCCGTGGGAGGGCCACAACTACGAGGACGCGATCATCCTGAGCCAGCGTCTGGTGCAGGACGACGTGCTCACCTCGATCCACATCGAGGAGCACGAGATCGACGCCCGCGACACCAAGCTGGGTGCCGAGGAGATCACGCGGGACATCCCGAACGTCTCCGAGGAGGTGCTCGCCGACCTCGACGAGCGCGGCATCATCCGGATCGGTGCCGAGGTCCAGCCCGGCGACATCCTGGTCGGCAAGGTCACCCCGAAGGGCGAGACCGAGCTGACCCCGGAGGAGCGCCTGCTGCGCGCCATCTTCGGCGAGAAGGCCCGCGAGGTCCGCGACACCAGCCTCAAGGTGCCGCACGGCGAGACCGGCAAGGTCATCGGCATCCGGGTGTTCTCCCGCGAGGACGACGACGAGCTGCCGCCCGGGGTCAACGAGCTGGTGCGCGTGTACGTGGCGCAGAAGCGCAAGATCCAGGACGGTGACAAGCTCGCCGGCCGGCACGGCAACAAGGGCGTCATCGGCAAGATCCTCCCCGTCGAGGACATGCCGTTCCTGCCCGACGGCACGCCGGTCGACATCGTGCTCAACACGCACGGTGTGCCGCGACGCATGAACATCGGCCAGATCCTGGAGACCCACCTCGGGTGGATCGCCAAGACCGGCTGGCAGATCGACGGCAACCCGGACTGGGCGGCCCGGCTGCCGGAGGACCTCTACTCCGCCGACCCCGGCACGAACACCGCGACTCCGGTGTTCGACGGGGCCAAGGAGGACGAGATCACCGGACTGCTCGGCTCGACCCTGCCCAACCGCGACGGCGAGCAGATGGTCGGCGCGAACGGCAAGGCGCGGCTGCTCGACGGCCGCACCGGGGAGATGTACCCCTACCCGGTCGCCGTCGGCTACATGTACATCCTGAAGCTGCTGCACCTGGTCGACGACAAGATCCACGCCCGGTCCACCGGTCCGTACTCGATGATCACCCAGCAGCCGCTCGGTGGTAAGGCGCAGTTCGGTGGCCAGCGCTTCGGTGAGATGGAGTGCTGGGCGATGCAGGCCTACGGCGCGGCGTACACGCTGCAGGAGCTGCTGACGATCAAGTCCGACGACGTGCTCGGCCGGGTGAAGGTGTACGAGGCCATCGTCAAGGGCGAGAACATTCCGGAGCCCGGAATCCCCGAGTCCTTCAAGGTGTTGCTCAAGGAGCTCCAGTCGCTGTGCCTCAACGTCGAGGTGCTGTCCAGCGATGGTGCGGCGATCGAGATGCGCGACACCGATGACGAGGACCTGGAGCGCGCCGCCGCGAACCTGGGCATCAACCTCTCCAGCAGGCCGGGCACCGACTCCGTCACCGTTGACGACGTAGTGCACTAGGTCCTCGATCCGCCGGTGGTGGCCGCGCTGTCCTCCCGTCAGCGCGGTCGCCATCGGCCACGAGATCGCCACACCCGTTTTTCCCGCTTACGACAGAAGGACTGACACCACGTGCTCGACGTCAACTTCTTCGACGAGTTGCGCATCGGCCTTGCGACTGCCGAGGACATCAGGCAGTGGTCGTTCGGCGAGGTCAAGAAGCCCGAGACGATCAACTACCGAACCCTGAAGCCGGAGAAGGACGGGCTGTTCTGCGAGAAGATCTTCGGTCCCACCAGGGACTGGGAGTGCTACTGCGGAAAGTACAAGCGCGTCCGGTTCAAGGGCATCATCTGTGAGCGCTGCGGCGTCGAGGTGACCAGGGCCAAGGTGCGGCGCGAGCGGATGGGCCACATCGAGCTGGCCGCTCCGGTCACCCACATCTGGTACTTCAAGGGCGTTCCCAGCCGGCTCGGCTACCTGCTCGACATCGCGCCGAAGGATCTCGAGAAGATCATCTACTTCGCCGCGTACGTGATCACCTCGGTGAACGCGGAGCAGCGTCACACCGACCAGCCGACGCTGGAGAACGAGATCGGCGTCGAGCGCAAGCGCGTCGCCGACAAGCGCGACGTCGACGTCGAGACGCGCGCCCAGAAGCTGGAGGCCGACCTCGCCGAGCTCGAGGCCGAGGGCGCCAAGAGCGACGTCCGCCGCAAGGTCAAGGAGGGCGGCGAGCGCGAGATGCGCCAGCTCCGTGACCGGGCGCAGCGCGAGCTCGACCGGCTCGACGAGATCTGGGACACCTTCGTCAAGCTCGACACCGGCAACCTCATCGCCGACGAGATGCTGTACCGCGAGCTGTACGACCGCTACGGCGAGTACTTCACCGGCTGCATGGGCGCCGAGGCGATCCAGAAGCTGCTGGCGATCTACGACACCGACAACGAGGGCGAGGTCCTGCGCGAGACCATCCGCTCGGGCAAGGGGCAGAAGAAGCTCCGCGCCCTCAAGCGGCTCAAGGTCGTCGCGGCGTTCCAGGCCACCCGCAACAACCCGCAGGGCATGGTCCTCGACTGCATCCCGGTGATCCCGCCGGACCTGCGGCCGATGGTGCAGCTCGACGGTGGTCGGTTCGCCACGTCGGACCTCAACGACCTGTACCGCAGGGTGATCAACCGCAACAACCGCCTCAAGAGGCTGATCGACCTCGGTGCGCCCGAGATCATCGTCAACAACGAGAAGCGGATGCTGCAGGAGGCCGTCGACGCGCTGTTCGACAACGGCCGCCGTGGCCGGCCGGTCACCGGGCCGGGCAACCGCCCGCTCAAGTCGCTGTCCGACCTGCTCAAGGGCAAGCAGGGCCGGTTCCGCCAGAACCTGCTCGGCAAGCGCGTCGACTACTCGGGCCGTTCGGTCATCGTGGTCGGCCCGCAGCTGAAGCTGCACCAGTGCGGCCTGCCCAAGCAGATGGCGCTGGAGCTGTTCAAGCC
>Ga0190272_10000672_pt1 | contig 17225 bp, 24 predicted proteins | sample Popmic504T_FD_133746 | JGI IMG/M metagenome (GOLD analysis project Ga0190272, IMG submission 133746) | Populus adjacent soil microbial communities from riparian zone of Shoshone River, Wyoming, USA - 504 T | ecosystem: Environmental > Terrestrial > Soil > Riparian zone | place: USA: Wyoming... | reverse complement strand
TCGAGCGACTCGCGGTACCGCGCGATCCAGTCGACCACCTGATAGCCGACCCGACGGAACTCGTCCGGGCTCAGATCGTGTGCTGCCACGGCCGCACTGTAATTGGCCGCTCCGTATTGGCTGGGAGTCGCCCGAAGAATCGGCTCCCGGCCACCTGTCGGCGCTGCATGCCGCCGGCCATGGCGGATATCACCCACCGTCAACGGCCGACACGGGGCGCGTATTGCTCCCCGTCACCGATCTCGCCACCGAGCGCATCCGCCGGCGTCCCGAGACCGCGCTTCACTCTGCGTCGTCGCAGGTCGGCTGATATGCCGACCCCCCGTAACGAGCGACCGCGTGAGACGTTGCGTTCTCCCATGGATTACTCGAACGCGGCTCTCATCAAGGCCCACGTGCATCACTACCGTGAGTACAGCCAGGCCACCCTCCGGGAGAAGGCCCGCCGCCTCGGCGAGCTGGCCACCCTGACCGGCGTCTCGCTGATCGCCACCGAACGGCAGCACCTCACCACCGCTGTCGACCTGGTCAAGGGCGGACCCGACAACCTCGCCGCCGCCATCTCCGTGTGGCGGGTGTTCTTCCACTGGCTGCAGTACGCCGGCATCCGCATCGACGATCCGACCATCCACCTGCGCCGACCCAAGCTGAGGCGGCGCCGGCCGAGACCCGCGCCCGACGGCGAGGCGCACCTCGCGCTGCGCGCCGCGGCGTCCGTCGACGAGGAGGTGTACCTCATGCTCCGGTGGATGCGGTTCTCCGGCGCCCGCTGCTCCGACGTCGAGCGGGCCCGCGTCGAGTGGGTCCGCGACGAGAACGGCGTCACCATCGTCGGCCTCACCGGCAAGGGCGGCGTCGACCGCGACGTGCCCCTCGACCCCGAGACCGCGCGGATCACGTCACGCTTCCTCGCCGGGTCACGCGGGCCGCTGTTCACCCGCCCATCCGACGGCCGTCCCTACCGGGTGGGCGGCGTCAGCCAGAAGCTCAGCCGCTACATCCACGGCCTCGGGTTCCACTGGACACCGCACCAGTTGCGACACCGCGCCGTCACCGAGCTGTACCGCCTCTGCCGCGACCCCATGGTCCTCGCGAAGCTCATGGGCTGGGCCAGCATCCGCACCGCCGAGGTCTACACCGAGCTCGACATGACGGCGTCCAGCGGCTACGTCGCCGAGCTGGCAACGCGCTACGAGGAGCAGCACGGCATCCGGCCGGCCCGCCCCATGCCCGACTACTCGAAGCGGGGGAAGCGCGTTCTGGAGATGCGGCTCGCGGACCTGTCGTGGGAGCAGATCGCCGACGACCTGGACGTCACGCCCGAACGCGCGCGTCAGATCGGACGCCAGGCTCTCGGGAACGCGTCGTGAACGCCGGGCCGCGCGTTGCGGCAGGTCAGCGAACCGCCGTCCCCGACCGGGTGATTTCGTTGTCAAGTAGTTCCCGGCTCCTGTCGATCACCCCTACCGTGGCCGACCACTCCCGACGCCCGTCCCGTGAGGAGAAGGTGCCCGACGACCGACGCATCATCGGCTGCCGCGACGCCTTCGGGCGCCGTGCCATGGTGGTTGTGATCGTCACGCCGGACGGCTTCCTGCTGATCTCCCCGCCCGGCGAGGTCGCCATCCTCACCGAGGAGACCTGCGCCGCGGTCGCGCTGGCCATGCTCGACGTCTGCGGCCGGCGAGGCCCCGCCCGCACCATGCCCGGGCGGCCGGCCGAGCGGACGCCAGTCGACGAGCACGACGACGACTCGGCGATGACGCCGTGACCGCCCGCACCGCCGACCCGGCCACCGTGCTCGCCGGCGCCGGCCACGACCTCCTCACCCAGCTCGCCCAGCTGGTCGAGCGGCACCCCGACCTGCGCGCCGCACCCGCTGACGTCGGGCAGCTCCTCGACGAGCTCGCCGGGCTGCTGCGGAAGGCCCGCGGGAGGGTCCGGCGAGCCGCGCCGCGGGTCGAGCCGGCGCCGAAGGCTCCGCTGGCGGCCGCGAAGGTCGCACAACCGCCTCGCCCGTCCGGCCGGCCGGCAGCACCGCCCGGTAAGCCGCCTCAGCCGGACCCGCCGGAGCGACCGCCACGGCTGGGGCCATGGCAGCGTGCCGTCGTGGGCGTTGGCCTGGCCGCCGGCACCACGGTCGGCGGGTACCTCGGCGACTGGCGGTCGGTGGCCATCGGCTGGGGCGTCGTGCTGAGCACGTGGCTAATGCTCAGGGTGAGCGCAGCGATACGGGGTGGTAGCCGATCCAGGGAGGAACCCCCCATGTCCGAGCAGCCGCCCGTGCGCCCACCGTCCGATCCGCCGGACCAACCCGCCCGGCGCGGTCCACACCCTGCCGTCGTGATCGGCCTGGTGGTGCTGATCGCCATCCTGGCTGGTGCTGTGGCGTTCGCCGTAGCCGGTGGCAAGGACACCACGGCCACTTCCGTGAGCCGGACGGCCAGCACGTCGTCGGCCACGACCGCCGCGGCCACGACCGCGACCACGTCGCCCATCCTGTCGACGGATGCGAACCCCGACCTCCTGGTCGCCTGCAAGGCGGGTGCCGCCCACGTGTTCCGCGAGCTTCTGAAAGCTCCCACACTGGGCAAGAACCCGGCCGGACAGGCGGTTGACAATACGCCCGCATGTCAGCAGTACGGCGAGGTCGACAAGGCGCTGATTGCCTACGGCATAGCGGAGGCGGAGGTAGCCGCCCAGGCGAACACCATCCCCGGCGAAGGCGTGTTCGTGGTCGGCGAGGACGTGAAGGCCGGCAGTTACCGCACCGCCGGGCCGTCGTCGTCCAGCTGCTACTACGCGATCAAGGACGGCGCTGGTGCTGGCGCCGACATCCTGGACAACAACATCATCGAAGGCCCAGGCGCCGTGACGTTGGCGGATGGGCAGGTCTTCGAGACCTCGCGCTGCCAGGACTGGACGCTGCGGTGACGCAGCCGCCCGCGCCGAGCCGGCGAGGCCCGCACCCGGCGGTCATCGTCGGCCTGGCCGCCGCTATCGTCACCGCCCTGGCGGTGGTCGGTGTCATCGCCGTCACCCGCGACGACGGCAACCCGGTGGTCCAGCCGGCGGCAAGTTCGACGACCACGACGGTCGATGCCACAACGTCGACGGGGTCGACCGTGGCGCTGGACCAGGCCGGCCAACTCGCGTGCGACACGTTCGCTCGGGCGGTCGACGAGAGCGGCAAGGACATCGGCTCGGCCACTGAGCGCAAGATCCTGGCCGACGCCATCTTCGCGCTGGCCCTGCCGTCGGACTCCGACCAGGTGAGCTCCCGGGCCGGCCTGCTCGGCTTGACGGCCGAGGGGCCGCTGGAGCCGTGGCTCGTCGCCGCCGACATGTTCTTCGAGGTGTGCGGAACGACCTAGACCCCGTTGTTGGACGCCCCCCGGCCGGTGTTGAAGCACCGAGCCGGGGGACTTGATCACACCGCCTTGACTGAACCAAGGAGCGAGACCCATGGAAGATTCTCGAACACGACCGCCCGCACGGCGAGCGCGGGACCGACGCCCCCGCCCCGGCCACCTCACGGTCATCCCGGGCGGCTTGGTCGGCGACCACATCGCACCGTCGCCGGACGTGGAGGCCGAGGGCCGGCTGCTCGTCCGGGAGCTGCGCACCGCGGCCGGTCGGTACGGGCGCCGGGCGGTGCACCACCGGGACCGGGCCACCCATCACGTCGACGAGGCCAGCCGGTGCGCGCAGATCGCCGACGGGATGCACGCGGAGGCGAACCGGCTGACGCAGGTGATCGAGTCGTGAACGGCGACGACGGTGACCTGTCGTACCGGACGCTCGTCGAGGCATACACGACTGACGGGCACCCGTGCACGATCATCGTCGACCGGGTGGACATGCGCGGCCGCGCGGCCATCGGGGTGTTGGTGTCGTGGCAGGGCACCGACCGGTCGACAACGGTGGTGGACCGGTCGCACGCGAACGAGTTGGCCGACGCGATCCGCAGGGCTGCATGATGGGCGGCGTGATCTACACGGCGGCGTTCACCGGCCCGCACTCCACCCCGACGGCCCGCGACCTCGCGCTGCGCGGCGAGATCCTGCGCACCCAGGTCGGCAGCGGCGTCCACGGCGTCACCGTGACCGAACAGGACGACCGCGATGGCGGTCCGACCTCACCGCCCTGCGGTACGGCGAGCGGTCGAAAGGGTGGGCGCTCACCGCGGCCAGCGAGGCGGAGGCGGAGCTCACCGCACTGCTCGACTCCAGCCCACTGCCTGCGGAGCCGGACCGGGCTGCGGCGGACCGGTGGCTGATCGAGACGCATCAGGCGTACTGGGCCAGCCCACCCGTGTTGATCGAGGCGTGACTGCGGTCTACAGCTTCGACGCCGAGACGGCCACGCACGCGGACCTGAAACGCGGCGTCACCGTCGTGTACCGGACCCGCGTCGTGGTCGCCGCCGACAGCGACGCGGCCGCGTTCCTCCTGGCCTACGACCTCGCCGGCGCCCGGCCCGGTGTCGAGGTCACCGCGCTGCACTGGCGGATCTGACCGTCACCGGCTGAGGTGCCGTGCCTTCCAGTACGCCCGCTTGCTCACCTGCAAGTCGTCGAACCACCACGACAGGTCGTCGTACAGGTCCGCCGTCGGCCGGAACTCCACACCGAGACGGAGCCCGTCGGGGCGCTTGCAGGCGTAGCAGGAGTAGCTGGCGCGGTGGCCCGGGGTCGGGGCGTGGTGGATCCAGCGGACGTCGGGGTCGTCCGCGCGGTGCCCGGCCGGGCACCGGTCCGGGTGGACGGTGCCGACGCGGTCGTCGGCGGTGTACCGGTCGGGTGGCATGGGGATCTGACTGGGATCGGGCATGGCGGCTCCCTGGCTCGACGCGGTGCGGAGCGCGGGGGAAGACGCGCGAGGCCGAGGGTACGTCGCCGCTCGGTGGGGGCCTCAACCGCCGGCGGCGAGCGCGGCCGTGGCGCGCTCGTACCAGTCGGGGCTGACGAGGTAGGCGGCGGTCTTGCCGTGCTTGGTGATCTCGACGGCGTTGCCGCCGTACTGCACCTGGCCGAGGAGGTCGGCGAACTTGTTGCGGGCGTCCTGGACGCTCACGGCGGTGGGCGGCTGTTCTGTCATGTCTGTCAGTTTCGGTGCGTTTCCCCATTGCGTCAAGTCTGTAAGTTCTGTACAGTCCTTAAGGTAGGTACAGAACAGACGGAGGACACCATGGCCAGCACCGACACCATCAGCCTCACCGCCCTCGCGGCCGAGCTCGGCGTCACCTGTGTCGAGCTGGCCCAGCGCGTCGACGACCTCATCGCCGAGCACGGCGAGACCGCCGTCATCGCCACTGTCGTCCGCCGCCGCGGCGCCGACCGTCGCCGCGAGGAGCACGTCGTCCTCACCGCCGACGCCGCCCGCCGCCTGCGCCCCGCCCCGACCGCCAAGTGCGGACGCTGCCGCCGCACCCTCACCGCCGCGCGGTCGGTCGCCCTCGGCTACGGCCGCACCTGTCAGACCCGCATCGCCGTCGCCGCCAAGGCCGCCGCCGCGCTGTTCAAGCCGGCGCAGATCGTCAAGGCCGTCGACGCCATCGAGCTGCACGCGGTGATCCGCACCGCCGGCACCACCTACGCCGCGCTGTCGTCCGCCGGGGACGTCGCCTACCGCGTCGAGCTGGCCGCCGGCACCTGCACCTGCCCGGCCGGTCAGCACGGCCGCGCCTGCTACCACCTCGCCGCCGCCGCCATCCTCGTCGCCTGAAGGGATCGTTCACATGACCACCGCGCCAGCCACCGAGACCGCCGCCGAGTTCACTCCCGCCCAGATCGCCAGCTGGTCCGCAGCAGACGCCAAACGGCGCGACGCCGATAACCGGTCCGCCACCATCCGTGGCTGGGCGGTCGCGCTGTCGTCGGCGGTCAGCGGCTTGGTGATGACCGACAAGGCCCCGGTCACCTTCGTCGCCGTCGTCCTGGGCGCCCTCGCGATCCTGGCCTACCAGGACGTGTTCTACATCCGGCTCCAGCGCGCCTGCACCGCCGTGTGCGACGCGATCCGGGCCGGCGAACGCGCCGCCCTGAACACCGACCCGCGCGGCTACATCGGCAAGGGCACCGCCACCCTCCCGCGCGCGATCGCGAGCAAGGTCGTGTGGCCCGTGCACCTCGCCACCGCCGTGCTGCCGATCGCCGCCGCGATCCTGTCGGCCTGACTTCGGTCCACGTCGTGGTCGACGCGCCGGACTGACCCCCGGACATGCCGGAACCGCCCCGCCCGGCCGTAGCCAGGTGGGGCGGTGTGCTGCCTACCGGTCGTAGAGCCAGCGCTTGACCGTGGCCAGGTGCACGTCGTAGTGGTCGGCGATCTGCTGCCGGGTCATGGTCCGTCGGTAGTGCGCCAGCTCGGACTCGCTGGGCACGGGGATGTCCGCGTACCGGCCGACCCGGCGCAGGTCGATGCCGGCCCGGCGCAGCATCCGGGAGACGGTCTCACGGTCACGGCCCAGCAGCCGTGCCACGGCGGAGATCGACATTCGGCGCGCGATGTACATGTCGTGCAGGTCGACCCGGAGGTGCGCCGGGATCGCGTCCGGATCGGCCTGGACCGCCTCCAGTGGCCGCCGTGCGCGCACCTCGGCTCGGGCGCAGTGCTCGCACCGGCAGCCGAACCGCCGGTGACCGGTCATCGTGCCGTGCGGTGCGTCCGGATGGACCAGGCGGCCGTCGACCACGACCCGCTCGGCCATGCGCCGGAGGTCGCGGTCCCGGTTCGCGGCGGCGGACGCCTCCGCGCAGGGGGCGCAGCGGCAGCGGTGGTAGGTGTAGCCGGTGACCGTGCCGTGCGGGATCGGGACACGGATCGGGCGGGTGAGGTCGGACGACCGCAGCCGCCGGAGATAGTCGGTGTTGGCCGCGGTGCACGGGACGCAGCGGCAGGTCCAGGTCACGTAGCCCGCCGTGGTTCCGTGGGGCGCCTGCGGGTGCACCAGCCGGCCGTTGGTCAGGACTCGCTCGGCACGTCGGCGGGCGCGGGCCTGGGCGGTGCTCATCGCTCGGCCCGTCGCCGGTCCGTGCGTGCGCCCTGGCCGGGGCGCTGACTCAGCCAGGCATCGACCTCGTCGGCGTCCCACACCTTCTGCCCGGTGTCCGGGTCGTAGCCGCGATGAGCGGGGGCGCCCCGGGCCCGAACCGCCTGGAGCCAGGTGCCGCGTGTGCGGTCGCCCATGAGGGCGGCGCACGCATCGGCGGTGAGGGGGCGCATGACGGAAGCCTACATGGCACGGCCCCCGTGCGATGTTCACTCATTCGCTACTGGCACTTCGCACGGCCGGCGTGCATAGTTACTGTCATGACGACGCACACGATCACCTGCGACCCGGCCGACACCCTCACCCAGGCCGGCCAGGGCCCCGCCCACGTCGACGGCCTGGTCTACGGCTCCGACGAGCACGACGCCGCGATGGTCGCCCAGGCCGAGCTGGCCACCCTGTACGGCCAGCTGTGGACCGCGCAGGTGCACCGGCTCGCGGCCGAGGCCGGCGTCGACGTCACCGTGTGGTACGTCGGCAGCAACGGCGCCGAGCTCGACGCCTACCGCATGGGCCGCGACGACCAGGTGGACGGCATCTGGCAGGCCGCGCACGACGCGCTCAGCGTCGGCATCCGCGACGGCCGCTGGACCGTCTGGGCCTGACCGAGGCGACGGGGGCCGGTGCTCGCCACCGGACCCCGGTCTACGCGGCCCCGGAAGGACTGCCCCGAGGCGGCTCGGTGGCGCCGTGCTCCGCCCCCGAAGGAGCCAGAGAGAGCCAGGCGCACCTGGAGTCCAGGGCCGCGCACCGACAGCATCGCACGCCGACAGTTCGGCGTTACCCGAGAGGACACCTGATATGCCCGGACGTACCCGCTCCCTCGGCGCCGCCGGAGAGCGCGCCGACACCGCACGCGACAGCGCCACCCTGGCCACGGCCACCACCCGACGAGAGGCCGCAGACCTCCTCGCCGAGCTCGGTGTGGAGGGCCGCCTCGCGGAGGTAATGCTCCACCGGACCGCCCCCGCGCGTCACGCCTGGCGGGTGGAGCGCGCCCGTGACGCAGCACTGGCCGCGGCGCTGGCGTGGCGAGCCCCATACGCCCCAGAGGGGGCGCTCATCGACTACCAGCGCGACAATCAGGTGCTGGCCCGGTTCGTCTTTGCCCTCGACGCCGTGGGGGTCGGCCCGACCGGTCGGGCCAGTGAGCGGCACCCGGCCTTCTGCGGCCTGGGCAAGGGCCGCAAGCAGGCCACCGACGGCCCCGCCTGGGACGCCGCCATCGACGAGGCCGCGCGCGACCTGCCGTCCCTGGTCGTGCTGCCCGTCCAGCACGAGGGCGGCAGCTTCGGCGTGCGGCTGTACCGGACCGGCCCCCGTGTCGCGGGGGCCAACCCGGGGACCGCTGTCGAGGCGGGCACGGACACGGACCTGCTGCCCTGGCGGTGGCTCCGACGGTTCGCCGAGGAATCGGTGGCGTCGCTGACCATCGGCGCCTACGCCGACCCGACCCCGCTCCCCGAGCTGGGCGGCACCGTCGCCCAGTGGGCGGCGCTGTGGCAGGTCGCGCACCGGGCGATCGTCCTGGACATCTTCGGTGGCCGGGTGGCGGACCTGGCCCCCGGCGAGGACCCGCTCCAGGTGTGGCGTGAGTCGGTGCACCTGGACTGGGCCGACATCCACGGGCTCGCCGGGGACGGCCTCGTGATGGTCGAGGGCGTCCAGTTCCGGCTCGTGACCTGGGACGGTCACGTCCGGGCCGACATCCACCAGGCCATGCCCGTCTGGCCCCCGGACGGCCCGACGACAGTCCCGCCCGTGACCCCGATGGACGACTGGGTGGCCGAGCTTGTCGCAGCCGACGCCCCCGCCTGAACGCCGAACACCGCCCCACCTCCCCAGCCCACGAGGGCCAGGAAGGTGGGGCGGTTGTGCCCGGTCGGGGGAGGCCGGGCGTCCTCTGCAGAGGTCAGGTGCCGAGGTGTCGGCGGGCCAGCGGTGTCACCTTCGCGCGAGCCCAGACGGTGGCGCCGATGGAGACGAGCACCGCGGCACCGGTGGCGATGGCCATGATGCGTGGCTCGTCCCAGGTGGCCCAGCCCAGCGCGACGGCGCTGGCCAGGACGACGCGGATGGACTCGGCGGTGACGACGGGTTCGGTGGCGGTTGAGCCGGTGGCGGTGGGGTCGGGCATGACTACCTCCGTGGTGGTCGGGCTGGCTGGCGTTTGGGTGGTGGCGGGGGTGGTGGCTCCGCCGGGGTGGTGGGTGCGGCCACTCGGTCAGCTGGCCGGCCCGGTGGCCGGGTTGCTGTCGCGGGCCCGGCGGTCCTGCTCGTCGGCGACCGCTGCCGCGAGCTGTTCCGGGGTGACGCTCGGTGGCAGCACGGCGGCGACCGCGGCGGCGAGCGCCTGGACGTGCTCGGCGCCGACCACGACCTCGGTGTCCTGATCGGCTGCGACGATCTGCCGCACAGCCGCTACTACGTTGGCCTCGTCGTCGCGCAGGTCGCCGGCCAACTGGTCGAGCTTGGCCTCGACGCGGGCCAGGCGTTGCCAGTCCCCGTCGATGTTGGCGAGCACGCCGCGCAGGCTGGTGGGCTTGCCGTTGTCTGCGCGGGTGACCGGCTCGTCGAGTACTCCCATGTCGTCGTCCTCCATGTTGGTGATCGGTGGTCCGGCGGCGAGCTGGTTGATCTCGCCGATGCGGGTGTAGGCGTGCGCACCGGGGCAGGCGGTCTGCCCCACGTCGCGGTGACCGCCGTTGAGCCGGGCAGCGGCGAGCCAGCCGCGGCCATGGCTGTGCTGGAGCAGCCACGCCGCGCCACGGATCTGGGCGGTCGTGGGTCGGGTCGTCTCGTAGTTCCCGAGGTAGCAGATCGCCCGGGCCTTGCTGTTGCGGTTCGCGGTGTGCGCGCCGAGCCGGCCGACGCCGTGACCCTCGAAGATGCGGCCCGACGGTGTGATCACCCAGGTGTAGGAGATGCCCTGGCCGAACCTGTCCTCACCGATCTTCTCCAGCACGCGGACCGCTGCGGCGTCCTGCTCGAACGTCGCGTCGACGCCGGGCGCGCCGGTGACGGAGTGGTGCAGCCAGCACTCCGACGCCGGGATCGGCGCCGGCCCGCCGCCGTTGTCGTACTGGGCGCCCCACTCGCCGCGCGAGATGATGCGGAATGTCATCGTCAGCCTCCGTTCGCTTTCCGGGTGGACCTGCGGACCTGGATCTGCAGCCACAACTGCCTGGTCATCACGACCGGGATGAGCGCAAACACCACCGTGCGCGCCACCGGATAGCCGGGGAACGGCCCCAGCAAGTTGCGGACCGCGACCAGGCCGAGGACGGCCGCCAGCGCGCCCATGTAGGCGCCCAGGTGGCGGCCCATCGGCGAGGTCCACCACGGCCCGGTCAGGTGGAACACCACGGACGCCGTGCCGACCGCGGCTGCCCAGTACAGGAGGCCGTTACCGATCAGGTGCAGCACGGCGCCCTCGCATCGCTTCGGTGATCATGTCGCTGAAGTGATTCCGCTCCCTGGCCGCGGCCAGGTCGCGCGTCAACCGGGACACCTCCGGCTGCTGCTCCCGGATGTGGTCGATGTGCCGCTGGGCCTCATCGGTGGCCGGCGGCGGTCGGCGCCACGGCCACCTCATGGCGTCGTGGCCGGGTCGGGCAACGCTTGCAGCACGTCGCGCGTGACCCGCGCGCCGGTCAGCAGCTCGTTGTTTTGCCTGATGGTGGTCATGGCGGCCTCTTGCCATTTGTCCCGCTCGGCCTGGGCGTCGAGCAGCGCGGAGCGCGGCACGAGCCGGCCGGTGACGATCATCATCACCACCACAGCGAGCAGCGCCGCGGCGCCGCCCTGGATGATGAGATCGGCAGGGATCACTCGGACTCCTCGGGAGACGGCGACCCCGGGGATCCGGCGCCGCGGGTGATGCTCAGGCCGTGGTCTCGGGCCGGGTGGTGCTGGTGCTGCTGGCCCCGCTCGTGGGCGGTGGGCTCGGTCATGGGAGCCACCGCAGCCGGACGATGATCGCGACGGCCATCATCACGTGGCCGGACTGGCCGGGGTGGACGTGGTCGGCGGTGAACGCCCCACTCGTGTCCGTGTTCGCCCACGGCAGGTCGCGGGCCTCGTCGATGTAGGCGCTGTTCGGGGTCTCCTGGACGATCGCATCCAGGGCGCGGCCGTAGTCCACCCAGATCCAGTACTGGCCGTGCGACGCGACGTACCCCGGCGTGTGCACCAGCACGATCGTGCTGCGCGGCGACACCGCCCGGATGTCGTCGACCAGGGCGCGCATCGCCGCGGCGAAGTCGAGCGGGTGCTGCCCGATGTACCCGTAGGAGACCGCACCGAGGGCGACGATGACGGCGGACGGCTGCCGCTGCGCCACCTCGGCCATGACGGCCGCGCCCCACTCGGTGTACCAGCAGGGCCGGTCGCACCACCCGCCGGGGACGAGGTCCCCCGGCTGCGCACCGTGGCGCGCGAGGTTGGTGGTCGGCCACTCCCAGCCGACGCGGGTGGTCCAGCAGTTCGGCCAGGCGCAGAACGGCGACCCGGCCGAGATCGAGTCGCCGACGACGGTGATGGTGGCGGTGCCGGCATCCCGGTCCGCCGCCCACGTCGACGCCTCAGCCACCTCGACCACAGCGGTTGCGGCAGGGCCTGCGGCCGGGGTCGGCCCGGTGGTGAGTGGCCCGGCCAGCGTGACCGCGAACAACGCGGCGACACCGGCGAGCACCCGAAGTCGGCGCATGATCGTCCTCCGTGGGCTGGTCACAGGTCGGTCCCCGTATCGCCCACGTCGGGCCCCATGTTGTAAACCCGCAGGTCGATGACGTAGCCGGAGCCGTCGGCGAAGATCGAGCAGGAGCCGGTGCCGCCGAGGCGGATCACGCACAGCAGCAGGGACAGTTGCTCCGTGCCGCCCGGCGCCGGGTAGTACTCGGCGTCGAGGTCGAGCGACACGGCGGTGCTGCCGCCGGGCACCGCCTTCAGGACGATCGACCCCTGCAGGATCGGCGACGACGTGGTCGGCGTGGAGCCGTCGGTGGTGTAGCGGATGAGGCACTGCACGAGGTCGGCCGCCACCGTGGAGCGGACCCCGAGGCCGGGGCAGCGGATGGCGTACGCGTAGCCGCCCTCGATGGGGATGTCGTCCAAGCGCAGCACGGCCACGGTGGAGCCGGTCGACGCGGTCGACGGGGTGGTGCGGCGGCCGCGCGCGATGAGCTTCTCGGCGGCGAGGTCGAGCTCGTCGCCGGTCATCTCCAGGCCCGCAGGGAACGTCACCGGTGGCTCCTACTGTCCGAGGGCATGGGTTGAGGCGAGCCGGACGGGGTCGCCGACGGAGTGGGCGCCGGCCCACGCGGTGCCGCGGGTGACGGTCCAGGCCTGCCGGTCGCTGCGCAGCGCCAGCACGGCCCCGCGGCTGATGGCGGAGCCGCCGCCGGTGACGACGAATTCGCCGGTGGGGATGTGCGCGGCGAGGGTCTGGATGACGTAGTCCCAGACGATGCCCTGGTCATCGCCGGTGGTGGTGTCGGGTTCGCCGATCTCGGTGGCGCCGGCCAGCGCGGCGACGCTGGTCCAGTCGTCGGCTTTCCAGCCGACGTAGATGATCAGGCAGTTGGGGAGTTTCACGGTCAGCCCGGGGAACGCGATGTTCTGCGCGGCCGCGTTGAGTGCGCTGGCCGAGCGGACGAGCAGCTCGTCGACGTCGTAGACGGCGCCCGCGATCTTGATGATCTGCGAGGTGGTGTCGGCGTTGGCCACCCCGCCGGTGTAGGTGCAGGTCGGGCCGGTCTCCGCCCCGTTGTCGATCTTCGCGAACAGTTGCACGTTCGACGTGGCCTCGAACACCGGCAGCCGGGTGTAGGCGCCCGAGCTGGCCGAGCAGCCCGACGGCACCCCGGCGCCGCTGTTGCGGATCGCCGACAGGCACAGCAGCGTGTTGCCGCTGACGTGACCGGCCGGCAGACCCGGCGTGGTGGACGCGTTGTTGGCGTGGCTGACGGTGCCGGCGACGATGCTCGACATCACCTCGTCGGCGCAGGCCGTGACCGTGATGTCCTCGCCGCCGATCCGCGCCACGTACGGCTCCGTGGTGGTCGCCCACCGCCGCCGCGCCGGCGACGCCACCGACAGGGCGGTGTCGTTGTCGTCGATCGCCACCGCCAGCACCGAGCCGCTCGCGTGCAGGCGGCCGAGCACCGGGTCCTCGACGGTGAACACGTCGTACGGGCTGGCCGGGGCGGTGTTGATCGCGAGCTCGTGCCGGTACCGGGACAGATCGACGGTCACCCCGCGCAGCACCTGCCGGATCCTGTCCGGCGCCAGCACGTCCTTCGGGTTGAGCACGGCCAGCACGTCGTCCACGGTCAGGGCCTGCGCCGCGGCGGCGCGGGCCTGCGCCCCCGACGCCGTCTGGTACCGGTCGTTGCCCAGTTGCAGGCCGATCCGGTACCGCGACTCGTCGACGGTGCTGAGGCGGCGGGCCCACCCGGCGATATGCGGCAACTGCTTGTCGGTGGCCACCGGGGCGGGCACCGTGGTGGCGACCTCGCCGGCGCCGCCGTCCTCCGGTGCCAGCGTCGACAGGCGACCGGTCGTGAGCTCGGAGGTGGCGGCGCCGCCGTCGGTCCGCGAGGCGGTGACCTTGTTGGCCAGAACGTTCGCCTCGTCGACCGGCTTGAACTCGTCGAACTCGCCCTGCGCGTAGTCCAGGGTCAGAGTCGGGTCGTCGTTGTACCGGTCCCGCAGCGTGCGGAACCACAGTCCGCTCAGGCCGCGGGTCTCACCCATCGACCCCGACACCGTGCATTCCTCGAGCAGCACGATGCCCTTCTGCCCGGCGCGTTGCGGCCCCATCGGCTGGGTGTCCTCGGGGTGGCCGAGGAGGTTGCGGGCGATACCGAGCTCGTCGCACAGCCGAGCGAACCGCCACCCCGCCTTCTCACCCCGGAACCCGTCGAGGGCGTGCCACGAGTCCGTCGACGCGACGAACGCCTCCGGTGCGATCGCGAGGTGACCGACGGCGTACGGCTCGGAGTGGACGGTCGGGTCCCCGAGGGTGACCGAGGTGACGCCCTGCAGGGTGTGGGCGCCGAGGGTGGCGCCGCTGCCCGCGGCGTCGTAGTCGAGGTCGATCGTCCACACGACGTCAGCGCCGACCTGATGCGCGGAGAACAGGATCTGGTGGACGGCGTCGTCGTAGAGGGCCTCGACGCCGATCGACGTGGACCCGCCTGTCGGGGGCTGCACCACCACGTCGCCGACCGCGGGCCGGAACGTGCACGTCCACACGTCCGCCACGCCGCGGATGACGAGGGTGGTGTCGGAGCCGCGGCCACCGCGGCGGGCGAACTCGACACGCCACCCGTCGGTCGTCGCCCACGTGGTGGGCATGGTGACCTTGACGGTGATGCTGTCGTTGCCGAAGAGGGCGCACACCGGCGACAGCCAAGGGGCGAGCTGGCCGCGACCGAAGTGGGCGCTGGAGTTGAGGGAGCTGGCGAGCACCGCCGGTGGGGTGCCCACGACCGGCCGCAGGGCGTCGGCGAGCTCGGCTCCTTCGAGGGGCCAGTAGCCGACCGGGGTGGCCGGCGCCCCGTTGGTGGGGATGAACCGCCGCGGCGCCGACTCCAGCACTGCGGTGCCGGCGGCCAGCCGCTGCAGCACCCCGGACGCGACGAACGGGGTCCACACGTCGACACCGGACGTGTCCCACTCGACAGGGAGTTCGGTGATCTCTCCGGCGCCCTCCGGCACCCGCACGACCAGGTTGTCCCACGACGCGATGACCGGCTTCGCGTTGGAGTTGCCGGTGTCGACGCGGGTCATCAGCCCGACCCAGCCGAACCCGCCGACCTGGATGTCCGAACCGGCGACCACGTTGGACCACACGAGGGGCCACGCGTACGGCTGGGCGCCGATGGCCGGCCACGCCTTCATCCGCAGGGTCTGCCCCTCGAGGAGGACCCGCAGGCGCAGCGTCTGGGCGGTGGCATGGGTGAGCGCGGTGACGGCCGTGGCGCCGGGGATGGCGCCTTCGGTGGAGTGTTCCCAGCCGAGTTCGATCGCCTCGGCGGTGGTGATGGTGGCGGTCGCGAGGTAGTACTCGGAGGTGGACTTGCCGCGGAGCATCACCCCGAGGGTGATCGACCCGCCGGTGACGTTGGTGAACGGCAGGCTGACGTCGACCGTCACGTCGACGTCGCGGTACACGTGGCCCGCGAGGTAGGTGGTGCGGGACGCCACCGCCGCCGGCACCGAGTGGGTGCCCACGCCGGCGGCGACGTTGTAGTCGGAGGCGTTGATCGCACCGCCGGAGCTGAGGGTGGTGTACGCGAGCCCGGCTGGGGTGCTGCCCCAGGACGACGCCGAGGTCCGGGCGAACGGGTCCTCGATGACCCGCGTGCCCAGGTAGAACGGGGTGTTCACGCCCAGTTTCCCGAAGTAGGGGCCACGGGGATTGCGCGGGCTGAAGCGGCCGTCGCGGTTGTTCAGCTCGCCGGCGACGGTCGACCGCACGACCGCGGTGGCATTCGATCCCAGCCCCCGCTCGATGCGGAACGAACCCCGTTGCAGCGGGTATGCACCGAGCGACACCCACCCGGTATTGGCCCCGGTGCCGGGCACGAACAGCTCCGCGTCGAGGTCACGCGGGAACACGGGGAAGGTGGTCATGCGACGAACACCCGCCCCATGCCGCCGCGGTCCCGGATGGCCTTCTGCAGGATCTCGATCAGCAGGGCCTCGATGCTGCCGCGCGGCAGCACCAGCTCGGTCAGGGTGAAGCCGCCGGTGCCGCCCTGGCTGAGCATCCGCTGCGTCTCGCCCGCCGTGTGCACGGTCGACCCGGGTGCGAGGTCGACGATCTCGGGGCCGTGCTCACCGACGAGGGTCTGCCGGGAGCGGGGGCCGCCGCCGGCCGCACCGGTGATGCCGCCGTGGGCGAGGCCGGTCCGGCCGGACGCCGCCTGGAACCCCTGTGGGACGGTCCCCTGATAGCTGATCATCACCTTGGCGTTGAAGGTGCGGTTGACGGCGTTCAGCTTGTTGATCAGCTGCTGCACGGCGTCGGCCTGCGCCAGGATCGCGTCGCGCGCCGGCCCCTTGGCGTGCGCGGCCATGTTCATGAGGGCGTCGCGAGCAGCGGTCTGCGCGGCGACGGAGTTCTGTGCCTGCCCGGATGCCGTCTGTTGCGCCAGCGCGGCGTTGTACGTCGCCTCGGCCACCGCCAACGCGGCCTGCTCCACGCCGAGCAGCGCGTCCGACGCTTCCTCGGATTTCGCCCCGTGGTCGCGGACCGCCTCGGTGTAGGTCTTGAGGGCTTCGTCGCTGGCGTCGACCGCGGCCTTGCGTGCGAGTTCGCCGCCGATGTTGGCGTAGGTGGCGTCGGTTAGGTCGCGGATCGCCTCGGCGAGTGCCGCGGCGGCGTCCTTCGCGGCCCGCTCGGCCTCGGCCATGTCGGCCGCGGACTGCTTCGCCTTCAGCTGCGCCCCGTCGAGCCCCTCGACCGCACCCGTGGCGCCCTCTGCCTCACCCCGGAATTGCTTCAGCGTGACGAAGTCCCACGCCTTGTGAACAATCGCGTTTGCCTCATTGACGGCCATCCCGAAATTGAGCACAAGCTCAATCGCCTTGCCGACAATGGAAATAAAATCACCGAAAGCCTGCGGATTCCGCTCGATCGACGACGCCAACCGGGTAAGGGACTTCTCGATCCCGCCGATGACCTGCGGCATCCGCGGACCCAAATCGTCCAGCACCTTCGAGAACGCCCGGGTGATCGGCGCGATCGCCGGCACCAATTGCGCGAACCCGTTACCGAGCCGGGCCACAAACCGAGACATCACCGGCGCCAGATCACCCATCGACTTCTCAAGAGCGGGCCGGAACTTGTCGAACGTCTTCTCACCCTGATCGAGAATGACCGCCCACGTCTGCTGAAACGGCGCCGAAATGCGCGACATATCCGCGCCGATCTCGGCCTTGAACTTCTCAATGGAACCCTTGACCGGGCCCGAGTTCGCCGCGATCGTCAGACCGAGCCCGGCGATACCCGCACCGAACCCGGTGACCACCGCACCCGCACCCGCAGCGCCGACCGCCGCCCCAACCGCGGCGACCAGCGGACCGCCAGCCGCGATACCAGCCACCATCGACTCGGAGAACTTCTTCCCCCCGAGTTCCAGGAACGGCTTCTTGCCGGCGTC
>Ga0190272_10000671_pt1 | contig 17229 bp, 13 predicted proteins | sample Popmic504T_FD_133746 | JGI IMG/M metagenome (GOLD analysis project Ga0190272, IMG submission 133746) | Populus adjacent soil microbial communities from riparian zone of Shoshone River, Wyoming, USA - 504 T | ecosystem: Environmental > Terrestrial > Soil > Riparian zone | place: USA: Wyoming... | reverse complement strand
TTTTCATGAATTCGGGCACGCGCTGCACTCGATCGTGACCCGCGCGAACTATTCGCGCTTCGCCGGGACAAACGTGCCGGGCGATTTCGTCGAAGCGCCTTCGCAGATGCTGCAATACTGGGTCTGGGACAAGAAAGTCCTCGATTCCTTCGCGGCCGATTATCAAGACGCGGCGAAGAAAATTCCCGCGGAAACCATCGAGAAAATGAACCAGGCGAAGGTGGCCACCGCAGGCGTTTATTACCGGCGCCAGTTTGCCTTCGCCGCGCTCGACCTTGCGTTGCACGCTCCGCGCCCGGAGGACTACAAGTACGACAGCGTCGCAATCTCCAATCCGATCCTGGAAAAGGTTTTCCTGCCCATCGCGCCGGAGACAACGTTCGTGACCTTCTTCGGCCATCTCAATGGATACGACGCCGGTTATTACGGCTACGCCTGGGCCGACGCGATCGCCGCGGACATGGCGACGGTCTTCGAGTCAGCCAAGGACGTTTACCAGGATAAGCAGGCCGGCATGCGCTTGCGCCGCGAGATTTACGAGCCGGGCGATTCGCGCGACATCACGCAGTCGATCGAGAAATTTCTCGGCCGCAAGCAATCCGTGCAAGCGTTTCTGAAGAAAATTGGCATTGGCGCCACGAAGAAGGAAGGTTCGGCGCCCCTTCCGGAGGGCCGGTGACTGTCGGGATTTTTTTCAGCTGTTGGCGCTCCCCGCTCCTGCAATAAACGCATGTGTCATCCCGAGCCGCGCAGACGGCGAGGGATCTCGCAACGAACACGACTCGCTTCCTCGCGTACCTGGCGCTAATGAAAGCCGAGATGCGCGGAAACTTTTCCCATCCGAAGAAAGCTCATTGTACGATTGAGAGGTCCCTCGCCGCCTGCGCGACTCGGGATGACACGAATGGCGCAAACAATCTCTAACCGTGAGTGGTCAAAGCTCGTACGAGCGACGACGTCCGCGATCGTTGCTTCCCTAGGCTTTATCCTTTCCGTAGCCAACACCTCCTGCCAACGACCTGAAACGGCCGTCGACAAGGGGAATCGCCTTCAGGTCCTGCACAAGGGAAACGGCAAGGAAGTGCAGGATCTTGATCCGCACATCGTCAATGGCGTCAGCGCGTTCAACGTCATATCCGCCCTTCTGGAGGGCCTCGTCGGCGAAGATCCGCGCGACCTTCATCCAGTTCCTGGAGTGGCAGAGAGATGGGAAATCTCTCCGGACGAAAAAACCTACACGTTCCATCTAAGACGCGAGGCGCGGTGGTCTAACGGCGACCCAGTCACCGCCAGGGACTTTGTCGACTCCTATCAGCGGATTCTCTCCCCTGCCCTCGGGTCGGATGTCGCCTACATGCTTTATCCGGTCGCGAATGCCGAAGCGTTTAACACCGGAAAGATTACCGATTTTTCTCAGGTTGGGTTCCGAACCGTCGATGACTGGACCCTGGAAATCACGCTGGCAAGTCCGACGCCCTATTTTCTCTCGCTCCTCAACCATTACTCGTGGTTCCCGGTCCATCTTCCGACGATCCGAAAATACGGGCCGGCCTTCGAGCGGGGCAGCCGTTGGACACGACCGGGACGCTTCGTCGGCAACGGACCATTCGCCTTGGAAGAGTGGCGGCTGAACGATCGCATTCGGGTGAAGAAGAGCCCGACCTACTGGGACGCGAAGACAGTCGGGCTCAGCGCGATCGTCTTTCACACCATCGACAGCAATGACGTGGAGGAACGCGCCTTTCGCTCGGGCCAATTGCACGTGACGGATTCCATTCCGGTAAACCGCATCGATCGGTACCGCCGCGAGCATCCGGAAATGCTGCGAATCGATCCGTATCTCGGCACTTACTTCTTCCGGGTAAACGTGACGCGCCCGGCGCTGAATAATCGACTGGTGAGGCGCGCGCTCGCCATGTCGATCGATCGCCAGGCCATCGTCGAGAATGTCTGGCGCGGTGGACAACTGCCCGCAGGCTGCATTACGCCACCCAACACCGCGGGCTACACCTGCGAAACTTCCATTCCGTACGATCCGGCGGGCGCGCGAAACCTGCTCGCCGAAGCCGGGTTCCCGGACGCCCGTGGCCTGCCTCCGATCGAAATCCTGTTCAACAGCTCGGAGAACCACAAGCTCACCGCCGAAGCGATCCAGCAAATGTGGCGCAAGGAATTAAAAGTAAACGCGGCGCTGGTGAACCAGGAGGAGAAGGTCTACTTCGATTCGCGGCGCCAGATGAATTATCAGGTCCTGCGTTCGACCTGGATCGGAGATTACAACGATCCCAATTCGTTCCTGAACATTTGGATTACCGGTGGCGGCAACAATCAGACCGGCTGGTCCAGCCTGGAATACGATCGGCTGATTTCGGAGGCCGAGAAGAGCGCGGATCAAAACGCTCGGCACGCCGCGTTTCAAAAAGCCGAAGCGATCCTGCTCGACGAAGCGCCGATCCTGCCCGTTTACTTCTACACCCACGCCTTTCTAATCCACCCCAGCGTGAAAGGCTGGCTGCCGACGATTCTCGATCATCACCCGTATAAGCATGTTCATCTCGAATGAGCGTCGCACTCCGCTCTTTTTGTCATTCTGAGCGGAGTTTCGCGCCGCGAAACGCAGTCGAAGAATCTGTGACTCGTATGATAAGGTAGCGCAAAACAGTGACAGATTCCTCGACTTCGCTTCGCTCGGGATGAGATGAGACTATGCGTGGCATAATTCCTCAATGAATCTCCCAGAAAACTTTTCGGTCCCGATCATTGGCGTTCTTATCGGCGTCGCGATCTTGTTTTTCGGCCGCAAACTCTTCTGGCTCTTCGTTGCGGCGCTTGGATTCGCGGTTGGGGTCGAACTCGCGGCTTACTTCATGCACGATCCACCCCTATGGCTGACCCTGGTCGCCGCGCTCGGTCTCGGCATTCTCGGCGCGCTGCTGGCGATCTTGCTGCAGAAATTCGCCATCGCCGTGGCTGGGTTTATCGCGGGAGGGCGCCTCGCTTTGGCCCTGCTGGCTGCATTCTACGCCGACTACTCCCATTACCGAGGCATCACGTTCATGATCGGTGGAATCGTCGGCGCGCTTCTCCTTCTCGCCTTGTTTGATTGGGCGCTGATTCTCCTTTCCTCCGTGCAAGGCGCGCACCTGATCGGGAAAGGGATCGCGCTGCCGCAAACCGGCGCCGTGATTCTGTTCGTCGCCCTGGTCATCCTTGGCGTGGTTGTTCAGGGATCGATGCTGCGAAGGTCGCGAAGAACCGCGGATTAACGCGACGTAACGGATGAATCAGACACAGGTCCGCGGCGGATTCGACGTTCTGGGGAGCGCACGCGCCTCGCGTGCTGGCGCTGGCGCCCCGCCAGCGCGAACTTTTCCGGAAGGCTGCGGCAGGAGCCGGCACCCAAACGGCGCCGGGAAAGTTCGTTGCGGCGAGGCGCCGCAACCAGCTCGCGAGGCGCGTGCGCTCCCCAGATTGCTGACCGCGCTGTGTCTGATTTCAAAGAAAGCGGTGCATCACAAAGACGTCCACCTTCCCGCCCAGCCCCTGATGCTGAAAAGCCTGTGGAATGGTCCCCACGATTGAAAACCCGAGGTCCTTCCACAGAGCAATCGCCCGCGTGTTGGTGCTGACGACGAAGTTGAATTGCATCGCGGAGAAGTTTGCCTGGCGCGCCCACTCGATGGCGTGTTCTGCCAGAGCGCGACCGACACCGTGGCCGGATGCGACAGCTGCCACGATAAACCCGGCGTTCGCCACGTGTCCGCCAAGCCCCGGTTGATTCGCCTTCACAAGCGAGGAGCCGACAATTGTGCCGTCCGTTTCGTTGACGGCCACGAAAACTCGAGCGGGCGCGGGCAACAACCAGTATTCACTTGCACCCGACTCGTCAGTGTCTGGCGGAAAGACAAGCGTATCCCCGGCACGAACGACCTCTTGCCAAATCGGCCATATTCCGGTCGACCAGTCGGTCTCCGGGTTCGCTTCGCGAATAATTACGGTCATGTCCATCGGTGATTAGTACGCAAGAAACGGGCTGGCGGGTAGCACCTTTCTGGCGGCGCTCCGAGCCAGCCGCTGTTCTGTTTTGGGCTTGTTCGCCGATGCGGCCGGGGAGTAGCCTCGGGGCATGTCCCCCACCCCGCGAATCGCCTCCATAAATCGTGACCGGACTAGACCCCCAAGTGGCGTCTTTAAAGGCGCCGGGTCGTCGACCTGCGTCATTAGACCTAACTGCACGCCCGCATGAAAAGAGAAAGTGATTGCGATGATATGATCGGCAATAGCTCAATTCACTAAACAAAGGAGGACTCGTGTCAGACTCATTTAGCATCATTGTTTCATCGGATCCGCAGTATCCATGGTATGACTTTGTCTTGCCTGCTGGGTTAGAGGGTAATTACGACGACGAACTCGGCACGGTCAGATCGAATTCGGAGCGCCAGATCCGGGAACAGTACCAAAGTATGAACCGGCTGGTTGAGGACCTGGCATCCACTTACCCTGTCAAAGGGGTGCTGATCAACGGCGATGTAACCGCGTACGGTCATGACTGGCAGCATGCCAAGATGATGGAGCTGCTGAAGATTCCCAAGGTCCAGATTTATCCAATCCTGGGTAACCATGACTATGGTAACAATGTTTGGCTGTCAAAGGACGGCCAAATTGTAAAGGATATATTTGGCAATCCTGTAAGGGGCAGTGCTGATCATCACGCCCCTTCCCGGATGGTCGATTGGATGTCCAGCTGGATCCGAGACGCGGCTAGCCACAGGCGATTCGACGGCGGTCGGTTGATTGTCGAAGCCTACGATTTAACCGATAGCCTGAGCGATTTTTCGGGAAGCCTGGCCTACTCATTTATCATTGGTAATGTGCGTTTTATTCAGTTGCAGAACTATCCTTCTTACACGGCTCAGTGGACCAGGTTGTTTCCCTACCACAGTTACAAGATCACGTCGTCTCTAGGCTGGTTTGAAGCGGAGCTTCAGAAGGCCAAAAAGGCCGGGAACATGATCATCGTGTCCTTACACGACTATGACGAAGCTTTTGCCTGGAGCGGAAGGAACGGTACGATAGCCGACGACGTTAAGAAATTCGCCCGGCTGGTCGGTGCCTATGGAGTTTCAGCCGTATTTGCCGGGCATATCCACCAGTATTTTGGGTATAAGGGGCTCGTTTCCTTTGGCACGATTCCCCATTTCCGCTCCGGAGCGGCATCGTTCCAGGATTACCTTGTCGTTCAGATCGACCCTCCCGCAAACCTGACCGTGTGGCCGATGGCATCGCTGATTGGCGGCAGGTACGCCCCCAATGGTTACTACTGGAAATGTACCCCCACGGCTACTACCCTGTACCCGGCGAAAGAGCCTTTCGTCGAGTTTTTTGGGCCGAAAGCCCAGGCGATTTATTTGCCCGATCCAGCTGGCGCCTTGCCCCCTCCGAATCCCGCAAGTCCGTTGGCCGGCGGCTTTTCGTGGAGTGGGATCAGTGCGGAAGGAACGAATTTTCTTACCTACCTATATTATGTCGATAGCAAACTTCATATCCACGAGATAGAACGTCAGGACCAGGCAGGAAAGTTTGCCCACAGAGATTTGACGACGGTTGCGAACGCGAATGCCAAGCCGGCCTTTGGATCTCCCCTGGTTTGCTTGGTAGAAGAAAACGGAACACTTCCCGCGCGCACATTATTCTATCTCGAATTGGGTCAATATCATGTGCACCGAATTCATTGGGACGGTTCCACATGGAGCCACGACGACCTGACCGCGGTCTTGAATCCTCCTGGCCTTCCCTCTGGCGTTCTCCCCGCCGGGAAGGGAAGTGGTTTGACATGCTGTGGCTCGGAGAGCAACGCCCACGTATTCTATATCGGGCCCGACCAGCATGTGCACCGTATTCATTGGGACGGCAAGAAATGGGAGCACGAGGATCTGACCACACTCGCCGAAGCCGCAAATATCCCTGTTCCTGTTCCTCCTGCCGTGATGGGAAGTGCGGTGACATGCTTCGGCTCGGGTAACAACACCCGCGTGTTTTATTTCAGCCCCGCCAGCCCTGGTGACACCGACCTTCATGTCCACCAAATCTTTTGGGATGGTCAAAAATGGGGGCATGATAACCTGTCTATTCTAGCCGGGGCGGAGAATGCTCCGGCCGTGATCGGAAGTGGGTTAACAAGCTTTGGCCCAGGCAGCGACGCCCACGTGTTCTATGTCGGCGCCAACCGGCACGTGCACTGCCTTTATTGGACCGGTGATCAATGGGTGCACGTGGACCTGACGAATCCAGCCGATGCATCCGATGAGCCTCCGGTGATCGGAACCGGGTTGGCATGCTTTGGCCCTGGCACCAACGCCCATGTTTTCTATGTCGCCCTCAACAAAGTCCCCAACGGCAAGGGGGGTTACTACAAAGGCTACACTAACCTCGTCCACGTCTATCGATTTGACTCCGGATGGCATCATGCCCAGCTGAGGTGGGAGCCACCGGCGGCGGCTCAACCTCCCGTCGGGCCCGGAAGCCCGCTGATATGCTTTTCCCCAGGTGGCAGGACGCGTATCTACCATATAGGCGACGCTGATCACCTTCAGGTCCAAGAACTGTGGTGGCGTAGCGGGGATGGTAGCAGATGGCGCGCTAACAGCCTGCCAGGGGCTCCTCCAGGATGGAATCCGGATCCAATCAGGTAAGAGTAACATTATTACCCGGGCCGAGAACACGCCCGTCCGCCGCCGATCAGCCTGTTGATGTCGTTCGCAAGCGGGGCCACACTTGGAAGATGGTCGATGAAGGACAAGTGACCCTCGACTAGTGACATCTCACAAGGCGCTGCAGCGAACTCCGAAAGCCTTCGGAGTCGTTCATCTTGGGTCTCGTTAAACGCTCCCGAATCTAATGCCGGAAATGCCGCGCGCCGGTGAAGATCATCGCGATGCCGCGATCGTCAGCAGCGGCGATGACTTCGTCGTCGCGAACCGATCCGCCGGGCTGGATCGCACAGGTAGCGCCAGCATCGGCGGCGGCGAGGAGTCCGTCGGGAAAAGGGAAAAAGGCGTCGCTTGCGACGGCGCTGCCTTGGAGTGACAAGCCGGCTTCCGTCGCTTTCCAGACCGCGATGCGCGAGGCGTCGACGCGCGACATCTGGCCGGCGCCGATGCCGAGGGTGCGATCGGAGGCGGCATAAACAATGGCGTTTGATTTCACGTTCTTGACCACCCGCCACCCGAAAGTCATCGCAGCCAGCTCAACCTCGGTCGGTTGACGGGCGCTCACCACTTTCAGAGCGAAATCGACCGGTTCGGCTGAGTCCTTGTCCTGAACGAGCACGCCACCGGTCACGGAGCGGAGATCCTGCGGCGGTTTGTCGGCGGTCGGTGGAACCAGAGCGCGGATCAGCCGGAGATTTTTCTTCTTTTGGAACAAGGTCCGCGCCTCCGCCTCAAACTGGGGCGCAATAATCACTTCGCTGAAAATTTCGCTGATGGCTTTGGCGAGAGGTTCGTTGATGGGGCGATTGCAAATGATGACGCCCCCAAACGGCGCCTGTTTGTCGGTCGCAAAGGCTTTTTCCCATGCTTCCCGCAAATCGGGGTCGCTGCCGACGCCGCAGGGGTTGGTGTGTTTCAGGATTGCCACGGTCGGCTCGGAAAACTCCGTCATCAGGTTCGAAGCCGCGCTGATATCCAGGATGTTGTTAAACGAAAGTTCCTTGCCGTGCAGCTTCTTGAAATGCCGGTCGAAATCGCCGTAAAGGGCGGCCGTTTGATGCGGGTTCTCGCCGTAACGCAGGCGCGTGACGAGCGGGAGCGAGAGCGAGAAGGAGGCGTCGGTCGATTGCTCCTGGTTCAGAAAAGTTCCAATAGCGCGGTCGTAATCCGATGTCTTGATGAACGCCTTGATTGCGAGACGCTCGCGCAATTTCAAGGTCGTTTCGCCTTCGTGATCGCGCATTGTTTCCAGGACCGTGTCGTAATCGCCTGGATCCACTACGACCGTGACCGATTCATAGTTTTTCGCGGCACTCCGAATCATCGAGGGGCCGCCAATGTCGATTTGCTCGATGGCTTCCGCGAGGGTGACGCCGGGCTTGGTGATGGTCGCCTCAAACGGATAGAGATTCACGACCACGAGGTCGATCGGCTGGAAGCCGCATTCCTTGGCCTGTGATTCGTGCAAGGGATTGCCCCGCTTATAAAGCAGCCCGCCGTGGACCCGCGGATGCAGCGTCTTGACGCGCCCCTCCAGCACTTCCGGGAAATCGGTGAAACTCGAGATGTCGCGCACGGGCACACCTTCTTTGCGCAATAGATCGGCGGTGCCACCGGTGGAGATAATATCGACACCTTGCTTCTCAAGCGCGCGGGCAAAGGCAGCCACGCCTTTCTTGTTGGAAACGGAGATGAGAGCACGGGTGATTTTCATGGGAACGTTAAAAGAGTTACGAACGTTACAAGGGAAAGCGGCGAGTCACGAAACCGTTGTAACGATGTAACTTTTGTAACTCTTTAACGTGATCGGTCAGCGATCGATCACGTTTTTCGCCATTGGATAAAGGACCGGGCAGCAGCCGATCGTTTCGCAAAAAGCTTTGCTGAAATGGCTCAGACTCGAGTACCCGACTTCGGTGGCGGCCTCCGTAACATTGTGGCGCCCCATCCGCAACAGCTCCGCGGCGCGTTCCATGCGCAGTTTCCGCAAGAACTGCGGGATAGTGAGGCCGACTTCCCGCGAGAAACTTCGGCTCAGGTAGAACGGACTGCAGCCGACTTCGCGCCCGAGCATTTCGAGGGTCGGCGGCTCCGCCAGGTTGCGCGCCAGCAGTTCCTTCGTCCGCGCCACCCGATCACGCGCGACCCGCTTCTGACGCATGCAAAATAACTCGGGATCTTTCGGGGTGAAAAGAAAGTGCGCCATGAGTTCGAGCGCCTTGCTCTGGTACCAGAGACTCTGGGCCGATTTGGAAACTGGCGGTTGCAGCAGAGTCGCCACGACACCGTGCTGCTCGGCTGACATCGGCCGCGTGGTCGACACAATCGATCGCTCTTTGCTAGGAAAAACCGCGTCGCGTAGTTGTGGATCGAGGTCCGCTTCGCAGTCGGCCAGCTGTTTTTGCAAATGCTCGCGCGAAAATTCCAAGGTGACGAACCGATGACGGTCCCCTCCCTGGCGCGAGGCCTGCAGCGGCTGGTCCGTGAGCGCGTAGTAACCAGCGCTGCCCGGAATGTAATCCGTCTGCGCGGGGGCGCCGACGGCGCCACGGCCTTCCACGTTCAAACAGAATTCGACGCTTCGCGGATGAAAGCTCAGTCCCCAATCCAGCGGCCGTGTGGTCTTGAAATCATGCCACTCGACGCTGACCCCCAGGCGATCGAAGTCGCCATAGAGTTGCCGCCAACCCTGCGGCACTGCACGCCAGGCTTTACGTTCCGCCGCTTCATTGATGGAAAGCATCGCGCGAACCTTACGGGTGTTGCCGCGGCGAATGCAAGTCAGGTTTGACTTCCACGAGCGCGGCGTGGTCCCAGCTTCCAAGGGACGAGGCCGCGTCGTAAGTGCTGCGGGCAAAGGCGAGCAGCGCCTGATCGGGCGACGGAGCCAGGCGAACCGCCTCATAGGGAAGGACGAATTCCTTGAGCTGCGTGTGGTAGGTCGCGGCCGCCGGTTCCGCTTTCGCGTCCGGAAACCCCTCCGGTTGCGGATACGCATACGAATAAAAAATCGGCTCTGGCATCGTAGCGTTGCCCGGCCAGAATCCGAGGCTGCTCACTTCATGGGAGTAGGCTTCGCGGGTGACGGCGTCGGGCAAATGCGGAACGCCCCCGGGATGTTGCGGGGCGCGCCGCCCGGAGAATCGTGTCACGGCCAGATCGAAGCTGCCCCAGAAGAAATGGACCGGGCTGCACTTGCCGCAAAAGCCGGCGCGAAATTCCTTGAAGACACGATCGCTCTGCAGGAGCACGCGCCAAAACCGGTTCGCATATTCAGGATCGTAGGCGGAATTCTCGTCGTTCCGCTCGAAAGGAATCGCGGGATCAACCTCGTTCGGAGTCGTGTTGATCTTGACCGGGAGATCGAGTTCCCGCAGCGAAGTCATCACCTCGGCATAGAACTGCGCAACGGACTTCGGCGCCAACCGGATGACTTTCTCCCGGGCATCGCTCGTCTGCATCCGCAGAACATGATCGATGAAGTCAAAGTCGATTTGAAAAACGCGCGTGCCCAGAGGAATCGGTGACGTGGTCAGGCCGCGCGCCGTGAGATAGAGCGTCACGTGCCAGGAATGATTGGTCCACGGCGTCAAAGCGAGGCGGACCTTTCCCACGATCTGCGTCCACATGTGGAGCGTGGCGCATGTCTCTTTCCATTCCTGGAAAGGAAGTGGCGGCCAGATTTTCTCGACGTCCACGGCTCTGACTCCAGAACGCGATCAGTTACCAGCGGGCGACAAAATCTTTGAAGGACCGCTTGCTCTTCAGGAAAATCCGGCGCGCGTCCTCCTTGGTTTTCCGGTAAAGCCGCTTGATGTGTCGTTTGACGATATTGTCCTCGGGATCGTCCTCCGAGGCGACCTCGGCGGTGTCCCCTTCCCCTGGATCCTGTTCGATCTGCTCCATGTTCCGGCCCTGATACATTCCTTCCACCCGTGAGACGCGCCCGTCGGCCGCCTTGATATGAATGGTGCCGACCGGCCTCCGGGCTCGATCCTCCAGCGTCACGATCCAGACCGGATTGCCGCGTTCGTCCGTCCGGAGGGTGTAACTAACGAGCGAGAAGGTAACATGAGATGTTTCCGCGGTGTGGGCCGCGACCGAATAAGCGCCGGTCGAGTCGAGATTCAGGCGCGCAGTATTGATCGTGGCGCCGTCGGTCGAACCGGTGACGGACTGGTTTGGAACGCGTTGCGACTTGATGCGGTTGTCTTCCACGGTGATCTCGCGCACGCCGCCGCTGGCGCGCCGGTCACCCACCAGGACTTTCCATCTTCTCGGCTGCGGGTCGCCATCAACGCCCGTGACGGAGATGATTCGGCCCACCATTTGGCGATCCAACTGGGTCCCCACCACGCGGAGCGCTTCGTAAGCACTGGGATTTTCCTGCGCCAGAGCCGGCATGGCGAGGAGGAGCGATGCGAGCAATAATTTCCACATGACGAAAGAGAGCTATGGTTGCTCCGGCTGTCCAACAAGTTTTCGGTTCCGAAATTGAATCACCCGCATATGTTCAGCCGCTACCTCTTTTGATGAAGAAGAAGAAAGTCGAGTTCTCCAGCCACACCGGCAATCTCGCGCTGATGCGAAAGTTCGTGCGCGGCTTCCTCGACGCATACCCACTATCCGAAAAAGAACGGACCCTCATGGTGCTGGGGGTAGACGAAGCTTGCACGAATATTATTCGGCATGCCTATCACTTCCGCGACGATCAATTGATTTCACTTTCCCTCGAGGGGTTGCGCGGCTGCATTCGGATGCGGTTGCGCGATTACGGCAAACAAACCGAAGCCCACACCATGCAGGGGCGATCGCACGAACTGATCAAGCCCGGCGGGCTTGGGTTGCACCTGATCCGGCACGCGTTCGATAAAGTCGATTATATCTTGAAAGCGCGCGGCACCGAGCTGGTCATGACCAAAAATTTGGCTGCCAAACAATTTCATGAAGCCGCCTGAGCCCGATCCCGCTTTCGAGGTCTCGCTCCGGCCTCCGATGTTCAGCGAGTTCACCGGCCAGGTGAAAGTGTGCGAACGGCTCGAGCTTCTGGTGGAGGCAGCAAAAAAACGGGGCGACGTCCTCGAGCATATTCTGCTCAGCGGTCCTCCCGGCCTCGGCAAAACCACACTGGCGAACATCATTGCGAACGCGATGGGGGTGAACGTAAAGAACACCAGCGGACCGGTGATTGAAAAAGCCGGGGAACTCGCGGGTCTGCTTACCAGTCTGGAAAAAGGCGACGTCCTTTTCATCGACGAGATCCATCGGCTGCAACCGACCATCGAGGAGTATCTTTACCCGGCGATGGAAGATTACCGGCTCGATATCATTATCGATCAGGGGCCGCAGGCGCGCAGTCTCCGGCTGCAATTGCCGAAGTTCACGCTTATCGGAGCGACCACGCGCGCGGGAATGGTGAGCGCGCCGTTGCGCTCGCGCTTTGGGATGACGGCGCGGCTGGATTACTACACGGCCGAAGAGATGCATAAAATCATCACTCGCAGTGCCGGATTGTTGGGCGTGCCGATCGACCCGGACGGCGCGAGCGAGATCGCGGCCCGCACTCGCGGCACCCCGCGCACCGCGAACAATCTGCTCCGCTGGGTGCGCGATTACGTCCAGGTGAAGGCGGATGGAAAGATTACCGCCGACTTGGCCGACCGCGCGCTGACTATGCTGGAGATTGACCGGGATGGTTTCGATCAATGGGACAAGCGGATCATCGAAACCCTGATCCACAAATTCAATGGCGGCCCCGTCGGATTGAGCTCGCTCGCCGTCGCGATCGGCGAGGAAGCGGGGACCCTCGAGGAGGTGAACGAGCCGTACCTGATCATGGAGGGTTACATTAAACGGACGCCGCAGGGCCGTGTGGCCATGCCGAATGCCTACCGGAAGCTCGGCTTGAAACCGCCCATCGGCGCGCAGAATGAGCTGTTTGGTGGTTAACGAATTGCGGCAATTCTCCCCTTTGTCTTGCCGGCAATTCTCCCTTTGTCAGGGGGACGTCTCCCTTTGTCAGTGGCGACATTCTCCCTTTGTCATTCCGAGCGAAGTCGAGGAATCTGTGATTCTTCCCCCGTGCCACGCGATTACAACTTCTGGGTCTACATCATGACAAACGTCCACGACTCCGTCCTCTACATCGGTGTGACGAACGATCTTGCCCGGCGGATAAGCGAGCATCGCTCGGGAGAAATCGCCGGATTCGCTTCGACCTACCGTTGTCGCAAACTGCTTTACTTTGAGCATTATGGCCAGGTGGAGGACGCCATCGCGCGCGAAACCCAACTGAAGAAATGGTCGCGCTCGAAGAAGGTCGGCTTGATCGCAACGATGAATCCGCGCTGGGAAGATCTCGCGCCCGAAATCCTCGGAGAAGAGCAACAGATGTCTCGACTTCGCTCGACATGACAAGACTTCGCTTCGACATGACAAGACTTCGCTTCGACATGACAAGACTTCGCTTCGGCATGACAAGACTCGCTTCGGCATGACAAGACTCGCTTCGGCATGACAAGACTTCGCTTTGGCATGACAAGACTCGCTTCGACATGACAAGACACCGCTCGCCAGACAAAACCTCGCTCGACGTGACAAGTCTTCGCCAACCATGACAAATATGGGCGATCTCTTTGGGGCGGCGGCGAAAGTCTTCACCGTCGCAGAGCTGACGCGCCAAATTCGCGGGACGCTTGAGACAAAATTCGGCGCGGTCTGGGTGCAGGGAGAAATTTCCAATTACAAGCAACATCCTTCCGGACATCAATATTTCACGCTGAAAGACCAACGCGCTGCGATCGCTTGCGTCATCTTTCGCACCACATTGCCGCCGAATGCCCAGCCGATTTGCGATGGCGCGCAGGTTCAGGTTTACGGCAACGTTTCCGTCTTCGAAGCACGCGGTCAGTACCAGCTCAGCGTCCAAATTTTGCAGACACGCGGGGCCGGACTTCTCCAGGCGAAGTTCGAAGCGCTCAAGCGGAAGCTGGAAGCGGAAGGACTCTTCGACCCGGCGCGCAAGAGATCTCTGCCGAAGTTTCCGAAGCGCATCGGCATCGTCACATCGCCGAGCGGCGCGGCGATTCGCGACATGTTGAATGTGCTGCGCCGGCGCGCGCCGAACGTTGCGGTGATCATTAGCCCAGTCCGTGTTCAGGGCGTCGGCGCCGCCGCAGAAATCGCCACGGCGATCAATGAGCTGGCCAGACCAAACGAGGCATGGGGACCGATCGACCTGATTGTCGTCACGCGTGGCGGCGGCAGCATCGAAGATCTCTGGGAGTTCAACGAGGAGAGCGTAGCGCGCGCCATTTTCCATTCGGCGATTCCGGTGGTGAGCGCCGTCGGCCACGAGATCGACTTCACGATCGCGGACTTCGTCGCGGACCTGCGCGCACCGACGCCGAGCGCAGCGGCGGAGTTGATCGTCGCGGATTCCGCCGAACTCGGTCGGCGCGTGAGCGATTTGGCAAATTGCCTGCAAAGATGTTTGCGCAATTTCCTCGGGCAAAGCCGGACGCGCCTTAGCTTCCTGTCCGAGCGCACGCTTGCGCGCGAATTGATGCAGCGCATGCGCGACAGTCAGCAGCGGCTCGATCTGACAGCGGAATCGCTGCGGCGCCGGCTGAAGCAGTCGGTCGTCGACGCGCGCGCTTTCCTCTCCGAACGGGCGCAATCGTTGAAGTCATTCGATCCGCAGCGAGAGCTTGTCGTTCGTCGCAATGGGTTGGTGGATCTCCAGCGCCGTTTTTCCGCGCATGCACCGAGACTATTGCAAAACGCGCAGCGGCGTTTCGAACGGATCGAAGGAATCCTGCGGGTGCTTGGGCCGGAAGCGACGCTGGGTCGCGGTTACAGCATCACGACTGACGCGGCGGGCAATGTGGTTCGGACCGTCGCCGCGGCGCAACGCGGATCGCGCATCAAGACCCGCGTCGTTGATGGAACGTTTGAATCCGAAGTGGTCGAATAGCGGGCGTCGCTACTGCGGCAGCGTGAGAACCGTCGAACCGTCCCCGGGAGTGACGGCGCCGTCAGCGTCGCCCGGCCGCCGGCCGATGGCCGTCTGAAATTTGTCGTTGTCATTGCTCCACCCGGCGGTGGTCGCCTGGTTTTTCCGATAAACCCCGGCATCCCCACCCTTCCGCATGACGACAAAGCCCTTGTCGCCGTAGGGAGCAGCCGTTGCGAGCGGGATAGTGTCGTAAACATAATTACCCGTGACGGAGAAAATGGTGTTGGCGGGATCCGCTTCCCTGACTTTGTAGACTTTCAGCGCGCTCGTTCCCGTGAGAGTGACTGACGCGGGGGGTCCCAAAACGCTGGTCACGTTGCAATTCGAACCCGGAGCGTTCAGGATTTTCTGAAGGTCGCCGGCCTTGAGATAATCGTTCTGGACCAATTTGGTGCAATAACCCTGCAGGTCCGTCAGGGCCGGATCGTCGCCGGGCCAGGACAAATTCGGATCCGAATTCGTCCCGCCATCCGTGGCCATCTGAAAGCCGGCGAGGTACAACTGGCGGGCGTTGTTCATCGTTCCTGTCATCTGCCCTTTTGATAGGGCCTGAGTCAGGGCAGGCCCCGCCAGCAGGGCAAGAACAGCGATGATTGCTATTACAACGAGGAGTTCGATTAAGGTAAACGCAGGGGTAGACGTCTTGTTCATAGGGGGGCTCAAAGACTGCTGAAAAACGGCGGCGCAGGTCAAGGAGAATGGGAGCAAAAAGTTGCACGATTGAAGCCACCGTGTCCGACCACCGAGACGCCGGATTCCCTCTTTGCCTTAATTCTGGCGATTCACGGGCGACGACCAGCGCTCGTCACCTCCATTGAATCGATTTTTATTAGAACCGACCAATACGCGGCGCCGCCATCGAAAACATTACAACTAATGCAATCCGTCAGCCACAATTCCGGGGCATCAGACTCAAGAGGCGTCGCGTCGATTAGCAAGTGCTTACCTTCGGCTGTTACAAGCCCGAATACCTGGAAGCGACTGTCAGTAATTCGTTTCAAAGAAGGCCCCATGTCCCAACCAATCAGCAGCGCCTTCGCAACAATGTCGCGCTGGCCACGGTCGCTTTTGATCAGCGAAACTGCGGCGAGGACCTGTTCGCGATTCGGACTCCAAGAACCAGAAGCCGTACTAATCACAGAAGCCCTGATGCTCTCGGTAAAATGTTCGTCAGCGACCGCAATAGTAGGCGTAACCTCCGATAACCCATCCCGTCCGTAAACCACGCCAGCAATTGTCACCAAACTCGCCAAGCAGATCAAAATAAGCCCGCGTCGCGACTTCGGCATTGAACTAATTTCCCATGCGGGCAGGGCGCGCGCTAACCTTTCCTGTCGAGTTTGAAAGCGACAGTCGCGAGCGGTGGCAGGCTGACCATGAGCGAGTGAGTCCGGCCTTGCCAGGGGAAATCCTCGGCCTCGAAGCCGCCCATGTTTCCGACGTTGCTGCCGCCGTACGTTTCCGCGTCGGTGTTGATGATTTCGCGATAGAAGCCGGCTTCGGGCACGCCGAGCCGGTAGCCGTGCCGGACCAGCGGCGTCGCGTTCACGGCGAAGACGATAATTTCGCCCTCCCGCGATCGGCGCATGAACGCGACGACACTGTTGTCCGCATCGTGGAAATCGATCCACTCGAAGCCTTCGTGGGTGTCGTCGAGCTCCCAAAGTGCGGGCTCGGTCTTGTAAACGTAATTGAGATGTTGCACGAGCCGGCGCAGACCGTCGTGACGGGGCAGGCCGAGCAATTCCCAATCCAGCTCGCCATCATGATTCCACTCGCGCACTTGCCCGAACTCGCTCCCCATGAAGAGCAGCTTTTTGCCCGGATGCCCATACATCCACGCATAAAACATCCGGAGATTCGCGAACTTCTGCCACTCGTCGCCCGGCATTTTGTTGATGAGCGATTTCTTGCCGTGCACCACCTCGTCGTGGCTCAGGACCAGAACGAAATGCTCCTGGAACGCATACATCAGCGAGAACGTGATGCTGTTGTGATGAAAGCGCCGGAAAATCGGATCGAGCGACATGTAGTGGAGGAAGTCGTGCATCCAGCCCATGTTCCATTTGAACCCGAAGCCGAGCCCGCCCAGGTGGGTCGCGCGCGAGACACCGGGCCACGCGGTTGATTCCTCGGCGATGGTCATGATGCCGGGAAATTGTTCGTAGCAAACTTCGTTGAACCGCTTCAGGAAAAAGACCGCCTCCAGATTCTCGCGTCCGCCAAACGCGTTCGGGACCCACTCGCCGGCTTTGCGCGAATAATCGAGGTAGAGCATCGACGCGACCGCGTCCACGCGGAGGCCGTCGATGTGATATTTGTCGAGCCAGAAGAGCGCGTTGCCGATGAGGAAATTGCGCACTTCGTTGCGACCGAAGTTGAAAATCAGTGTGCCCCAATCCTGGTGCTCGCCCTGGCGCGGATCCATGTGCTCGTAGAGATCGGTGCCGTCAAATTCCGCGAGCCCATGCGTGTCCTTTGGGAAATGGGCCGGCACCCAAT
>Ga0190272_10000670_pt1 | contig 17252 bp, 11 predicted proteins | sample Popmic504T_FD_133746 | JGI IMG/M metagenome (GOLD analysis project Ga0190272, IMG submission 133746) | Populus adjacent soil microbial communities from riparian zone of Shoshone River, Wyoming, USA - 504 T | ecosystem: Environmental > Terrestrial > Soil > Riparian zone | place: USA: Wyoming... | reverse complement strand
TGACGCGCGCAGATGGCGTCGAGCTGGTCGGTGTGCTGCTGGGTGTCCCGGGTGGCCACGACAGCCCGGCCCGCTGGTCGGTCGCGAACAGCGACCACGCCGACCCCACCATCGACCTGGTGCCGCTACCCGTACTCGAGAGACCACTCGTGGCGGACACCGTTCCACCGATCGCGTCGGCCGACCAGAGTCCCGCCTCCGACAACGACCTCGACGGACGACTGCAGGTACCCGACGACCTGGATCTGACGGCGGCCGGCTGGACCCGCGCCGAGATCGGCTACCACCAGCAGGGCCCTGTCGAACGATGGACCCGCGACGACACCGAGTTGACGCTGCGATGGACCTCGACCGACGACGACCTGTTGCTGACAAACCGGGTCCTCGTGAACGGAACCGAGCACGTGATCGAGTCCGTTGCGGACCTGCGAACCCTCGTGAACGAGGCGGGCCGCGTAGGCACCGCACGGTTCGACGGTCAGTCGACAGTCACGGCCGGACTCACTGCAGCGGCTGCGGCGCTCCCAGCGGACGCCGAGTCCGATCAGCCGGCCACAGATACCGGACCGACAGCCAACGCATCGAGGAAGGAGAGCACCGCGTGGAGGCCGGGGGATCTGTTCGAGCGGGCGGTCGCGGAGGGTCGTCGAGCGATCGTCGAGACGGCTGCGGCGGGCGGGCACAAACCGGCGGCGTGGTTGGCCTTCTCCCGTCTGGTGCGGACCGATCCGACCAGCGGGACCGCGTACTCGGCGGTCGAGCCGGAATCCGTCGAGGTGGCGCGGTGGTGGATCGACCAGGCGACCGCGGGCTTGGCTGAGGTCGGTTACCGCGTTGAGTACCACCCGCCGCAGGGCCGCCGCAGCCGCCGGGCGAGGCAGGTGGAGGTGGACCATGACGCCAGGCTGGTGGTGCTCGACGCCGGCCAACCGCCTACCTTGGCTGTCGGGTTCACACTCGTCGCGGAGGTTGCGCGGCTGCGCGGCGCTGCCGGTGACGTCGGCGGCGGCGGCCAAGTCGAGACCCAGGCCGTCAGCGTTGATCCCGACCTGGAGCCGACAGTCGAGCTGCGGGCCGCAGGTGACACGGCCGATCTGGATTCCGGGTCATCCGCCGCCGACACCCAGCAGCCTGAGTTACTAGCACAGGCCACGCTCTTCGACCTGACCCCGACACCACCATCGCGCAACGACGCCGGTGTCCGCGCGGTCACCGGCACACCCACCAAAGCCGCCAACCGGGTCGATGAGCATCCACCGGTCCCGTCCACGAACCCCCCGGCGGGAACAGCCGATCGAGGGTCGACCACGAACGATGCCCCGTTCCCGCAGACGGCGCTGACTGACGTCGATATCGCGCTGGCTCTGCGGCACCAATTCGGAGAGCGACTGGCCGAGTTGGTGCAGGCGATGGGTACCCCGGGGGCGCCGCTGACCTCGATCGTCCACGCGGGCCGGGTAGGCAACCGGAACGCCGACGAACCGGACGCCGGGGCGCACGAGCGGATCGACGCGACGACGCGCAACCTCACCATCGACGTCCGCACCGCCACCGAACACCGCACGGGCACCTTGACCTGGAGCAAGGTCGCCGCCTGGCTCCGGGCCGGCTTGGATCCGGTCGACGTGCGGGTGCTGCTGGACGCCTACCGGGCGCACTACCGGTTCTACGTCAACAGCACGGGATTCGAGGTAATCGGGGAGCGCGACCTCGCCGCCGACGCCGGCGATGAGCTGAAGGCCATGGCGGGCGCCGCGGCCGAGCGCATCCTTGACCGGGCTGTGCGCACCCATGCCGCCGGGGACGCACCACGACGGTGGTCGGGCAGAGGCCCTGACCCGCTGGCTCAGCCAGCCCTCGACGGTGAGTTGCCGGCCGCCCAGGCAGCGCAGCTGGCCAGAGTCGCGGCCCTCAGCACGGTCCTCCCCGATCGCATTGAGTCGTCCGTCGACCTCGCCGACGTGCAGGTGGGCGACGTGCTGGTGGATTGGCGCAACACCGGCGGCCCGTTCCGAGTCCGGACGATCACCGACCGTGGAGACACCGTCGATCTGATCGGCGAGGTGATCACCAGCTGGCGGGGCACGGTTGCCGACACCATGACTGTGCACAAGAACAGCCAGTTCGGCACTCCGATGACCATGCTGCTGATGGCCATACCCGCATCGCTCGCGTCCCTGAGGCCGCTACACACCGAGCAGACCACAGTCGGGGGTGCCGGGCGGGCGGAGCCCGCCATGCCTGCGGTTCCCCCGTCGCTGACCGCTGTGGTCGACCCACCGCGCGTCCAGGATGCTGCCGTGGTCGACGGGGCGGTCGGCAGCCACCACGATCCGGGAAAGCCGAAGGGCCAGCTGGCCATCGAGGCGATCTCCCTCGTCCCGGCTGCCACCGTCGGCGCGCCGACGCTGAGGGAACAGTTCGCCGCACTCCCGATGCCGACCCCGGTGCGGGTCCACGAACCGGCCCGGATCGCGTTCAATCAGGCACGCCGGGCACTGCACGAACCAGATGTCACCCCGACCCAACGTGCCCGCGTGATCATCAACCTCGGATCGGAGCGGCCCGGCGAAGCCGCCGACGTCGCCGAGCAACTCGATGCACTTGCCGCCATGGTGGACGCCTCCGGGCACCACCAACTCGTCGACGCAACGCTGCCGTTCGCCCTGTACCTCCGACATACCAGCAACGAGATCCGCCGCCAGGTCACCAGCGGCTCCGACGTCGCCGCCCCTGCCGTGGCGGACCTGCTGCCCAGCTCACACGCGGTCCCAACGCCCGCAGCCGCGGTCGAAGCCGCCGACCGGACAACCTTCACCGGCAGCCACACCGGGCCCGCCGGGGCGCCGGGGGAGATCGAGTTGTCGCCCGAACTCGTCACCCCCGCGGTCACCCACCTGCTGGACGTCGACACGAGTCCGTCGATGCCTGAGAAGCTGGCACCGGTCGAGGCCGGATCTGTCGAGCCCGAACCGGTCGAGGTATCCGCTGGCACAGACGACCAGCCCGACGATCCCGCGGCTGCCGATGATCCGGCGTTGCACTGGTCCGGGTTGGTCGCTCGGGCAGCCGGGCACGGCTTCGGAGTCCACACCACCTACACCGGTGAGTCCCGTATCGACGACGCCGCCGCCACGATCCACATCGCCGCCGGCCAACCACCGCTGAGCCGGATCGTCGACCTGGCCCTCAAGGTCGGTGAGCTGGCCGTGCGGCACGCCGGCATCGAGTCGGTACCGGCCGAGCAGTTCGAACCGCAGTTACCTACGCGCCCCGCCGACGACCCCGCGAGCCTGCGTTGGCCAGCCGGCCCGGAAATGTCCGAGCCGGTGTCGCCCACCCCAGGCCCGGACCCGCATAACGGTCACGACCAGTCTGGCGCCTCGGCGCGGAACGGCTGGTCTGCCTACCCCTGGGAGGTGCCCGAGCCGAGGGCCGAGATGGACACACCGATCTTTGACCAGCTGAGAGCGGATCCCCCGCTGGCCATGACCTCACTATCCGATCCGCCGTGGTATCCCGCCGAACCCGTCCAGGATCACACGCCGATCTTCGAGCGGCTGTGGCGGGAGATGGGTCTGCTCGCCGACCCGACGGCGGCCCCGGTGATCGCTCTGAGGGAAGACGGTGTCGTCGGCCCGCCGAACGCGCACCCAGCGGGACGTGCCGGTTTGCCGGGGTCGCCATCTCCTCGGCCAGGTCCCCGGACCGCCGCCGTCGCAGAGGCGGTCGGGTCAGGCCGGGCTCGGGGAAGGCAGTGATCACCGACCCGGACGCCACAGAAGCCCAGCCCCAGGCCTACTTCGAGGCCGCGCTGGCCACGCTGGCCGAGTGCGGCATCGAGGTGGACGAGCCGCAGCTGTGGCCCACCGGCGCAGGGCCGCCGGTCACCCCGATGGTCACCGGAACCACGTGATCGAGGGGGAGGATCGTGAGGGCCGACCGCGCAAACCGCATGTCAACACGCCACCCATGCCGCCGCACCGTGTGCTGTGTCGCCGCCCTGGTGCTCACCACGGCGTGTGCGTGCACCACCTTGCCGACGTCGCCGGGCCCTGCGGCGGTGGCTCCGAACCACCCTGCTGCAACCGAACCGGCACGAGCGGGGGTGCAGGACCTCTGTGCCCGATTCACGATCGCTGCGTTGGGCTCGGACACCACCACGGACGCGGGTCCGGCCGACGCCCGCCGTCGCGCTGCCCAGCAGTTCGGCACCCCGGCGCTGATCGATCGTCTCGCCGGCGAGGGCCGTGATCCCAGGTGGCGCGTTCTCGCCGAGCACCGCGGTCGCGTGCAGGTCAGCACCACGACGGTCGCGGACGATCCGCCGCCACAGGACGGAGATCACGCCGGGGCAGCGGTCCTCGCGACCCGCACGGCGGTCGCCGACAACGGCTGGCGCGACGAGTTGCCCAGCACCGTCGCCTACTGCGCGCTGCAGCGCACTCAGGACGGTTGGAAGGTCGCCGACGTCACCTTCTCCGACACCACGAACAGCGAGAGATCCGAATGAGCGGCAGGACCACCGCGATCGCCGTGGCCGTACCTGTCGCGGTCCTCGCCGCAATCATGACGATCGTCGTGGTTCTCGGTGGCAGCGTGATCGACGGCACCGTCAGCCGCGGCCACGTGCCCGGCGGCACAGAACTCAACGATGCCGCGGTGCCTCACTGGGCACGCCAACGACTCCGCGATGCAGCGACCGTCTGCCCCGAGGTCACCGCACCGCTGCTCGCCGCCCAAATCGAGGTCGAATCGAACTGGAACCCCGACGCCTACAACGCCGAGTCGCACGCCACCGGCCTGTCCCAATTCCTGCCCAGCACCTGGACCCAGTACGGCACCGACGGCGACCACGACGGCATCGCCGACATGCGCAACCCAGCTGACGCGATCATCAGCCAGGCCACCTACATGTGCCACCTCATCAACGTCGTCACCAACCTGCCCAACCTGCTCGGCGAGATCGTCGACCTGACCCTCGCCAGCTACAACGCAGGACCCGGCAACGTCCAGAAACACCACGGCATCCCGCCGTTCCAGGAAACCACCAACTACGTCACCACCATCCGCCGCCTGGCCAACACCAAGTACGCCACCGTGGCCGCCGGCGTCGATCAGGTCATCGAGTACGCCGCCGCGCACGTCGATACCACCATGTACTCCTGGGGCGGCGGCAGCCTCAACGGCCCCAGCAGCGGCATGCCGCCGGACGTCGGCGTCGTCGGCTTCGACTGCTCCAGCCTCATTCGCTACGCCTACCACCAGGGCACCCAACAGACCATCACCCTGCCCCGCACTTCACAAGAGCAATACAACGCCACCCGGCGCCACCCCGTCGCCATCGCCGACCTCCAGCCCGGCGACCTACTATTCTGGGGAACCCCCACCACCATCCACCACGTCGCCCTCTACATCGGCAACGGCCACATGATCGAAGCCCCACAATCCGGCCAGAAAGTCACCAAAACCAGAATCCGGACCGGCGGAGACTACGCCGGAGCGGGGCGCGTCTTCCGCGGACCGCTCGTGTAGGTTCTCGCCGTTGATTGGGTTCTCTCCGCCATTCGTCGCCTACATTTCGCCTGCGCAAGATCGCCGGGAACGAGCCCGTTGAGCGCGGCGCCCCGTCAGGTGGGCTGCGTGGCGCGGCGGGTCGACGCAACCTCACGACAGCACCGAAGCGAAACAGTCAGGCGGGACAAGTCCCGGTGTGGCGTCGTTGTCCTGGCCGTGGTTTGTGTTGAGACCCAGCCCCAAGGGGGTCGGTCGTGGTCACATGAGCGGGCGGTGAGGTTGACTAATTCGAGGCGATGGACAGCTCGTCGAGCTCCTAACGTGTCATGCCTACGCGCAGTTAGGCTGGCGACCATCGGGGCGTTTCCGCCCTACGCGCTGCCAGCGCCTGGCCGCTGCGCCGGCCACGAAGTCAGGATGTACTTTTATCCACGCGCCTGAACGCGTTACCATATTCTGTGTCAGCAACCGCGGGAGGCCAAATCTGTCCTGCGGAGCCTGCTGGCGCTCCTCTGATAGGAAGGCGTTTCCGTGGTACAGAAAGTTCTCGTCAGGTATGTCGACGACATCGACGGTACCGAGGCTGGCACCGTCGAGACGGTGCAGTTCGCGGTCGACGGCGTGTCGTATGAGATCGATCTCAACGAGGTGAACGGCACCAACCTGCGCAACGCATTCAGCGACTACGTCGCCAATGCCCGCCGGGTCGGTGGACGCCCGCGCTACAACCTGTCCACGACGCCGGCTGCCGGTCGCAGCCGGGCTGACACCGAGGCCATCCGGACCTGGGCCCGCACCAACGGCCACCAAATCTCCGACCGCGGCCGTATTCCTGCCCGCATCCTGGATGCCTACGCCGCAACCCACTAGCCGGCCCGCGCATCAGGGCGCCTCGGCGCGGGACCAAGTGGACCGCGGTCGCAGTCCGCCTTGGCGCAGTTCTGCCGTCACCGTCCGGAAGGGGTCGTCGTGGCTGGCCGTGTGCAGGATGGCTCCTACCGCGCGGTCAAGAGGGTCATCGGTCTTGACCAGTGAGATCGATGGTTGCGCCACGGCGGATGGACCGCGCAGTGTGCGAACGTGTGTTCGATGGGGTTTGTTGGTGAGCCGCTGGTGGTGGGGCCGATCGACGGTCTGGTGTGGCTCCGCCGGTCCGGGCGGTGGTCGGTGGGTTCGCGATGCGGGCCGGGCGTGATGGTGACGTGGTGGAGGAGTTCGGTCGGCGGTTGCTGCTCCGGTTGGCATCGGGCGAAGGTGTCTACGCGGCCTGCACCGCCGGGCTGCCGGGGCATGACCTGGCTGTGGTGATGGCGACGGACAGCGGCTGCTGGGCACTGCCGGCACCTTCGACCCATGGACCCTGGACGCGCCATGGAGCGAGTTGGAGACGGCTCGGATCACTTCCGGCAGGTTCGATGACCTCCACGAGGTCGTGGTCGCCGGGGTCGCCATCCGACTCACCGGTCAACCGAAACTCGGAGCCGCGTCCCTGATCGGTCTTGCACCCACATACTGGCAGGGCGGCAGGACCAGTGATCCGCTCGGTCGATGTCCGATTACCTGCCAGTATCGGCTCCATACCCTTCGCCGACTCCGGTTCATTGATCGGTTCGTTCGGAACCGGCCGGGAGCACCACGCCCGCTCTGCTGGGTCTCCGGGCGCTCTCCGCCCGCTACGTCGCGCTTGCCGGAGGCGCTGTTCCGCCGACGCTCAAGTGGCTGCGGGAACGCCAGGACTGGATCTTCTCCAGCCCCAAAATGGATCATCTCTTGGCATCAACGAGTTCTTCATCCAGTCAGCCCATATCCAGGACGCAGCGGCGCCGCGCCGAACTCCCGATAGTCAATTTGTGATCGGCGTCACAGTAGGTTCCAAATTCTGCGGCTTGACTCAAGAGGTTGCTAGTCCAAGTCGCTCGGCGAGCGCTCTGGCGGTTAGCGACTGAGAATTCGAATCGCAGAAATGGTGTTTGGTGCAAAGTCAACAGTAAGTTCCTGGCTCGCGACTCGGTCGTGTGCCGCTGTGCAGGTGGCCGCCAGTCTGTTATACAGGGAGATCGGGTCGCTTCTGCCGGGGGGTAGGGCAGTGCGTGGGCGAGATTCAGGCGAGGGCCAAGGACAGGTCTCCAACGATCTTTCGGGTTCGGTCGCAGGCCATGTCGTGCAGGCTCGGTCGATCGGCCAGGTCCATCTTCATCATCATGAGACCTCCAGTGTCGTTGTGCCGGCGCAGTTGCCTGCGCCGCCACGCCGGTTCGCTAGTCGTGGTCCGGAACTGGAGACGTTGAGGCGGTGGCGAGATGAGGACGCGGCCGAGTCGCTGCTGGTGGTGTTGACCGGACAGGCGGGTGTGGGCAAGCCGTCGTTGGCGCTGCGGTGGCTGCACGAGGTGCGTGAGGAGTTCCCGGACGGGCAGTTGTTTGTGGATCTTGGTGCGGCGACCGCGTCGGGGCCGCTGGGTCCTGGGGAGGTGCTCGAGTGGTTCCTGACGTCGCTCGGGGTGGAGGCCAGGAAGGTGCCGGTGGAGCAGGAGCGCCGGGAGGCCCTGTTCCGGACGCTGACGTCGGCCCGCCGGCTGGCGGTGGTCTTGGACAATGCGGTGTCGGCGGCGCAGGTTCGGCCGCTGTGTCCTGGCGGTCGACAGAGCATCACGGTCGTTACCAGTCGGCTGAGGTTGTCCGGTTTGGTCGTGGATGGCGCGCGTTGGCTGGACGTCCGGTCGCTGGATGCCCACGACTCGGTGGAGCTGCTCCGGGCCACGCTGGGCGGAGAGCGTGTCGTAGCCGAGCTTGATGCGGCGAACGAGTTGGCCGACCTGTGCGGTGGGCTGCCGTTGGCGCTGTCGGTGGTGGGGGCTCGGTTGTCGACCCGACCTCGACGCACGCTGCAACATGAGGTGGCTGACCTGCGGGTCACTCGTCGACGGCTTCCGGCTCTGTCGCTGGACGGGGTGTCGGTGGAGGCCGTCCTCACTGCTTCCTACGACGGACTCACCGCGCCGGCTCGAACCCTGTATCGAGCGGGTTCCGTCCATCCTGGTCGTGAGTTCGGCGTGGAGGTGATGGCTGCCGCGGTGGACTGGCCGGTGGGCCGGACGGAGGAGGTGCTGGAGGTTCTGGTGGCGGCGAACCTGCTGGCCGAGGTCGATGACGGCCGGTTCGCCTATCACGATCTGCTGCGGTTGCACGCGCAGCTCTGCGGCGACGCGGAAGACCTGCCCGGAGAGCGGGCGGCGAGGCTGCATCGCATGATCAGCTGGTATCTGGACCGCAGCGTCTGCGCTGACCTTGTCATCCATCTTTTGCGGCAGCGTGTCGGGCCTCGTTACGCCATCGTGTCGAGGGAGTGCGTCTTCGCCGACGCCGAGGACGCGCTGGGCTGGTTGGAAGCCGAGCGCGTCAACATCCGGCAAGCGCTCCGCGCGGCATGGGACGCCGGCTGGCACGACCTGGTGTGGCAGCTGTGCGAGTCACAGTGGGGGTTCTTCCTGCACACGCGGCACTACGGCGACTGGGTGGAGATGCACAGGCTGGGCATCGACAGCACCCAGCGCTGCGGCAACCGCCAAGCCGAGGCTCGGTTGCGATCTCAGCTCGGCTTCGCCTACGCGAAGCTGAACCGCTACGAGGAGGCCGCAGAACAGAGCCAACGCGTACTGGACCTGGCCGTCGGCGATGGTGATCACCAGGCTCAAGCCAGCGCCTTGTCCGCTCTGGGACGAGCCGCTCGAGGCATGGGAGAGACGGCCGCCGCGTTGGAGTACTTCCGCCAGTCGCTGGAGATCCAACGCCAGTTGCAGCGTTGGCGGGGCGTCGCCTTGTGCCAGCGCCGAATCGGTGACCTGCTGAGCCTGCAGGGCCGCCACGACGACGCCATCGCCGAGCTGCGGGCCGCTGCTGCCACCATGAACGAACTGGGCGACACTACCCAGCATGCACGGGCCCTGATGTTCCTGGGCATGGCGCAGGCGAGGGCCGGCCGATCCGACGAGGCGCATCCGCCTCTGACGGCGGCTCTGGCCCTGATGAGGGACCTCGGGTCGACGTACTACCAGGCCGAGATCACGGCATGCCTCGCAGCAATAGCCGAAGAGAGCGACGACCGCGAGTCAGCGCGGTGCTACTACGACCAGGCGTCGAGGCTGTACGCGGCGGTGGAGGACCTCCGAGCAGACGTCATGAGGTCCCGGCTGGCCGCCCTGACACCGTCCGATTGCTCAGGCGACGGCCCGCCCACCGTCCACAGATAGAGCCGGACCAGCCACTCGACGGCGGTTAGCGGGCCAGGGCGTACGAGAGCAATCCCGAGGCGCTGATCACCCCGTCGCCCCACTGCCCAGGTGCCGCTGGGTGTCACCACGGCGGTCACGCTCGCGTTGATTGCGGATGGCGGCACGCTGTCAAGCGGCTCCAACCCCCGCTGCACCGCGATGTCCGCGATGGGCAACCAGCGCGGTGCGGCCCGACCGATGTCCACAAGCAGCGCGTCACCTCCCGGAATGGTGTGAGTCGCAGTGCTCCAGGCCAGGCCGTAGACGCCCGCTGACAGCTCACGACACGACACGCGCATTCCCTGATCGACGGCCATGGCTGCCGTCCTCACGACAGCGGTCGCGGTACGGCCGCCGGGGGTAGTACCGGATCCCAGCTCGGTTCGGACAGCCCGAGCAAGCGGTACATGGTCGTCCGCAGAATGCGTGCGGCCTCACCCGGTCGATCGGTGATGCGACCGACGACCTCCGGACGTGGCAACGGCCGACGTGCCTGCCTGAGCTGCGGCAGTAGCGGCAGCTGGTGGTCCACCACAGGCACCGTCTCGGCGACAACGCTGGCGATGCTGCCTGCCCGCAGCGGGTGCTCGGCGGGATTGGCCAGGTGCACCGATCGACCCAGCGCCGCGGCGTAGCTGGTCGTCGAGCCATGGTCACCGATGACATGGTCGCTCGCGATCATCGTGGCCTGCCAGCCGTCGCCCGGCGGAATGAGCAGCAACCCGCGCCGCAGAGCTGGTGCCAACCAGGCCCGTACCTGCCAGACCCCGTGGACCGACCAGATGTTCGGATGCAGCACGGCGGCGACCCGCACCCCATCGTCCGGCTCCTCGAGCAGCCGGCGGTACAGCTCGGGATGCCGCCCGAAGACCGAGTCCGGCGACCAGCTGGAGCTGACCACGATCAGCTGCTGATTGTCATCGACATCCAGGGCCTGCCGGTAGCGGGATCGGCACGTTTCGCTGGCCATCATGCGGTCGAAGCACACGTCGCCAGTCACCACCGCCAGGGCTGCGGCTTCCGGACACAGTTGCGTCAGCGCTGCCCGCTCGAGTTCGTTCGCCACCGCGATGGCCGACGGCACCACCCGTCCCCGATAGGTCAGCAACTCGCGGTCGAGTCCAGTGGTGTCCTGGGTCGGGGTGCCGGCCTTGCGACTGCGGAGTCGTGACTTCAACGCACCAGCGCCGTGCGGTGTCACCAGCAGCGGCCCGTGCACCTGTTCGATATGCCGGTGACTCGCGCTGAGCACCAAGTCCCAGCGGTGTTGAAGGGCCTGCTGCCATGGCAGGGCGAGAACCCCGCACTGACGAACGAAGTCCTCGGTCCCGTGCCAGCGATCCGAACCGGGAATGGTCAAGATCAGCTGGATCCGGGCGTCTGCCTCCAGCAACGGGATCAGGTCCAGCAGGCGGCTTCCGGCGGTGACCGTCGGAACCATTGCCAACACCTGGCGACATCCAGCCCGCGTGACCCGCTGCTCGGCGCCGAGTCCTACCGGCCCTCTCAACCACATGCCTGACTCGAGCATCGTTACCCCCATAGTCGATCTCGGCGCACGACCCGCATGTTGCGGACGGCCTCGACTATGCGGCGTGGTTCTTGTCAGCGGTCTTTCGCCGCACTGTTCGCCGGACAGTCGCCGGGGCCGGCCGACCAACGCGCGTGCCGATGCAGAAGCCGTCTGCATCGGCACGTACCTGCCGTCGGCAAGATCAATGTCAATGAACTGTCCAAGCACTCGTCAGTTCTCTATCCATAGGCCCCTTGCGCTCGATGTCTGACCCTTGCCAGGGTTGCCGTCTGGTAAAAAGGGAATACCGAGGGTGAGCACGATCGCACCACCGCTGGCGGTCACGGGGATCCAGCACGGGGGTGAACGTTGAGGGCAACGACGTTCGGCATACTGGGAACAACAGCACTTCGGGTGAACGGCTACCAGCAGGAAGACTGGGGGCCCCCGCGACAGCGGGCGCTGCTGGCCGTGTTGTTACTCCATCCCGGACGTTCGATCTCGGCAACCACAATGATCGAATGGGTGTGGCCGGACGAGGAGCCGCTACCTCAGCACGCGTCGGCGACCTTCCACAACTACGCCACGCGCATCAGAAAGTCATTGCAGCTATTATCATCTCCTCCGGAGTTGCAGTTCACTCGGGGATTCTTCCGGTTGGACGTGGATCGTCTGTCGATCGACTACCACCTCTTCCGAAACCTGATGGCAGAAGCGCGGCAGCACCACCGGGCTGGTGATCCACAGGCAACGGTGCGTAGGTCTGTCGAGGCGTTCGCGCTGTGGCGAGGTACACCACTGAGCGATCTGACGAGCGCGTCGGCTGTTGCCTGGCGCCTGCGAGTCGTCCACGACGAGTGGATCCCGGGTCAGGTCATTTTGCTGCAGGCACTCGTAGACATGGGCGATCTGGACGAGGCACTCATGCGGCTGGACGACCTGCAGGCCGATCATCCTTTCGACGTCAGGCTGGGCACCCTGCGCCTCACCATGCTGCACCGTCTGGCCCGTTACACCGACGTCACCTCGTACTACCTGACCCTGCGCCGACAGTTGCTGGACAACGTCGACCAACAAGCGGCCGACCACCTGCGGCGCCACCACGACGCCCTGACCGTCGGCGTCCCACCATCGCCACCTGACCGCGACGTCGTTGTCCAGCCCCACCAACTTCCGCATGACGTGCCCGACTTCGTCGGACGGACAGACCTGTTGGCCGCACTGGACGCCGCGGCCACGACCACCGCAGGCGAGTGCACCAGCGGAGTCGTTCTCCTCGACGGCATGGCCGGCGTCGGCAAATCCGCGTTGGCCGTGCGATGGAGCCACCAGAACCTCGACCGATTCCCCGGCGGCAACCTCTACGTCAACCTCGCCGGCTTCTCATCCGGCCCACGAATCAGCGCAGCCGCGGTGATCGACGACATGCTCATGGCACTAGGCCAACACGTCACCGACGGCGCATCTACCCGGGCCAAGGAAGTTCTGCTCAGCCGACTACTGGGCAGGCGTCGCATCCTGGTGGTCCTCGACAACGCCGCCGACGCCGCACAGGTTCAGGACCTGCTGCCCACGCTGTCCAGCTGCTACGTCATCGTCACCAGTAGACAGCATCTCGGCGCCATCACCGCCACCACCGGGGCGCGGCGGATCCGGGTCGAACCACTACGCGACACGGACACCGTCGACCTGTTCAACCGCCGGCTCAGCCGACGCCCCGACCTGGACCCGGATCCCCTGCTGCGCATCGCCAGCCTGTGCGCCGGCGTGCCCTTCGCCGCCGTCATCCTCGCTGAGCACATCGCCACCAGACCCAACATCAGCCTGGTCGAGTTCGCCCACAACCTTGACCAGCAGCAACTGGTCAACCACCTCGGCGACAGCGGAGAAGGATCAGGCGCCCTGCAGACCGCCTTCGCCTGGTCCTACCGAGCACTGCCTACGGCTACCCAACGGTTGTTTCGCCTGCTCGGCCTGCACCCAGGCCCGGACATCAGCGTCGAAGCAGCCAACGCCGTCGACGGCCGTACTCCCGCCGACACCGGACGCAGCCTCAACCTCCTCGTCGGTGCCCACCTGCTCGAACAGCCGAACACGATGACCCGCTACCGATTCCACGACCTCATGGCCGTCCATGCCACCCACCAGGCGCGGGTCGACGAGCCCGAACACAGTCGCCAGGACGCCCAGCTGCGCTACCTCAGCTTCTACCTCGCCTCAGCCACCCAGGCCAACCGCGCGGCCTATCCCAGCCAGCTGGAGGCATCCGAGCTGCCGGTCGAGGACACTATCGCGCCGCTGACCTTCGACACCCCGGCAGACGCGATTCGATGGCTGGGACGAGAACGAGTGAATCTCGTGGCCGCCGTGGCAGCGGACACCTCTCATCACGCCCGCGCGTGGCGGCTGGCCGATGTCGTCTCGGCCTATCTCGACCGGCACGGACGCAGCCTCGACAGCCGTACCGTACGACAATCCGCCGTAAATCACGCCCGTCACGCCGGCGACATCGTTGGTGCCACCTCATCGCTCGTCGGACTGGGCATGGTCCACATTGCACTCGGGGACCACGAGGCCGCCCGTGAGTGTCTCGACGAGGCATTGCTGCTGACCCAGCGCGAAGGTTTTGAACGCGGCCAATCTGCATCGCTCTACCATCTTGCGCACCTGGAATTTCAACGCGGAGACCTCGCCGCAGCCATTCCACTGTTCGAACGCAGCCTGGAAATCGGCCGCCGGATCGATGACTACATCGGCGTGAGCTGGGCCCATTGCAGTCTGGCTGAAGCATTACGCCGCAGCGGCCGAACGGGTGAGGCGGTAGTACACCTCAACAGTGCCCTGTGGCTCGCCCAGCAGACCGGCGACCGCTCCGCGGAAGCAAAGACGCTGGCCGAACTGGGCTCCGCCTACCGCGCCCAAGGCCACAGTCAGATGGCGGTCACCTACTGCGAACAGGCGCTCGACATCGCCGACAGCATCCCCGACTACGCCGTCACAGCTCACGCCAGCCTCGCGCTGGCCGAAATCATGGCATCGCAGCTCCACACAGACGCAGCAGTGGCCCATGCACAACGGGCGATTGACCTCTGTCATCGAACGCACAGCCCCGTTGACGAGGCGCGAGCCCACGATGTTCTGGGCGACGCCTATCAAGCCGCTGCTCGTATTACCGAGGCCATCGGTGCATGGGCGCGAGCAGCGACCCTGTACGTCGGCGTCGGCAACAACGCGCTCGCGGCCGAGATCAACACCAAGATCAACTCATCGATGTAGGGGCCTGACCGCCCTGGACGTCTCGCCTCGTCACTGCGGGGCGCGGCCAGGCGGTGATCGGAATCCTTCGGGTGATGGTCGGGTAGCGGCCGGATGCAACCAAGGCACCCCGAACATCCGTCTGCGATCGCAGACGGCCTGGTGCGCTCGGTCGAGACCGAGCGGGCACCATGCGTGATCCAGCACATCCACCCGCAGCTGACACGCAGCGTAGGCGCCCGGGTGCGTGTACGTGTTATAGTAATGCCTCGCCTGGGTAACCACCACGGCGCGAGAGTTCGAGCTCCAGCCCGGGTGCCGCGTCGAACCGACTGCGCCAGTGCCCGCCGGCCGAACAGCCTGCGGGCAGTACAACTGAACCTGCAAACTGAAGGAAAAATGAGCAAACTCTTGAGTGCGCTTGGCGTCATGGCGGCGTTGATCGTCGTTCCCATGGTCGTCGCCCCCGGCAGTGCAATTGCCGCAGCAGGAGATCCGACTGCGGACGCCAAGGCGATAACAGCCGGCAGTGATAACTTGTGGCCTTTTCACGTAAGGGACATATAGGCAACCGCCGAGAAGTGGACTCAAGGCACTCCCGGGCCATGAATTCGTCGGCCTGTCAGATTCCAAGAAGCACATTTAGAAGTGGCGCGGAGGATATCGCGAGCGACCCTCGCGGGGAACGCTCTCGATATCCTCCCGTTAATCGTAAACTGTGCTACCATCCCCGTCGGGGGCGAAGGATGATAGATACTTCATCAGATCGGCGCAGCTGAAATCAAGAAGAATCGCCATCTCCTGTATTGTTCCTGGCTCCAGGTGGATTACTGTCGACCCGCCAGGGTTGCTACGAAGTCGTTTTTCCGCCCACCGTCTCAGCGGCGCAAGGGACTCTCGACTGTCCTGCAGGATGGCACGTAGATCCACTCGCACAGATCGATTAAGATAAATGTCGGCTCGTTGAAGAGCCAAACCGAGGACCGTGGGCGCCGCCACGCCAAGAGTTTGGCACAGTTCCACCAGCCGACTGACGGTGAACTGGCGGACCCCTTGTTCATACGCTGCTAACGTCCGAGTATGGATCTCCGAGGGCAGGCGTTCAGCCAGTTCCGCGCGGGACAGCCCGACACTCTGCCGGGCGCGCTTGATCTCCGCCCCCACCGCACGAGTGATCACACTGTCGGCATGGCCTAGCTCGATGGGATCCTTCACGACGCCCTCCCCCTCCCCGCCTGCAGGGAACTGCCTTCCTCACCGCCGTGGCTTGACGTCACGCCCAGCGATCGCAGCGAGGCGCACACATAAGTGCGCCAACCACGATCGCGGGCGTCCCGCCCAGAGGTTGTGATCGAATCTCACCCGGCTATCGTTACGAAAAGAGCACCTGGCCGACGGGAACAGATCATCTGACGTAGTGTCACGATGAATACCCGAGGGCCCCTTCGGCTCGAACCATCGGGGCCATTTCACCGACGATAGACGCATTTGTGCTCTTGGCCAATAGTCCTTGTAACTCGGTCGAGCGACGAGCCGACGGCTGGTGGGGAACGTCGACGTGGTGCAGCGTCATCCATGCGAGCACGGCCCGCTGGCGGGGGAGTTGCACCGGCCCCCGCGTACACCCTACGTCGATCTTGGTTGCTGTGTTCCTCGAAAGGGACAAACGACGCCCGACTGGTGGGCGGCATCGAGCATCTCATGCGTCAGCCATGGATAGTGGGAGACCGTCCCGGGGTTGTCAGATGGGCGGGGCCGTCCTCGGAGCGACGGGCGTCGCTGCAGGACGGGGTCTATCTGCCTCAGGCGGGGCCCTGGACCGTGCGAACAAGGTTGGCCAGTGCGGCTTCCGCGCGTCGGCGGTCTGATCGCTCCGGTACCGCCTTCTACGGGCTTCCTCTGGTCGGCATCAGGCAGGCCGGTGCCGTCCAGGTCCTCAACGAGGTCCCCGGCACTATCCACGGTCCCGGTGTCCAACGCAGCGTTATCAACAATCTCTCCATCGGAGCACCCGGAGCCAACAATCACAGCCAGCTGCCCGCCCGGTGACACGTCAACCGTCAGGCGCGAGTGCAACCTACCGGCCACCGTCCGAGCCGTCCCCGGTGGGGACCTGCGGTCGATCACTTCGGATCCGACGCGGGGACGCGACCCCCGAGGTGTCTCCTGGAGCAGACCGGCGAGGGACGAGTGCAGACCACGGACCCGAGGGGTGTACTGGCTGGTGAGTGCACAGGAAACCGGTGGTCAGCGAGGTCGGCGGCCATTAACCCCCGTCACTACACCAGCAACAACATAAGACCCGGGACCGATCACCAAGCCAGCGCGATCTGCCTACGCACCCATCGCGGAAGGCGTCGCTCGAGGCGCCGCTCTCACCGATGCCCCACACACCCGCATGACGGCGAGGTCACGATCCATCACCCCACCCCGGACACGGGCCGAGCCAGACCGCGCCGGCGCCCGGCGCGGCATGACCGTGCGTTGCACGGGGCGGATCGCAATGTGGACGCCGCCGCGAGCGACTGCCGGCCGGGTAGATGTGCTGTGGTGGGCCCTCGGGGTTTGGCCGTGAGCACGGGGCGCAGCTCATCGTGCTGCGAGGAGTTCGAGAGAGCGGGATAGGGTCATGCTGTGGCAGTGGAGTTATCCGAACTGCGGTTGGTCTGGCCAGCTGCCCTGTTTGTGCGTGAGGCC
>Ga0190272_10000669_pt1 | contig 17255 bp, 15 predicted proteins | sample Popmic504T_FD_133746 | JGI IMG/M metagenome (GOLD analysis project Ga0190272, IMG submission 133746) | Populus adjacent soil microbial communities from riparian zone of Shoshone River, Wyoming, USA - 504 T | ecosystem: Environmental > Terrestrial > Soil > Riparian zone | place: USA: Wyoming... | reverse complement strand
TGGCCCGCCCGGACGAAGACTACTTCGATCTCGACGACGGCTTCGATCTCAACGACGACGAGGAAGATAGCAGTGAAGACAAACCCGGCCAACTCGGTGAACCCGGCCAACTCGGTAAACTCGAAGACGGTGAACCGGAAGAGGAGGAGGACGATGAGGACGAGGACGATACGGACGAAAATGGTGAGGAACCAGACCAACTCGGTCAACTCGGTCAACTCGGTCCACTCGAAGTCTACAAGACTCTGGACGATCATATAGAAGTTGGCGACATTGTTCGTGACCGCGATGGTCAATTGATGAGGAAGATCCACTGGGGCTGGAGCCGCTGCGCGGACTCGCTTAAGTAGCGCCGCCATCCTGGCGGCTGTCCGGGGAGCACGGGCGGCTCGCCGATGAACGCGAAGCGCGAACAACTTCTTACTCGCGACTCGCGATATTTACTGGTTGAGCATTGAACACGGAAAGCGATTTATGGATGACCTTTTGAACGCGGGCGCGGGCGGGTCGCATGCACGACAGCCAGCAGGGCTTTTTTCTTGCCTTCAAATACGCTTAATGATAACGTTTCCGGTGATACTCGGGACTAACCGAATTTCTCCGAACCCTCGTACGAGTGCGACAATTGAAGTCTCGAAGAACGATGCGGTATCACCCAGCTTTAGTTTTTGAGTAGCTTGAACACAATTTTGGAGCTGAAATGGCTAGAATTTTTGTATCACACAGTAGCAAAGACGAAGAGATAAAGAGTTTCTTTTTAAGAGCTTTTGCCGGCACCAATGTTAAACCAATTTTCGAAGAGTTAGAAGAAAAGCCCCTCACAGGAGTAAACACACAAAAGATCAAAACCGACATACTTATGGCGAACGCCGTCTTTGTTTTGCTCAGTGAGAATGTTGAAAATCTCAAGAACACGAGAGATTGGATTGGTTGGGAATGTGGAATAGCTGAAAACAAACCTATCTGGATTTTTGAACCTTCAAACTCTCTCCATAAAGTAAGTGTCGTTGTTCCCCGTTTTAACGATTATGTTATGTATGACATGAATGACACTTGGCGAGAGTACATTCGTACCTTGATTTCGAGTTACGATGACTCGCACATTCTACCGCTACTTTCTGCCGCGACTGGAGGTGGCGCAATACTAAACGATAAAGACCGCGGGACTGGGGCTGTTATAGGTTTTCTCGCAGGAATCGGCGGTCTCATTGTAAATAGCGTGATGAAAAAACCTCTTGGGATTGGGGTGCATTGTACCAAGTGTTTTGCAGTCTATAAGATTCATCGTTTTGGAGAGTTTCGCTGTGCCGTTTGCAACGCTCAATTGTATCTCACCCAACAGCAGGTCGAAGCGTTAACGGGGGCGTGATCAATTAAATTAGCTCATCATCTCTGCGTTCGCCAATTCGAAAATTGAGCCATAAAAATTTGAACCTTTAACTTTTTTTGCTTGAACATTGAACAAAATCACCGTTTACATCCTTTTCACCAAAAACACTCTTCCGGTTATTTTAACGGTCCTGTTCCTCGGCCTCGTCTCGGTAGCGCAGGAAACTCCCGATCTCGAACGTAAGGCCGAAACGTCCGTCAAAAAAGTTCGGGGCGGAGAAACTTTCTTCTACACATTCACGGTCACAAATCGCGCCGACAAGACCGTCAAAGATGTCCTGCTTGCGCATGAGATAGAAGAGAAGCTTACTTTAATTTCCGCGAGTGTAACCCGGGGCAGCTACCGAACGGTTTCTTCGAATTACAGAACCCGGGGAAAGCGGATACTGGCTGAATTGGGCGATATCGAGGGGTATGCCAGTGCCAGCCTCACGATCGAAGCAAAGGTCGTTGATTGGGGCGATATTTCGGCGCCGCTGGCCGGGCTTAGAGGTACGGGTGACGGTTCGGGGCCGTTCCGCGAACCTCTCCGCGTTCTGCGGGACGGATCACAGGCCGGCGATCAGAAGACTATCGAAGACGGAAAACCGGCGGAATTCTCGACTTCGCTGGTTATGGATTTTCCCCATGTCCGCTACGGGGAAGGATATTACCTCGAGCACGACGACAGCCCAAGGCTTACGATAGCTCTGCTCCCGAGCAGGAACATCCCGCCGCGTGTACAGATTATTTCACCCAAAACCGAGGCAGTTTTCGTAAAACCCCTCACGAAAGAGATCGAGGTCCCTATCGGTATCAAGGCCTTCGACCCGGACGGCGCTATAAAGAAAGTTGTCGTGCAGGACATGTATAATCCTCCCAAATTCGGGCTGAAAATGGAGGATGATGGTGTCTACAAGTATGTCGTCGCGGGTAAAACATACACGCAGGAGGAAATGGACGAGCGCCGCGGCGACGATAAATTTAGTGCGCTTTATGAAAACCGCCTTCCCATCACGGCGAGCGGCAATTATTCATATACTGCCAAACGGTTTATGTACGGCATTAATATGATCAGCATATGCGCTACCGACGACGGCGGGAGAGAGACCTGCACTGATACCAGTTTCACGATAAAGAGTGACTCGGTCGTCGAACTCGTAAAACCGGCCGGGGATGTTTTCCTCCCGAATTCCGTCGTCACGGTCGAAACCGTCTCGAAAATAGGTGAGGGAGTTACCCCGAAGATCGTCCTTTACGGGACCAAAGATTTTTACGAGCCAGACCATCCCGTTATGCAGCTTGTTTCGCGGACCGGAAACACCTACGTGCATAGATATACCTGGACCGTGGGTGAGGAAGGGCTTTACGATCTCCGGCCGACACTACTGGAAAACGGCCAGGATACCGGTATATTCGCCTCATTGAGAACGGTCGCCGCGCTGCCGCGCGTAATAAAAATTACTTCACTGCGAAACGGGCAGGTCTTCAGCGAGAACGACCGCATCACCGTAACCGTTCAGGCCACGGATATAAACGGGAAAATTCTGCAGGACAAACTGGTGCTCCTGGTGGACGGGCGGGTCCACGGCGATGTTTCCATGTCGCAAACCATTATGACCGTTTCGCCATACAGGCCTGTCTCGGCCGAGTATTCAGGCAGTTACATGTTGAATATCAAGCCCGGCCCGCATACGGTCCAGGTCATAGCGAGTCATGAATACGGCACAAAACTCGGGCGATCCGATGTGATAAATATAACGGTAAAATGATCTGATATATGTTCCCGCAACCTCTATTATGAAAAGTATCGAAATCCCGGGCCAAAACAGAAATGCGATGAGACTTTTGATAATAGTTCTCGCCGTATTTGTTTTAGGTACCCCGGGCTATTCGCAGGAGAAAGCGGTGCTTGAGGTGAAAGGTGAAGCCTCGCCAAAAAACATTCGTGGTGGCGAGAAGATGGTCTATTCATTTACCGTCACAAATACCTCCGGCGTCCCTGCCAAAGATATCACTATTATTCATAAACTTTTGGCGGGTTTTGATTTCGTTTCCGCGAATGTAACCCAGGGCGCCTACGAAACGAACTTACGCGTAACCAGCGCGGGAACACCTAAGATCTGGGCACATTTCGGCGATCTGCAGGGATACGCCGGCGCAACCCTGACTATTGAGGTAAAAGCACTGGAATGGGGCGATATCTCCGAGAATAACTCCGATAAAAGCCCGCCGCTTGGGAACGGAGGCGTCCGGGCTTATATCGACCAGTTAAAAGGCAAAAAGCGCGACGAAACGTTGCCCCCCGGGGCATCGGCCGTGAGGATCGACTACCCTTCGCTTTTTTGCGGTGAGTGCGTAAAGCCGGATGCAACGTACCGGGAATCCATATCAATCGCGCTTTTGCCGAGTACGAACATTCCTCCCCGGGTGAAGATTCTAACGCCAAAGGAAGAGCAGGCGGTCGTCAGGCGCGCGGACCGGCCGGGAGAGGTAACTCTGCAGATAAATGCGTTCGACCCCGATGGATCGATACAAAAAGTGAGCGTGGAGGACCCGGAGTTTTTCGGGCCCAATGACATCTTTTATGACGAGGACGGGGTCAGAAAGATGAAAATACAAGGTAAGGTTTATACGGTCGAGGAACTTGAAGACAACCCGGAACCGCTCAAGTATTACGAACGCTTTGCTGCCAAAACCGGACCGGGCACCTACACCTATACCTTGAAAAATCTACGATTCGGGTATCACGTTATCCATGTTACTGCTTACGACAACGGGGGCCGCGGCGCCACTAACACCGTGCGTTTTACCGCTGTCGGCGATGCAAAGATCGCGTTTTACGGCTTGACGGACAAGCAGGTGATCCGCCCGGCCGAATTTATTAAACTGCAGACGGTTTCCACTATAAACGATCCCGGGCTGAGCGATCTGAGGATCATTATCAAGCCCCTCGGCGATAACGTCTGGGACTTCGACTCGATGCCGCGGCCGCGGCGGGTCTCGACGGCGGGCAATATTTCCAGGCACGAATACCTTTGGAAAGCTCCGGCGGAGGGAAGCTATAATCTGCGGCTTTACCTGCTCGATAAGGGGTTTCCGACAAACGAGGAGAGAATAGAGGTTACGGTGGCCGAGGAGCGCCTGATAAAGATCACTTCGCTAAAGAACGGGCAGGAGATCAACCGGGACGACGACCTGAAATTGACCGTAGATGCCCGGGATGTAAAGGGGCGTCATGTCGATGATGAGTTGACGATATTGATCGACGGTAAAAACGAGGGGCCGATTTCCAACTCCTGGCAGCCCAACCCGGAAAAACCCGGTGAGTACAACCTCAACGCGCAAGCCGGCCGGAAAATTATCATCGGGCGGGGTCGGCACACGGTCCAGATCGTCGCCAGGATGAAACTATTCATACTTGACGGCCCGGAAGTGGGACGATCGGAATTGATAACAATAACGGTAAAATAAACCCCTACTCGCTCTTGTCCTTGCTGAACGCCGCGCCGTTCTCGATGCGGAAAACCGTGGCGCCGCCGCCGAATTCCTCGGCAAAACCATTCTTCGAAGTGGTCACAAACGTCTGGGTCTTATCCCGCAGAAATTCGAGCAGCTGGCCGATGCGCTTGTGGTCGAGCTCGGCATCGATATCGTCGAGAAGAAACAGCGGGTATTCCTGGTGCTGCGAGTGATAGACCGCCAGGTTTGCGACCTGCAAAAGCAGCAGAGCGCTCCGCTGCTGCCCGGAAGAGCCGAATTTGCGAAGGTCGCGGCCGTCGAAAAGTATCTCGAGATCGTCGCGGTGGGTGCCGATGAGCGAGTAGCCCGCGGCGAGCTCGGCCTGGACGCGAAGCTCGAGCCTTTCCGCGATCAGCGCGCCGTAATCCGCGAGGTCGCCCTTGCCCTCGAGCGAGGAGGCGTAGCGGATGGTCAGCTCTTCGCGGCCGAACAGCTTTTTCTCTAGCGCCTCATTCAGCCGCTCGACAAACCGTATGCGCGCCTTGTGCACGCGCGCCGCGAGCCGTGCCAGCTGCTCGTTCCACGGCCTGAGCAGTTCGCCCGTTTTCTCGAGCGAATACTCCCCGGCGGCGGCCGTCTGCAGGAGCGAGTTCTTTTGTTTGATGACGCGGTTGTAATCGGAAACGGTTTGCACAAATGCCGGGTAGATCGCGACGATCCCGCCGTCCAGAAAGCGCCGCCGCGCATCGGGGTGCCCGCGCACGATCTCGAGCTCATCGGCGTTGAATACCACGGCGTGGAGCTGTCCTAAATAGCGCTGCAGGGCCTCTTTTTTGCCGTTTACGGTGAGCGCCTTGGTGTTGGACTGCAGAGTGACCTGGAGATCGCGATGGATCTCGGCGGACGCTTGCACACGCCCGCGAACCAGACCCATGTCCTCTCCGAAGCGGATAGCTTCCTGGAGCTTGGCGGTTTTGAAAGATTTGGAGGTCGCGAGGATATAGATGGCTTCGAGCCAGTTGGTCTTACCCTGGCCGTTTTCGCCGAGAAGGATGTTGAGGCCCGAGCCGCAGGGGATATTTCCCGTGAGATTGCGGAAATTCAGGGCTTCGACCGATTCGAGACGCATTTGCAGATTTTAGCACATGGACCTCGTAATGGACGGAAAGGTTGACAGGGATGAAGGGGATGGAAGGGATATTTCGAATGAGATTACGAATCGCAATGAGACTCTCGGTTGTCCGCCCAGGATCCCGGTTATCCTGCCCCTCTATTAATCCTCCTTTCTATCCCTTTTATCCCTTCCATCCCTGTTAATTTTTTCTTCCATCCTCTTGCACACCTCGTCTATGGCGATCTCTTCAGCCTCGCGGGTCCGCCGGTCGATGATCTCCACCACGCCATTTGCGACCCCACGTCCTACGTTGATGCGCAACGGCACCCCGATAAGATCGGCGTCCTTGAATTTGACCCCGGCGCGTTCATCGCGGTCGTCGAGCAGGGCGTCGACGCCATTCGCGATCAGGCCCGCGTAAATCTTCTCCCCCGTCGAGACCAGCGCCTCGTCCCGGATGTCGGTGATCGTTATCACCACATCGAAGGGCGATATGGCGGGCGGCCAGACGATGCCGTTATCGTCGAAATTCTGCTCGATCGCGGCCGCCAAAATACGTTCGACACCGATGCCGTAGCTCCCCATAACAATTGGTACCTTGGCGCCGCCGGCATCGAGCACGGTCGCTCCCATCGATTCGGAGTATTTTGTGCCGAGCTTGAATATGTGGCCGATCTCGAGCGCTTTGAATATCGAAAGCGTGCCGCCGGTGGGCGAAATATCGCCCTCAACTACGGTGCGTATATCCGCCCAATGGTCTACGGGCACGTCGCGCGAAGGGTTCACGCCGCGCAGGTGAAAACCGTCCCGGTTCGCGCCCGTAACCATATTGTGCCGATTCTGAAGGGCCGTGTCGGCGATCACTTTTACCGCCCGTTCTTTGATACCGTCAGGGAGATTTACCCCGCCCAGGCTGCCGGGATGAGCGCCGAGCAGATCGAATATCTCGTCTTCTCTCGCGGCCCGGATCTCTACCGCCCCGGCGTTATCCGCCAGCTTCGTCTCCTGCAGCTGGTGGTCGCCCCGCAAAAGCGCGATAACCTTTATCTCGCTATCGTCGGGCATCTGCGCTATATAAACAAGGGTCTTGATCTGCCGGGTCGCCGGCGCAAAATCCGCGAACGCCACGAGCTGCTCGATGGTGGTGATCCCCGGGGTCGGGAATTCGGTTACGGCGGGTTCGGGCTCGCCGTCGTCCGTCGCGGGAAGCGAAGAAGTGGCTTTCTCGAGGTTCGCGGCATAACCTTCGGAGACGGCGATCAGGTCTTCGCCGGCATCCGTCCTGACCATGAATTCGGTCGAGGCCGATCCGCCCATCGACCCGGAGGACGCCTCGACCATTACGAACTCCAGGCCGCAGCGCGAAAAGATACGGCAATACGCCTCGCGGTGTTTTTCGAAAGCCGCGTCGAGGCCCGCGGTGTCCACATCAAAGGAATAGGAATCCTTCATCGTAAATTGCCGCACCCTGAGCAAACCGGACTTCGGCCGCTGCTCGTCACGGAATTTGGTCTGAATCTGGTACCAGATCTGCGGCAGCTGCTTGTACGAGATAAGCTCGCCGCGGGCGAGGTCGGTGAATATCTCCTCGTGCGTCATCGCCAGGCACAGGTCGGCGCCCTTGCGGTCTTTGAGCCGGAACATGTTGTCGCCCATCACGCTCCAGCGGCCCGATTCCTCCCATACCTCTCGCGGGTTGAGCGCCGGCAAGTAAAATTCCTGGCCGCCGATCGACGACATCTCCTCGCGAATAATGTTCTGGACCTTGAGCAAGGCGCGCTGCGCGAGCGGCAGGTAGGAATATATTCCGGCCGCCAGCTGGCGGACCATTCCGGCGCGTATAAGCAGACGGTGCGAGGGCGCCTCGGCGTCCGAGGGATTGTCTCTGAGTGTAGGTATAAAAAAGTTGGACCAGCGCATAAGGTGAAAGTTTAGTATGAAACAAGGAAGGTTTCCATACTGGGGAGAATTTTACCGAGGATAACAGGATAAGAAACATAAAACCGGAACCACGAATTAACGCGAAGCAACACGAATCAGAATTAGTTATCCCATCCATCCTGTTATCCCTGTAAATTCCAAAAGTCGCAAAGAATTGCTTCCCCGAACTTTCTCGACTAATCTTTGCAACCGCTTCGGGTACGCATGCAACTAACCTCTTCCCCTCGTTTTTACTGGAAATATTTTCTCTTTAGCAATGTTTTAATAATAAGTGTTAAATCTGTTTTAACGCCCTCACATCCTGTAATTATGAAAATCATATCCGCCTTATTTTTAAGCCTACTTCTTACCTGTACGGCATTTTCCCAGCAGAGCCTCAAAGCCGGGGCGCAGGCGCCTGATTTTTCGGCTTCCTCGATCGACGGCAAAGCCCTTAGTCTTGGCCAGATGCACGGCAAGGTGGTGGTGCTCACGTTTTGGTCGACGCGCTGCCAGATATGCCACTCCGAGATACCGAAGCTCAACCGGATGGCCGCGAGTTATGCCGGCAAGGACGTAGTTTTCCTGGCCGTGACGATGGAGAATTCGGCCCGCGTCGAGCCCTATCTAAAGAAAAATCCTTTTAATTTCACGATCGTGCCGGACGGCTTCGGTATGGTGCTCCAGTATGCGGACAAGGACCGCCAGGGCAATCTCGATATGGGCTTCCCGGCCTATTACCTGATCGACCAGAACGGCAGGGTCGCAATGCGCGGCAGCGGTTGGGACAAGACGGGAATGATCGGCAGCGAGATCTCGAGGCTTCTGAATTCGGGGGATTGAACTTTGACCTTGGACCTTTGGCCCTAATTCAAAGATCAAAGGTCAAAGATCCAAAATCCAAGGTCAAAATCCTTGACATCGGCACCGCTTTAATATTACATAAGCACAATGAAACCAGCTTTCGTTGTGCTTTTTTGCTTTTGGCTTTGTGCGTGCCCGGCAGCGCCCGAAAGCGTAGCGATTAACAGGATAAAGAGACCGGCATTGTAAGGGGGTTATAAATTAGAGTAAGTAATAAAACTTAATATCAAAAACAAAATACTATGCCATCAGAAACATTTTACTGCCCTCACTGTCAAAGTCAGCTTACAAAAACTGCTCAGCAATATGTATTGGGGTTAAACACATATTCTATCTCGCTAGGTGAATTGCCGAAATACACTGTCTGCCCGGCTTGCGGTAGCGAGATCGATCTTCCGAAAATGATTAAAGGCGAGTATGACAATAAAGCAGGTTCAAAAAGTGGAGGCTGTTTCATTGCTACCGCGTGTTATGGAAATTACGATGCACCGGAGGTTTTGGTTTTGCGACGGCTCAGAGACGACAAACTTCTTGCAACATTTCCCGGGAAAATGTTCGTAAAATTTTACTATTCAATTTCACCATTCTTTGCGACACTCATTTCAAAATCGTTCATACTAAAAAAAATGGTACGGCAATATTTTTTAAAACCGATCGTAACCAGACTTCAACGACAAAGTAAATGATGAAGTAGTTTAGTGATGGCCTTGAATCCACCGGATTTAGCCCGTGGCGGTGATAGATGCCGTAAAGGGTGTGGATACTATGCCTTTAAATAGACAGACCCGAAGAAAATAATAATATGAAGTATTTAATTGCCCTTTCCGCTATCCTTATCTTCTCCCTATCCGTTTTCGCACAGAATAAAGGCGAACCCGCCCCTACGGTTTTTGCTACCACGCTCGACGGTAAAGTCATCAATACCTCCGACCTCAAGGGGAAGGTGGTGGTGCTGAACCTGTGGTTTATCAACTGCCCGAACTGTGTCGAGGAGATCCAGAAATTGAACGGCGTGGTCGACGAGTTTCAGGGTAACCCGAATATCATTTTTCTGGCACCGGCGATCAGCAGCGAAAAGGAGCTGATACCCTTTCTCAAGAAGTATCCGTTTAAGTACCAGGTGATCCCGAGCGCGCAAAATATCATCCTCGGCAAATTCGGGACCATGGATAAGAACGGGCAGATGTCGACGCCCTTCCCGATGCATTATGTGGTAGACGGGAACGGCACCATTACGCTGAAAATGCAGGGCATCAAAGGTGTCGAAGCGGTCAGGGCCGAGCTGAGACGGATGTTTCCGAAAAAAAGTTGACCGAGTTGACCGAGTCCACGGAGTTAGCCGGGTTTCTTTCCAGACTTTCTAGACTTCCGAGACTTTTTCAGCTATATTTTCACATTCGCCGCTTTTTTGCGGAGGGGTAGCATAATTGGTAATGCAGTAGTCTTGAAAACTACCGCCCTTACGGGCTTGCAGGTTCGAGTCCTGTCCCCTCCGCCACACCGATTTGGGATTTCGGATTTGGGATTGCGGATTTGAATCTTTTTAAGTTTCCAGTAGAACAAAAACATTCCTAATCTCTGCGTCTCGGCGGTAAAATAGACATCTGCCCGGAAATCCTGTTATAAAGAATTTTCAGCAATGCGCAAGACCATCCTTCTATACGGCGTCGCAATGGCGGTTTTGATCGGCATATTGAAAGCGATCGAGTACCGTTTTCTTATCCGCGATATTTCTACCGAGCTGGCGGTCGGCCTGGTCGCCGTGTTGTTCGCCGCTCTCGGCGTGTGGGCGGGCCGTAAATTGACGCGCACCCGGGTCGTCGTATCCCATCCCGATTTCACCCTGGACGAAACCCAGCTTCGCCGCCTCGGTATCAGCAAGCGCGAATACGAGGTGTTGGAATTGATATCCGAGGGGCTTTCGAACCAGGAGATAGCCGATAAGCTTTTTGTTTCGGTCAGCACGGTCAAAACCCACTCCTCCAATCTCTTTATCAAGCTCGACGCCCGCCGCCGCACCCAAGCCATCCAGCGTGCGAAAGAGCTGCGCCTGCTGCCATAAATGAGTTGGCCGAGTTAATCGAGTTGGCCGAGTGTTTCTGCTTTCCGAATCCAAAATCCAAACCTAGAATCCGAAATCGATAAGACTTTAGTCTGATTTTGAACGGTTTTCGCGTAATTCATACTTTTGTATGATGTTTTTAGCACCCGCTCTCGCTTAGTATTCCGAAACGTAAAGGAGAATACTTATGAAAAAAACAATTCTGACATTCGGACTTATCGGCGGAGCGATCGTGTTCTGCTTCGTGTTTCTTATCGGTGCCTTGTGCGAGAGGGACATCATTTCGCTCGACAAGGCCGAGTTCGTCGGCTACGGGGCGATGGTCATCTCGCTCTCGATGATATTTTTCGGGATTAAATCTTACCGGGATAATTACGGCGGCGGCGCTATCCGATTTTGGAAGGCGGTGCAGATCGGGCTGCTGATATCCGCGATCGGGTCGGTTATGTATTTTGTGGGTATCCAGGTCCATGGTGTCATCAAACCGGAGTTTTACCCGACGCTGATGGAAAAATACAAGGAGCATGAGACCAATAAGATGAAGGCCAAAGGAGCTTCGCAGGTCGAGATCGACACCACTATAGCCCAAATGGACAAGATGGGCAAAATGCTCGAGAACCCGCTCTTTATGTTCCTTATCGCGCTCATGGAAATACTGCCGGTCGGTATTATCATTACCCTAATAAGCGCGGCGCTGCTGAGGAAAAGGACCGTATTACCGGCGGTAAATACGGCGTGAAACCCCTCGAACGCATCGAGCCCAACGAACATCCGGGACACTCGAAAACGAACGAACACCTGTGAACGTCGTGGGCGTTCAACGCTGGCTGGAACTTTCGGCTGATTTTGATTATTTAGTTAAATTCATACTTTTGGCTGATGTAACAGATCCGGCAATATCTTAGTATCGAGGGCACCACGGAGGAAACTTTATATGAAAAAAGCGGTACTTACCTACGGCCTGATCGGCGGCGGGCTGATCATGATATTCACCTTTGTTATCGCAACCCTGTGCCGGAAAGAGATCATTTCGATCGAAAGGGCCGATCTGGTCGGGTACGCGGCGATGATGATAGCGGCTTCGATGATCTTCTTCGGGATCAGATCTTACCGGGACAACTACACGGGCGGTAGCATTACCTTTTGGAAGGGCGTTCAGGTAGGACTTCTGATAACATGCATCGCTTCGGTGATGTACATTGCCGGGGGCGAATTACACAACGTCCTCTACCCGGACTTTGCGCCGAAGGTCATGGAAAAATTCACGGAATCCGAGATGAATAGATTGCGGCAGGAGGGCGCTTCGCAGGGAGAGATCGACCAGGCAGTGCAGCAAACAGCCGACATAAAAAAGATGATGGACAATCCGCTGTTCCATGTCAGCCTTTATTTGATCGAGTTATTGCCTGTGGGTCTCATTATCACCATCCTGAGCGCGGCCCTGCTTAGACGACGCGAAGTGCTGCCGGCGTAAGGAGATTGAGTTGTTGAGTCATTTAGCATTGAGCCAATGATTCAATGACTCAATGATTCAATGAATCAATTAAGGAGTAATTATGAAAATTGCATTAGCCAGCGTATCGGTGAACGACCCCGTTGAGGCGTTCAAGTTTTACACTGAGGTCCTCGGCTTCCGCGAGAAGATGTATATGCCAGAGATGCAGATCGCGATCGTCGTCTCGCCCGAGGATGAAGGCGGGACGGCGATACTGCTCGAGCCTCGCGGAGGCTACGGAAGCAAGGAATTTTTCGATGGTATCTACGACGCCGGGCTGCCCGTGATCATATTCGGCTCTGACGACGTTCAGGCGGACTACGAGCGGCTGAAAGGCCTCGGCGTTGTATTCAAACAGGAGCCTACCAAAACCGAGTGGGGCACCCAGGCCATTTTCGACGACACCTGCGGGAACTGGATACAAATACACAAGGAATAGTCGGGAGTTTATTGAGTTCCTTGAGTTCGTTGAGTTGTGAGTGAACCCGATGACTCAACGAACTCAATAAACTCAACGAACTCAATAAACTTCTTCGTTACAATTAAATTACACAAAAACTCTTGCACCTCTGCCTCGTTTTATTATAGCCTTGTCTTACTGAATGAATATTCATTCATACCGTTAAATTTATGCCCCGTCCGAGAGGTTCAGGCGCCCAGGCGCGCGCCACAGTCACAGATAAACGCGAAGCGATCCTGCGCGCCGCTATAAAAGTTTTTGCGAGCAAGGGCTTTTTTAATTCCAAGGTTGCCGATATTGCCGGCGAGGCCGGCGTGGCGGACGGCACCGTTTATCTCTATTTCAAAAGCAAGGACGATATCCTGCACTCGATATTCGACCGCGCAATGGCTGAATTTATCGCCGAGGGCAAGAAGGAGCTGGCCGGTCTGGGATCGCCCGAGGCGCGGCTCAAACGGATCGCCGAGCTTCATCTCGAGCGTTTGGGGGCCGACCGCGACCTGGCGATAGTTTTCCAGGTCGAGCTGCGCGGGTCGACCAAGTTTATGCAGGAGTTTTCCGCGTCAGGGTTTGCGGAATATCTCGATATTATCCGGCAGACGTTTGCCGAGGGGCAGAAGGCGGGCGTTTTCCGGAACGACATGAAGCCGGTGGTCTGCGCCAAGATACTGTACGGCGCGCTCGACGAGATGGTAACGAACTGGATCCTCTCGAGCAAATCCTACCCGCTCGCGCCGATGGCCGGTGAGGTGCTGAAGGTGTTTCTGGGCGGCACGAAAATATAAGGCAGGAATTCGAACAGGATGGACAAGATAAACAGGATCAGGAAAGATTTTTTACAGGGATAAAGGGATGGAAGGGATAAATAAAACGAAAACATCTTTTGAGTTCATCGAGTCGTTTTATGCAAAAAAAGCGATGGCGCAAGGATAGTTTTTATCCCCTCTATCCCTTTCATCCCTGTAAAGTTTCTTCCAAAGTCCGAAATCGAGATGGCTCTCAATACAAGACAAAATACAACACGCGGCATCCCGCTATGGCCGGACGAGCCGCAGACACTTCCGGAGCTCTTCCGCCAGGCGGTAGAAAAGCACCCGCGTGCCGATGCTCTCAGCTATAAAAAAGAAGGCCGGTGGCACGACATCTCTTCCGCCGAGATGATCCGCAGGATCGGGAATATCGCCCTGGGGCTTTACAGCCTGGGGCTGCGCAAGGGCGACAAGGCCGCCATCCTCGCCGCTAATTCCCCGGAATGGACCCTGGCGGACGCCGGGTGCCAGTTCGCGGGCATTATCGACGCGCCGATCTATACGACGCTTGCCGAAAACTCGGTCTGCTATATCGTAAACGATGCCGGAGCAAAGGTTTTCTTCCTCGAAAACAAGGCAACTTTCGACCGCATAAAGGAGATCGTCCCGGATTGCGCGAGCGTCGAGAAATTCGTGTTTTTCGACCCGCGCGGGATTGAGCTGGAAAACGCCATGTCGCTGGCAGACCTGGAAGCTGCGGGCGAGGCGCTGGGAGCGGAAAAACCCGGTCTGCTAGATGATTTGACCGAAGCGGTCGAAGCGAGCGACGTAGCCACGCTGATCTACACCAGCGGGACCACAGGCGAGCCGAAAGGCGTGATGCTAACACACACCAACCTGATCTCTAATATTATCGATGCCGGCGAGCGATACGTGTTCGGCAAGCAGGACATCCCGCTTTCGGTGCTTCCGCTCTCGCACGTTTTCGAGCGAAACGGCATGTATCTCTACATCATGCACGGGATGGCGGTGCATTATGCCGAATCGGTGGACAAGGTGCCCGAAAATTTGCAGGACATCCGCCCGACGATCTTTATCGGCGTTCCGCGCATCTTCGAAAAGGTCTATTCGAAAGCGAAGATGAAAGCCGCGCAGAACGGGGGCCTGAAGGAAAAGATATTCGATTGGGCGATCAACATCGCTAAGGAATACGCAATGCGCATCGAGAAGGACTTGCCGGTGCCGTTCTTCCTCGCGGTGAAGCACTCGATCGCGGACAAGCTCGTTTACTCGAAGCTGCGCGCTTTTTTTGGCGGCCGGCTGCGTTTTTGCATCACCGGCGGGGCGGCGCTCTCCGATGAAATATTCCTGATCTTTACCGGCGCAGGGATCAGCATTATGCAGGGCTACGGCCTGACGGAAACGTCGCCGGTGATCTCTTCGAACAATCCCATCGACGTGCGGCTCGGCAGCGTGGGCAAACCGATCGCGAATGTTAAGGTCCGGATCGCGGGCGACGGCGAGATTGAAACCACGGGGCCCGGCGTGATGCTCGGCTACTACAAAAAGGAAGAGGCCACACGGGCCGCTTTTACCGAGGACGGCTGGTTCAAGACGGGCGATATCGGCATGATCGATGAGGACGGGTTTTTGAAGATAACCGACCGGAAAAAGGAGCTCTTCAAAACTTCGGGCGGAAAATATATCGCACCGTCGCCGATCGAGCAGATGATAAAAGGCTCGCGCTTTGTCAACCAGGTGGTGCTTGTAGGCAACGAGCGGAAATTCCCGGCCGCCCTGATCGTCCCGAATTTCGAGGTGCTCGAATCCTACGCGAAACTAAAGGGGCTCGATCTGAAGACACCGGAGCAATTCTGCGAGAGCCCGCGGATAATCGACCTGTTGACGCGGCAGGTGGAGGGCCTGACAAAAGACCTCTCGCAATATGAGAAGGTCAAGAAAATAGCGGTCCTGGAAAATGAGCTGACGGTCGACGGCGGCGAATTGACGCCGACGCTGAAGGTCAAGCGCCGCGTGGTCGACGAAAAATACAAGGATACGATCGAGAAGATATACGCGGACGCGGAGAAGGAATAGAGAATAAGCTGTAGCGCCTGCGCGGAGAGTTTAATAAAAAAGGGTGTAAAACCATCACGTCTCACGCCCTTATCTGCAAAACTAATTTTAAGACCTAGTACATTACTCTTTGCGGCAGAACATTGGTAAAGCTGCGCGCCGTTCCCGATACCAGTTCGAGCACGGTCTCCGCGATGCTCTTGGGCGCCTTATCTATTTCTACAATGTCTTCTGCCTGAAGCATCATGTCCTTTTGCTTGCCGTCTTTGATAAGCTGGTAATTTACCGCGATGATCTCCCGCTCCCTGGAATCGGGTTTTAGCCGCCGGATACGTATGTCCTTGGTTTTCGCTCTGATCGCAAACCCTCCCGCCTGCGTCACGGCCTCGACGAGCGACAGTCCTTTTTCGCCTATCGCGAGCTCCTTGAGCACGTTGACCTGCCCGATAACCCAAACCGGCGAAGCCTTTCTGAACACAATAATATCCCCGGGATATATTTGCGGGTTAGAATCCGCCGCGCCGCTCTGCACGCTGTTCATACTGAACGTACGCGACGGGATCGAATTGCTCTCCTGGGCTTTCCAGGCATCGGCAAGCGCATCGGTACAGAGAGAAGGCCGGGTCCGCAGGACCTGTATCACCCCGCTCGCCTTTTCACCCTCGCCGCCTACAAAAGCGATCAGCTCGCGGAGCGTGGCTTTTCGTGTCAGCGTGACCTGCAGGGGCGTTTTTACCTCGCCGTAGATAGCCACCGGCGGGCGGCTTTTGCGGTCGGTCACCCGGAGGTTGATGCGCGGGTCCCTGAGATAAAACGACAGCTTTTTAGAAACTTCCACCCCGAGGTCCTTCTCGGTCATGCAGCGGGCAACGATCGCCTCTCTTACAAAAGGCACATCGATCTTGCCGCCGTCATCCACGATCGCAATAAAATCGAATTGCGGCTCGCCGAGGACCTTGACGGTCACCTCGTCGCCGGGGCCGAGCGTATAGGCCGCGTTCGGTTCCGTGCCGGGGGGCAGGTCCTGCCCGAAGCTGAGCTGCATGAAACACAATATAGCCGCAAAAATAAATAAAACCTTAATTCTCATCGAAACAACCTCTGTGGAAATTAGCCCGTTTAGAATACCTTACAACCGTGTTTGATTCAACCTTTTCGTTGTTCGTTGTTCGTTGTTCGTTGCTGGTTGTCCGTGGTTGGTGGTTGGTCGTTCGTGGTCGTTGGAGAGAATAAACGTTCTGACTACGAACTACGGACCACGAACTACGAACTACTGACAACGAACCACCAACCACGAACAACGATCCACCACCCCACCTCAAAATTTAAGATTTTTTAACGAAGCCCGGGCGCGATTTGCCGTATAATACTAATTTGTTTGACTTTTTGGAGTCGGCCAAGTTAATTTCAAGGTATTCCGTTATTAACTAGTTTCGGTATTAAAAACAGTGTACGAGGGTAATCACATAGAAGATCGCGTCTGGTTTTTACGGCGCCCGGTGCAGTTTGGGGCGGATATCGCCATCCTGTCCGGTGCATTTTTTTTGGCCTACCTTCCTGCCTTTAACGTCCAGCTTTCTGAATTTTACATGGGCGCCGCGCTCACCCAGCTTCCGTTCGTGGTCCTCGTGCAGTTTTCCTGCCTTTTTCTGGTCGGGGCCTATTCCATCCTCTGGCGGTATGTA
>Ga0190272_10000668_pt1 | contig 17316 bp, 15 predicted proteins | sample Popmic504T_FD_133746 | JGI IMG/M metagenome (GOLD analysis project Ga0190272, IMG submission 133746) | Populus adjacent soil microbial communities from riparian zone of Shoshone River, Wyoming, USA - 504 T | ecosystem: Environmental > Terrestrial > Soil > Riparian zone | place: USA: Wyoming... | reverse complement strand
GTCCTCGATCGTGTCGATCGGGACCCGGTGCGGCCGACCTCGCCGTGGCAGAGCGGGTCATCGGAGTCGCGGCCGAGCTGGGTCGGCAGGTCGAAGGCCATCGAGAGCCCGGTCGAGCCGTGCTCGATCAGGTAGCGGTAGCGCTCGTTGGTGTCCTCGGGGGAGGCGAAGCCGGCGTACTGGCGCATCGTCCAGAGCCGGTCGCGATACATCCCCTCGTGGATGCCGCGGGTGAAGGGCGGCTCGCCGGGCTCGCCGAGCCGCTCCTGCAGGCCGGGGGCGACGTCGCTCTCGTCGTAGAGGCGATCGATCTCGATTCCGGAATCGGTGAAGACCCGCTCGTCGTCGGGCCCGACCAGGGGCGCGATCGTTCGGTGTGCCTCCTCGGCCGCCGGCCTGTTGGTGCTGCTCGCCATCGGCACCAAGGTTATTTGAGAGGGAGCGCTAGGCGGGTCTGGCGAGCTCGGCCCGCCACCAGTCGAGCAGGTCGGCGAGGCTGCGGTCGAGCCCGATGGCGGGCGCGAAGCCGGTCGCCTCGCGGAGCCGGCCGGGATCGCCGACCAAGAGGGGTGGATCGGAGGGACGCGCCAGAGCAGGGTCGACGCGGGTGGCGACCGCCAGCGGGGTCGCGCGGAGGAGGTCCGCGGCCAACTCGGCGACCGTTGGGGCCAGTCCCGAGCAGAGGTTGAAGGTGCCGGTCAGCTCACGGCTGGAGAGCTCAACCATCGCCCGGGCCGCGTCGCGGACGTCGGTCGTGTCGCGGGCCGCCCCGGGGTTGCCCAGGGCCAGCTCGACGCTTTTCTCCCCTGCCCTCTCGGCCGCGGCGATCTGCCTTGCCAGGCCGGAGGCGGCGCTGAACGGAGGTTGTCCCGGACCGACCAGGTTGAAGGCACGGACGACGGCGATCTTCGACCCGTGGGAGCGTGCGTGCCGGGCGCAGAGCGTCTCCATCTCCGCCTTGGCACTGCCGTACGGGCTGACCGGAGCCAGCGGGGATTCCTCGCCGAGCGGCATCGCCTCCTCCCCGGGCTCGCCGTAGACGGCCGCCGAGGAGATGCAGAGCAGATGGGCGTCTGGCGCCTGGCGCGCAGTCGCCTCGAGCAGGTTGAGGACGCCGGTAGCGTTGACGGCGAAGGTCTCGTCCGGCCGCTCCCAGCTGCGGGCCACCGAGGAGGCACCGGCCGCGTTGACGATCAGGTCCGGCCGCACCGCGGCCAGGCAGGCCTCGACCGCGGCGGGGTCGAGGAGGTCGCAGGGGGGAGCCTCTCCACCCTGCCGGGAGGCCGGGAGCGCCCGCAGCCCCGCCTCGCGAGCCGCCGCCAGGAGATGACCCCCCACAAAGCCGCGCGCACCGGTAATCAGCATCGTCGCTGGCATAGACCCAACCTTATGATCGAAGTCATGGTGGAGCGGCAATTTGCTCGACACGTGGGGCTGGCGGCACTGGCGGCCAGCGCCTGGTTGCTGCTGGCAATCCTCGCCCCCATCCCGGCGACGGCGGAATCGATCGAAGCCGGCGAGACCCACCTCCGGCTCGACCGCGTCCTCTTCGAGGACCTCGGCAACGAGGAGGTCAAGGTCTCCAAGCTCGGCCAGGGGAGTGTCCAGGGCCGGGTCGTGAATCTTCCGGTCGACGGCGGCCTGATCGACCTCGGCACTGCCAGCGGCTCGATCGATCACGCCGGTGGCTTCAAGTTCCGGTCCGGGAAGCGGACGGTGAAGCTGACCGAGCTGATCCTCGACACCGCGAAGCGCGAGCTCTACGCCAGGCTCGACGGCGAGCGCCTGCGAATCGCCACGCTGAAGAGCTACGGCTTCACCCGCGCCGGCTTCGGCGACGAGGTCGAGGGAATCGGACTGCGGCTGAGTCGGAGGTCGACCGGCATCCTCAACCGCAAGCTGCGGCTGAACCGGGTGTTCCGCCCGGGCCGCGCCTTCGCGGCGCTCTCCAGCAGCTTCCAGCCCGAAGCAGCCCGGCTGGCGTTCGGCAGCATGCAGTTCAGCCTCGATCCGGGAACCGTTGCCAAGCTGAAGAGCCTCGAAGTCGAGACGGTGCCGTTCGAAACCATCTTGCTCGCGCCGGATCCGCCGACCTACAGCGCCCCGCTGATCCAGGGGGAGATCTACCCCAGTGCGAGCCGCAGTTGGGGCTTCCTCGAAGGCGGGATCAGGATCGCCAGACTGGCACCGCCCGAACCGCCGGAAACCCCCGGGCCGATCGTCACCTTCCCGGTGATCACCCTGATCAACCTCGGGCTCTCGCTCGAATCGCAGAAGGTGCTCGGCTTCGCCCACCTACACAACGAAGCGGGCCAGCTCGTGCCGGCGCCAGGCGGCCCGCTCGCGGCACTCGACCTCTCCGCCGCGACCGTGAAGCTGGACTCGGAGACCAGGGCCCTCTCAATCGTCAACGCGCGGGCGACGCTGGAGGCGCCGTTCGCGAACCTGATCAACGAGACCTTCGCCGCCCCGAAAGGGAAAGCCCCGATCCTGGCGGCCGGGGATCCACTGGGGACCTTCTCGCTGACGATGCAGGCACGCTGAACGTGAGGATCGCCCTCACCGTCGCGGCGCTGTTGGCGGCCTTGGTCAGCGCCCCCGCGGCCTGGGGAACCGGCCAGCCGTTCGCCGGGGGGCAGACGCGGCTCGAGCTCAACCGCGGGCTCGACAGCGCCCTGCGCCAGGAGGACGTCGCGATCAAGTCGCTCGGCCCGGCGCAGCTGAAAGGACGCAAGCTGACCATGCCTGTGGCATCCGGGACGTTCGATCGAGAAACGGGCAGCGCCACCTACGTGCAGTCGGGCGGGCTCAAGCTGATCTCCGGAGGGAAAGCGGTCGCGCTGCGCGGGCTCGAGTTCGACGTCTCCAGCAAGGGCCTGAGCGCAACCGTCGCGGGCAAACGGATGCGACTCGCTCGCCTCGCTGGCGCCAAGCTCGAGCCCAACGGCTTCGACACCCGCCTCGAGGTCAAGCACCTGCCGCTGACCCGCGCCGGGGCAGCCACGGTCAACCGCGCGCTCGGGCTCGGGGAGGTGCTGCGACCGGGGAGCTCCCTCGGCTCGGTCAACGGCCTCGGCGAACCCTCCGCCGTCCAGATCGCCTCCGGGAAGATCTCCATGGGCGGTCCCGACACGGTGTTCTCGAAGCTGGAATCGCTCCAGGTCCAGATCGGGATATGGGGCGCCTCGGAACGGTGGCAAGCCCCAGGCGAAACGTACTTCCTGTTCGAGATCAAGCCGACGACGGTGACCCCCGACGCCTCGGCCGGCATCCTCGAAGGCGACCCCAACGACGGGGTGACCCTGGAGATTCACGCGCCGCCCCCGCGCAACATGCTGCTGCGGGGCCCGCGCATCGACCTGGCCGGGCAAGAGCTCTCGGCCACGGTGAGCGCGCTGTCGGCCGCCGATCCGGTCACGGCGCCGATCGCGACGCTCGACTACAGCGCCGCCACGTTCCAGGTCCGTCCCAAGGTAGGGGCATTCGAACTGATCGGCATCCGGGCGGTCGCCAACCAGTTCATCGCCGACCGCCTCAACGAGCGATTCGCCACTCCCGGCCTGTTCCAGGCGGGGGAAACGCTGGCCCGGATCACTTTGATCCTTCGCGCCCTGTAACGGCCGAGCGGCGGCGCTCAGTCGGTGGCGCCAACCAGGCGCTCGACGCCGGTCTGCTCGATCGTGCGGCGCAGGCCGTCGTTGAGCTCGACCGTCGGCTCCCAGCCGAGCAGGTCGCGGGCACGGGTGATGTCGGGCTGGCGTTGTTGGGGGTCGTCCACGGGCAGCGCCTCGTGGACGATCTGCGAGCGCGACTCGGTCACCTCGATCACGGCCTTGGCGAGTTCGAGCAGGGTGAACTCGTTCGGGTTACCGATGTTGACCGGCGTGTGCACGTCGGACTCGGCCAAGCCGACAATGCCGCGGATCAGGTCGTCGACGTAACAGAAGCTGCGCGTCTGGCTGCCGTCTCCGAAGACAGTCAGCGGCCGGTCCTGGAGCGCCTGGCGCAGGAAGGTGGGGATCGCGCGGCCGTCGTGGGGACGCATGCGAGGGCCGTAGGTGTTGAAGATGCGGACGATCGCGGTGTCAAGACCCTGCTGGCGGTGGTAGGCCATGGTCAGCGCCTCGGCGTAGCGCTTCGCCTCGTCGTAGACACCGCGCGGCCCGATCGGGTTGACGTGTCCCCAGTAGTCCTCCTGCTGCGGGTGGACCTGGGGGTCGCCGTAGACCTCGCTGGTCGAGGCGATCAAGAAGCGGGCGCGCTTGAACTTGGCGACGCCGAGCATGTGGTGGGTGCCGTGCGAGCCGACCTTGAGCGTGTGCAGCGGCAGCCGCAGGTAGTCGATCGGGCTGGCCGGCGAGGCGAGGTGGTAGACGAAGTCGACCGCCTCGGGGATGTCGACGTGCGAGGTGATGTCGACGTTGCGGAACTCGAAGGCGTCGTCGCGGATGTGGGCGATGTTCTCCAGCGACCCGGTCTCGAGGTTGTCGAGGCAGATCACCCGGTGCCCCTTGCCGAGCAGGTGCTCGCAGAGGTGGGATCCGAGGAAGCCGGCGCCGCCGGTGACCACGCAGATGCTCATCGGGACCGATGCTATCGGGGCGGTGGAGCCCGGCACCCGCCGGGGGCTTCCTGCAATTTCCGGGATTCATTCCCGGACAGTCGTCCAAGTGGGGGGAGAGAACCGCGAGGAGGGCAGCTTAGCGGTGCCATGTTTGGTCGACTGAGCTGAAGCGCGCAGGGGAAACGGAGTGCTGGGATTGGATGGCGGGGATCGGATCGGGAGGACACCGGCCGCGAGAGCGGACGCGCGCCGGCGCGCCGCGATCGAGTTGTTCGCGCGCCACGAGGAGACGCTGCGGCGGACCGCGCGGCGCTACTCGCTCTGTGCCGACGACGTCGACGACGCCCTGCAGCGGGCGCTAGAGATCGTCCTGACCAAGGCGCCCACCGACGACCCGCGCGAGTTGATCCGCTGGACCCAGACCGTGACCAAGCACGAGGCGCTGGCGGTGCGCCGCGGCCGTGAGCGGATCCTGGCACCGGCGCTGCCACCCGGCCGCGAGGAACGGGAGGACTGGGTCGCCGCGATCCCTGCCCGGTCCGCCGGGCCCGCCGAGCGGGTCGAGCGACGGGAGACGATCGCCCGCAGCCGTGAGGCGCTGCAGGCCCTGAAGCCACAGGAGTTGCGGGCGCTGACGCTGCTCGCCGAGGGCTACTCCTACGCCGAGATCGGCGAGATCACCGGCTTCAGCCAGACCAAGATCAACCGCTGCCTCGCCGAGGGTCGGGAGCGCTTCCGGAAGCTGCTCGTGCGCAGCGAGGACGGGCGGCGCTGCGACGAGTTGCGCCAGGCTCTATCGGCCTTCTGCGACGGCGAGGCAGGCGAGGGAGACACCGCCGCGGTGCGCGAGCATCTGCGCGCCTGCGCGGGGTGCCGGGCGGCGCTGCGCGCCTACCGCGCCGCACCCCATGCCGCCGCCGCGCTGGCCCCGGCGCTGCCGGTCTCCCGGTCCCTGTTCGAGCGGGCGCACGACGCCTTCGCCGGGCTCGCCTCGCGACTGACCGGGCAGGGCGAGGCCGCCGCCGAATCCGCCCTGTCTCAGGTCGCGGTGACAGGAGGAGCCCGCGGCGCCGGGGTGACGGCGCTGGCGAAGCTGCTGGCGATCTGCGCCGGTACCGCCGGGGGAGCGGCAGCCTGCATCGCCACCGGGGTAGTACCGGCGCCGATCGACCTCTCCCAACGTCACCTCGAGGCGCCGGCGATCGAGCAGCGCCTCGACCGGGCGGTCGCTTCGGAGTGGCGGGAGGAGCTGGGAGTCGAGTACGAGCCGGCCGCGCCGCAGCCGGCTCCGCCCCGGCCGCCGACGGAAGCGAAGCCGGAGCCGGGGGCAGAGCCGCAACCCGTGGCGGCTGCCGCGCCGGCCCCGGTGACGACGCCGGAAGCCTCGGCGGGAGCGGTCGAATACGTGCCGCCGGAACCCACGCCTTCCGTCCCCGCACCGCCCGCGACCGATGCCGCGCCCTCGAGTGGAAGCGCGGCGGGGGAGTTCGGCCCATGAGCCGGCACTTGCTCGCCGCGCTCGTGGCCTCGATCGCGACCCTCGCCGGCGGCGCGAGCGCCGCTGCCCAGACGCCGCCGACCCCGACCACGCTGCGTGTCCTCGGTGGCGAGGAGGCCTGGCATGCCGAGAACGACTTCGAGCTGCGCTGGGACGAGGTGGCGAGCCCACCATCCTCGATCGTGGCGGTCCACTGCCGAGTACGCGATGTGAGCGGGGTGATCGTGAGCGGGGTGCGGATCCCCTGGCGGGTCAACCTGATCGAACGCGTCCCGGTGCCGCCGGCCCCAGGTCACTACCGCGCCGAAGTCTGGCTCGAGAACGTGCTCGGCGAGATCGGGGCGCCGGCAAGCGTGGGGCTGCGCTTCGACAACGGCCGACCGGGCCTGGTCGAGCCGTCGCTGCCGCCGGGCTGGCTGGGGGCCGACTCGGCCCCACTGCTGACCATCGGCCGGCCGGCCGGAGCGCTGCCCCTCTCGGGCATCCGCGGCTACGCGATCTCACATGACTCCTCGCCAGACGGCTCGCCCTGCACCGGCGAGCGCTGCAGCGCGGACGAGACCGACCTGCGCGCCGGCCTGACCGGCGACTCGGTCCGGCTCGGGCGCATGCCGGAGGGCACCAACTACGTACACGCGGTCGCCGTCTCCGGCTCGGGCATGCGTTCGAGTTCGGTGGGCACGACGATCGCGCGCATCGATGCGACTCCGCCTGCCGTGCGCCTGAGCGGGGTGCCGGACGGCTGGGCCAGCGGGCCGGTGACTGTGGTCGCGAAGGCGAGCGACGCGCTCTCCGGGATGGCGGCAGAGGGCAGCACGGGACCGGGGTCGTTCACGGCGCTGGCGGTGGACGGCGCCGTACCGACCGTGGCCGGCGGCGACTCGGTCGGCGTCACCGTCAGCGGCGAGGGAGTCCACCGTCTCGACTACCACGCTCGCGACGCGGCCGGCAACCTCGGCGTCGACCGCAGCGGCCCCGCCATCGCGACGGTGCGCATCGACCGCAGCCCACCACGGGTCGCCTTCGCGACCTCCCTCGACGCCGCCGACCCCGAGTTGCTCGAAGCGCGGGTCTCGGATGAGCTCTCCGGTCCCGATCATGCGCGGGGATCGATCGCGGTCCGCCCGGCGCGTTCACGAGCTCAGTTCACACCACTGCCGACGACCGTCTCCGGGGCGAGGCTTCTCGCCCGCTGGGATTCCGACCGCTATCCGCCGGGCACCTACGAGTTCAGAGCCACGGGCTACGACAAAGCCGGTAACGAGGGGAGTGGCCAGCGCCGCGCCAACGGGACGATGCTGGTGCTGCCGGCACCGCTCAAGGCTCCGACCGAACTGCGCGCCGGGTTCGGGGGCAAGCGCCTGGTCTGGCACCGCTGCCGGCGGGCCGGGCAGGGGCGCCGGTGCCGCCGCGAGGTCCTGGAGAGCTTCGAGCGACGGCCTTCCGCTCGGACGGTCCCCTACGGCCGGGGGATCGCGGTCGGCGGACTGCTGACCTCCGCGACCGGCCTGCCGCTCCCGAGGCAGCCGGTGCAGGTGATCGAGATCTTCGACGCCGGTGGCCGGCCCGAGCGCCGGGTGCGCACGCTGGAGAGCGGCAGCGACGGATCCTTCTTCGCCCAACTCGAGCCGGGGCCGAACCGGCGGATCGAGTTTTCCTTCGCTGGCAGCCGCACCCTGGCGGCAGCGAGCGGGCTGGAACTGGAGCTCGCGATGCAAGCGGGAATCCGCCTGCGCGCCTCGGCCGCAACCGCCGCGGTCAGTGGCCGGCCACTGATCTTCAGCGGCGCAGTCGAGGACCCGGCCGCGATCCCGCCGGGTGGCAAGTCGGTGGAGATGCAGTTCCGGTTGCCGGGGCTGCCCTGGGCCCAGTTCCGCACGATCAGGACCGACGCCCGCGGCCGCTTCCGCTACACCTACCGCTTCAGCGACGACGACAGCCGCGGCGTGCGCTTCCAGTTCCGCGCCTTCGTGCCCGCGGAGGCGGGCTGGCCCTACGATCCCGCAGCCTCCAGCCCGGTGACGGTGACCGGTCGATAACGCCTGGCAGCAGCAAAAAGGCCGGCCGCCCAGCGAGGGGCGACCGGCCTTTTCAACCCCGTGGGGCGCGTTGCTACCGCAGAGCGGCGAGCTGATCCGTGACGGTGCCGACCAGGTCCTGGGCGCGGGAGGTCTGCTCGTCGATCGCCTTGCGGACGCGCTGCTCGACCTCGTTGCGGTTGCGCTTCAGCGTCGTCTCGACGGTGCGCTGGCGCTTGCGGGCCTCGCGCTCGACCTTGTTGCGGGTCTTGCGGGCCTCGGTGGTGGCCTTGCGGCGGGCGGTGGTGCCGCGGCGCTCGGCGCGCTTCAGCGATTTGCGGGCCTCGGCGCGGTAGGACTTGAGCTGCTTTTCGGCGCTGCCGCGGCTGGTCCAGGGCTCGACCACGCCGGAGAGACGGTCGGTGACGGAGAGGACGGCGCCGACCGGGAAGTCGACGGCGGCCTCGGCGACGGCCTGGACCTGGTTCTTCTCGGCCGCTTTGGGGGTGGCGGTTTTGGTCGCTTTAGTGGCTTTTTTAGCCGTGCTCTTGGCTTTGCCGTTGGTGCTCTGAGTTGCCATTAAGAATGTTCCTCCAGGGAATCTTGGGTTGCCTGCCAGGGAAGGTTCGGCAGCTTAGCGAACATACGTTCCATCCGAACACACGTTCTTAAACCCTTTTCGCCGGATGGTTACGCGGGGGCTCGCTCAAGCGCGCTGCGCGGCGAGCACGGTCGCCAGCCCGGCCTCACTGGAGGCGGCCGCAATCGGGTAGCGGGCGTCGAGATCGAGTGCCGCCTCCGCCAGCGCGATCTCGCCGAAGGCGACCGCCCCACCGGCCTCGCGGGCGATCAGCTGTGCCGCCGCGACGTCGACGGAGCGGCAGGGTCGCAGGCAGAGCGCCGCGTCGAAGCGGCCGGCGGCGACGTAGGAGATCGTGATCGCGAGCGAGCCGACCACGCGCAGCCGGTAGGCCTTGCCGGCCAGCCGCTGGAGCGAGGGCAGCGCCCACTCCGGATCGGCGGACTCGAGCCCGACGATCTCGAGCCGCTCCGCCGGCGCCGCCACCCGCAGCGGCGCCCCACCGAGCCGGGCGCCGGCGCCCCGGCGGGCGGAGAACTCCTCGCCGGCGCCGAAGTCGTGGACGAAGCCGAACTCGACGTCGGCCATCGAGGGGCCCGAGGCGACGGCGATGCTGAGGCTGTGGGAGGGGATCGTGCGGCGGGCGTTGAGCGAGCCGTCGATCGGGTCGATCACGACCCGGACCGGGCCACCATCGCCGAAGCAGACCTCGCCGCGCTCCTCGGAGATCGCCACGAACGAGGCCCCCTGCGCGGCCAGCGCCTCGAGCTCGGCGAAGACCAGGTCCTCGCATTCGCGGTCGATCACCAGGGTGCGATCGCCGCCCTCGCCGACCCCCTCGTAGACGGTGCGCTCCTCGCTGCCCACGGCCCGTTCGAAGATCGCCCGCTGCGCCGCGGCGACGCGACGGCAAATTCCCAGCCAGTCTGCGGAGAAAACGTCCATCGGCCGGATGCTATGTCGCGCTAGCGTTGGGCGATGCGAGAGGACGGCACGGCGACGGAGACGAGGGCGGGCGAGCAGGAGCTCGCGATCGCCCACGGCGACGGTCCGCTGCTCCTGCTCGGCGCCGCCGGGACCGGCAAGACCGAGACCCTGGCGCGGCGGCTGGCGCGGCTCGCGGCGAGTGGGGTCGCGCCCGAGAAGGTCCTCGTCCTCACCTCTACCCGCGCCACCGCGCGGCGCCTGCGGGACCGGGTCGAGGCGCTGGTCGCCCGCTCCTACGAGGAGCTCTGGATCGGCAGCTGGGACGCCACTGGGGAGCGGCTACTGCGCGAGCACGCCGAGGCCGCCGGCCTGCACCCGTTCTTCGACGTGCTGGGACCGGCGGAGCGGCTGGCGATGCTGCTCGAGCGATTCGAGGACCTGCCGCTGCGCCGGCACGAGATTCGCGGCAACCCGGCCGGGTTGCTGGCCCGGCTGCTGGCCCGGATCGACGCCTTCAAGGCCGAAGCGGTGGGCCCAACGACGATCGAGGAGCGCGCCCGCGAGCGCGAGCGGACAGCGAGCGAGGCAGCCGAGAAGGAGACGGCGCGGCGCGAGATCGAGTTCGCCGAGCTGTTCACCGCCCACGACCGCATCGTCGCCGCCGCCGGCAGCATCGACCGCGGCGACGTCTTCCTCGCCCTCAACTGCCTGCTCGCCGAGCGACCCGACACCCGCGGTGAGATCGCCGGGCGCTTCCGGTTCGCGATGGTCGACGAGTTCGAGGACGCGACCCCGGCGCAGCGGGCGATCCTGGCGGCGCTGGCCGCCGACAACCCGAACCAACTGCTCGCCCTCGACCGGGAAGAGGAGGAGCCGATCGCCTGGTACCGCGAGTTGCACCCGCAGGGCGACGTGCTGGAGCTGGAGCGTCGCTTCCGCCAGCCGGCGACCCGCTTCTGGAGCTGCGCCAACGAGCGCGCCCAGGCGCAGGCGGCGGCGCGCGAGGTCGAGCAGCTGATCGCCGCCGGCGCCGAGCCAGGCGAAGTCTGCGTGCTGCTGGCCGACCCCGGCCGGCAGGGCGGCGCGGTCGCCGCGGCGATGGAGGAGCGCGGGATCTCCTTTCACCTCTCGGGCCCGGTGGCGCTGTTCCAGCGGCCCGAGGTGCGCGACGCGATCGCCTGGCTGCGCGTGCTCGCCGATCCGGACGACTCGCCGGCGGCGGCACGGGCGCTGACCCGCCCGCCGATCGAACTGCGGCCGGGAGACCTGGCGCGGCTGACGACGATCGCCCGGCGCCGCAAGCTCGACATGGTCGCCGCCTGCGAGGCGGCGCTCGACAGCCCCCAGATCCAGCCCGAGGCGCGCGAGCGGATCCAGGCCTTCCTGAAGCTGTACGGCGCCGCTTCGGCGGCCCTGGAGGAGCGCCGCGCCGACGTCTTCGTGCGGCGGCTGATCGAGAACGTCGGCTTGCGGCGCCAGCGGCTCTTCGCCGCCCAGCCCGAGGTCGCCGAGCGCCTGCTCGGGCTCTCGCGGCTGGCCGAACTGGCCACCGCCTGGGCACGGCGCGAGCCGCACGGCTCGACCCGGGGCTTCGTCGCCTACCTGAGCGCCGTCTCGGAGGCCGGTGTCGAGCCGGCGGGGGGCGAGGAGTCGCCGCCGAAGGGCTCGGTCCGGGGGCTCGGCCTGGAGGCGGCAAAGGGCACCGAGTTCGAGCACGTCTTCGCCCTCGGGCTCGAGCGCGAAGCGGGCTGGGCGCGGATCGGGTGGCCGGCCCGCAGCGGGCTGGTGCTCTCCCGTGCCGAGCGCGACGACGAGGGCGAGGCACGGCCCTCGCGCTTCTACGAGAGCGCCCTTGCCGAGGCCGGCACCGAGGAGGAGAGCCATGCGGAGGAGCTATTCGGGCCGGCGGAGGGGCTGCACGCGACCTACAGGACGCTGCGCGAGCAGGTGCTGGAGGCCTCCTGGCAGGCCGGGCGCGAGCTCTCGGAGCCGCGCCTCGACACCGCCGTCGACGTCAACCGGGCGATCGCCCGTTACATGGAGCTGCTGAAGCTGGCGGCGCTCGCCCAGCGGCCCGGGGACGAGCCGACCGCGGAGGCGGTGGCCGCTGTCAACGGGCTGCTGCGCCAGGTCGCGACCGCCGAGCAGCAGGCCGAGCTCGACGCCTCCTCGCTCGACTCCTACCTACTCGACGCCGAGCGCGACGGCGACCGTCGCCGGGCCCTGATCGCCGCCCGCGGCGAGCCCTCGCTGGCGGCCTTCCTGCCGCGCCGCGGCGACGGCGGCCTCAGCCTCTCCGCCTCCGACCTCAGCCTCTACCTGACCTGTCCGCTGAAGTACAAGTTCGCGCGCGTCTTCGGCATTCCCCAGGAGCCGACGATCAACCAGCGCTTCGGGATCCTGATCCACAACGTCCTGGAGCGCTTCCACAAGGAGCCCTCCGAGGAGGACGGGCTGGAGCGACTGATGTCGTTGTTCGAGACCGGCTGGCGACGGACCGGGTTCGGCTCCAGCGACGACGAGTTGCAGTACCGCGCCCGAGCCAGGGAGGCGCTGCGCCTCTACTGGGAGCGCGAGCAAGCCTCCGACGGCGAGCCGGTCTGGCTGGAGAAAAAGTTCGACTTCAAGATCGGCGAGCACCACGTGCGGGGCCGGGTCGACCGGGTCGACCGCCTGCCGACCGGCGACTACGAGCTGATCGACTACAAGACCGGCGAGCGCAAGAGCGAGGCCGAGCTCGAGAGCGACCTCCAGCTCGCCCTCTACCGGCTCGCCGCCCGCGAGGCCTGGGACGTCGAGGCCGCCGCCGGCAGCTACTACTACGTGCTCGACGGCGACAAGGTTGCCGCCCCGGTCCGCTCCGACGACGCTGAGCGGGTCGAGCGCACCGTGCTGCAGGTCGGCGAGGGAATCCTCGGCCAGGACTTCGAGCCGCGCCCCTCGCCCTCGGTGTGTAGCTGGTGCGACTATCGGCTGATTTGCCCGGCAGCTGAGAGCTGAGTAACTGCATCAAATTCTCCTCCTGCCAGAGGGAAAATTTGATTCAGTTCGGGGTCAGCTTCCCTGCTGCCGCAGGAAGCGCTGGAACTCGCGGGCGATCGAGTCGGCGGAGGGCAGGTCCTCGCCCTCAGCGCTGAGCAACTCGGCCTGTTCGGCCTCGATCCGCGCGACCAGCTCTTCGATCTCCGGGTTGGCGGAGACGGCGCGGCCGATCTGCTCCTCGTAGGCCTCGGTTTCCTCCTCCAGCTCCCCCGCGTCGATCGCGATCCCGGTCAGGCCCTCGAGCCGGCGCAGCAGCGCCAACGCCGCCTTCGGGTTGGGGACGGCGGCGACGTAGTGGGGCACGGCCGCCCAGAGCGAGGCCGAGCTGATCCCGGCTTTGCCGCAAACGTCGTGGACGACGCCGACGATCCCGGTCGGCCCCTCATAGTTGGAGCGCTCCAGTTCGAGCTCATCGACCAGTTCCTGGTCGGAGGCGAGGCCGGTGATCGGCACCGGCAGGGTGTGGGCGACCTCGGCGATCAGCGAGCCGAGCGTGATCACCATCTCGACGCCGAGCGCATCGGCGGCGGTGGCGATCGTCTCCGAGAAGGTGCGCCAGCGCAGGTTCGGCTCGGTGCCGTCGAGCAGGACGAGGTCGCGATCGGCCGCCGGCACGGCCGCCGCGATCAGGTTGTTCTCGGGCCAGTCGATGCGGCGGGTCTGCCCCTCGGCGAGGCTGATCGTCGGCCGGGTCGACTGGAAGTCGAAGTACTCCTCGGGATCGACCCGGGCGATCAGCTCGGCGTCGAGCGAGTTGGCCACCGTCGCCAGCGCCGTCGAGGCGGCCGCGGCGGCATCGTTCCAGCCCCGGAACGCGCAGACCAAGACCGGCGAGCGCAGGTGGGGAAGATCGCCTTCCCAGCTCAGAGAGTCCATCCTGCGAGGGTAGACGATGGCCGTCAGCGCGCCGCGCGGGCGCGGCGCAGCAACTGCACCGCCATCAAAAGCGCCAGCGCCGCGAAGGAGAGCTGCAGCGTTCGCTCCGAGACCTCGTTGGCGACGGCGACCCCGGCCAGGACCCCGAGCGGCGAGAGTGCGGCGATGATCGCCGCGGCGCGCAGGTCGACGTTGCCATAGGAGCGCTGGCGGGCGGCGCCGACCAGGGCGACGATCACGATCGTCAGCAGCGAGGTCGACTCGGCCTCGACCTGGGTGAGGCCGAGGAAGATCGTCATCGCAGGGACGAAGAGCACGCCGCCGCCGACCCCGACCAGCCCGCCGGCGAGTCCGCCGGCGAGCGCGAGCAGGACCGCGAGCAGCTCGTTCACGAGAGCACCAACTCGATCGCGATCGCGATCAGCAGGGCGGCGAAGAGCAGCGAGACGGCGCGCTGGGAGATCCGCTGCTGGAGCGCGGTGCCGAGCACCACGCCCACAACCGCCGGGATCGCCAGCAACAGCCCGGTGTCGACGTGGACGTTGCCGTAGATGCCGCCCTGGGCGAGCGCCCCGAGCAACCCGATGACGATGATCGCGGCGAGGCTGGTGCCGGTCGCGAGACGCTCGCCGAAGCCGAACCAAAGGATCAGCAAGGGGACGATCACGGTGCCGCCGCCGACCCCGAAGAGGCCGCTGAAGGCGCCGGCCACGGTCCCGATCGCGGCCAGCTTGACCAGCTCGTTCGAAGGCATGCGGCTGGCCTGGGGGGGCATCCGGCGATACTAGATGCCGTGCCTCGCGAAGATCAGACGGATCCCGGCTGGGCGCCCCTACTGGAGCCGCTGCGCAGCCGGCCGGGAAGCTCGGCGGTCCTCACCGACGTCGACGGCACCCTGGCCCCGATCGTGGAGCGCGCCGAGGAAGCGGCGGTCCCGGCGGCGGCGCGCGAGGCGCTGGCGGCGCTCAGCGAGCGCTTCGCGCTGGTCGGCTGCATCTCGGGGCGGCGGGCCGAGGACGCTCGGCGGCTGGTCGGGCTCGACGGGATCGCCTACGCCGGCAACCACGGGCTAGAGCTGCTGCTGCCGGGGGACGACTCGCCACGGCCCGACCCCTCGCTGGACGGCCGCGAGCAGGAAGCGTCGGAGTTCCTGGCCGGCCTCGACGGCGACCTGCTCGCCGCCGGCCTGCGCCGCGAGGACAAGGGGCCGATCCAGGCGCTGCACTGGCGCGGCGCCACGGACGAGGCGGGGGCCGAGGCGCGTGCCCACGAAATCGCCCCCGAGGCGGGCCGCGCCGGTCTGGAGCTGCGCTGGGGCCGCAAGGTGCTGGAGCTGCGCCCGGTCGGGGGTGGCGGCAAGGACGCTGCGGTTGCGGCGCTGCTGGCCGCCGAGCAGATCGACGGCGCCGTCTACGCGGGCGACGACCGCACCGACCTCGATGCCTTCCGCCGCCTGCGCGAACTGCGCGAGGAGGGTGAGCTGACGACCGCGGTCTGCGTCGGCATCCTCTCCCCGGAGGGGCCACCAGAGCTGCGCGAGCAGGCCGACCTGACCGTGGACGGCCCGCCGGCCTGGCTGCGAATCCTCGAGTCACTGGCAGCCTGAGCCGGTGCCCTACACCGACCTGCTCCGAGTCGCCGTCCTGCTGACTGGCGCCGAGGCAACGGCACTGGGGGCGATCACCGCGCTCGCGGTCGCCCGCGACAACGACGGCACGACGCTGACGGTCGCCGCCGTCTGGTGGCTCCTCGCCGCCGCGATCGGCTTCTTCCTGGGCCGGCCGTCGCGGGCCGCCGACGGCGTGCGCAACGCCCTCGCCGCCGCCCGCACCGCGACCAGCCTGCCCGCCGAGACCCCGGCCAAGATCTCCTTCGCCCGCCTCTGGCCGGTCGGGTTGACCGCGGTCGGGGCCGGCGCCCTGGGCGTCTTCTTCCCCGGCGTCGCCGCGATCGCCGCCGGCTACGCCCTGCTCGTCTCGCTCGCCTGGCACACCCGCGAGGCCGCCGTGCTGGCGATCGAGCAGCGCGACGGCGTCAAGTTCTACGTCGTCCCCAACTCGGCCTTCCGGCCGATCCAATTGGTGCGCGCGCCGGGCCTGCGCAGTGACAGGCTCGGTGCTTCTCCCTAGTCCTCCCGGCTAGCCAGACCGGGCCCACCGGTTTAGGCTTTCGATCCAAACTTTCGTCGAGAGGAAAGCCGCATGCGCCGCCGACTCACCGCTTTCTCCCTGCCCCTCCTGGCCGTCCTGGCGCTGGCCGCGCCGGCCGGGGCCGCCAGCTTCAGCTACCCCGACTTCGCCAGCACGACCGGGCTGACCCTCTCGGGGAGCGCCGTCCAGGACGGCAACCTGCTGCGGCTGACCAAAGCGGAAGGGATGAAAAGCGGGCGGGCGTTCCGCACCGAGCCGGTCGACCTCCAGCAGTCGTTCGAAACCAGCTTCGCAATCTCGATGCACGATTCCACCTGCTGCATCGTCGGCACGCTCAAACCGGCCGATGGGATGGCCTTCGTGCTGCAGAGCAAAGGCCCGACCGCGGGCGAAGGAACCGGCGGCTCGCTCGGGTACGGCGGCATCGCGCCCAGCATCGCGGTCGAGTTCGACATCTTCACCAACGTCGGCGACCCGGCGACCGATCACGTCGGAATCGTCGTCGACGGCAACACGGTCAGCCACCTGCAGTGCGCAAACGCCTCGGGCCCGACCCCGCCGTGCACGGGGTCCCTGCCCTCCCCGCTCTACGGCGCCCCGGTCTACGCCTGGGTCGAGTACGACGCCGCCACCCAGCACCTGAAGGTGTTCGTCAGCCAGTCGATCGTGAAGCCCGCGGCGCCGGTGCTCGACCAGCAGGTCTCGATGACGCCGTTGGGCGCCAGCGCCTACGCCGGCTTCACGGCCGCGACCGGATCCCACAACTCCGTCCACGACGTCCTCAGCTGGAGCTTCAACCCGCCGCCACCGGTGCCCACTCCGGCCCCCATCTCGGATCCGGTGAAGAAGACGCCGCAGTGCCCGCAGCCGAAAAGCAAAGGCAAAAAGAAAGGCCAGGGCAAGAAGGCGGGCGCCTCGAAGGCGAAAGGGAAAGCCAAAGGCAAGGGCAAAGGGAAAAAGTGCGGCAAAAAGAAAGCCAAAGGGAAAGGCAAGGGCAAAGGGGGCAAGTAGCCCCAGCCCCCGCGGCGGTCAGCGCCGCAGCAGCTTCTTGAACTCCCCCCAGGGCCGCGTGTTGGCGACGTCGGCGGCGGTCAGCCAGGCGCGGCGGGCGGTCGCCACGGCGTAGGCCATGTTGTCGAGCGTGTCGGTGCCGTGGGCGTCGGTGTTGAGGACGATCGTGGCGCCGGCGTCGATCGCCATCCGGGCGTGGTGCTCGGAGAGGTCGCGGCGGTTGGGGTTGCCGTTGATCTCCAGCATCGTGCCGGCCCGCGCCGCCGCCTCGACCACGGCCTCGACGTCGACGTCGTAGGGCTCGCGGCGGCCGATCAGGCGGCCGGTGAGGTGACCGATGCAGTCGACGTTGGGGTTCTCGATCGCGGTCAGCACCCGCGCGGTCATCTCGGCGCCGGAGATCGAGAAGGAGGTGTGGACGCTGGCCACGACCCAGTCGAGCGCCTCGACCAGGTCGTCGGGATAGTCGAGCGAGCCGTCGAGGCCGATGTTGATCTCCGAGCCGGCAAGCAGGCGGAAGCCGCGCTTGCCCTTGTTCCAGGCACGGATCTCCTCGATCCGCTCCCAGAGGCGCTCGGCGGTGACGTGGTCGCCGAAGCCGTGGCTGGCGGAGTGGTCGGTGATCGCCATGTAGGCGTAACCACGGGCGC
>Ga0190272_10000667_pt1 | contig 17331 bp, 8 predicted proteins | sample Popmic504T_FD_133746 | JGI IMG/M metagenome (GOLD analysis project Ga0190272, IMG submission 133746) | Populus adjacent soil microbial communities from riparian zone of Shoshone River, Wyoming, USA - 504 T | ecosystem: Environmental > Terrestrial > Soil > Riparian zone | place: USA: Wyoming... | reverse complement strand
CAGATCCAGCGAATAGGCTCGGGCCATCAGATGCTGGCCTCCATCCCAGCCAGCATCTTGAATCAGAACCAACCTGATTTGGGAATCCAAAATCGATTCAGAAAAGGCAAATCAAGCTCTAGCGAACTTGCGGCAGCGCGGATGCGCGGCTATAAGCGGCGCCTTCGGAGTGTAGCGCAGCCTGGTAGCGCACCTCGTTCGGGACGAGGGGGTCGCAGGTTCAAATCCTGCCACTCCGACCAATCACATTTATAACAAATATATCAAACGGTTAGAGCGCCACGCTGGCGCCCGCTTTCCCTTTACGAGAGGTTCGCCGGTGCCTTTGTGGCATCGGCCTTGAGCACGCCGGCCTTCACCAGGCTGGCGGTGATCTGCTGCATCTTGTTCATGAGATCGACTGCCGCTGCCGCCGAAAGCACCAGCCGGCAGGCCGGATAGCGCTTGCCGCTCGCAGGCGTGCCGGGCTGCTGGTCCTCCAGCCGGCTGACGCAGAACTCGAAGCGCAGGGTCTGACCATCGAACTGAATGCGCTGCACGAAATCGGCGAAAACCTCGGCAACTTCCGGCCGGTCGATGTATTCGTACTTGATCTGCGCCTGTTTCGCTTCAGCCATTGACCACCTCATCGACACCGTGAAATCTCCCGCCACGGTAGCGGTTTGGTGCTACGGCGCAAGGTGCGCATCCGCAGTCACGGCGCTAAAGGAGTTCCGCAATGCCGAAAGATGTCGCCGCGCTGACCGCGGCCGATTTCGAGCCGTTCAACGGCGGGGATTTCACCCTCGCGGCGGCAAGCGGCGAGTTCGTGCTGAAACTGACCGGCGTGCGCCACCTCGGAGCCGCATTGCGCGCAGGCGGCGCGTTTTCGCTCACGTTTACGACCCCGCCCGGACCGTTCCTGCCGCAGGCGATCTATCCGATCACCCACCCGGAGTTAGGGACGGTGGAATTGTTCATCGTGCCGCTCGGCCCAAAGGACGGCGCCAATCGCTACGAGGTGATCTTCACTTAGCGCGAAACCTGCGGTCACTCGGCGCAAAACGCGCGTCACTCCGCGCAAAACGCGCGTCAGCAAAGGCCGACCGAAGCCTGATTGATCCCGTCGAGGATCAAGGCGCGCCAGGCGTTCCCTTTGCAATCGTTGTTGTTCGGGATCCACCGGTTCCCGCCGAACCACGGCGCGTTGAGATTGCTCGAGGTCCAGGCAACGCCGACCGGCTTGCCATCGTTGAGCTTTGCCACGTTGGTGAACCAGGGGCGGCGCGAGTCCTGCAGGTTGAAGGCCGCATCGACGCGGAAGCCGACGAAGCTCTGCCACGGCGCTTCCATGCGGAAGCGCAGGAAATACTCGTCGAGCGGAAGCTGCCAGTTCGGGATCGGCTTGGTGGTCATGAACTTGGTCATGCTGGTCGGCATCACGGTCTGCCAGTCCTTGGCGGCGCCGAGCGCCTGACCCTTTTTGTTCAGCCATGGGAACAGGAACAGGTTGCCGGCCGGGAACTCGCCGTACCTGCCGCGCACGTAGGTCATGCTGACCACGCCGGTGAGGCCCTGATAGGCGGCGTTCTTGCGATAGAGCGCGAAATTTCTCCGGCTGGCGCAGTCGACCGTCAGGCGGTTGGGAAGAAAGGGCGGCAAACCGCTGGTCACGCAGGCGGACTGCGCGAAAGCAATCTGCGGTAGCGACATGGCGGAAAGCGCACCGGCCGAGGCACGCAGGAAGGCGCGTCTGTCGAAGCTGTTCATGATAGACCCCAGCGCCCCTTCCGGACCTAACGTTAGCCCCCGGGAAGGTGTGAGTCAAAGCAGCTTAAGTTGCGATTTTGTGTTTACAACCAGAGCTCTAGAGACCGGGCGGCTGCCAGCGCATCAGGTCGTAGGCGCCTTCTTCGCCGGCGGCGACGAAGCCGAGGCGGCGATAGAGCGACATCGCCGGGTTGAATTTCTCCACGTGGATGGTCACGGCTTTTCCGGCGGCGACGGCTTCATCGAGAAGATCGAAAAGAAGCGCTGTTCCCCAACCTCGGCCCCGATGCTCGGGCAACAGCGCGATGTCGACGATGCGATGCTCGGACGTCCAGCGCGCGAGATAGAGCCGGCCGATCGCTGCTCCGGCTTGCTCGACGACGAAGAACTCCGAGCCGGTGTAGTGCTTCTGATAGTGCGCGTGCTGCGCGTCGAACTGCGACTGCAAAAACGAGATTTTCTGCGCGTCGGACCAAACCGTTACGGCGAGCTCTTCCATGCGCGTGGACGCATAGAGGCGCGCGAGGAACGGCAGGTCGGCTTCACCGATCGGGCGAAAGCGCAGGCCGGCGGCGGTAGACCGCAACCATTGGGCCGCACTCATCGTTCGGCGCGTGCTCGTAGAAGGGCCATTGCTTGGCGCCGAGCGACTGAGATCACGGCACTCGTCGGCGCGAGGTGCCTCAACCGCGCGGCGGGAAGACGCCCTGCAGCGCGATGTTGAAATAGTAGGTGAGATAAGGCTGCATGTTGTTATGCGGCTGGTCGCCGCCAGCGGGCGCGAGCGCGTTGGGGGCAAGTGAAGTCAAGCTCCCGGGGGGCGGCGGTGCTGCATACATGGCGATGCCGCCGGCGCCGACCGCGAGCATGTTCGCGACGGGACTTTGCGAGTTGGCTTCGGAGTTCGATGCCTGCCAGGCATGCGAGTGAGCCGGAATCTCGCTCTCGAGCAACGTCACCGTCTCACTCCCGCCGGTCTCGCCGAGGTCGTGCAGCGAAAGACCAGGCCCCTGCCCCGGATGCATCGGCGCGCGGCCCTGCAGGTCCGGCAGCGCGAAGTTCGACTTCCCGTTGCCGCCATAGGTGGTGCCAAGCAGCGAGAACAGCGCGGTGTTCTGCGAGAGCGGCAGGAGCTGCCCGTCACACCAGGCCCAGCCCTTGGGCGCGAAGTTGAACGGGAAGATGCGTATTTCGGCAACGAAGGGATCGGCCATGACGTCCTCGTTCAAGTCGGCGATGGGAAGATGCCGAACAGCGAGATGATGAAGTCGACGCAGAGATAGGGCTGGAAGTTGGTGTGCGGCTGGCTGCCGCCCACCGCGCTGACACTCTGCGGTGCGAGCGGCACAAATGGGGCGTCCGTGCCGTAAGGCGTGATTGTCGCCGCTTGGGTGAGTCCGAGCACCTGGCCCGTAGGCGAGGTGCCGCCAGCAAGGTTCGTCGTACACAGCATCGGATGGGAGTGCGCAGGGATCTGCTGCACGGTCAGCGTGATCTCCTCCGCGCCTCCGGTCTCCGCCAGGATGAAGCCGTTGCCTTGGTGGATCGGGATACGGCCGCGCAGGTCGGGCAGCGCGAACGTCGACTGCCCGTCGCCGCCGTAGGTCGTGCCGATCAACTGAAACAGGGTCTCGTTCTCGGAGATGGGCAGGAGCTGGCCTTCGCAGAACATCCAGCCGGCGGGCGCGAAATTGCCGCCGAACATGCGGATTTCGCCGACATAAGGCTGTGCCATGGGTGCGCGTCCTTTAGTTCGGCGAAGGGAAAATGCCCTGCAGGGCGATGCAGAAGTTCAGTACGAGAAACGGCTGCATGTTGAGATGCGCCTGGCTGCCACCGGTGTTGCCGATCGAGTTCGGATCCATCGCCTGAAGGTTCGACGGAGTGCCAAACAGGTTCGCGCCGGACGATTGCGACAGCATGCGGGTGGATGGGCCTGAGGCGGTCGGCGCCACGTTGTTGGCGCTCGCCACGTGGGTATGCGTCGGCAATTCGGCGATCGAGAGCGTGTGCGCCTGCTCACCGCCACGCTCGCCCAGCGTATGGCCGGCGCCGACGTGAATCGGCGTGCGCCCGCGCTGATCGGGCAGCGCGAAATTGACGCGGCCGTCGCCGCCGAACGTGGTTCCGAGGAGCGAGAACAGCGCCTGGTTCTGGTTGATCGGCAGGAGCTGCCCGTTGCACAGCGCCCAACCCTTGGGAGCGAACACGAAAGACATGATCCTGATTTCAGACAGAAATGGCTCGGCCATGTCCCCTCCCTACAATCGTACGGCGATTATCTTACGTTGAGTTCCACCCGGAGTCCAAAGCTTTTTTAATTGTCCCGGCGATGGTTACACCTGCCACAACCCATCGCTGATAACACCGCGGGCCATGATCTCCTGTTGCGGGGGCGCGCCGAGGAGCCCGGCATTTGCCGCCGCGGCGTCCGCGACGTCCTGCGCATCCGGCAACCGGCGTTCGCCGTCCACCAGCAGGATGTACATCAAATCGTCCTGGACACTCGGACCGTCAGTATCGTCGAGGCCGATCTGATGGCCAAGTTCGTGCATCACCGTCGTCAGCAAGTCCATGTGACCTGCGGGAGCTTCCGTGGGATCGGTCTGCAGCCGGGTCGCGCTCAGAATATGTGCGAACTCGGCGTCATCGAACGGCGTCTGATCGACGAACCATCCATGCCCAGCGCCATCGACGTCGAAGGTCAGATGTCCCGGTGCATTGGACTGCCCGAGGACCGCATTGGGCAAATCGCCGACGCTCAACGTGACCTCTTTGAGGGCAGCAACCTGCGCGGCTGACAGGCCCGCGGCCTCCCACCGTGCGATCGCGGCCGTACCGATCGCGTCCAGTTCGGCCTGCGTCAGATTGTAGTCCACGCCGGTCATGTCTTGCCCCGGAGCGGCGGCGACACCTCCAGCCGCAGCGAGCAACGGCGGGGCCAGGGTGGTGTCGCGCTGGTAGTTGCTGCCGCTGATAATGAGCGTGCCCCCGACCGAGCCGGGATTGAGCGCATTGATGAAATTCACAACGTCCGTGTTGGTCGGCACGGCTGCGAGCGCCGGCCCGCCGGCAGCGTCGAAGATGCCGAAGTCGTTGGTTGTGGATACGGCTCCCTGCTTGCGGATGCCGATGCCGGTGCCGCCGCCGACGCCACCGCTGACGTTGCTGAAGATATTCAAATACACTTCGGCATCCTGGCCCACGTCGGGAGTATTGCCGGCGTCGACCCTGATGCCGTACTCCGCGGAGGGGCCGGGGCCGGATAGGGGAACTGTCACAGTATTGTTGTTGATCTTGAAGAAGGCCTCGCCGTTCGTCTGTCGATTGACAAGCAGGATGCCGCTGCCGTCGGTGTCTTTGACGTTGTTGTTCGAGACGGTGAGGTTCAGCCGCGGCGTCCATGCGGCGCCTGCGCCGCCGACGCCATTGCCGCCGGCGATGCCGTTGCCGTTGCCGAAATCTGCCGTGTGGCTCGCGTCGATCCGGTTGTTGTCGACGACGCCGGCCATATCCGAGAAGCCGTTGTTGCCGATCAGGATCACCGTGCCGATCGCGCTGCTGCCGAGCGGATTCGCCACCGTGCCGTTGTTCAATACCTCGAAGTTGATTTGGGTTCGCGCGCTGTTGCTGGCACTCGTGCTGGCAACCGTTATCGCCTGCGTGGCATTGCTGCCGGGCCCGTTGTCGAGCGTGATCAGATTGCCCGTGATCGAGATGATATGGCTCGGATCGCTGATCGGCCGGCCGGAGCCATCGATCGTGACGAATCCGGCATGTGCCACCGCAGCAGCACCGGACGCGCCGGCGTTGCCGTTGCCCATCGAGATCTGGATGCCGTTGCCGCCGCTGGCGCTGATATTGTTGTTTGCAATGTCGGCATCGTTCAGGCTGAACGCCGTCGTGGCCGTGCCGGTGGTGCTGAAGTTGACGCCGCTGAAACCCGGATTGGTGATGACGTTGTTCGAGATGTTGGCGCTGGTCACCGTGCCGGCGTCCGACTCGACATTGACGCCCGCGTAGAACGCGTTGGTGATGGTATTGCCGGTCACCGTGAGCGTGCCGGCGATGTTGTTGCCGACGCCCGTGTTGGTGCCGTTGAAGTTGATCGCTGAATCGTGCGCGCTCTGCCCTGCCCCGACCGAAGCATCGCCCGCGTTGGTGATCGTGCCATTGGTGTAGGTGAAGTTGGTAACGCCGGTTCCGTTGACGCCGCTGCCGCCGGTCGTCGAGATATTCACCTGATCGAACGAAACGTTCTGCGTGCTCGTCAGCGAAATGCCGGCGCCGGTCATGTTCTGGATCGTGCCGCCCGAGCCGTTATTGGTCGAGCCGGAGTCGCCGGTCACCGTCAGGCCGACGGAGCCGGTGGTGTTCAGGACGATACCGTTGGTGCCGCCATTCGCCGCGATGCTCTGGAACGTGAGCCCGCTGGCGCCGATGGTCGTGCTGGTGACATTGAGCGCGGTGCCGCCGACCGACGCGATGGTGTTGCCGATACCGCCCGGCGCCCCATCGGGATCGGTGACCACGACCGTACCGCCGCCGGTCGCGCTGAAGCCGGCGCCCGTGGTCGTCGATATGTCGAGCCCATTGCCGCCGTTCGCCATCGTGAAGTTGATGGCGCTGCCAGTGTTGGCGGCGAGCGTCACGCCGTTGCTGGCACCGGTCGTCAGCGAGATGGTCGCGCTGTTGAAGTTGACGGTGCCGGCGCTGTTGTTCTGCACCGTGATGCCGGAGCCGCCGCCTCCGTTCGACGTGATGGAGCCGTTCTGGAACGTGATCGTACCGCTGTCGTGATTGTCGATGGAGACCGCGGAACCCGCGCCGCTTTCGGTGATGCTGCCGCTGTAGATGACGTTGGCGTTGCTGTTCAGCAGGTTGAACGCCGTGCCGTTCGCATTGGTGATCGTCGTATTCGCCGCGCCGCCCACCGCCTGGAAGTTGAAGGTGCCGGACGAGCCGTTGAGGATGTCGATGCCGGCATTGGCGCTGGCGCCGCCGTCACCGTTGGTCAGCGTGTTGGTGCCGTTGAAATTGTAGGTGCCGTCGGCGTTGTCGAACTGCAGGCCGGTGCCGTCGGCGCCGGTCAGCGTGCCGTTCTGGAACGTGACCGTGCCGGTGTGACCACCGGAGATGCTCACCAGCGCGGCGTTTTGCGCCTGCGTGATGCCGCCATTGTAGGTCACATTGAGCAGGCCGTTGGTCGAGATGTTGAAGGCAGTCGCGGCCGTGGTCCCGCCCGAGATGGTGCTGGTGTTGTCGTTGATCGTGACGTTGCCGGTGACGTTGCCGCCCAGATCGATGCCCTGGCTCCCCGAGCCGGTCGACGTGAGCTTGTCGAGCGTGACGGTGAGCGCGCCGCCGTTGTCGATATCGATCGCCTTGCCGGCGCCGGTGATCTGCATGTTGGAGACCTGCAGATTGCCGACGCTGTTGTTCGCCACGCCGTCGTCGATGCCGATCGCGGTGCCGTCCATCGTCTGCACGTTGAGGCCGTGGACCTTATTGTTCAGCGCGAGATCGATGCCGGTGTCGTCGCCGGCGCCGGTGCTCACCTGGATGGTCGGGCGCGCGCCGCCGGCCGGGTTGAAGACGATTGCGGGTTGTCCAATGATCGGGTTGACGAACGACAGCCCGTCGCCGCCGCCGACCAGCTCCATGCCGTCCTTGAGGTGGATGCCGTCGGTGACCGCATAGGTGCCGGTGCCGGTCTTGAGCAGCACGTATTCGTTGGTCGACGCGCCGGTGGTGGCGGCGTTGAACTCCGCGATCGAGCGGAACGGATTGCCCGCGCTGCCGTCGCCGCCGCTGCCGGCGACGCTGTTGTCGATGATCCACACCTTCGGGATGACGCCGAGCGTGATCGAGTCGGTATCGGACTGTGCCGGCGCCGGCGAGTTGCCCTGGTCGTTGGTCACCACGCTGATGCTGTCGAGACCGGTGTAGCCGGCGTCGCTGTGATACGTAAGGGTCGCGAGCGCAGCGTTGATCTCCGTCACCGTGCCATTGAGGCCGAGCGTGTGCGAGTTCTGCGCGCCCGTGAAGACATTCGCGCCCCCGGCGAGGCTGACGCTGAGGTTCCCATGCGCGGTCGACAGCGTGACGTGGATGTCGGCCCCGCCGGCATCGGGGTCGGTGACCGACAGGGTGTTTCCTGCGGTGAAGGCGAAATCGGTATCCGACATCGGGTTGAGATTGTTCGGTGTCGTGTTCACCGGCACGTCGTTGATGGCGACGAAATCCAGCGTCGCGGTGGTCGCGGCGTTGGTTGCGGCGCCGTCATTGATCGTGACCGTGAAGGTGCGGTCGGTCTGGGCCGGGTTGTCGCTGGCGTTGTTGAACTGGATCAGCCGCAGCGCATCCTGGTAGTCGGACAGCGAGTCGACATTGCTGAACGTGACCACCGTGTTGTTGCTGGTGATCGCATAACCGATGCCGCTGCTCGCGAGTGTGCCGCTGGTGCTGGCGCCTTCGCCCTGCAGGGTCAGGATATCGACGCCGACCTGCGCATTGGTCAGCGTGACGGTCGCGCCCGTGAGCGTGCCGCCGTCCACGTCCGACAGCAACACCTGCGGCAGCACGTTCACCGGGACCGAGGGCGGCACCGGGCCGTTCTCGGTGAAGGTGGCGGTAATGCCGGTCGTCTGCAGGCCGGGGGTGCTGAGCAGGTCGACCACCGGCGCATCGTTCGCGCCGGTGACGGTGACGGTGAGGTTGGCCCCGTCGGTGTCCGCGCCGTCGCCATGGAGCAGGTAGGCAACCGTGACGGTCGCGGTCTCGCCTGCCGAGAGCTTATGGAAGTCCGCGCCGAGCGACACCGTGATCTGGTTCGACGCATTGACGCCGACGGTCACGTCCGCGCCGTCGATGCCTTTTGCTATCGCAACTGCGTCTTGGGTAACGGTGACCGTCCCGGTCGTGACGAGGCCCGCAGTGCCGGCGTCCGGCGCGGGGTGATCGACGTCGAGCGTATCGTTGGTGATGACGGTGAACGCGGTGGTCGACGCGTCCTCGCTGATCGAGCCGCCATTGTCGTCGTTCGCAACCGGCAGATCGTTCGCACCGTTGACGGTCACGACCAAATTCACCGGCCCCGAGTCCTGTCCGGCGTCGCCGGTGAGCGTATAAGGCACTGTGACCGTTGCGGTCTCGCCTGCCGCCAGCGTCTGGAAGGCAGCACCCAGGGTGATCTGGATCGTCGTATCGCCGAACGCGTTCGGATCTGCTGTGATCGCGCTCACGCTCCCGTTGACGATGCCGGTACCGGCCGGCCCGCTTGCCGTCACAGTGCCGGTAATGGCGATCGTGTTGTGCGCGGTGGTGTCGGGATCGAGCGTATCGTTGGCGCGCACGTTGAACGAGACCGCGCCAACCGCGTCCTCACCCATGCTTCCGGTATCGGCGAAGGCCTGCGCGAAATCGTCCGCGCCATTGATGGTGATATCGAGCTGCGCCGTGCCGGTCGCACCGAAGGCATCGCGGATGGTGTAGGTGAACACGTCGTTCAGCACCGATCCGCCGCTGACCAGCGCCTGCACCGACGCGTTACTCTGGTCGATCGAATAGCTGTAGCTGCCGTTCGCGTTGATGGTGACCGCGCCGTAGGTGCCGATGATGGTCGTACCGGCGCTGACCGTGGTCAGGCCGTGCGTCACCTGCGTGACAACGACGACAGATCCACCGACGGCGCCGGTCGGCAGCGGCGCGTCCTCGGCGTCGAAGTCGACGTCGTTGGTAAGAATCGTGTCGCCATCGGCGTCGACCAGCGCGTTATTGTCGGCGAAGACATTCCCGCTCGGATCGACCGCCGCCGTCGCGCCGCCCGCCTCCGTCGCGGAAGCAGCGTCGTCCCATGCTACGGGCGGCGTATTGCCGGTCAGACTGATCGTGGTCTGCGCGACGTTGCTGGATTGCGGCGTCCCGTCGTCGACCGCGATGTCGATGACACGCGGCGTCGCGATGACGCTGCTGCTGCTCGTGAACACCACCTGATGCAGCGCGGCTTCGAAAGCCGCCTGCGTGGCGGGACCCGTCAATGTGACGGTGATCGTGTCGGGCGTAGGATCGGCGTTATCGACCGCTACGATCGCGGCGGCAATGCCGGCCGGCAGCGCGCCGTTGATCGCCAGCGCGTCGCCAACCTGGGCGTTGGTCAGCGTGACAGTCGCGGACGCGATGGTGGCGTTGTCGACATCGACAACGTCGACCGTGCCGGTCACTGCGACAGCCGGATCGCCGATCTGATAGCTCGTGGTGAAATCAAGACTGCCGACATTGACGGTGTCGAGGTCGAGGGTCGGCGCGTCGTTCACGTCCGTGATGGTGATGGTCGAGGTTTTCGTGTTGCCGGTGCTGTGCGGATCGCCGGCCGCGCCGTCGTCGAAGTACCACGTCACCGTCCGTGTCGGATTCGCCCCGAAATTGGTCGGGTTGTCCCCGGAGTTGAACGTCAACGTGTTGACCAACACCCCTTGATAGTTCGCGAGGGTATCGCGTCCGGTGAGCGTGAGGGTGATGTTGCCGCTGCCGTCCGCCGCCACCGGCGACGCCGGCCCGGTGATCGCAGTGCCGGTGGTATCGAAGCTCAGCGTGTCGCCGTTGCCAGCAAAGCCGCCGGTGATCGTGATGGTGACGCCGGTCAGGAAGGCGTCCGGATCGCTGATGGTCAGCGCCGGATCCACCAGAATGGGCGTGCCCTCGCTGAAGGCGGTGTCGTGCACGGTCGCGACCGGCAGGGTATCGAACGCGGTCTGGCCGGGAATCGTCGTTCCGTCCGGGGTGGCCTGACCGGTCAGCGTCGCCAGGTTGAACGGGATGGAGCCGGTCGCAGCCGTGCCCGCCGCATCGAGCTGGACCTGGATGATCGAGTCGGTGTCGGTCGTCGCATCCTGGTTGGAGATGTAAAGCTGGTTCGCTACCGGGTCGAACACCAGCCCGGTGTGCGAGCTCACGCCCGCGAGCGTCGGGGCACCCGTGAGCAGCGCCGGGGTCGTGTTGCCGCCCGATCGGTCGAGGAACCAGAGCGATGCCGTGCCCGGCATCAAAATGTCGTTGGTCAGGAAGTAGACAATGTCGTCGGTGGTCGCCGCCGAGTCGCGATTGTCCACCGCGACGGATTGGATGAAGCCCTCGGAACCATCCGCTTCGAACTGGACCAGCAACTCGGCGGTGATCAGATTCGTCGCGACATTCGATCCATCGGTGTAGTCGACAACATAGATTTCATTGCTCGCAACGGCGTCGCTATCGACGTAGTAGAGACGCTCGCTCAAGAGGTCGATAGAAAGGTCGATGGCTTGGACATACGCTCCTGTGGTGAGCGAAGCATCCGTCAGGAGGAAATTGCCGGCGGTCAGGACTCCCGTTGCCGGATCATAGGTGTACTTCTGGATGCCTGTTGTCGCCCCAGTGACGGTGACGAAAATGGTGTTGTGCAGCGGATCAACAACAATCGCATCGACATTGTCCAACCCGCTGCCGACCGTCTCATCGCTGAGTACTGTCAGGTTGTTCAAACGATACGAGCTCAGAACACTGTTGCTATCAAGCAGGAAGTAGAGATCGGCCGACGTATCGAGGCCGACGTCGTTCATCGTGTCGGTGGCGAGGCTGAAATGAACAATGCCGCCACCGTCTGAATTGATGTGTCCGACGACGTTGTCGCCCGCGGTCGTCCCATCTCGCGTCACATACCAAAGCTGGCCGGTCAGATTGCTGGCTTCGGTCACGGCAACCGTCGTGTTCACTGACGTGCTGCCGCCGTCGCCGTCGGTGAGCGTCACCGAGATCGCGCGCGTCGCGGTCGAAGCCGTCGTGCCGTTGGTATTGTCGTAGGTGAGCGCGCGCACCAGCGCCTCTACGGCCGCGGGCGTGGCGTCCGGATCGAACGTGATGACGAGATTTTCACCTATTCCGGTGCCGTTGAGGGCGATCGTGCCAATCACCGTTGCGCCAAACGATACGGTACTGCCAGCAGCGGTCCCGCTGGTCGTAATGCCACCGGTGGCACTGATACCGAGCACATCTTCGGCCGTGGTGCCGCCGCTTGTTATCGAGACCGTCAGAGTCCCGGTGTCGAAATTTGCGGAATCGACGTCGGTCACCGTCGCGGCCGTCCCGGTATCGAGCAGCACTGCTGGGGTGGCAGCGCCTTCGGTAAATGATGCTGCGTTGCCGTTGAGATTGCCGATCGCCGGTGCATCGTTCACCGCCGTCACGCGGACGGTCTGGGTCACGGTATTGCTGCTGGCGCCGGGCGCGGCGGCGCCAGTATTACCGCCATCTTGGAAGGTGAAGTCGACCGTTCTGTCGTTCCCAACGCCGGCCAACGGATTGTCCGAGATGCTCCGGTACGCGAAGGCGTTGCTCAGCGCATTCACCACCACCGGTGTTGCGTCGGCATCGAGAACGATCGTGACCTTCTCGGTGCCGAGCGAGGTGCCGGCCAGGATCGTTCCGATCTCGACGCCGCCATAGATGATCGACGAGCCGGCAGCCGAGAAGCCGGATGAGGCCAGCAGAACGATCTGGTCGCCGGCGCTGTCGTTCGTGATCTCGACCGTGTACCTGCCGCCGTTGAAGTTCACCGGCGCGTCCGGATCGGTGACGCTGCCCGCACTTGCGAGCGCTAGCGGCGCGCCGTTCTCCTGATACGGGGTCGTCGTGACGAGATTCGGCAGCGTGAGGTTGAGCGTCGGCGCGTCGTTGGTCGCCGAGACCGTGATCGTGGAGGTCGCGGCGTTGCTCGGCGGATTGACGCCGTCGCTGACCACAACGGTGATGGTGCGAGCGCCGGTGACCGGCGTATTGCTCGAATTCTCGAAGGTGATACTGCGCAGCGCCGTCTCGTAGACGGAGAACGCCGCATTGCCGGTCAGCGTCACCGTGATCTTGCCGCCCCCGGAGACGGTGTTGACCGTGAGAGTCCCCGGAGTCACGACCGCGAGGGCGTCGCCGACCTGCGCGTTGGTGAGCGTGATCGTCGCCGACGTCAGGTTGGTGAAGCCCGCATAGACGATCGCGGCGTCCGTGTCCGTGATCGCAGCGTCGGCGCCATCCTCTGCGAATGTATTGGAGAAGCTGGTGCCATTGCCAGGATCGTTGTCGTTGAGGTCCACGACCGGTTGATTCGACACGACCTCGATCGTGAACGTCTCAGCGAGACTGAATTGCGTGCCGGAATTGCCATCGACGGAGAAGGCGCGCGCCTGGACCGTATGGAGACCGAGGGTCAGACCAGCGGCGTTCAACACTGTAATGACGCCGGTGTTCGCGTTGATCTGGAATGTGCCGCCATCGTCTGCGGCGACGCCGGCGTTATCGGTGAGCGAATAGGTCAGCGTGCCGCCGTCAATGTCGGACGACGACACCGTGATGCCGACATTAGCCCCAGCGCTGCCCAACCCGGTTGCGACTCTTCCCTCTACTGGGTCTATTAGCAAGCCGGCACTCGGATCGCCGTCTTCCGGTTGTGGCGGCGCCACGTCGAGGACGTTGATGACGAAGACGCTGCTGGCGGTGGTCCCGGTCACGCTGTCGCTCGCGACCACGGTGACCGAATAGCTGTTGTTCAGCCCGGGTGCGCTCTCGAAATCGATCAGCGTGCCGTCGGCCACGTAGATCTTGCCGTCGGTCGGATCGATCTGGAATCCGCCACCGGATGTGTCGGTGCTGATCGAATAGCTCGTGGCAGTCGCCGAGTTCGCCTGGACGCCCGTGTAGGCTGACAGGCCAATATTTCCCGGAACGCCGGTCGCGGCCTCAGAGATCTCGTCCGCTGCTCCGTCATTGTCGATCGGCGCCGCCACGCCGGGCGCCGGTACGCGGATCGTGAATTGCGCCGGTGGGCTACTGGTGCCGCTGGCGAGCCCGGTGCTGTCCTTGGCTACGACGAATATGTCGTAATCTGTACCCTCGACGAGGTCGCCCACGCCGTCCGCGCTGACCGACACTTCGCCGGTGCTGGCATTGATCTGGAAGAAGGTGCTCGAGCCCGCAGCAAGCTCGTAAGTCACCGTCCCGCCAGCCGGGTCGCCGGCCGACTGCGCGTGGATGCCAACTTGCGTGCCCGCCGTGGCGTCGAAGGTCGCGATGCCCCTGATCGTTCCGGCGCCGTTGCCGACCGGATCGGTATCGGCCGGCGCGGCCGGCGCCTCGTTGGTGAGTTCGATCGTGAAGGTCTGCGTGCTGGTGCCGCCCTGCCCGTCGGACGCCTGCACCAGGATGGTGTGGCCGACCTGGCCGACGCCGAGCGAGGGTGCGTTCTCGTAGTTGAGCAGCGCGCCATTGAGGACCGACACGATGCCGGTGCCTGAATCGATCTGGAATCCGCCGGACGCCGAGCCGCTGAGAATCGACCAGGTGACGGGCGGCCCGTTCGGATCCAGCGAGTCCGCGTCGATCCCGACCAGCGTACCGGTGGCGGCGCCTTCCGCAACCGTGCCGCCGGTTGGGCCCACGCCATCGGTCGGCGTGGTCGGATTGACGTTTCCGACCTGGATGTTGAAGGTCTGGGTGCTCGAGTTGAAGCCGTCCGACGCCTGGACCGTGATGTCGTAACTCTTACCCACCCCGGGCGCGGTTTCGTAGTTAAGCGCAGTCGGGTCAAGGACGGAGATCACGCCGTTCGCGTCGATTCTGAAGCCGCTGCCCGATGTATCGGAAAGGATGGACCAAGCCACCGCCGGGCCGTTCACGTCGCTGGCCGACACCGTGATTCCGACCAGCGTATCGGCCGCCGCGCCCTCGAGCACGCTGCCGCCGGCCGTGCCGTCGGCGACTTCGGTCGGCGTCGCCGGCGCGACGTTCGCGACCAGGATGTTGAAGACCTGGGAGCTGGTGCCGCCCTCGCCGTCGGACGCCTGCACCGTGACATCGTAGCTGCGGCCCACGCCCGGCGCCGTCTCGTAGTTCAGCTTCGTCGCATCCCCGACCGAGACGACTCCGCTGGAATTGATCGTGAACGCGCCGCCCGAACCAAGATTGGACGTGTCACTCGTGATCGACCAGGTGACGGGCGGGCCGTTCACGTCGCTCGCGCTCGCCTGCACGCCGACCAGCGTGCCGGCGGCGGCGCCTTCGGTGACCGTGTTCGCCGCCCCGTCGGTATCGACCGGTGTCGTCGGGTTGACGTTGTTCACCACGATCGAGAAGTTGCGCGACGTGGTGCCGCCAACGCCGTCCGACGCCTGGACGATGATGGAGTAGCTGTGGCCGGCGTCCGGCGCGCCCTCGTAGTCGATCTTGCTGGCATCGGCGACCGAGACGACGCCGTTCGCATCGATCTTGAAGCCGCCGCCCGACGAGTCGCTGGTAATCGACCAGATAACCGCGGGCCCGAGCGGATCGGTCGAGTCCGCGTCGATGCCGACCAGCGTGTTGACGGCCGCGCCTTCGTTGACGGTTTCGCTCGCCGCATTCGAATCCGAGATCGGAGACGGCGCGGCGTTGGTCAGGTTGATCGTGAAGTTCTGCGTCGCGGTGAACACCGCGCCGACCTGGGTGCGGCCGGTGATGACGAAACTGTGCGCGCCGCTCTCGAAATCGAGCAGCGCGGAATTCGCCACCGTGACCACGCCGGTTGAGGAATCGACCGCGAAGCGGCCGCCCGCGTTGTCGGTCAGTTGATAGACGACAGGCGGGCCGTTCGGCTCGTCGGAGAACAGCGTGACACCGACCGTCGAGCCGTTCGCGGCGCCTTCGACGACCGTGTTCGCCGCCGCGTTGCCGTCGATCGGCGTCGTCGGCGTGACGTCGCCGATATTGATCGTGAAGGTCTGCGAGCTCGACAACCCGCCGTCATGCGCGACGACGGTGATGACATAGCTGTGCGATGCCCCGCTGGTCTCGAAGTCGAGCTTCGTGCTGTCGGCAACCGTGACCGCGCCGGTCAGGTTATTGATGGCAAAGCCGCCGCCGGATGAATCGCTGCCGAGCGAAAACGATAGCGCCGGCGAAATCCAGGCGCCCCATGATACCGACAGCCCGCTGTTGGTGCCGGCCGCCGCGCCTTCCAGCACGATGTTGGCAGCGCCATTGGTGTCGAAGATCGGTCTCGCGAAGGCAACGCGGCCCTCGTTGATGCCGTATTTCAGGAAGTGCGCGAGGGGATCGACGCCCGCGGCGGCCACGTCCGGATAAGCCGCCAAATACGCCGCGGTATCGAAACCAGGCGACGGTATGCGCCCCTCGTGCCAGCCACCCGAATCGAAATGGATGAGCGGGTTGACGCCTGCGGCGGCAACGTCGGTGTAGGTGGCAAGATAGCCGAGCGTGTCGAAATAGGCATTCGGGTTGCGGCCTTCCTTCCAGCCGGACGTCAGGAAGTGCTGGTACGGGTCGACATGCGCCGCCTTCACGTCGGCGTAGGTCTGCAGATAATAAAGAGCGTCGAATCCGAAGTTGTTGGTAATCGTGGCGACCGGGAAAGGTACACGCCCCTCCTCGACACCCGATGACAGGAAATGCGCCAGCGGATCGATGTTCGCCGCCGCGACGTCCGGATACGTTACGAGATATTTTTGGACATCGAAGTTGGCGGAGGGCTGGCGGCCCTGCGTCCAGCCCACCGTATCGAAATGGACGAGCGGATTGACGCCTGAGGCAAGGACGTCCTGATTGATTGACAGATACAGGTCGGTGTCGAAAAACGCACTCGGATTGCGGTGCTCATGCCAGCCGGACGTCGCATAGTGCAGGTCGGCGTCGGCGTGCGCGGTCCAAATGTCGTGATACGTCGAATAATAGTACAGATCGGCGACCAGCGGATTGCCGTCCGCCTCGCTCACCGTGCCGTCGTTGAAGATATAGGTCTGGATTCCGGTGAGTTCGGTGTGGCTGGTGGCCGTGTCGATCCACACGACGTTGTCGTGATAGCTGACGGTCGCATCGACGAGATTGAAGCTGAAGGTGACGGTATCGATTCCGCCGAAACCGTTGATGCCGGAATTGCCGGACGGAGCGATGAATGAGTCAGGTCCCGACGCCCCGTTGAGACGCGGGTCGCCCGGATTCAGAATCGTAGTCGGCATCGTGGAGCACTCCCCCGTCAAGCCCCGTGCGCGCAACTCCCCGGCGCAACAGGTTTGGCCAAAATCACAAGTTTATAGGCGCCCCACTCCAACCTAGCGTAACGGATTTTTTCGTCACGTGATATCGGAAGAGAGTCCTACGGAACTTTTCTAAGCGCAGAGGTAGTAGCGGCCGAAATCGTGCAAATCGTCGCCACCCCGTTAGCGGTCAGCACTAACAGCACGATGACGGAATGCATATACGCCGGTCGCGAATTTGCCGAAAATCGCCGATCATCTCGCGGGAAAAGCCGGAGGAGCGTGGAGGAGAACCCTTTGAGCCAACCGAGCATTGAAAGCCGTCTTGTATGCGCCCGTCCTCAACGCGTACCTTGAGCAACAAAGGGAGGCCAGCCATGAAAAGAATGACGCGGCGTACGATCTCGAAAGGTTTGGCGGCATCGGCGCTGTCACTCCTGGCACGTCCGGCCATCGCGCAAGGCAGTTATCCTGCAGGCATCGGCACCATCAAGCTTGTGGTGCCCTACCCGGCCGGCGGGGCAACCGACGT
>Ga0190272_10000666_pt1 | contig 17332 bp, 15 predicted proteins | sample Popmic504T_FD_133746 | JGI IMG/M metagenome (GOLD analysis project Ga0190272, IMG submission 133746) | Populus adjacent soil microbial communities from riparian zone of Shoshone River, Wyoming, USA - 504 T | ecosystem: Environmental > Terrestrial > Soil > Riparian zone | place: USA: Wyoming... | reverse complement strand
GACGAGACGGCGTCCAACCGGCTCTCCGCCGTGTTCGAGACGACCGACCGGGCCTGGGACGCCACCATCCTGCCCGGCGACGAGGGCCTCGCCCCGGACGGGCGGGTGATGGAGGTGCTGTCCGAGCACCTGTGCCAGGGCTGGTTGGAGGGCTACCTGCTCACCGGGCGACACGGCCTGTTCAACTGCTACGAGGCGTTCATCCACATCGTCGACTCGATGTTCAACCAGCACGCGAAGTGGCTCAGGACGACGCGTGGCATCCCGTGGCGGGCCCCGATCGCCTCCCTGAACTACCTGTTGACCTCGCACGTCTGGCGCCAGGACCACAACGGCCTGTCCCACCAGGACCCCGGGTTCATCGACCACGTGGTCAACAAGAAGGCCGAGGTCGTCCGGGTGTACCTGCCGCCGGACACCAACACGCTGCTGTCGGTGGCCGACCACTGCCTGCGCAGCCGCCACTACGTCAACGTCATCGTCGCCGGCAAGCAACCCGCCCTGACCTACCTGACCATGGACGAGGCGGTCGCCCACTGCACCCGCGGGCTGGGGATCTGGCCATGGGCCGGCAACACCGACGGCGAACCGGACGTGGTGCTCGCCTGCGCCGGCGACGTCCCCACCCTGGAGACGCTGGCCGCTGCGGACCTGCTGCGCACCCACCTGCCGGACCTGCTGGTGCGGGTCGTCAACGTGGTCGACCTCATGCGGCTGCAGCCCGCCACCGAGCACCCCCACGGGCTGTCCGACCTCGACTTCGACGCCCTGTTCACCACCGACAAGCCGGTGATCTTCGCCTACCACGGCTACCCGTGGCTGATCCACCGCCTCACCTACCGCCGCACCAACCACCGCAACCTGCACGTCCGCGGCTACAAGGAGGAGGGCACCACGACCACCCCGTTCGACATCGTGATGCTCAACGACCTCGACCGCTTCCACCTCGTCATGGATGTGATCGACCGGGTTCCGTCCTTGGGCAGCAGGGCCGCGACCCTGCGTCAGCGGATGGTCGACGCCCGGCTGGCCGCCCGCCGGTACACCCGCGAACACGGCGAGGACGATCCGGTCATCGCCGGCTGGACCTGGCCCCACCAGGAATCAGCGGACCGGGGCTGACCCCATGCGCGTGCTGGTCGTCAACGCCGGATCGTCGAGCCTGAAGCTACGGCTGCTCGACGGCCACGACGTCCTCGAGCGCAGCACGGACCTGCCCGTCGACGCTGACGACGGGTTCGACACCTCCGGCCTCACCGCGGTGCTGCGGGAGTGGCCCCGGCCCGACCTGGTCGGCCATCGCGTCGTGCACGGCGGGACCGACTTCACCGGTCCCGTCCACATCGACGACGCCGTGCTGGCCCGGCTGCGCGACCTGACCGACCTCGCACCCCTGCACCAGCCCGGGTCCCTCGCCGCGCTCGACGCCGTCACCGCGGTGCTGCCCGACGTGGTGGCGGTGGCCTGCTTCGACACCGCCTTCCACACCACCATCCCGGCGGCGGCCGCCACCTACGCGATACCCCGGGAATGGCGCGACCGCCACGCGATCCGCCGCTACGGGTTCCACGGCCTGTCGCACGCCTACTGCTCCCGCCGGGCCGCCGAACTGCTCGGACGGCCACCCACCGGCCTGCGGATGGTCACCTGCCACCTGGGTGCCGGTGCCTCCCTCGCCGCCGTCGTCGACGGCCGCAGCGTCGACACCACCATGGGCTTCACGCCGCTCGAAGGCCTCGTCATGGCCACCCGCTCCGGCACCGTCGACCCCGGCCTCGTGCTCTGGCTCGAAGAACACGAACACCTCACCCCGCACGAGATCGCCACCGCGCTGGAACGGCGTTCCGGGCTCACCGCGCTGGCCGGCACCGGCGACCTGCGCCAGATCGAGACCGCCGCCGGGCGCGGTGATCCGGACGCGGTCCTCGCCATCGACGTCTACGTCCACCGGCTGGTCGGCGGCATCGCCGCGATGACGGCCGCCGCCGGCGGGCTCGACGTACTCGCGTTCACCGGCGGGGTGGGCGAGCACTCACCCACCATCCGACGACGAGCGGCCGAGCGACTGGCCTTCCTCGGCATCGCGGTCGACCGGCACAGCAATGACGCCGCGCACGACGACGCCGACATCACCACCGCCGGCGCGACCACGCGAACCCTGGTGATCACCGCCCGCGAGGACCTGCAGATCGCCCGCGACACCCGCCGGTCGGCCACCGGCGGCGGAACCGAAGGACGGAGAGGGTGACCATGGATCCCGGACCGACAGTGCGGGTCTTTCTCCTGGACGATCACGAGATAGTGCGTCAGGGCATCACCGCGTTGCTGGAGGTCCAGGCTGACATCGAGGTCGTCGGCGAGGCATCGACGGTGGCCGAGGCGATGTCCAGGATTCCGGTGGTACGACCGGATGTCGCCGTGCTCGACGTCCGGCTGCCGGACGGCGACGGGGTGCAGGTGTGCCGGGAGATGAAGCAACTGTTGCCGGACCTGGCCTGCCTGATGCTGACCTCGTACTCCGACGACGAGGCGATGTTCGAGTCGGTGATCGGGGGAGCCGCCGGCTACGTGATCAAGGAGGTCCGCGGCGGTGACCTGGTGCGGGCGATCCGCACCGTCGCGGCCGGTGGCTCGCTGCTGGACTCCGCCACCACGACGCGGCTGCTGAGCAGACTCCGGGCCGACAACACCGAGGTGCCGCCCGATCCCCTGCGCCAACTGACCGAGCAGGAGCGGCGGGTGCTGGACCTCATCGGACAGGGGATGACGAACCGTGAGATCAGCGCCGAGCTGTTCCTGGCCGAGAAGACCGTGAAGAACTACGTCACCAGCCTGCTGGCCAAGCTGGGCAAGCAACGACGAACCCAGGCGGCCGTCCTGGTCACCGAGCTCCGCGAACGCCGACAACACGGGGATGCCTGACCGACTCCGACTCCGACGCCTATGCGGATGGTTGCCGGGGTATGGGGGCGGTCCACCGGAGATGGGTGCCACCCCCTGGCCCGGGCAGGATCTCGCAGGTGCCGCCGCACTCCTGGGCACGCTTGTCAAGGTTGAGCAGTCCGCTACGGCGTGCGCCGACCGGAATGCCCCTGCCGTTGTCCTCGACGTCGATGGTGAGGTTGTCCCTTGCCTCGATCGTCACGACGAGCTCGGTGGCGCCAGCGTGCCGGATCGCGTTGGTGACCGCTTCCCGGACCACGGCCTCGGCGTGGCCGCCGAGCCGGTCGGGAACGATGGTGTCCACCGCGCCGGCGATCCGGGCCGATGGCGACGGGTCGGCGCCGGCGCCGACCTCGGCGAGGATGTCGAGCAGTCGACGTCGCAGGCTGGTGGGCGCGGCGGTGGCCGGGGTGTGCAGGTCGAAGATCGAGGTGCGGATCTCGCGCACGGTCTGGTCGAGCTGCTCGACGGTGTGCTGGATGCGGTGCTGCACGTCCGGCTCGGTGCTGCGTTGCAGCGTTCCCTGCAGGTTCATGCCCGCGGCGAACAGCCGCTGGATGACGTGGTCGTGCAGGTCCCGGGCGATGCGGTCGCGGTCGGAGAAGATGTCGAGCTCCCGTTGGGCCCGTTGTTTGGCGGCCACTTCCAGCGCGATCGACGCCTGGTCGGCGAACGACGCCAGCAGCGGCAGCTCGTCGGGCCGGAACTGCTCACGCCCGGCGAGGCGCAACGCGACGATCGCTCCGACGGTGCTCTCGCCCGAGCGCAGCGGAACGCTCGCGGTGGGTCCGAATCCGCTCAACCGCCCCGGCCCCGGCCCGACCCCCAGTTCGTGGAGCAGCGGGATGTCCGACGACATCCCAGCGGCCGGCGCCGGCCCGTCGCCCTGACGGCCGGTGAGCGCCGCGGCCTGGTCCTCGGTCAGCCCGGCGTGTGCGGCGAGCTCGACCTCGCCTCGACCGGGACCGGGGTGGCCGAGCACGATGAACGTGCCGTCGGCGTCGGACAGTTCCATCGCGCGCTGGGCGACCACCTGCAGGACCCGGTCGGCGGTAGTGCCGGTGAGCAGTTCGGCGGTGATGTCGGCGGCCGCCTCCAACCGGCGCTGTCGGCGCATGCTCTCCTCGAACAGGTGCGCGTTCTGCACCGCGATGCCGGCCGCGGCGGCCAATGCCTGGGCGACGGCCTCGTCGTCGGCGGTGAACTCCTCGCCGCCCTTCTTCTCGGTCAGATACAGGTTCCCGTACACCTCGTCGCGGACCCGCACGGGCACGCCGAGGAAGGTGGACATCGGCGGGTGGTTGGGCGGGAAGCCGACGGACACCGGGTGCTCGCCCAGGTCGGTCAACCGAAGCGGCACCGGGTCGCTGATCAGCTGGCCGAGCAGGCCGTGCCCCTGCGGCAGCTCGCCCATCCGGGCCCTGGTCTCCTCATCGATGCCGACGTAGACGAACCTGGCGAGGTAGTTGTCGGCGCCGAGCACGCCGAGTGCCCCGTACCGGGCGTTCACCAGCTCGGTGGCCACCGTCACGATGCGCCGCAGCGTCGACTCCAGCTCCAGCCCGGACGCGACCGCAAGCATCGCGTCCAGCAGCGCCTGCATCGAGTCCCGGGTGGTGACGATCTCGTCGAGCCGGTCCTGCATCTCGGCCAGCAGTTCGTCCAGTCGCAGTTTTGCCTGGCCGGACGCCTTGGACATCACGAACCCCTCACGGCCCGCCGTTCCCGGGTCTGTACGAGAACACTATGTGACAGGACCGTGAGGCGCCGATCGAACGATCTCGGACGGGGGGCGGCGCGGGGTCGCGACGGTGGGGAGTGCGGAGCCGAGGCGCAGCACCAGCTGCGGCGACCGACCACTGCCGATCACGTCCCGCAGCGCGTCCCTGATCGCGGGATGTTCGGTGGGGGAACTGATGATCGAGACCCCGACGCCCTGTTCGGTCGCGGTGAGCAGCGCCCGCTGAAGGGCCTGACCGCAGCGCACCTGATCCAGCGCGGTGTCACCGGCGGACAGCAGCACCCCGAACAGTGGGTCGGATTCGTAGTGCGCGGTCGGACGGTCGCTGTCGGGGGCGAAGTCGCGGATGGTCAGCACGTCGCCGGGTTCGGGCCGGGGTCCGCTCGCCGAGCGAGGAACGCCGTCGTCGCGAGATCCACCGTCGAACGTCCATGCCGCCAACTCTTCCTGGTGTGCTTCGTCGCCGGCCAGCTCACGTTCGGCCCGCCGGACCAGGGCTGCGATCCTGCCCGCGGTCGGTGGGTCGAGCACCAACCGCAGGTATCCGCCTTCGACGCCGGCCGCGTACACGATGCTGTGCAACGCCGCCTGCGACACGGCTGCGGGATGGAACGGCCGCCGGTGGCTGTGCCGCAGCAGGATCGCGCGGTGCGTGAGGAGTTCCGACCGGGTGGCGGCTCGTCGGCCGCCGGGCCGCACGATCGCCAGCAGGGTTGGGTGTGACCGGATCGGGAGGAGGCTGACCAGCGGGTCGACGCCGCCCGCGCGGAGCGCGACCCGGAGGTTCAGCAGCGCGGCGCCGCAGCTGATCCGCGCTTCCCGCCCCGTCGGATCGGCCACCGGCAGCGACCGCGACGGGTCGAGGTGCAGTTCGATCGCGTCGGGTCGCAGCACGAACCGCCACGGCTGGCTGTTGTGGATGGACGGTGCGGCGCCGGCCGCGGTGACCGCGGCCAACCAGTCGGGCGTCATGGTCTCTCCGTTCGCGCTGGTGCGAACCCAACGATGTGCTCGACCAGGCGTGGGGGGTAAGCGCCCGTCAGTCCCCGATCGGTGGGACGTACGTCCCGCGTGCGTCGCCCCTCGCCGCCGGCGGGCCGGTGACGGTTCGGGTCGGGACGTAGGTCCGCCCTGGCATGGCCCGGTCGCCGCTGACCGTCGGCCCGGCCGGGAGCGCACAGTCACCGGCAGGAGGTGCTGTCAGATGACCGCACGACTTGGTCCCCGGCCCGTTGTGGTCGGGGTGGACGGTTCGACCGGTTCGACCCAGGCGGTTCGGTGGGCGGCGGCACAGGCGTCACTGTGGGGCTGCCCGTTGCGCCTGGTCCACGCCCATACCGAACCGTGGATCCATCTGACCGACCAGACCACGCCGCAGGGCGACCACCGGCAGGCGCTGGTGAACGTCGGCCACGGCTGGTTGCGCGCCGCCACGGACGTTGCCACAGCCGCGGCGCCGGGCGTGGAGGTCAGCACCGAGTTGGTCACCTCGACGCCAGGGCAGCTGTTGATCGAGGAGTCCGGGCGGGCCCGGCTGGTCGTGGTGGGCTCGCGCGGCCTGGGTGGGTTCTCCGGTCTGATGCTGGGATCGACGGCGGTCGTGCTCAGCGCGCATGCCCACTGCCCGGTCGCGGTGGTGCGCGGCGCGGACATCCGGCCGCCGGGATCCGGACCGGTCGTGCTCGGCGTGGACGGCTCTGCCGCGAGCGAGGCCGCCATCGGGTTCGCCTACGAGGCGGCGTCGCAGCGCGGTGTGCCGCTGGTCGCGGTGCACGTATGGAGCGACCTGTCGCTCACCGCGTCCTTCGTGCCGACCCCGCCGATGTTCGACTGGCCCGTCATCGAGGACGACGAGCGGCGCCTGCTGGCCCAGCGGCTGGCCGGATGGCAGGAGAAGTACCCGGAGGTGCAGGTCCGCCGCGTGGTGACCGAAGGCCGGCCCGCGTACAGCCTGTTGCAGGCCGCCGAGGACGCCCAACTCCTGGTGGTCGGCTCCCGCGGCCGCGGCGGGCTACGCGGACTGCTGCTCGGTTCGACCAGCCAGGCACTGCTGCACCACGCGCCCTGCCCCGTCGTGGTGGCACGCCCCGAATCACCCGTCACCACCTAGGAAGCACTACCCACGGGACCGCCGGAACCCCGGCGTCCCTGGACTTCTGCATGAGGAGCACGAGATGACCGCGACAGTCGACCGCCCGGTGATCGGCCGGAGCACCGGCCCGGCCACGGCCCAGAAGCCCACCACCAGCCTGGTGTCCACGTTGCTGGTCGTGCTGCGGCTGGCCTTGGCGTGGGAGTTCCTGTGGGCCTTCGTCGACAAGACCGTCGGCCTGGGTTTCGCCACCCCCTCCGAGCGTTCCTGGCTCAACGGCGGATCGCCCACCAACGGCTTCCTGAGCAACAGCGCCACCGGTCCGTTCACGTCGTTCTACAAGTCGATCGCCGGCAACGCCTGGGCCGACTGGCTCTTCATGGCCGGCCTGCTGGGCATCGGCACCGCGCTGCTCCTCGGCATCGGCCTGCGGATCGCCGCCTCCACCGGGGCGCTGCTGATGGTGATGATGTGGTCGGTGACACTGCCGCCGGAGACGAACCCGTTCCTCGACACCCACCTCATCGAGGCGGTTCTCCTGGTCCTGCTGGCCGCCACCTACGCCGGCGACCACGTCGGCCTCGGCCGCCGCTGGGCCAACACCCCTCTGGTCCGTACCGCGCCCTACCTGCGCTGAGTCCGGACGACCGTGCGAGCCAGGAGGCTGACGAGAGCCGTGACGCCATGACCGCCACCGTGCCGGACACCAGAGCCCTGCTCATCGACGGCAGCGTCGCCACCATCCGTCCACTCCGACCGGCGGACACCGAGCAGCTGTCGCGGCTGCACGCGGGCCTGCCGGAGCGGGACCGGTACCTGCGGTTCTTCTCCCCAGCTCTGCCTTCTGGCCACGAGGATCTGGTCAGGCGCATGGCGTCCGGCGACGCACACCGGATGGCCCTGGGTGCCTTCCTGGGCGAGGTGCTGGTGGGCGTCGCCAACTTCGAGGTGCTCGCCGATCCGGCCGACGCCGAGGTCGCGCTCGCCGTCGACCACAGCCGGCAGGCCCACGGGGTGGGCACCCTGCTGTTGGAGCACCTCGCGTCGGCCGCCCGCGCACGCGGCGTGCGGCGGTTCGTCGCCGAGGTGCTGGCGGAGAACGGCGCGATGACGCGCGTGTTCCGCGACGCGGGGTTGTCGGTGGTCTTCCGGTCCGAGGGCTCCACCTGTCACGTCACCCTCCTGCTGGACAGCGACCACCCGCTCGAGGACTACCCGCTCGCGGTCGAGGAACGCGAGCGGGTGGCCGATGTCGCCAGCCTCGGCGCGGTCCTCCGGCCGCGCTCGATAGCCGTGGTCGGTGCCGGCCGGCGGAAGGACTCGATCGGCAACGCGGTGCTGCGCAACATCCTGGCCGGTGGCTACCAGGGCACCGTCCAGGTGGTGAATCCCCATGCCGACTCGGTCGAGGGTGTGACGTCGGTGTCGTCGGTGGACCTGTTGTCGCCCGGCATCGACCTCGCCGTCCTGTGCATACCGGCGGACGCCGTGCCGTCGGTCGCGGACGAGTGCGGCAGGCACGGCGTACGGGCTCTGCTGGTCATCGCCGCCGGCCTCACCGAACGGCCCGACCTGTCCGATGGGCTGCTGGCCGCGGTGCGCCGACACGGGATGCGGCTGGTCGGTCCGAACTGCCTCGGTGTGGTCAACACCGAGGCCGGGGTATCGCTGAACGCCACGTTCGCCCGCGGCACCGCACCACCGGGGCGGGTCGGCGTGGTCACCCAGTCCGGTGGTGTGGGCATCGCGCTGCTGGAGCAGCTGGCCACGGTGGGACTCGGCGTGTCCACCCTGGTGTCCAGCGGCGACAAGTACGACGTCAGCGGCAACGACATGCTGCTGTGGTGGCGGCACGACGAGGCCACCGACGTGGCCGTGCTGCACCTGGAGTCCTTCGGCAATCCGCGCAAGTTCGCCCGGCTGGCCCGCGCACTGGCCGAGCACACGCCGGTCCTGACCGTCCGCACCGGCACCAGCGAGGCGGGGGCGCGCGCCGCGGCATCCCACACCGCGGCGGCCGCCACACCGGCGGCCACCCGGGACGCGCTCTTCCAACAGGCCGGCGTGATCGCCCTGAACACGTTCACCGAACTCATCGGCGCGACGTGCGCGCTGAGCTGGCTCCCGCTGCCGGCGGGCGACCGGATCGCGATCGTGAGCAACGCCGGCGGCGCCGGGGTGCTCGCCGCCGACGCGTGCGCAGCCAACGGCCTCACGCTGCCCACGCTGAGCGGACCCACGCTGGCCGAGCTCCGCGCCCTGACGCCGGCCCACGCCGGCCTGGCCAACCCCGTCGACACGACGGCCGGTGTGTCCGACGAGGTGTTCGCCCGGTGCCTGCGTGCCGTGTTGGACGACCCCGCGGTCGACGCGGTGCTGGCCATCGCGGCCGCGACCGCCGTGGCCGACCCCATCCAGGCGATCACCTCGGTGCTGTCCGACGCGGGCAAACCCGTCGTGGTGGTCCGCGCCGGCCAGCTGTCCGTCGTCGAGCCGCTGCACGCGGCCGGAGCCGGGCACCCGTCGCCGATGTTCGGTGATCCCGCGCAGGCCGTCGCGGCCCTGGCCGCCCTCTGCCGCCACGCACGGTGGCGCCGCCGCCCGGCCGGCACCGTCCCGCACCTTCCCGGCATCGACATCGCCGCCGGGCGGGCGATCTGCGACGAGTACCTGGCCGGCCATCCCGACGGCGGTTGGCTCGGACCGTCCGAGGTGAACGCCCTGCTGGCCCACGTCGGGCTACCGGTGCTGCCATCCGTGGTCGTGACCGACCGTGCCGCCGCCGTGGCCGCCGCGCAGCGGTACGGCGGACCGGTCGCGGTCAAGGCGGTCACCACCGCCATGGTGCACAAGAGCCGCAGCGGCGGCCTCGCGCTCGGCCTGCGGTCCGACGACGAGGTGGAGGCAGCGTTCACCGGCATGCTGGAACGCTTCGGCGACGACCTGACCGGCGTGCTGGTGCAACCCATGACGGAGGCCGGCCGGGAACTGCTGGTCGGCGTGGTCGGCGACGACACGTTCGGCCCGCTGGTCGTCCTCGGCCTCGGCGGGGTGGACGCCGAACTGCTCGCCGACCGCACCTGCCGGCTCGTCCCGGTGACGGACCTCGACGCGGCCGACATGCTGGCCGCCCTGCGCGGCTCGTCGATGCTCTTCGACACCGACGAATCCGCCGTCCGAGAACGGGACGCCGACGCCGTGACCGACGTGCTGCTCCGGGTCGGACGGCTGGCCGAACTGTTCCCCGAGATCGCCGAGGCCGACCTCAACCCGGTGATCGTCCGTGACGGCCGCTGCCGCATCCCGGACGCCAGGATCCGGCTGCGGCCCCGGCAACCCACCGACCCGTTCCTGCGCCGACTACGGAACTGACCACCCGGACGCGGCGCCGACGATCGTGTTCCTTGCGTCGGATTGATACCTAGCACTATTATGCATCGCAGTTCTAGGTATGGACGTGGGGAGGACTCGTGAGGGTCACCAAGGATCTCGTGGCCGCTTCGGCGACGCCGATGGTGCTGGGCATCCTGGTCGAGGGGGACAGCTACGGCTACGCCATCCTCCGACGGATCAACGAACTGTCCGGTGGCGAGCTGGACTGGACCGAGGGGCTGCTCTACCCGTTGCTGCACCGGCTCGAGCGCCTCGGACATGTGGAGTCGAGCTGGCAGTCGGTCACCGGGGAACGGCGGCGCAAGTACTACCGCATCACCGACAGCGGCCTGGCCGAGCTCGCCGAGCAACGCCGCCAGTGGGACACGGTGGTGGACGCGCTCAAGGAGATCTGGCTCGGCTCCGGCGACTCCAGACCGCTGACCCTGATCCCGCTGGGAGGCCGGGCATGACGGCGCTGGACGGCCAGGACGAGCTGGAGGCCCAGTTCGCCCAGTGGCGCCACTACGTGGAACGCCGCCCGGAACTGCAGCAGTCCGACGCCGAGGAGCTCGAGGACCATCTCCGGGGTTCCGTCGACGAGCTCCTCGCCGCCGGCCTCCGCGCCGACGAGGCGTTCCTGGTCGCGGTCAAACGCATGGGCAGCCTGGACGACCTGTCCCGCGAGTTCGCCAGGGAGCATTCGGAACGACTGTGGAAACAGCTGGTGCTGACCGAGGTGGACAGCCCGGTGGCGGACGGCCGGTCGCGGCGTGACCTGCTCGCGATGATCATCTGCGTGGCGGGCGCCGCGGTGTCCATCAAGGTACCGGCACTGTTCGGGCTGGACTTCGAGCAGGACGGGGTGTTCTACGCGCTCAACGCCGGCGTGCTCGCGCTGCCCTGGCTGGCGGCCTTCCTGGCCTGGCGCCGGCAGGCCACCACGGCACTGATGGCCGTACTGGCCGCGTTGTTCGGGGTCGGTGCCGTCGCGGCCAACATCTACCCGCTCGGCGAGGAGTCCCAGTCGCTGGTGCTGACCACCATCCACCTCCCGATCGCCCTGTGGCTGGTGGTCGGGCTGGCCTACGTGGCCGACGATGTGCGCGCGCCACGCCGGCGCATGGACTTCATCCGCTTCACCGGCGAATGGTTCGTCTACTACGTCCTCATCGCCCTCGGTGGCGGGGTGCTGACCGCGTTCACGGTCGGGACCTTCGAGGCCATCGGGATCTCCCCGGAGAACTTCATAGCGCAGTGGCTTGTTCCCTGCGGCGCGGCGGGTGCGGTGGTGGTGGCCGGGTGGCTCGTCGAGGCCAAGCAGAGCGTCGTCGAGAACATCGCCCCCGTACTCACTCGACTGTTCACCCCGCTGTTCACCGCGGCGTTGCTGGCCTTTCTCGTCGCCCTCGTCGTCACCACCGCCGGCATCGACGTCGAGCGGGAGGCGCTGATCCTGTTCGACCTCCTGCTGGTCGTGGTGCTGGGGCTGCTGCTCTACTCGATCTCGGCCCGCGACCCACTGGCCCCGCCGAGCCTGTTCGACAAGCTGCAACTCGCCCTGGTGGTCAGCGCACTGGTCATCGATGTGCTGGTGCTGGTGGCGATCACCGGACGCATCTCCGAGTACGGCACCACACCCAACAAGGCGGCGGCGCTCGGCGAGAACATCATCCTGCTGGCCAACCTCGCCTGGTCGGCCTGGCTGTTGCTGAGCCTCGTCCGCCGTCGCACGCCGTTCGCGAAGCTCGAACACTGGCAGACCAACTACCTCCCCGTGTACGCCGCCTGGGCCTGGATCGTGGTCCTGGTCTTCCCCCCGCTGTTCGACTACCTCTGACCGATCGGACGTATCTCTCCACCAATGACACGGACGTCGATTACGCCGTTCGTGGCCGAGTTATCACCATCTGCGGCATTGCCGCAGATGGTGATGGGCAATACTGTCGGCGCCACCACCAGGGGTGGAACAGCAGGTATGGAGTGAGCCGCTCGAACGCGCGCTGATTTCGTCACGAATGTCGCGGGAAACGAGGAACAAGCATGGTCAAAATAAACTTCAGAAGACTCGGTATCGCTGTTTTTGTGCTGCTACTGACGGGCGGCGTTGGATTGCCCGTCCAGGCGGCCGGCACGTCGGCGTCGAATTCCTCGCAACCCGCGATCGCATCAACGAAATCGGCCGGCATCCAAACGTACTCCGTATCGGTAAGTGCCACCATATGGTGGATGCGATGGCCCTATCCCTCCCCACCGCAGATCGACCCACCGGTCGTCGTGACGGTCACCGGCGGGCGCGCACCCTTCACCTACCAGTGGCAGCGGCTGTCCGGCGACACCAGCGCATACGCGCTCAACCCCACCGGAAGTTCCACCCAGTTCAACAACTCCATCCCGCCCGGTGACTTCCGCATCTACAGCTCCGTGTGGCGTTGCGTCGTCACCGACAGCAGAGGCATCACGCGCGCCACACCCAACGTCAACGTCTTGCTCATCGTCAACGTGTCGGGCGGCGGCGGGGGCGACCCACCGGACAACATCAGGTAACGCTCCACCACCTCTCCGAGACCGCCGGCCCGGCCAACAGAACCGGCCATTCCGTGCCTGGCGCCGCCCCACCCACTCGACGCGTGGGGCGGCGGCCAGTCCTGGGATGATCGTGGGGTGAGTGAATCAGAGGTTTCATGGCCCAGTACAACGTGGCATCCCCGTCACCGACCTGATCGTGGTCGCCGATGACGGCACGACCGGGACAATCGTTCAATTCCGCCCGAGCGCGGACCTGCGCACGATGCCAGTGCCCGCGACAAATGCACTGGCGCGATTGACCGAGTCGTGGCCGCACCTGTCCGTCGACACCACCGACGAGCGGATCAGCTGACCTCTTTGCTCGTCGTCAGCGACTTCATCGACCGACGAGGTGTCCCACCACGGGGCAGCTCGACGATCCCGCGTGGTTTCACGCGGACACTTGCGGCCTCTCTCGGCTGACCGCGTCGAGCAGCATCGTCGCGGCCACCGTCGCCCCGTCGGTGCGGATCCAGCTGGCCACGGCGGTCGCTCGGGCGCGGGTCTCGGGGGTCAGGGCCGTCCTGAGCGCGGCTGACAGGGTCTCGATGGTCGGAGTCGGACCGTCGTGTGCGATGCCGATGCCCAGGTCGACCACCCGGCCGGCCCAATACGGCTGGTCCACCGCCTGGGGTACCACCACCTGAGGCGCGCCGGCCCGGGTGGCTCTACATCGTCCGGTGTGAACGGACACCTTCGCGACCCACCGGCTCAGACGCTGATGAAGGCGTACAGCGCCAGGTGGTTCGATCTGGTGCCTGCGACGGTGTGGTCGATGACGGAGGGCTGGACCGCGCCCCGCACGAACAGGTAATCGATCTTGCTGCTGCCGCTGGTGGCGCGGGCGCCGTGGCCGGTCATGCCCTGCCCGCCGAGCACCGTTCGGGAGATACCCGTGCGGTTGGCGTCGATACCGACGACGCGAACGGTGGAGGCGTTCATCAGGCTGGTGGCGTCGGCGCCGAGGTGGATGCCGGACCCGCCGATGCCCATGTCGTCATCGCCGGCACACGCGTTCTGCCGATTCTCCTGCGGCAGGTGCATGGTCGCGACGAACACCGAGACGCCGGTCTCGATCATGGTGAACCGGGCCGCGATAGCACTGGTGCGCTTCCACTTGTGCTCGTAGGTCGATCCGTCATCGTTGTTCGGCGGTTTGTAGAGGGTGCATCCGGCACCGCCGCTGTACGCCGTTCCCGGCTTCAGCCAACCGGCGCTCCAGTAGTTGGACACGTCGCCGGCCGCAAGGCTGAGGCGTCGGCTGTTGTAGATGATCCCGTTGGTCTGCTTCTTCTTGAGATCGCCGAGCGCCTGGGAACTGCAGCGGTGCGAACCACCCCACTCCTGCGGGTCATCCCACACGACGATGGTCCGGTACGTTCCGGCCGGGAGTCCGAACATCGCGGACAACTGGTCCGCGTATGCCTGGATCTGACCCGCACCGCGGACCTGCTGAACGATGAGGAGGTCCGGCGCCTTCACCGCGGTGGTACCGGTCCGCCCGCTGTCGTCGACCAGCATCGAGGCCAGGTGCTCCGGACCCGACACGCGGGTGCAGGTGCCGTCGGAGTTGTTCCGTACCAGATTCTCGATGTTGTTGTTGTACACCCGCAACGTCCTGTCGACCTGCCCGACCGGCCCCTCCGCGGCACTGGCGGTCGCAGTGACGGCAGCGGTCAGGGACGCGGCAAACGCCGCCGCGACCAGCAGAACCGCTCCGACCGTTCTCCGTAACGATGATTGACTGATGAACAATTCTTTCACCCCAGTTCGCCGTTGTCGAACAACGCCCGTTCACGCTACAACCGGGGCACACAAGGGAACAGCGCCATGTGGACATCACAGGAGACCCGCCCCGATCATGCGCCGTGTCGTGTGTGTCGCGTTAGGGTTCTGGGATGCACATTCGTCCCTACGCCGATTCGGATGCCGGCAGCGTGGCGGTGCTGCGCGAGGTGAGCGCGTCGGTGATCGAGTTCGGACTGCACGGTGCGGAGCGGGCAGCGCCGCGGTGGAAACGCACGCTGGTGGCACCGACCTGCCCAAGCCGGTGCTGACCAGGCTGTGGACCGATCTGTACTGCTGGATACACCAGCCATGGGCGCCCACCAGCCCCCGCGCCGAGATGGACGCCATTTTCGCCGACATCACCGACTCGATGAACCTGCCGGCGAGCCGCATCGCGATCCGCGGTGACCGCCCGGTCGCGGCCGCCTTCGTCGTCCCGCACCACATCGGGCTCCTCGTCATCGCGGAGACCGCGACCCCCGACGAACCGGACGGCCGCCAACTCGTCGCCGGTCTCCTCGGCCACACCCTGAGCCGCATCGACACCGACCAGGCCACCATCGACGGCCACCTCACCGACCCGCACCTGTGGCCGGTCGCCGCCACGATCCCGCACCGCCTCGGCCGCACCCTGCTCCTCGTCCAAGCACCACCCTGACCGACTGCCCGACTCACCAGACAGTCGGCGTCGAGTAGCTCGGTACTTGGGCTGCCGCCGACCGGCCTGGGGTTCGGATGGGACTGCCGTCCTTGTCGGGTACAGCGCCCACTCTGTTCTAGACGTGGGCGAGTACGGCGTCGAGTGGTCGCGGTACGCGTGTGAGGTCGAGCGCCTCGACAAGAGGGCGGGCGTACTTGATCTTCCCGGCACTGCTGCCGAAGAACCGGCGAAGCTGACTCTCGACCGGGCGACCGTGCCACTGCGGCTGCTTCTGGAACGTGCGAAACGACGAGAGACTGCCGTTGCGCGCGAGAACCTCCTGCACCACGCCCGCACCGAGCGCCCGAATGAGCTCGTCCTCCAGATCCTGCTCGCAGACGTAGAAGCCGAGCGCCTCCATCCCTTCGCGCGTCAGCTCCGAGCCCAGGCCGGCGCGCTCGAGCGCCCGCCGGAACCCGGCCTCCTCAGCCGCATCGCACAGACCGGCGACCCGGATATCGCGACCCGACGCCTGGATCCTGGCAAGGACCTTGCCGATCGCCTGCGCGCCGCCGATCGACACGACCGATGCCCCCTCGGCAGCCAGATCCCGCCCACGCCGCGCCGCCAGCGTCTCCAGCGCCACCTCATCGCTCACGCCCTCGACCAGGACCAGTGCCGCTACGCCGTCGAGCTGAAGCATCGGGCCACGGTAGCCACCGTGCTCCGCGTCGGCGAGCCAGATCGGCGTGTCCAGACCCGCAAGGCATCGGTCATCGACGTGAGCTTGGCCGATGTTGTGGTGGCCGGCGTCGGCGCTTCACGGTCGCCCGAGTGCGCAGTAGGTCCATCCGGCCGACCGCCAGAGTTCGGCGTTGAGCACGTTGCGTCCGTCGACGATGCGACGGATTGTCACGACATCGCCCACCATCGCCGGTTCGAGATCGCGGAACTCGTGCCACTCCGTCAAGTGAAGCACCAGGTGCGCGTCGACTGCGGCTTCCATGGCGGATGCGGCATAGCTCAAATTCGGGAAGCTCTTACGCGCGTTGTCCGCAGCCTTGGGGTCGTACACGGTCACTTGTGCGCCTTCAAGCTGCACTGACGCGGCTACCTGGAGTGCGGGCGAATCACGTATGTCGTCCGAATCGGGCTTGAAAGCCGCACCCCAGACTGCGATACGTTTACCCAGGAATGCACCTTCGCATTGCTCGCGGGCAAGGTCAACCATACGTGTCCGGCAACGCATGTTGATTGAGTCAATTTCGCGAAGGAACGCCAGTGCATGCGCGACGCCGAGCTCGCCAGCGCGCGCCATAAAAGCTCTGATATCTTTGGATAGGCATCCCCCGCCGAAGCCGAGACCGGGCTCGAGGTATCGACCACCGATCCGCAAATCGTACGAGAGCGCCTGTGATAGCTGGGCGACATCGGCGCCAGTGGCCTCACAAATCTCCGCCATCGCGTTGATGAACGAGATCTTGGTGGACAGGAACGCATTCGCCGAGACCTTGACCAGCTCTGCGGTCAGTAGATCGGTGACGATCAGCGGCACGCCCTCGGCCAGCGCGGTCTTGTATACCTGCCGTAGGAGCAGTTCCGCCCGTGACGAGCCGACTCCGAACACCAGGCGGCTCGGCGTGAGCGTGTCCTGGATGGCGAAGCCTTCGCGCAGGAATTCCGGGTTCCAGGCCAGTTCGGCCTGCGAGCCAATGGGCGCCTGCTTGATCAGTCGCTCGGCCAGCAGTTCCGCGGTACCCACCGGCACTGTCGACTTTCCGACCACCAAACTCGGCTCAACCAAATAGGGAGCCAGGCTGTCCACCGCTTTTTCGACGAATTGGATATCGGCGCCGTATTCGCCACTTTTCTGTGGCGTTCCAACACAGATGAAGTGCACCGCAGCGAACTGCGCGACCTCCTTGTAAGAAGTCGTGAACCGCAGTCGGCCCGATTTGAGATGTCGACGGATCAGCTCCTCCAACCCTGGCTCGTACAACGGCAACCGACCGGCCGACAGCATCACCACCTTCTCTGGATCGGAGTCCATGCCAAGCACAGTGAAGCCCAGTTCGGCCATGCAGGCCGCATGAGTGGCGCCCAGATACCCGGTGCCGAGCACAGTGATTCGCATAGCTGACCTCTCCGTACGAATGCCTCCCGATTTCTTTGATCCTGATGCGCCCGG
>Ga0190272_10000665_pt1 | contig 17343 bp, 15 predicted proteins | sample Popmic504T_FD_133746 | JGI IMG/M metagenome (GOLD analysis project Ga0190272, IMG submission 133746) | Populus adjacent soil microbial communities from riparian zone of Shoshone River, Wyoming, USA - 504 T | ecosystem: Environmental > Terrestrial > Soil > Riparian zone | place: USA: Wyoming... | reverse complement strand
GCTCAGGAAAGCCCGCCGCCGTGACCGCCCCCGCATCCCGTCCCAACGACCTCTCCGCCATGCCCGACGCGGCCGGCCGCTTCGGCGAATACGGCGGCCGCTATGTGGCCGAGACCCTGATGCCCCTGGTGCTCGAGCTCGAGCGCGCCTACGCCGCCGCCAAGGCCGATCCCGCCTTCGCCGCCGAGCTCTCCGGCTACCTGACCCACTACGTCGGCCGCCCCAGCCCGCTCTATTTCGCCGAGCGCCTGACCCAGCGCTTCGGCGGCGCCCGCATCTATTTCAAGCGCGAGGACCTCGCGCACACTGGGGCGCACAAGATCAACAACGCCGTCGGCCAGGCGCTGCTCGCGCGGCGAATGGGCAAGCGGAGGATCATCGCCGAAACAGGCGCCGGCCAGCACGGCGTGGCGACGGCGACGGTATGCGCGCGCTTTGGCCTGCCCTGCGTCGTCTATATGGGCGCGGTGGACGTCGAGCGGCAAAGCCCCAACGTCTTTCGCATGAACCTGCTGGGCGCCGAGGTGCGGCCGGTGACGAGCGGCGCCGCGACCCTCAAGGACGCCATGAACGAGGCCATGCGCGACTGGGTCACCAACGTGCATGACACCTACTACCTGATCGGCACGGCGGCCGGCCCGCACCCCTATCCGGCCATGGTCCGCGACTTCCAGTCGGTGATCGGCGCCGAGACCCGGGCGCAGATTCTCGAAACTGAAGGGCGCCTGCCCGACGCGGTGGTCGCCTGCGTCGGCGGCGGCTCCAACGCCATCGGCATGTTCCACCCCTTCCTGGCCGACGAGAGCGTGCGGCTCATCGGCGTCGAGGCGTCGGGCCATGGGCTCGAGACCGACAAGCACGCCGCCTCGCTGACCGGCGGGCGGCCCGGCGTCCTGCACGGCAACAAGACCTATCTGCTGCAGGACGACGACGGCCAAATCCTCGACGCCCACTCGATCTCGGCCGGCCTCGACTATCCGGGCATCGGGCCGGAGCACTCGTGGCTGCACGACGTCGGCCGGGCGCAATACCTGACCTGCACTGACGACGAGGCGCTGGAAGCCTTCAAGCTCTGCGCCGAGCTGGAGGGCATCATCCCCGCCCTCGAAAGCGCCCACGCCATCGCCAAGCTGGGCGAAGTGGTCCGTGATGTCGGCAAGGACGGCGTCGTCGTGCTGACCTTGTCCGGCCGGGGCGACAAGGACATCTTCACCGTGGCGCAGGCCCTGGGGCGCAAGATTTGAGCCAAAACCGTATCGAACGACGCTTTGCTGCTCTTGAGCAGGAAGGCCGCGCCGGATTCGTCGCCTATGTCATGGCCGGCGACCCCGACGCGGCAACCTCGCTGGAGATCGTGCGCGGGCTGGCCAAGTCTGGCGCCGACCTGATCGAGATCGGCTTTCCCTTCTCCGACCCCATGGCCGAGGGCCCGCCGATCCAGAAAGCCGCCCAACGCGCGCTCGCCGGCGGCATGCGGCTCAAAGGGACGCTGGAGCTGATCGCCGCCTTCCGGGAGGGCGACCAGGACACTCCCATCGTGTTGATGGGCTACCTCAATCCGATCATGAACCGCGGCTTTGCCGAGTTCGCCCAAGCCGCCGCCGAGGCCGGCGTTGACGGACTCATCGTCGTCGACTGTCCGCCGGAGGAGGCCGATCCGCTGGCCGACGCGCTGGACGCGGCGGGCGTCAGCCTCATCCGGCTGGCTTCCCCGACCACCGACGATGCGCGGCTGCCGATGGTCGTGCGGCGCACCTCGGGCTTCGTCTATTACGTCTCCGTGGCCGGGGTGACAGGCGTGAAGGAAGCCAACGCCGAATCAGTAGCGCCCGCCGTGGCCCGCGTGAAGGCCGCCTGCGGCCTGCCGGTTGCCGTCGGTTTTGGCATCCGGACGCCGCAAAGAGCGGCGGAAGTCGCGCGGGTGGCCGATGCGGTGGTGGTGGGGTCTGCCCTCGTCGAAGAAATTGCGAATGCCCTCGAAGCGAACGAAAACGTGACGACAAGGGTTCTTTCCAAGGCCGCTGCGCTTGCTAAGGCTGTGCGTTCGGCGAGAAACGGCGACGCTTGAGGCGGTAAGGCGATGGCGATGGCTGACCCCAAGAATGAAAAGCCGGCCAAGGGCGGCCCGCGGCAGCGCGGCGGCTGGCTGGCCAAGATCGCACCCGGCGTGCGCGGTTTCGCCCGCAAGCGCGAGACGCCGGAGAACCTGTGGGTCAAGTGCCCCGACACCGGCGAGATGATCTACCGCTCCGACCTTGAGGCGGCCCTGTGGGTCACCCCGGCCGGACGCCACATGCGCATCGGGCCCGAGCTGCGCTTTCGCTTCACCTTCGATGACGAGAAGTTCGAGGCCCTGCCGACGCCCAAGGTTCCCGAGGACCCGCTACGCTTCTCCGACGGCAAGCCTTACCGCGAACGCCTGATCGCCGCCCGCAAGGCCACCGGCGAGCCTGACGCCATGGCCATCGCCGCCGGCGCCATCCAGGGTCAGGCGGCCGTGGCGCTGGTGCAGGACTTCGCCTTCATGGGCGGCTCGCTGGGCATGGCCGCCGGTGAGGCCTTCATCGCCGCCGCCAGGGCTGCGATCGAGCGCGGCTGTCCGCTCGTCGTCTTCACCGCCGCTGGCGGGGCGCGGATGCAGGAGGGCACGCTTTCCCTGATGCAGATGGCCCGCACCACCCTGGCCATCCAGGAGCTGAAGGCCGCGCACCTGCCCTACATCGTCGTCCTGACCGATCCGACCACGGGCGGCGTCACCGCCTCCTACGCCATGCTCGGCGACATCCACCTGGCCGAGCCGGGCGCGCTGATCGGCTTCGCCGGCCCCCGGGTGATCGAGCAGACCATCCGCGAGACCCTGCCGCCGGGCTTCCAGCGCTCCGAGTATCTGGTCGAAAAGGGCATGGTCGACCGGGTCACGCCGCGCTCGGAGCTGCCCGCCGTGCTCGGTTCCATCCTCAAGACGCTGATGATGGGACGCGCCCGGCTGGCGGCCTAGGCCGTTGACCGATCACCTGCGCGCCCATGACGACGCCCTTGAGCGGTTGCGCGCGCTTCATCCGCAGAAGATCGACCTGTCGCTGGGGCGGATGCGCCGGCTGTGCTCCGCGCTGGGCGATCCGCAGCGCCGGTTGCCGCCGATGGTGCATGTGGCCGGGACCAACGGCAAGGGCTCGACGGTGGCCTACCTGCGCGCCATCGGCGAGGCGGCGGGCCTGAGGGTCCACGCCTTCACCTCGCCGCACCTGGTTCGTTTCGCCGAGCGCATCCGGCTGGCGGGCGAACTGATCGGCGACGCGCACCTGGCCGAGGTGCTGGACCGGGTCGAGGCCGCCAACGCCGGCGAAGCCATCACCTTCTTCGAGATCACCACCGCCGCCGCCTTCCAGGCCTTCTCGGAGGTGGAGGCGGACCTCTGCCTGCTGGAAGTTGGCCTCGGCGGCGCGCTGGACGCCACCAATGTCATCGAGCGCCCGGCGGTCAGCGTCATCTGCCCCGTCGACTACGACCACCGCGAGTTCCTCGGTGACAGCCTTGAAGGCATCGCCGGCGAGAAGGCGGGGATCATCAAGCCCGGCGGCCATGTCGTCGTCGCCCGCCAGCCGGAGGCGGCGATGGCGGTGATCCAATCCCGCGCCGCCGCGCTCGGCGCCCAGATGCAGGTGATGGGACAGGACTTCGACGCCTGGTCGGAGGGCGGACGGTTGCTGGTCCAGACCGGCGACCGCCTGCTCGACCTGCCGCTGCCCGCGCTGCCGGGCGCGCACCAGATCGACAACGCCGGGCTGGCGGTGGTGGCGGCGCTGACCCTGCGCAAGGCCGGCATCGACGAAGCCGCCATTGGCCGGGGCGTCGCCTCGGCGGTCTGGCCGGCGCGGTTTCAACGGCTGACAAAGGGGCCGCTGGGCCTGATGGCGGTGGCCGCGCAGACGGACCTCTGGCTCGACGGCGGCCACAATCCCCACGCCGGGGCGGCCGTGGCCAGAACGCTGTCCGACATGCAGGCGCGCGACGGGCGGCCGGTGGCGCTGATCGTCGGCATGCTGGCCAACAAGGACGCCGAGGGCTTCCTGCGCGCGTTCGCCGACCTGAAGCCTAGGGTGATCGCCGTCGCCGTCGAGGCCGAAGCCGCAGCGTCGCCGGAACGAATTGTCGACGCGGCCCGCGCCGTGGGTCTCGACGCCGAGACCGCGCCGGACCTCGAAAAAGCGATGGCCCGCGCGCTCGAAAGCGGCGGGCCACCTCATGTGCTTATCTGCGGCTCGCTCTACCTGGCCGGCGAGGTGCTGGCGCTGAGCGAGAAAACCTGGCCCGTTTAAGCCGCCTGAACGCCCGTCTCGGCAAGCCATTCCAGAATCTTCTGCTTGGGCATGGCGCCGACCTTCATGGAGGCCATCTGGCCGCCGCGGAACAGCATCATGGTCGGGATGCCGCGCACGCCATAGCGGGACGGGGTCGTCGGGCTGTCCTCGATGTTGACCTTGGCGATGGTCACCTTGCCGGCCAGCTCCTCGGAGATCTGCTCCAGGGCGGGGGCGATCTGCTTGCAGGGACCGCACCACTCGGCCCAGAAATCGACCAGCACCGGCTGGTCGGACTGCAGCACGTCGCGCTCGAAGCTTTCGTCCGTGACGGTGACGGTGGTCATGACTTTACTCCCTCGCGGGGCGAAGGCCCCGTCTCTCATCATTCGATGTAGGCGGGCGCCGCCCCCGCATCAACGCCTCAGCGCAGTCTTGCGAGGCTGTCAGCCATCACCTTTTCTGGAACGGCCATCAGCCTGGGTCCATCGGTCCAGACCAGCGCCGCCTCGACCCTGCGGCCGGGAAACACCTCGCGCAGCACCGCCGCATAGACGGCCATCTGCACGCGGTAGGCCTCGTCGGCGTCCTCGATCGACGCGGGCGCCGGGCGGTTGGTCTTGTAGTCCACCACCAGCACGCGCTCCGGCGTGACCAGCAGCCGGTCAACGCGGCCCGACACCGACAGCCCCTGTGGCAAGTCCTTCGCCGTGCCCGCCAGCGCCGCTTCGGCCCGCGAGCCGGGGCCGAACACCTCGGAAAACTGCGCGTCGTCGAGCACGCCGAAGGCGGCGGTGGCCATCTCCGTCCGCTGCTCGTCGGTTAGGCCCGGCTCTCGGGCCAACAAGCGCTCGGCGGCGGCGCGGCGTTCGGCCGGTGCGATATCGGGCAGTAGCTGCAGCAGCCGGTGGATGATGTCGCCGCGCCGGAACCGTCCGATGCCGCCCGCCTGCGCCAGCGGCGAAGGTGAAGGGCCGTACTTCGTCTCCGCCAGCTGCGAGGGCGAGGCGTAGCGGGCGATGTCGGGATCGGCCGGCGCCTCGCCGCGCACCCAGGCCGGCAGCGGCGACGGCGCGGCGGTCAGGGCCAGTGTGGCGTCGGCGATCTGGGGGTCTTCACCGAACCGGGTGACCTGCAAGCCGTCGATCTCGACCTGCCGCACGCGCGCGGCGATTTCCGGCCGGTCCAGCGCTGGCAGGATGGTCTCGTACCAGCAGCCGGTTTCGTAGCTAGCCTTGCGGTCCGAGCGCTTCACGCCACAAACGATCAGCCGGTCGCGGGCGCGGGTCAGGGCGACATAGAGCAGCCGCAGCGACTCGTGGCCCGACGCGGTGTCGCGCGCCTGCCGAAGCTCGGCCGAGAGCCCGCAGTCGTCGGCCTTGCGCGGCGCCCAGACGAAGCCGCCGTCCAGCGCCCGGAACAGGGGCGAGCCCATCGCCTTGGCCGCCGTGGTGGTGTCGGGAAGGATGACCACCGGTGCCTCGAGCCCTTTGGCGCCGTGGACGGTCATCACGCGGACCTCGCCGGCGCCCTTGCCCTCGGAATCCTCCTGCTCGCGCTTCACCTCGATCTCGGTGGAGGCCATGGCGGCGGCGAAACTCTCAAGGCCCCGCAGTCCCCGCTCCTCGGCCGACAGGCACTCGGCCAGGAAGGCGTCGAGGGCGTCTTCCGCCTCGCGTCCCAGCCGGGTCAGCAGGCGCGCTCACATCGACCGGCCTTCGGCATCGAGGCGGCTGAGCACCCGGCCGTAGAAGTCGAACGGCCCCAGCTCGGCCGCCGCCCGCCGCGCCCAGCCGAGGAAGACCAGCGCCGCCGCCCATTCGGGCCGCTCGCCCGACCGGCGGGAAAGCTCGGCCCACAGCGTATCCTGACGGCCCTGCGCCAGGTCGTAGAGCCCCTGCTCGTCGATGTCGCAGAACGGGCTGCGCAGCAGGGCGGCCAGGGTCAGGTCATCGGTGGGGAACAGCGCCAGCCGCGCCAGCGCCAGCAGGTCCTTGAAGACGATGTGGTCCGACAGGTTCAGCCGGTCCTGGCCGCCGACCGGCACACCGGCCCGCTTCAGGGCGCGGATGATCTCGTGGAACAGCGCCTTGCGCCGCCGCACCAGGATCAGCACGTCGCCGGCGTGCATGGGGCGGGCTTGTTTGGTCCTCTTGTCGATCACCGCCTCGCGCCGGTCGATCATCGCCTTGACCTGGCCGGCGATGCGGCGGGCCAGGCGCTTGTTGGCGCTCTCGGGTGGTTCGATGTCGACGGGCGCCCAGGGGTCGGTCTCCTCCTGGGTTTCGCCCTCTTCCAGCGGCCACAGGTCGACGCAGCCGGCGTGCGGCCGGCGCGGGTTGTGAGTGACCAGCTCGCCCCCCGCCGCTCCCTCCGGCCGCAAACCGGCCAGCGCCTGCGGCGCGGCATAGACCGCATCGACGAAGCCCAGCACCTCCGCAGTCGAGCGCCAGCTGTCGAGCAGCGGGACCTGGCGGAACAGGCCGCCCATGCCCTCGATCAGGCTCTGGTGCTCGCGGGCTTCGCCCAGGAAGCGCTCGGGCGCGGCGCCCTGGAAGGAGTAGATCGACTGCTTCTCGTCGCCGACGGCGAAGACGCTGCGGTCGCGGGGCCTCGCCCCCGCGCCGGAGAAGAACTCGGCGGTCAGCGCCCGCAGGATGTCCCACTGGTCGGGGGCGGTGTCCTGCGCCTCGTCGAGCAGCAGGTGGTCGATGCCGCCGTCCAGCTTGTAGAGCACCCAGGCGGCGTCGGCCCGAGTGGTCAGGAGCTCGTGGGTGCGCGCGATCAGATCGGCGAAATCCAGCCCCGCCGACTGCGCCTTGGCCCCTTCGTAGACGGCGCGGTAGGCGTATCCGAGGGTCAGCACATGCACCGTGTCGCGGGCGATGACGGCGGCGCGGGCCTGCTCTCGCGCCTCGAACAGACGCTCGCGCTGGTCGATCAGCCGCTGTTGCAGGCTCGGGTCGGCCTTGATGGCGGCGGCATTGTCCACCCACTTGGCCATCTCCCCGGCCTTGGTGCAGAAGGCCGACAGCGCCAGGTCGAAGTCCGCGCCGCCTTCCGCCACCGTCGCTAGGTCGGCCGCGCAGTCGAGGAACTTGCCGCCGGCGTAGAGCGCCTGGGCGCCCGCCCGCCAGACAGCCAAGTTGAGCGCCGCGACAGCCTGTCGGCGGATGGTGTGGGGATCGGTTGGCGCGTCGAACTCGAGCCGTTTCCAGACGTCGGCTTCTACATCTCCGGCGGCCTCGACATAGGCGCCGATGGCTTCGCGGCGGGCCTCGAAGGTGGCGAACATCGCCTCGAAGCTGCGGAAGTCGACCTCGACGGAGAGGTGGGCGTAGGCTCGGGCGACCTCGCTGTCAGGTCTGGCCAGCGCCAGCCGGGCCACGTCGTCGCGCGCTTCGGCGGAGACTTCGGCGGCGGCGGAGTCCTCCAGCACGGTGAAGCCGGGCGAGACGCCCGCCTCCAGCGGAAAGCGCCGCAGCAGCTTTTCGCAGAAGGCGTGGATGGTCTGGATCTTCAAGCCCCCGGGGGTTTCCAGCGCGCGCGCGAAGAGGGCGCGGGCCTTGGAGAGGTCGTCGGGAGCCTCGTCGATGCGGGCGAGCTCTTCGACCAGCGCAACATCCTCCATCACCGCCCATTCGCCCAGCTTGGCGAACAGGCGGCTCTGCATCTCGGCGGCGGCGGCCTTGGTGTAGGTGACGCAGAGGATGGCCTGTGGGCTCGCGCCCTGAAGCAGCAGGCGCGCCACCCGGTCGACCAGCGTCGAGGTCTTGCCCGAGCCGGCGTTGGCGGTGACGAAGACGGAAGACGCCGGATCGGCGGCAAGCAGCTGCGGGTTCATGCCTCCGCCTCGCCTTCGCCGATGACGTGCCATTCCCAAAGGCGGGCGAGGTGGTCGTAGTCGCCCTCGAACTGGTTGATGAACTGCGGCGCGGCCCACGACAGGTAGGACGTGGCCGGGTCGTCGAAGCGCTCGATGCGGCGGCGCAGGCCCTCCAGCGCCAGCTGCGCCAGCGCGTGGCTCTCGACCGCCGCGCAGATGGCCTTGTCCTCGCCGGGGTTACGCCCGCCGCTGACCCGCACATAAACCATCTCGCCGGGCGTGACCGGCCCCGCCGCCTCGAAGCCGCCGCCGTGCAGGATGGCGGCGGTGAGGGTCAGCTGCGGCGACAGGCCGGCTTCGACCTGCTTTCGGCTGGGCGGCGCGCCGGTCTTGAAGTCGAGCACGTCGGCCGAGCCGTTCCGCAGTTCAATACGGTCGGCCTTGGCGGTCAGGGTGAAGGCCCGATCTCCTTCGCCGATGACCAGCGTCCCCTGCTGCTCGACGATCAGCTGGGCGCCGGCCCGGCGGCGGCGTTCGAAGTCCAGCACCCAGGGGGCGACGTTGGCGGCCAGCGCCCGCTCGCGAGCCATGCGCGGCTCGTCCATGCCCGCATCGATCAGGCACTCGACCAGCAACTCGGCGAAACGGGCCTCGCTGTCCTCGGTCAGCTCCGGGTGTTCGGCGGCGAAGCGCTCGAAGGCGGTGTGGATGGCGCTGCCCCGGGCCCGCGCCTCGACGGGCTCGTCGGGCCGCTCCAGCGGGCGCAGGCGCAGGATGTAGCGGGCGTAGACAGCATAGGGATCGCGCACCCAGCGCTCGACGCCGGTGACCGGCAGTTTGCGCGGCCGTACCTCGACCGGCGGGGCGGGACGTGGGCGCGGGGCGGTGCGCAGGGTGGCGGGCGCGGGCTCGGCGGGGGCGTCGAGGGCGCGGGCCCAGTCCAGCACCTCGGGGCGGGTCGGCAGCTCGACGCCGGCGCCCCTGGCCAGCGTCTTCAGCCGCCACAGCCAGCGGGACTCCACGGCCGGGGCGCCCTCGCGGCGTTCGGAGTGGACAAGGATGACTTCCGGCGCGCACGCGGCCTGGGCGAAATCGTGGGCGGTGAGACCCAGGCGGCGTTCGGGCGGCGGCAGGCCCAGTTTTTCGCGCATCGGGCGCGACAGGAAGGGGTCGATCGGCGCGCCCTGCGGCCAGACGCCGTCCTCCAGCCCCGCCAGGATCAGCCGGTCGGCCCGCACCAGCCGCGCCTCGATGGCCCCAAGGATACGTAGGCGCGAGTGGGTGGCGCCGCCCGTCCGCACCGTGTGCTGCGCCAGCAGGGCTTGGATGAGCTCGGCGAACTGACCGGGGGTGACCGGCGGCAGGTCGGCGGAGTCGTTGATCAGCTCCGCCAGCAGCTGTGCGGCGGCCTCGCCGGCGGGACCCGACCACGCCTCCTGCCCGGCGATGGCTTCGATGGCGGCGGCCAGCCCGGCGGCGGCGTCGGAAGCCTCGGCCGTGCTGTCGGCGAAGAGGGCCGACGACAGCGCCGCTTGCAGCTCGGCGGTGAGGGCGAGCGCTTCGGGCTCCCTGGAAAGGCGGGCGGCGAGGGCGTCCCAGCTACGGGCGCGGGCGCCGCGCAGGCCCTTCAGCTCCAGCCGTTCGCGCGAGGCTTCGTCGCCCAGGCGGCTCAGCGGGTGCTTGAGGACGGCCAGCAAGGTGACGGGGTCGAGCGGATCGGCGGCGGCTCTGGCGACCAAGGCTGTGAACACGCCGACGGGAAAGCCGGCCAGCGGCGCGCCGGCCGATGAGTCCGCGGCGATGCCGAACCGCGCCAGCCGGGCCGAGACGCGGCGGGCCAGAGCGCGGTCTGGGGTGACCAGGGCGGCGGTCTTGCCCGGCGTCTCCAGCGCCTCGCGCAGCAGCAGGGCGATGACGGCCGCGGCCTCTTCCTCGGTGCGGGCGGTGGTGACGGACAGCCCCTCCAGCCCCTGCTCCAGCGCCTTGGGGTTTTCGGCGCGCAGGCGGTCGATGACGGCGCGCCAGTCCTTTGTCGCCTCGGCTGGGCGCAGCGCCTCGTTGATCACCCGCCGCCGCCAGCGGCCGCGCACATCGGCGTCGGACAGCCACGGCAGCACCGCGGCGCGCTGGACGCCCGCCCGCGTCAGCAGCCGCTTCATAGCGCCCTGCGGATGCTGCTCCTCGACCTGCTCCCAGGCCTCGTCGGCCAGACCCTCGTCGAGGCCGGGCAGCACCACCGCGCCCTGCGGCAGTCCGGCGATCACCTTCAGCAGGTCGGCGGTGGCCGGCGCGGTGCCGGTCGACCCGGCGGCGATCAGCGGCTGGCGCGGCTGGGCCTCCAGATACTGCGCGGCCAAGCCCCTCAGCAGCCGCACGCGGCGATCGGAAACATCGATCAGGCCCATCGCCTCAAGGCGCCTGGGCCACTCTTCCAGGGCGATCTTCAGCACGTCCGCGGACTGTTCCCAGTGGCGGGCCATCTCGGTCTCGACCAGCCCGCCGAGCTGCGACAGGGCGTCGACCTCCTCGATCTGGCAGCTGTCGAGGAAGCCGCCCAGAGCGTCGGCCATCTCCAGCGCCCCGGCGGCGCTCAGCGACCGGCCAAAACGGTCCTGGTTTTCCGCCACCAGCCGCGCCAGCTCATAGCGGCGGCGGCTGGGCGTGATGGCCGGCGGCAGGTTGAGGGCGACATCCCCCGGCTCGAACGGCGGCTCGCCCTCGTCGAGATCGCCCAGCGCCCGGATCTGCGGCAGCAGCACGGCCCGCCCGCCGCCGGCTTTCACGAAAGCCTCGGCCAGGGCGCGGGCGCCGCGTCTTGTCGGTGTCAGGACGATGGCGTCGGCGAGCGCTTCGGGCTGCGCGCCCAGCGCCTGCAAAAGCCCGGTGGCGAGATCATCGACGAACGGCCGGTGCGCGGGGATGGAGAACCAGCGCGGGCCCGGGCGCTCGAAGGGGCTCACCGTAGCCGCGCCTCCGCCGCATCGCGAGCCACCGGGTCGCCGACGTGCATCCAGAAGCCGTCCATCACCGCCCCGTGCAGGCGGCCTTCGTCGGCCATCCGCCGCCAGATCGGGGCCAGGGAAAAGGCGCCCTCGCCCTCGGCGTCGACGATCTGCGGCCTGGTGATGTGCAAGCCCATGTAGGCAAAGGGCGCGGCCTGCGCCTCGCCCCGGAAGGTCAGGCGGCCGTCGTCCTCCAGGAAGAAGTCGCCGGCCCCGTCGAAGCCGATGGCGTTGTCGAGCCTGGCCAGCAGCAGGCAGGCGTCCATCCGTGACGGGTCCCAGGCGCCGGTCAGCGCCTCCAGCGCCGAGACGCCGTTCTCGATCCAGACGCTGTCGATGTTGGCGATCAGGATGGGCTCTTCGCCGACCAGCGCGCGGGCCTTCTTCAGCCCGCCGCCGGTTTCCAGCAGGCAGGCGCGCTCGTCGGAGATGACGATGCGGGGCGTGCGACGCGTGGCGAGGTGGCCCTCCAGCCGGTCGGCGAAGGCGTGGACGTTGACCACGGCGGTCTCGACGCCGGCGTCGGCCAGGCGGTCTAGGACATGGTCGATCAGCGCCCGGCCGCCGACCTCGACCAGCGCCTTGGGGCGGTCGTTGGTCAGCGGGCGCATGCGGGTGCCGAGGCCCGCGGCCAGCACGAGAGCGGTTTTGGGCGTGCTCACGTCCGCGCCTCCGCCGGCACATGGACGTCGAACCAGGCCTTCATCGGCTCCATGCCGGGTGCGGCCAACGTGCGGTCGAGGTAGCCCCACAGGCGCGGCAGGAAGGCCTCGTAGCGCGGCTTGGCGTCGCGCACGACTAGCCGCGAGAAGATGCCGATGATGCGGGCGATGTTGAGCGCGCCCAGCGCGTTGTAGTCGGCCAGGAACGCGTCGCGGTCGAGGTCGGGGCGAAGGGCGAAGTAGCGGGCGAGCGAAGTGGCCTCGCGCTCGGCCGAGACGTCGCGGCGGGCGTCGTGCAGCAGCATCGAGAAGTCCCAAGCCTTGTGGGCCCGCACCGCGTCCTGGAAGTCGAGCAGGCCGACCCGCGCGGCGCCGGGACGCTCCGGCAGCCAGATCAGGTTCTCGGCGTGATAGTCGCGATGACAGAAGACGTCGGCCCCGGCCTCGCCCCGCGCCCGGATGGGCGCCCACAGGGCCTCCCATTCGGCCACCGCATCGGCGGTGAAGGACAGCTCAGGTTTGAGCTGCGGCAGCCATTCGGTGAACAGGTCGCCGGCCGTCTTCAGCGCCAGGTCGTCATAGGCCAGCAGCGGCCAGCGCACCTCGCCGCAGGTCAGCTCCTCCGGCGGCGGCGCGGCGTGCATGACAGCCAGGGCGTCGACGGCGGCGTCGTAGAGTTCGCCCTCGCCCGCGCCGTCGCCGTCGCCGATCAGCCGGGCGTAGAGGGCGTCGCCGAGGTCCTCCAGCACCGCCAGCCCGGCGGGCGCGTCGAAGGCGATGACCTCCGGCGCCGACAGGCCCAGCGATTTGAGGTGGGTGGCGGTGGTGACGAAGGCCTCGACCCGGCCCGCGGCCAGGCGGGCGAGGGCATTGTAGCCGCTCTGCTTGCGTTGCTGAGGCGTGAAGCCGGCGCCGCACGGCTCGGTCTCGGCGTTGGGCGGCTGATCCATGAAGATCAGGGTCGAGCCGGAGGCGGTGTGCAGCCGCTCGTAGGCGCGGGTCGAGGCGTCGCCGGCCAGCGCGAAACGCCGCGCGTCCCCTAAGCCGTGGCGGGCCAGGAAGTCGGCCTTCTGCGCCTCACGCGATGAACTCAATGCCCCGACCTTCCCATGCGCCGTGCGGGGTCAGCCGCACGCGCCGCCCCTCGCCGGTTTCGTCGAAGGCGAAGTCGATGTCCAGCCTGTCGGGCGGCAGGCGCCCTTCCAGCCGCTGCGGCCATTCGACCACCACGGCGCCGTCCTCCAGCGCCTCGTCCAGGCCGATCTCATAGGCCTCCCCCGGCGAGGTCAGGCGATAGAGGTCGAAGTGGGCGATGGGAACGCGGCCTTCATAGAACTGCACCAGGGTGAAGGTCGGGCTCGGCACGTCCTCGTCGGGCGAAGTCAGGGCGCGGATCAGCCCGCGCGCCAGCGTCGATTTGCCGGCCCCCAGCGGCCCCGAGAGGCAGACCACGTCGCCAGCCTTGAGCTCGGCGGCGATGGCGGCGCCCAGCCGCGCGGTGGCCCCCTCGCCCTCCAGACGAAAATCCCCCTCGGCCGGAATGATCATGGATAAGGCCTGTCGGGGTCGGCGGGCAGGGCGCGCTCGACATAGGCCTTCAGCGCCTCGATGGAGCCGATGGCCTCCGGATCGATGGGGTGGCCGACGATCAGCCGGAACGACTGTCCCCGCTTGTTGAGCAGCTCGTGAAAGAGGGTGATGTCGCGCAGCTCGCCCGAGACCTTGTCGAACAGGTGGAAGAGGGTCGCCCAGGGGCCGGAGACATGCAGCGGCGCGACGGGGGCGGCATACTTGCGGGCGATCGACAGGGCCGAGGGCGCCCAGGGCTTGTCGGTCAGCACGCCATCGACCCGGCGGGCCAGCCGCCCGGCCGGGAAGATCATCAGCGCCCGCTCGGCTTCCAGCGCCTTGCGGGTCGCCTGCAGGGTCAGGCGGGTGCGTTCGCGGGTGCGCTTGGCCTCGACCCATTCGACCGGGATCAGCACTTCGGCCAGGCGCGGGCTGACCCGGTGGGCGTCGGAGTTGGCGTAGAAGACCATGTCCGGCCGCACCTGCTTCAGGGCGTCATGGACGGCGATACCGTCGGCGATGCCGGTCGGGTGGTTGGCGACGATCACTAGCCGGCCGGTGTGGGGCAGGCGTTCAAGGCCGCGCACCTCCACCTTCACCCGCAACAGGCGCGAGACATGCTCGATGGCCGTGCGCCCGCTCATCGGCGCAATGGCGTCGGCCATGGCGACGGCCTTGCGATAGTCGAGCAGGCCGTAGAGCAGCGGACGCACCAGCGGCCAGGCCGGCGAGACCGACAGCTTCGGCGCCCGCTCGGCGATCAGCACATCGACGATGTGATCATGCCGGCGCTTCGGCGTCGCGTACGATCCGGCGGTGGCGGCGTTGACCATGGCGCCAGACTAGAGCGCCTCATCCCCCGGCGGAAGCGCCGCCCATGCCGTGAAGGGGCTCAGGAAGACTCCGCGTTCGTGATACCCACGATGCGTTGAATGAAGCGGGAGAGCGCCGATGCGCAGGTTCGTCGTCTGGCTGGTGATGCTGGCCATACTGGGCGCGTTCGCGTTCGGGGCCTGGTGGAACTACGACCTGCGCTGGCGGCCCAAGACCATCACCAGGCACCAGGCCGAGATCACCCGCATCCTGGAGCAAGCCGGCTGGGTGTCGCCGGGCCACGGCGGGCCCAAGCTCTACATGGTCAGCTTTCGCACCTGCCCCGACTGCCTGCGCTTCAAGAGCGAGGAGTTCCCGAAGCTCCACAAGCAAATCGTCGAGACGCGGGTGATCGAGATTGCCCGCCGCGACCTGAACGGCATCGCCAAGTCCACGCCGGCCGAACGCGCCACCGTCGCCGAGCTGTGGCTGAACAGAAGCTGGGCGCTGGCCGAGCGGTGGGACGCCACCCCGGTGGAGGCCTGGACCGCCGCCGGCATCCCGCCCGCCGACAACGACATGGCCCGCACGGCGGTCATCGAGGCCGGCCGCAAGATGGTCGACGACCTGACGCCGCTGCTCAAGGACAACGGCATCGATTTTGCCTACCCGCTGCTCATCTGGTGGAACGACAAGGGCGAGATGCGCGGCTGCGCCTGCGAGAAGCGCGAGACGTACCGGTTCGTCAGGAAAGAGGTGGGGGCCTGAGCAGAGGGGTTAGGGACGAGGGATTAGGGGCGAGTTAGAAGACGCTCTCGCCCCTCGCCCCTACTCCCTCACCCCTTCATCACACCTGCCTGTTGATCTCGGCCTTGTTGTGCGCGCGGGTCTTGGGCCCCTGGCCGCGCAGGGCCTCGGTGCGGTCGGGGCGGCGGGTGTGGTTGCCGCCGGTCTGGGCCTCCATGCTGGGGTCGCCGCCGTCCTCCTGCGGGTTGTCGCTGTATTGGTCGAGGCCACCGTCGCCATCCTCGGGTCGGCCGGGGTCGCGCTGGGCGTTCAGTTCGTTCTGCCCCACGCCGCCGCCCTGCATGCGGGTGCGGGTCGCCTGTTCATCGGAGGGCGAAAAGGTACGGTCTTCGTCGGCCATCGGGCTTCTCCTTTAGGTTCGCCAGATCAACCGCCCTTGGCCGATGGCGTTCCCGCGCGGTAAGCGCTGAAGACCGATGCCCACATCCGTCCGCACCGCCTATGCCGAGCGCCTCAAGGCCGGCCAGATCAGGCCCGACGCCGCGCAGGAGGCGGCGCTGGCGGCGCTGTCGCGGCTGGAGGGCGAGCTGAACGAGGCGGCCGAGCCAAGCTTGCGCAGCTTCTTTCGCAAGCCACGCCCCCTGCGCGGCGTCTACCTTTGGGGGCCGGTAGGCAGGGGCAAGTCCATGCTGATGGACCTGTTCTTCGACTCGGCGCCGATCGAGAAGAAGCGCCGCGCCCACTTCAACGCGTTCATGGCCGGAGTCCACGCCGACATCGACGCCTGGCGCAAGGGCGACGCCGCCTCGCGCAAGGCGCGCTTCGGCGCCGCCAGGGGCGACGACCCCATCGTCCCCACGGCCGAGAAGATTGCCGAGGAGGCGCGCCTGCTCTGCTTCGACGAGTTCCAGGTGACGGACATTGCCGATGCGATGATCCTTGGCCGGCTGTTCGAGGCGCTGTTCGCCCGCGGCGTGACCGTGGTGGCGACCTCGAACCGGCCCCCGGACGACCTCTACAAGGACGGCCTCAACCGCCAGCTCTTCATCCCCTTCATCGACATGCTGAAGGAGAAGATGGAGCTGGTGGCGGTGCGCGGGCCGACCGATTTTCGGCTCGACCGCCTGCGCGCCGGGCGAGTGTGGTTCTCACCCATCGACCCCGACAACGAGCGCCAGTTCGACGCCTTGTGGGCCGACATGCTGGACGGCTCGGCGGAGACGGGGGCCACGGTCGAGGTGCTGGGCCGCAAGCTGCATCTGCCCCGGGCCAGCGGCGGGTTGCTGCGGGCGTCGTTCGCCAGCCTCTGCCTGCAGGCGCTGGGGCCGCAGGACTACATCGCCATCGGCGAGCGCTTCCACACGGTGTTCCTCGACGACCTGCCGACGCTGACCCCTGAGCGCCGGGATGCGGCGCGCCGGTTCGTGACCCTGATCGACGAGCTCTACCAGGCCCAGGCCAAGCTGGTGGTGCTGGCCGCCGCCGAGCCCGACGCCCTCTATCCGGCCGGCGACGGCGCCTTCGAGTTCGAGCGCACGGCCTCGCGCCTGCACGAGATGCGTTCTCAAGTGTATCTTGATCAGGTGCGGGATTGACCCTGGGGCTGCGTTGACACCCCCTGCTCGGGGCTTAAAAGCGGCGTGGCTTTGCCGACATCCGAACCGCTGGAACGCTAGATGACCGAAGCTTCGCCGGGCCTGCCGCCGCGCCCCCTCTCGCCGCACACCGGCATATGGCGCTGGCACATCACCATGTTCACCTCCATCGCCCATCGCGTCACGGGCGTGGGCCTCTACCTCGGGGCGCTGATCGCCGCCGGCTGGGCGCTGGCGCTGGCGAGCGGGCCCGAGGGCTATGCGACCTACATGGGCCTGCTCGATTCGATCCTCGGCAAGCTGGTGCTGTTCGGCATGACGGTGGCCCTCTTCTATCACCTGGCCAACGGCATCCGGCACCTGGTGTGGGACGCCGGCCACGGGCTGGACCTGCGGTCGGCCAACTTCAGCTCCGTTTTCGTCATCGCCTTTTCGATCACCGCCTCGATCGGGCTTTGGGTGATCGCCGCCATTCAGGGGCTGCTGTGATGGAAGCCAACGAGTTTCGCACGCCGCTGTCGCGGGCCCGGGGCCTGGGCGCGGCCGGTCACGGCGCCGGCCACTGGCTGTCGGAGCGGGTCAGCGCGCTGGCGCTTGTCCCCCTCGTGCTGTGGATCGCCTATGCGGCCTTGCAGATCGCTGGCGCCGGCTATGAGGGCGCGGTGGTGTGGGTGCGCCACCCGGTCAACGCGGTGCTGCTGGTGCTGCTGCTGGCCATCAGCTTCCAGCACATGCACGCCGGCATGCGGGTGATCGTCGAGGATTACATCGAGAAGACCATGACCAAGGCGGCGCTGCTGGTCGTCAACCTGTTCGTCTGCGTGCTGG